>Ga0074196_10659_pt1 | contig 10023 bp, 11 predicted proteins | sample EPASupsiteSAE300_FD_64214 | JGI IMG/M metagenome (GOLD analysis project Ga0074196, IMG submission 64214) | Bioremediated contaminated groundwater from EPA Superfund site, New Mexico - Sample SAE3-00 | ecosystem: Environmental > Aquatic > Deep subsurface > Groundwater > Contaminated ... | reverse complement strand
ATCTGTGGCGGGGCTGCGGTAGATGCTGGATTTTTTGGCCGCGTGCATGGCAAAGGTCTGCGCCGACCAGATGTCTCCTCCATCCATCACGGCATTAGCTTGTAGCACTGTCACGCCCCATTCAGTTGCGCCTTCTTGTATCGCCCAATCAAGTGATGACGGTCCACGATCACCCGCGATGCCGGGATGCACGATCAGACAAACATGCTGCGACCAGATCGAGGCGGGAATAGCGCGCTTTAAGAATGGTGCAACGATCACATCAGGTCGCCACAAAGCCACCGCTTCTTCCGTGACCGAATCGGCGATGTCGAGTTCAACGCTGACTGCATGACCGCACGCCCTCAATTCCAGCCACAGACGCTGGGAGAGACTATTGAATGAGTGGGTCAGGAGCAGGATGCGCATTAACAAATCCTGGGCAATTGTTCACCGGCCAGCCAATCGACATTGCGACGGCCGCCGAAGGTGGTTTTCATCTGCACGAAATGATGTGGGTCGGCATGCGCCGCGCCGATGATCGCCGCATCCGCGGCCAGCGGATGTGCACGCATGACGGCCAACAGACGCTCGGCATCGGCTGCGCCACAGATCGCAATAAGCTTACCTTCGTTGGCGACATACAAAGGATCGAGGCCCAGGAATTCACACGCGGCGGCTACCACCGGCTTCACCGGAATGGATTCCTCGTGGATCATCAGCCCTAGCGACGATTGTTTTGCGATCTCGTTCAAGGTCGTGGCCAGCCCGCCGCGCGTTGGATCACGTAGGCAGCGGATGTCCGCGCCCGATTCCAGCATGGCCGCGATCAGATGGTGCAAGGCAGCGGTATCCGATTCGATGGGCACATCAAAGGCGAGATTCTCGCGGCGGCTCATGATCGCCATACCGTGATCGCCCATACTGCCGGAGATCAGAATGACATCGCCGGGGCGCACATTGGCACCGGATAAGTCCACGCCCTCCATCACCACGCCCACACCAGTGGTGGTAATGAACACGCCGTCGGCTTTGCCCTGCTCGACCACTTTAGTGTCGCCCGTCACCACCAGCACACCCGCCTCGCGCGCTGCCGCCGCCATTGACTGTACGATGCGTTGCAGATCGATGAGTGGAAAGCCTTCTTCCAGAATGAATGATGCGGCGAGGTAAAGCGGCTTCGCGCCCATCACAGCCACATCGTTGATCGTACCGTGTACCGACAAACAGCCGATATCGCCACCGGGAAAGAACAGGGGCGACACCACATGCGCATCGGTCGCCATCACCAGACGTCCACCTGCCGTGGGCAACAATGCGCCGTCATTGCCTTGGCGTAGATACTCGTTATCGAAAGCGCTCGCAAACAACTCTTCGATCAACTGCGCCATCGCCCGTCCACCGGAACCGTGACTCATATCCACACGGCCATTCTTGATGTCCAGACCGCGCACGTAACCTTTTTTCACTTCTCCATTCATACCGAGACCACCTCGATGTCCTTGAATCGTCCATAACTGTAGTGTGCAGCACACGCACCTTCCGACGACACCATGCATGACCCCAAGGGATTCTCCGGCGTGCACACCGTGCCGAACACTTTGCAGTCCTGCGGTTTCTTCACACCGCGCAAGATTGCCCCACATTCGCAGGCCTTGTTGTCGGCCACCGGCTTGTAGCCGATACCGTAGCGCGTTTCGGCATCATAAAGGGCGTAAGCAGAGCGAATCTTTAACGCTGAATAGGGCACTTCACCCAGACCGCGCCACTCGAAGCTGCGCCGCAATTCCAACACTTCCGACACCATGGCCTGCGCCTTTAGATTGCCTTCGCGGGTGACGGCGCGGGTGAACTCGTTTTCCACTTCAGCGCGCCCGTCATTGATTTGGCGGATCAGCATGAGGATCGCCTGCAACACATCCAAAGGCTCGAAACCGGCAATCACCACTGGCTTGCGATACTCGCTCGAAAAATGCTCGTACGGCTGGCTGCCAATCACCACACTGACATGTGCCGGGCCAATGAAACCGTCCAACGGCACTGTCCCGTACTGGCGCACCTCCGGCGATTGCAGGATGTGCGTGATCGCAGCAGGTGTCAGCACGTGATTACACAACACACTGAAATTGGTGATGCCTTCGGCCTTGGCCTGCTTGATGATCAATGCGGTGGGCGGCGTAGTGGTCTCGAAGCCAATGGCGAAGAACACCACTTCGCGCTGCGGGTTGTCGCGCGCGATCTTCAATGCATCTTGCGGCGAGTAGATCATGCGCACCTCTCCGCCGCGAGCCTTGGCGCGCATCAGTGAAAGATTGTCGGAAGCGGGCACACGCATCGTGTCGGCATAGGTGCAAACGATGACATTCAACTCCAGTGCGAGGCGTATCGCCTGATCGACGCGCCCGATGGGCAGCACACATACTGGGCAACCCGGGCCGTGGATCATGCGCACATTGGCGGGTAGCAGATCGGCGATGCCGTAACGGGAGATGGCGTGTGTATGCCCGCCACAAAATTCCATGAAGCTATAGTTTTTGTTGGTCGCCGCTTCGCGCCGGATGTTGGAGACGATGTTCTTGGCCAGTTCGCCATCGCGGAATTCGTCGATGTATTTCATGATGCTGTCCCATTCAATTCTGCGTGCAGTTCATCCAACTGCCCCATCTCGGCGAACATCTCCAGTGTGCGTATGGCTTCTTGCTCGTCCACCTTCTGCAATGCGTAGCCGACATGCACGATGACGTATTCGCCGACGACAGCATCATCCACCAGCGCCAGTGAGATTTCTTTGCGCACACCGCCCAGATTGACGATGGCATTGCCCGGCGTCGTCAGTTCTTCGATGCGAGCGGGAATGGCTAGACACATATCAAACTCCTTTTATGATCTGTTGCAGCGCGACATTCGCCTGACCTAGGGAGATCGCACCATCGTTCGGCGGCAACTGTTGCGCGGTCAGCACACGAACACCTTGCACCGTAAGACTCTCGACCAATGCACTCGTCAATACGTTATTGAGGAAGCAACCTCCCGCCAAAGCAACAGTGTCGATGTCAGTCGATAGGATAGCGCGTTGCACCCATGCGCTGAGGCCTGCAACCAGCGTGGCATGAAATAGCGCCGCACCTCGTGTTGCGTCTTCGCCATCAGCCAGCAAGGTGAATAGTGGAAGGAAGCCCAACACGCCTTCTTGGGTGAGGGTGAAGCCGTCAGGAATAGCGGCAATACGACCATGCCGTTGCGCTAGGGCTTCTAGCTTCATCGCTGCCTGACCTTCATACCGCTGTATCTCACTCACACCGAGAAATCCCGCCGCCGCATCGAAGTAGCGCCCCATGCTGGTGGTCGGCGGGCAAATCAACTTGCGCTCCAACATACCCTGTATCGTTTTTGCGCCTGCTTGCGAAGCAAATCGATGAGCGATCTCATCTCCCCGTTGCAGATCGAACAGCACCGACGCTGCCATGCGCCAAGGTTCATGTGCAGCACGATCACCTCCCGGGAGGCTCAACGGAGCCAGATGTCCCAAGCGTTCGAACTGTGCTCCATCGATACGCAACAACTCACCCCCCCACGCACTTCCATCTGTACCCAAACCCACGCCATCCAGCGCTAGTCCTAACACCGGAACGCTCACGCGATGCTCGGCGCAGATCGCGGCAATATGGGCATGGTGATGTTGCACACCGATCAGGGGTAGATCATTTTGTGCTGCGTATTCTTGGGCGAACTGTGTGCTATAAAAATCGGGATGCAAGTCATGCGCCACTGCCTGCGGTTGCACATCCAAGATGTCGGCCAGATAGGTGACGGTCTCTTCCAACATCGCGCGCGTGGCGGCGCGGTCTAGATCACCAATGTGCTGTGAGACAAACGCTTCATTGCCACGGGTCAGGCAAACGGTGTTCTTTAGCCAAGCCCCACACGCCAGCACCGATGGACCGGTGAATGGCAACACGATACGACGCGGGGTATAACCACGGGCACGCCGAATGAAGGTGGGTGCGTTGTTCTGCCACTTCATCACGCTATCGTCACAACGATGCAATATCTCCCGATCATGCGTAAGGAAGGCATCCGCCAATTCCGCGAGCGATTCGCGCGCTTCCACATCGTCTTTCACCAATGGTTCACCGCCCGGATTGGCACTGGTCATCACCAATGCCAACGGCGCTTCTTGCTGCAACCAATCTGTGCCTGTGGGTCGACCGAGCAACTCATGGAACAGCAAATAATGCAGCGGTGTGTAAGGCAACATCACGCCGATACTTGTGAGCCCCGGAGCAATACCCTGCAACGCTGACTCGCACGTTTCCGTTTGGCGCAGCAGCACGATAGGGCGTTCACTGATTTCCATCAGCGTGGCTTCATGCGATGTGAACTCCGCGTAGTGTGCAGCCGAGGCACGATTCAACACCATCACTGCAAACGGTTTTTCATCTCGCTGTTTTCCGATGCGCAAGCTGGCCACAGCTTCTGCGTTGCGCGCGTCGCAAACCAAATGGAAACCGCCTACCCCTTTGAGAGCGACCACCTTCCCCGCACGAATAAAATCGGCGGCATTAGCAATAGGATCGTCACTCTCGATCCTATTCCACTGCGCATCAAACAGCGACAACTGCGGTCCGCACTCAGGACAGGCATTCGGTTGAGCATGGAAGCGGCGTGTGATCGGCGAATCGTATTCAGCTTGGCATGGTGGGCACTGCACGAACTTCGACATGCTGGTGTTGGCACGATCGTAAGGTAGATGCGCGGTCAGTGTGTAACGTGGCCCGCAGTGGATGCAGTTGATGAAAGGATGACGATAACGACGATCGGCTGGATCGAATAATTCCATTAGACAATCAGGGCATATCCCCATATCCGGCGTGATGCCCGTCTGCACTTTTCCTGATTTGCTTGCGCTGATATTGAATCCGAACAAACCAGAGGTGGCGAGCTTCAAATCATGTGTGACCTTTTCCACCCTTGCCAAAGCCGGTGGTTCGCTTTGTAATCGCTCAATCAGGCGCATCACTTGGGGACGCTCCCCTTCGACAGCGATCTCAACTCCTTCGCTATCGTTGCGCACCCAGCCCGCCAAACCGAGTTCATGCGCCAACTTGTAGACGAAGGGACGAAAACCCACCCCTTGGACTTGGCCTGATACTCTGATCTGTGCGTGGATCATGCTCAATCCATCCTAGTTGCTATCAATCGATTTTCTAGCTACCGCCTTGCTGCATCCGGCTTTGATCCAGTCCAGCCATTCATCCATACCTTCACCACTGGTGGCTGAGATGCGGATCACCTTGATGTCTGGGTTCACTCGACGCGCGTTGGCGATGGCCAGATCCGCATCAAACGTCAGATACGGTAACAAGTCGCATTTGTTCAGCAGCATCAGATCGGACGCGCGGAACATATCGGGATATTTGAGCGGCTTGTCTTCCCCTTCGGTCACCGAGAGGATGGCGACCTTGTGCGCTTCTCCCAGATCGAAGCTGGCCGGGCACACCAGATTGCCGACGTTCTCGATCAACAACAAGCTGTCGTCATTGAGTTTCAATTGCTGCATGGCTCGCCCCACCATGAACGCATCCAGATGGCAGCCTTTGCCCGTGTTGATTTGCAATGCGGGGGCACCGGTGGCACGGATGCGAGCGGCATCGTTATCGGTCTGTTGATCACCTTCAATAACGGCGAGGGGCAAACTCCCGTTCAAGGCGCTGATGCTTTTCACCAACAGGGTCGTCTTGCCAGAGCCGGGGCTGGACACCAGATTGAGCGCGAAGATGCCATGCTCGGCCAGATAGCCGCGATTCTCATTCGCATACCCATCGTTCTTGGACAGGATGTCCTGCTCGATCTTCACCATGCGCGATTGACTCATGCCGGGCGCATGGGCGCCTGCTGGTCCCAGTCCATAATGGACAGTCTCTTCATGAGTGTGACCATGAGCATGATGATGGTCATGCGTATGCTCGTCGTGCGCATGAAGATGTTCATGCGAAGCACCGGCTTCATGTAGGTGGTAGTGCCTGTGCTCACCTTGCGTCGACTCATGCGAGTGGTCGTGCTCATGCTCATGAGTATGGTCGTGATCGTGAGATGTACCGTCGGCATGCACATGAAAATGTGCACCGTGTTCATGGCCATGTTCGTCGTGAACCACCGCTTTTCCGCCAATGGTCGTTTCACCTGCACCGCAACCGCATACGTTACACATCACTACTCTCCCTATTCAACGTCGAGTTCTTTGACCCGCATCTCATTGCCACCCGTCACTTGCACTTGATGGCTACCACACTTCGGGCACGCATCGAACAATGCCTGCACATGCACCACCTCGGCACAATGCAGACACCATGCCTGCCCTGGCGTTTCGATAATCACCAACTGCGCATCTTGTGCGATGCTGTCTCTGACCACCGCATCGAAGCAGAATTTCATCGCCTCGACTTCAACACCCGCCAACTGCCCAATCTCTAACCACACCGTTTTGACGCGACTGAATTTTTCTTTCCTTGACGAATCCTCAATCAATTGCAACACGCCTTCGGCTAATGACATTTCATGCATTGTGAATCTCCACCTCGTAAGCCACACAAGGATCGAGCGACAAAGCTGAGATTTGCGCCAATCGTCTCAAGTCGCCCTCATCCTTCTCAACCAGCCCACACATATCCTGCGCAAAAGCTCCGTCCTCATGAAAATTCCATTCTGTCGGTGCCACAATCACATATTCCGCCACGCGTGCTTCAGCTAGGCGTACATGATGCATCAACAATCCTCTCGCGGTGCGTACGACTGCAACCCCCACACCCGCTTCTGCACTCGTACTATCCAACCTGGGCTTGTCGATCTCGCGGGCCATTGCAACCAGGTCTATCACCCGCGCGAGTAGCCTCGTCAATGGCTTGGATTGGGTGTGCGCCCACACATCGGCCATTAAAGGGCTGTCCGCATAATATGACCAAGCCCCTGTTTCCATCGCCACGCCTAGGTAGTCAGGGCGTAGCGCAAATTCATTGCTCCATCTTCCTGCACATGCATCAATTGCCTCTTTGGCCGTCCATACTGGCACTAGCCTTACTGGGTTCGGGCCTTGCTTTGCACTTAGCTGCGCAGCCAGCGTTTTCAATACACGCGCAAATGAACTATCCGTCTTGCGCCACCATTCCTGCAACGCGGCATAGCTGTCAAGTTGATGCCAAGTTGCCAGCGTGATGCCCAATTCCTCTTGCTCCAACACTTGCTGGAAGGCATTCATTTCGCTCTCGCCCTTGGCGATCTTGCGTAACAACGCGTGACGCTTGGCAAAGTCCTGCTCTTGTTGCGGCAAACTCAACAGTTTTGGCCAATCCAACATCAATCTCCAAAGATGTTCTTGCATGGCTTCGCAGGTGATTGCCTTGTGCATCGCCGCATCGAGTGAGGATGCATCACACCTCGCCGCCCGCAAGGCACATTTAGCTGCTGCGGCTTGCGCCTGTCCACACACGCTGAACAATAATGAAGCAAGCTGTACGACCTGAGATTGATCCTTTCCCACAAACAATTGTGCCGCCAATCTTCGCGTGGAGCGTATCTCGGTTGAATGCACTGCATCACCGTCCCACACCAATCTCAGCGACAACTTGCCGATATCCGTCAAGTCACGTCCCTAAGTATGATCCGCGCAAGAAATCGCGGCGAGATAAAGGCTTGTCTTTGATGGGCTCACCCTGCATGCGCGCGGCTTCGAACATCGTCTTGTTATCGGCATCTCGTTGCGCATCTGATCGCTCTGCCACAAACAACTCCTGCATCGCCGCCTCGGCGATGCTCACTGCGACTGCGTGGCTTTCGATATGCATGACTGGCGAGATCAAAGAGCAGATGTGGCATGCGCCTAGTTCCGGCTCGTTCAACCCCATGAATTCGTATCGACCCGAAGGGAATTCCCACGTCACTTTCTGATCAAGCGACAGCGTTGCAAGCTGCGCGTCTTCTCCCGACATGAGAATCAAGTTAAGCATCCAGGGTGTTACTAAGATGCTCAGCCAATATCCCTGCCACTCACGCCCCCCTACCACTTGAACTCGTAACACAGGATTGCAAATGGGCAGCCCCGCCATGCGCGTATCCGCGATGTTGCCAAACACCGCTTGCAGTTTGTCGGCTGCGGAGCTCATTCCTTGAACACCATGAACTTGTGTTTAGCCGCATCACAGTTCGGGCATGTCCAATGATCCGGCAATTTTGAGAAGGGTGTCCCGGGATCGATCTGCCACACTTGATCACCGAGTGCGGGGTCATACACTTCCCAACATATGCCGCATTCCATCCGCACCTCATCATCGGATAGCTTGCTGGCGTCACCCAGAAATGAGCCTTCGAATTGGCTCATGTCAAGATTCCAATTTTTCGGGTTCTTGCATGACCATCAACCATTCACCTAAACGCTCGATACTGTCTTCGTAATCCTCCTGAGATGCTTGCGCCACTTCCGGCACGCCACCGACCTCGATGGTATTCAGGATCAAGGTGTCCATACTGTTAAAGTATTGCACCCACCACACGTTCGCCAACTTCGCACTAGAGATGCGGCAATTGCCGTAACCGCGCGAGAGTATGGTCACCGCACCAACAGCCAGTATCGACGTAACGCAGTCCATATCTTCTGGCGACATTGGCAACAAAGTCAGGTTGACCACATGCGTCGCATCGCCCGCTTTATAGGCCTTCGATTTACCCACGATCTCAGACAACACCGATAGCGCATTCATGATGCCGGGTGTCTTTTCAGGTAGCTGGCAATCAGACACAACGTCTTCTTGTGCCCATTGCGTCACCATAGGGGGGATTGCACAGGCCATGAGCGTGTCGCCGATGAGACGAGCATCAGCGGCATACTCATTCACGCGCCACACGCTGGCAAATACAGTTTCTTGAATACGGAATTGACCCGAGCCACGCACAGCGATACTCACTTCGCCTTCGCCCATCGTTTGGTTGAGCAAGCGCACGACATCTGGGGCTTTGTCACTCAATTCGATCATTGGAATCTTTGTAGAATCCAGCGGGGTCACTTGCATCGCATCTCGCAACGTCTCCACGATCTCGCATGCCGCTGCCACCACCGCAGGGTCAGCTTCCACATTCAGGCTCGGTAACTCAAACATCATCATCGAGCTGGGGAGTGGCATATATTGCAACTCTTCCTCTTCAGGCTGAGAGCCGGGACCGTACGCGACGACGGGGATTGGAAAGTCTTTCATCATTTATCGCTCCTGATTTTGTTTAATGACAAGCGGACGGCTCGCCAGCGGATATCACGGGAATACCGATCGAAGGAGCTCGTCCAACCGGCTTATTCAACATCGCCGCGATCTCGCGCGTGTATTCATCCCAGTTACGCATGCCGTCAATCACGCCGACATACCCCCCATCGCGCACAAAGACCAGTGACGGCCAGCGCGTGACGCCATAACGCGCTTTCTCTTTACGCGCCAAGTCGGGAGAAATGATTGCCGCACGCAAACGGTCACCCGTCAACTTGAGCACTTCAGGCAAGATCACCGCCACATCCCACGTCTCAGGTTGCTGGTCTGGCTCTTGTGTGAACAGCACCATGCCGTCGCCACCCGCCATGACAAAATCCTCTAAACCGTCCTCGTCGAGCAACGTTATCTTGCTTTGCGCGCGCAAGCGAACCAGCAATTTATTAAAACTTTCTCTCATCTCATCCGCACGTATCGCGGAGAACTCGACTGTCTCACTCATACCCCATCCTTCCTTAAAAATTCCGGCAGAGTCGGCTCCCGATTCACCAGATCAGCAAAAAAGAGATCAAGGTTGACCTCCCCCCCATCAGCCACCGCCTGCAATCCATCTAGCGCGGCATCCACCAATGCCGCTCTTTCGGCATCGATCACCTCACGCCCCGCATCCAGAAAAGTCAGCAGCCATTGTCCGACTTCAACAGGCCCCAGCAACATGGTGTTGATCAACTGCTGACCATTGCGCCCTGCGCAAAGGGCGGAGTTCTCGTGCGCCACAATCACCCGCATGGGTATG
>Ga0074196_10594_pt1 | contig 10168 bp, 8 predicted proteins | sample EPASupsiteSAE300_FD_64214 | JGI IMG/M metagenome (GOLD analysis project Ga0074196, IMG submission 64214) | Bioremediated contaminated groundwater from EPA Superfund site, New Mexico - Sample SAE3-00 | ecosystem: Environmental > Aquatic > Deep subsurface > Groundwater > Contaminated ... | reverse complement strand
CGATCTGAAGACACAAGAAGTGCGTAGCGCTTTGCTCAAGAACGCACAACCTTTGCTCACCGCCATCACCGCACCAACCACCGCACTGCTGTTGCGCAAGGAGATCGCCGCGCTGGCGGGGGTGACGCAAGCCGAGTTGGAGGCGCTGTGGTCCATCAAGCCCGTGGCCGCTCCGAAGCGCGGTCCATCAGCGCCACCCAAGGCCAAGCGCGCCGCGCCTTCGGGCATGCGCACCTTGTTGCGTTGCCTTGTGATGAAGCCGGAATTGGCGCGTGAATTACCGAAAGATTGGCAGGGCGAGGGCGCAGAAGGCGCGGCCATCCATGCGCTGATGGACTGGCTGAACGAATCGGCAGACGAACTCAGCACTGCCGCCATGATCCAGCACTTCCAAGACAGCATGCACGAGACGGTGTTCGCCGCTGCTCAGGGCGATGTGATGCAGTGGGGCGAAGAGTTCGATGTGGAGGCAGAGTTCGCCGACACACTGCAAAAGGTGCGGCGTGATGTGATGGATGCCGAGTTGGAGACTTTGAATGCCAAGATGCGCGGTGGCGCGGGTGGCCTTTCCAGCTTGAATAAAGACGAGCAGGCACGTTATTTGCAGTTGCTCCAACTCGGCAAAAAGTAGCTAAGCCTCGGAAAGATTTTGGGAATCGGGTATAATCCGCGACCCTTTTCGGCTGCCTTCCTTTTTTGGCCGCTTGATGCAAATACGAATCAACTTTGGAAATCCATAAAATGGCGACTCCGAAACAAACCAAAATAACCGCTCCAGCAAAACCAGCCGCAGCGACAACCAAAGCTAAAGTGCCCGCTGCAAAAACGACCAAAGTCGTTGCCGCTGTCGAAGCGTCAGTGAAGGCCGCTCCCGCACCCGCAAAAGCAGCGGTGAAGCCAGTAGTCAAACAGACCGCAAAAGAAAAAGCCAAAGAGAAGGCGGATGCCGCAGCGGCAGTTGGTTCTGCTGATCCCGCGCAAGATATCGAAGCGCGCCGCACGCGTCTGAAAGAACTGTTGCTGCTGGGTAAAGAGCGAGGCTATCTGACTTACGCCGAGATCAACGACCATTTGCCGGAGATGCTCGAAGTCGAGCAGGTAGAAGGCGTCGTCAGCATGATCAACGGCATGGGCATCACTGTATGTGACGTAGCACCCGAGACCGATGGTTTGGGCTTGAACGAGACCGCACCAGCTGCAGCAGATGACGATGCTGCCGAAGAAGCCGAAGCTGCCATCTCTACCGTCGAATCCGAATTCGGCCGCACCACCGACCCCGTACGTATGTATATGCGCGAGATGGGTGTGGTCAATCTGCTCACCCGTCAGGACGAGATCGAGATCGCCAAGCGTATCGAAGACGGCCTGAAGCACATGATCATGGCGATCTCCGCCTGTCCAGCCACCATCGCCGAGATCTTGATGTTGGCTGACAAGGTGCGTACCGACCAGATCAAGATCGACGAAGTGATCGACGGCTTTGTGGATAGCGAAGACGAGGCGCAGATCGGTGATGACGACGAAGACGAAGACGCGGAAGAACCAGAAGTCGAAGTGGCAGATGAAGAAGAGGACGAAGAAGCTACCGCTGCTGCTGCCGCCGCCAATCTGGCGCAGTTGAAAGAAGATGCGCTGGTGCGCTTCGACCTCATCGGCGACCTGTTCGCCAAACTGGGCAAGGCCTACGAAAAGCACGGCTACCGCAGCAAGCAATACGACAAACTGCAAGAACAGATATCTACCGAGTTGATGCAATTCCGCTTTGCTGCCAAGCAAGTGGACGCCCTGTGCGACACCATGCGCGGCCTCGTAGAAGAAGTGCGCAGGTGCGAACGCGCCATTCAAGACCTGTGTGTCACCAAATCGCACATGCCGCGCCCGCACTTCATCAAAGTGTTCCCGCAGAACGAGCAGAATCTGGATTGGGTCAAGCACGAGATTGCCGCCAAGAAACCCTACAGCGATTTCTTGGTGCGCCATCAACACGCCATCGTCGATCAACAGAAGAAGATGTTCGCCCTGCAACAACGCGTGGGCATCCCCATCCTCGATTTGAAAGACATCAACAAACAAATGACCAACGGCGAAGCGAAAGCACGCCGTGCCAAGCGCGACATGATTGAGGCCAACTTGCGTCTCGTCATTTCCATCGCCAAGAAATACACCAACCGTGGCTTGCAGTTCCTCGACCTTATCCAAGAAGGCAACATCGGCTTGATGAAGGCCGTGGATAAATTCGAATACCGTCGCGGCTACAAATTCTCGACGTACGCGACATGGTGGATCCGTCAGGCTATCACCCGCTCCATCGCCGACCAAGCGCGCACCATCCGTATCCCCGTGCACATGATCGAAACCATCAACAAGATGAATCGTATCTCGCGCCAGATATTGCAAGAGACCGGGTTGGATGCCGATGCTGCCACCTTGGCTATCAAGATGGAAATGCCGGAAGACAAGATCCGCAAGATACTCAAGATCGCGAAAGAGCCTATCTCCATGGAGACACCCGTGGGCGATGACGACGACTCGCACTTGGGCGACTTCATCGAAGACGGCAACTCACTCGCACCGATCGAAGCGGCTGTGTACGACAGTCTGCGCAACGTCACCAAAGACATCTTGGATTCGCTCACCGCGCGCGAAGCCAAAGTGCTGCGCATGCGCTTCGGCATCGAAATGAACACCGACCACACACTCGAAGAAGTCGGCAAACAATTCGACGTCACCCGCGAACGTATCCGCCAGATAGAAGCCAAAGCACTGCGCAAACTGCGCCACCCCTCGCGCTCAGAGAAGCTCAAGAGCTTCCTCGACGGCGAGAACTAAGCCTTACGGGCCTTTAGCTCAGTTGGTTAGAGCAGAGGACTCATAATCCTTTGGTCCCCGGTTCAAGTCCGGGAGGGCCCACCAAAAACAAAAGCCTCGCAGCGATGCGAGGCTTTTTGTTTGAAGCGCAGAAGCGAAAGCTTAGTTCTTTGGATCGTATTTGAACGATAGCGCCACACGCGCACGATAGGCAGACACCTTACCGTCCTTCACCACCATATCCAACTTCACCACCTCTGCCACACGCAGATCACGCAAAGTCTTAGAAGCCACCGTCACCGCATTCGCAGCGGCATCCTCCCACGACTTCTTACTCGTTCCCACGATCTCGGTGATGCGATAAACACTATCTTTAGCCATGGCTCGCTCCCTTATCTAAGTTGAACATCAAAAATCGATCGGTGATGCAGACCCGTAAATTACGCCTAAGCGCGAACTAATGCACTGCTTTTTCAAACCGCAACACACAACCCCAATGGGAAGCCTTTGACACACACCGTGGCAGCGCGCAGACTGCCGCGAATTCGCAAACATGCACAGGAGAAAAGAATGTCCAAGAAACGCTTCCACTGCCAAGCCGTCACCCATGTTGGTGTAAAAAGCATCAGCATCACCGACGACGCACACCACTTCTGCCTCACCCTAGAAGACGCGGGTGTCCGACTCACCTTCCTGCAAGAAGCCATCGCCCTCGGCAAATATCCCATCGCCATGGAACTGGTGAACACCTGCGCCAAACTGATGACTGGCCCCACCGTGAAATATCACATCAACCAACACGACGCCGAGAAGTTTCATCACTCGCTGGATAAAGCACTGCACCATTGAAAGTGTAGGCGCGAAAAAACTGAAGCCTCGCAGGGATGCGAGGCTTTTTGTTTGTGGTCACAATTTGTGACCACCTCAAAGATATTGGCTGGTCTGAATATAGGCCAAATGGCATATACCCTCGGCAAAACATAAAGGTTACTATTCACGCCGAAGAAAAACGCCCCATCGGCTTTGCGCTGTGGAAAGAAAGCGTATTGATGCATTTGTAATTCATACAATCGGATTAATCCATGAGCCTATACGAGCAACTCCAAAAAGCGAAAAGCGAAGAAGACGTCAAAGACGCTTACATCAAAGCACTCGGGCTCAAGGGTTTCACCAAGGGGCTGATCGACATTCAAACCAACGAGATTTGGTTTGAAGCCAAAGACACAGGCAAGCACTCCAGCTACGCCATGTTCACGCAGTTGCTGCATTACGTGCAGGTCGCGCTCAACAAGGGCGAGACCGTGCCGCCGTTCCTTGCCGTCATCGACACCGAAAAAGCCGCGCTGATGAAAAGCGCGGACGTATTGCCCTTCCTACAAAAGAAGACAGTGAACTGGGGTAAATCCGCCAGCCAATACACGCAAGAAGCACTGGATGCAATCTCCGCCCACATCGGCACTCACTTCGTCTCGTTCAAAATCTCCACGCACGAAGACGAATTCATCAGCACCGTCAAAGCCGCCATCAAATCGGGTGAGATCATCCGCACCCAGATCACCCCGGACAACCTGAAACAGGTTTTCGACAAATGGGTAGAGATGATCGGACGCGAGATCGAAGGCGTGAATGAGGACGATTACGCCCTGCTGTTCTTCGCCGACATCATGCATGACGGCACCGTATCCACTCACGCCAACCTGCCCGCCGAGTTGATGCACAAGAACGGCGCGCCCGTGTTCAGCTTGGGTGGCAAGATTTACGAGTTGGGCAACAAAGAAGGCTACCGCCAGTTCTGGGCCATCTATCACAGGCCGCCCAAATCCGAATACCGCGACTACCTGCTCGAACGCCGCGACAGCCTGATACCGTTGGACGAGCGCAGCTTCAAAGGCGCGTACTACACACCGCTGGCCGTGGTGGACAAAGCCTACGACAAGCTCGCCGAAACCTTGGGCAAGAACTGGCAGAAAGACTACATCGTGTGGGATATGTGCTGCGGCGTGGGCAACCTCGAAGTCAAACACAGCAACCCGCGCAACATCTACATGAGCACGCTAGACGAAGCCGATGTGGACGTGATGAAAGCCACCAAGACCTGCGTCGCCGCACAGCGTTTTCAATACGATTATCTGAATGACGACATCACCGACGACGGCAAGATCGATTACAGCCTCACCAACAAAGTACCAGCGGGATTGCGCAAAGCGATTGCCGAGGGCAAGAAGATTCTGGTGCTGATAAATCCACCGTATGCGGAAGTAACCAGTGGCGGCAATACCGTCGTTGGGGCAGAGGCGGAGAGCAAGGCTGGCGTAACAAATACAAAATATGCCTCTACTGCTATGGGCGAGTATGGCAAAGCAAGCAACGAATTATTTACGCAATTTGTTGCACGTATTGCGCACGAGATACCTACTGCCACTTTAGCGATGTTTAGTAAGTTGAAGTACATCAATGCACCTACTCTTGAGGTATTTCGTAACGCATGGCAGGCCGAATATTTGGGCGGTTTTGTGGTACATAGCCAAGCGTTCGATGGCTTAAAAGGAAATTTTCCAATTGGGTTTTTAGTCTGGAAAACTAACCAAAAATCTACTGACAAACTATTCATTACTGAAATCGCAGTAGAGGTTTTGGATAAATACGTGCAGGCAATTGGCGCAAAAAGCTTTTACAACTTGCCCAGTGAACAATTGCTCACCAATTGGATATCCCGCCCCAAAACAAACGCGCGTGATGTTGTCCCATTAAAAAATGCAATTGTTCCTGCTACAGCAACCAAAGATTTGCGAGGAACGAAGTGGTCAGATAACGCTATTGCTTACATATTGAGTGGCGGGAATGATTTGCAACACGCTAATCAACAAACTGTTATTTTTTCGTCTGGGTATGGCAGCGCACGCGGCTACTTCGTTAATCCTGACAATCTTTGGCAAGTGGCTGTGTTATTTTCAGTTCGTCGTCTAGTTAAACCCACTTGGCTTAACGACCGCGACCAATTCCTACAACCCACCGCACAACTTACCGATGAGTTCAAAACCGATTGTTTGATGTGGATGCTGTTCAACGGCAGCAACCTCACCGCTGGCGCAAACGATCTCGAATGGAACGACAAGAAGTGGTCGCTAGTGAATCACTTCATTCCGTTCACCGAGGCGGAAGTGGATGCGCCCGGTCGCTTCGAGTCTGACTTTATGGTGCAGTATCTATCCGACAAGCCGCTATCCGCTGAAGCACTCGCCGTGCTTGATGCAGGCCGCGTGTTGTGGAAAGCCTACTTCGCCCATACCGATGTGCGTACCGTGCGCGACGAATTGAAATTGAATCGCCCAGATGTGGGGTGGTATCAAATTCGAAATGCGCTGAAAAAACGTAACGAGAGCGGTGATGTCGCCCCTGTTGATTTCACCCCGTTCGAGACTGCCTACAGAGCCTTAGGCGACAAGCTGCGCCCGCAGGTGTTCGAGTTGGGATTCTTGCGATAATAAATGAGGCTACTGTTCCTGCGATTTTGATTCATTACTGGGAAATTTTTTATGGCACGTAGGAAAAGTGAAAACGCACTGAACGCTTGGGTCAGCCTCATTGCAATGCTGCCTTGGTGGGGCGGTGTCGGGTTGGCTGTGATTAGCTATTTCTGGTTTCACCATGTTGCTACTGCACCTTTGGAGCAGATTCAGAATGGGCAGATTGGGGCTGTGCTTGGGCAGAGTGTGTTCAAAGGTTTTGCTTCTGTAGGGCAATATTTTGTTCCTCTGGTTTGTATCGTTGGAGCTTTGCTTTCTATTTGGGGAAGACGGAAACGCGAAAAACTTTTTACGGATGTGGGTGTAAGTCAAACCACATCTGCTCTAAATAATATGACGTGGCAGGAATTTGAGATGCTGGTGGGCGAGGCATTTAGGCGCGGCGGTTATTCAATAGAGGAGTCTGGTGGTGGCGGGGCGGATGGCGGCATCGATCTGGTATTGCATAAGAACGGCGAAAAATCGCTGGTGCAATGTAAACAGTGGCGGGCGTACAAAGTTGGCGTGCAAGTGATCCGCGAGTTGTATGGGGTGATGGCCGCAGAGGGGGCGGTACACGGTTTCGTGGTGACATCAGGGGTGTTCACTCAAGAGGCAAAAGATTTTGCATCTGGACGCAATATCGAGTTGATTGATGGTGTTGAGCTGAAGCAGATTATCAATCGCGTTCAGCCAGGCAGCGTTCAGGAACAGAAAATACTTTCGATGACAGGGCAGTTGTGCCCGAAGTGTGGCAGTTCGATGGTGATGAGAACTGCCAAGCAAGGTGTCAATGTAGGCAAGTCTTTTTGGGGATGCTCCGGCTATCCACAATGCCGCGGCATTGTTGCAATCGATTGATTGTTGTGGGCAGATTCCAAGTAGGAAAAGCAAACGCCGCATCTATGCGGCGTTATCTTCATGTCGGCTTATGGGACGCCGAAGCGGTCAGCCGGTCTGGCTGGTTGGGGTTGCTGTCTAATTGTGGTGAATTCTCAGGGGGGCGATAGCTGCCTCCCTTCTGCTGTTGATCAATGATGCTGTGTCTTCGATTTCTTTATACACCCCCGTGATGCTCTTTTTCAACCGAGTGATTCGCTCATGTTTCGCCGGGTGGCGTGATTCAGCCTGGCATGTTCGGCTTCGCCCGCATCTTTGCCGCAATGTAATCGGCTTGGGAGATGTGCAGCAGGTCGGTCATTCTGCGCATCAGGTGGTTCTCGTGAGCGCTGATGTGGTGGTCGGCGTAGGCGACTTGCCACATGTATTCGATGATGCGTCCCTTTTCCTCGCGTGACAGCTCGCGGTTGATGAGCGAGGTGAATTGGTGGAGGTCGGTGGCTTGTTGCGCGGCTTGCTGGCCCAGCGCGGAGAGTTGTTGCACTTCGCTGTCGCTGAGCTGGAAGCGTTGCTTGAGGACGCGCATCACGGTGGCCAGTTCTGTCTCGCTGCTTTCTGCGTCTGCGCGCATGACTTCTATCATCAGCACGGCGGTGGCGAGTTGCAGGGTGTGCTCGGGGCGCTGCGCGTCGTTGGTCGGGGTGATCAGGGTCGAGAAGAATTCGTTCAGTTTGTTCAGCATGGTGTTTATGTCGCGGTATTCGGTCTGTTGCAGGCGATGGAGTCGAGAATCTATCTGTTAATAATGCGGCGGCCTTTCGTTATCCAGCGTGCCCCCATCATTCCTACCTGCCGAGAGTGTTTGCACGTGTTGTGCGAGTGATTGGCACAGGGCTTCCAGTCGTTCGATCTTTTGTTGTTGCTGATACACGGTCTTGTTCAGTTCTTCCACTAGGTCTTCTTGGAAGCTGAGTTTTGTTTCGATGTTCTCTAGGCGTTCTTCGATCATGGTGTGGCTCTGTTGTTTTTTTCCGCTGAGCGGGGAGGGCGGCCATTTTAGCGCGGGTATGTGCGGTGCATGCTTCTTTGCGGGTGATGCGGCTACTAAACGTGATGGCGGTTGACATCAGAACGTTCGTTCTCTAGGATGCGATGGTCGTTCTGCGCATTGTTTTCTCAGCTTGGGGCTTGTGAAGCAATGCGAACTAGGAGGAGTGATTCATGAGCAAAACCCTTTTGTCACCTGATTCATCCGAAAACCATCCTGTGGTCTTTCAAGAGAAGGCTATCCGCCGTGCTTGGAACAATGATGAGTGGTGGTTCTCTGTCGTTGATGTATGTGGCGTGCTGACAGACAGTCCAGATGCTGGGGCATATTGGCGCAAGCTGAAGCAGCGACTGGGTGCTGAAGGCAGTGAAGTCGTGACATTTTGTCACGGGTTGAAACTCGAAGCATCGGATGGCAAACAACGTGTGACCGATTGCGCAAATGTCGAGGGTCTGTTGCGCATCATTCAGTCTGTTCCCTCGCCCAAGGCAGAGCCATTCAAGCGTTGGCTGGCGAAGGTGGGCTACGAGCGCATGCGGGAGATGGCTGACCCAGCACTTTCGCTTGATCGTGCACGCGAGACTTGGCAGAAGCATGGGCGTAGCGAGAAGTGGATACAGCAACGCATGACAGGGCAGGAGACACGCAACAAGCTGACCGATTATTGGGCGAATCACGAGATCAAGAAGGGGGATGAGTTCGCCATTCTCACCAACATCATTCATCAAGAATGGGCCGATGTCGATGTCAAAGCGCACAAGCAGATGAAAGGTTTGCAGACACAAAATCTGCGAGATCACATGAGCGAGGCAGAGCTGATCTTTACTGCATTGGCAGAATTATCCACGCGTCAGATAGCAGAAAGCGCGGAAGCAACAGGGTTGAATGAGAACGCAGTGGCGGCCAAGACAGGCGGCGGCATCGCCAAGAAAGCTCGCTTGGAGTTGGAATCAAAGACGGGCAAGAAGGTGGTGAGTGGTGAGAACTATTTGCCGCCGACTCAGCGGAAGCGTGTAGAGAAGAAGTGACCGTTGATTTGGTTAGCGAAGTTCAGATTTAGTCCGTTCGTGGTGAGTATTTTCCGTTCGCCCCTTCGATACACCGCGCAAGCGCGGCACTCAGGACGAACGGAAAATGAATCGAACCATAGCTTTCGGACTCAATCAGAACTTCTCTCGGAGGGAGTGAAGATGAAGCCGCGCAAAGTTGCGCGGCTTTCTATTTCTTCTTGCTGCGTTGTGCTTCGATGATCTCGCGATACTGCTTCAACTCGGTCTCGATGGTGGAGAGTTGGTAGTAGTCGTTGCCCGCGCGTTTGGCGAGTTCCAGTTGTTCGATGGCGCCGCGCAGGTTGCCGTGCAGTATCTGGTAGTAAGACAGCACGTGGTGTTCTTCTTGGTAGCGGCCTAGCGGGCCGTAGGCGCGGGCTTGCATCTCGTACAGTTTGGGGTCGTTGCCGTTGAGTAGCACTTCGTAGTCCAGCAGTTTCAGGGCGTTCACATATTGTTTCTCTTCCAGCATCAGCTCGGCGTAGTCATAGATGAGCGCGCGATGGCGTGGATATTGTTTCAACGCTTTGCGATAGAACGCGGACACGTCTTTGTCTTTCTTCTCCAGACGTTTGATCTGCCCCGCCAGTGTCTCGATGCTGGCGTTGTGCGGTGCGCTCTTGTAAAGCGTTTGGAATTCTTGGATGGCGAGCGCGTCTTGTTTGTCGCGCATCAGTGAGATGACTAGGCCGTAACGTTGTGCGATGGGGTTGCCGAAACGTTGTTCGCCCAATGCGCCGTTAAAGAAGGCGACGGCATCGCGCGGTGTCTTTTGCAGGGCATGCACACGGGCACGCATCAGTTGGAATTCGAGGCTGTCGGGTACGAGTTTGAAAGGGATCTGTTGCACACGGCCGCCCACGTCGGCCACACGTTCGGTGGTGAGCGGGTGGGGGCGCAGGTAGGGGGGGGGATCG
>Ga0074196_10654_pt1 | contig 10170 bp, 8 predicted proteins | sample EPASupsiteSAE300_FD_64214 | JGI IMG/M metagenome (GOLD analysis project Ga0074196, IMG submission 64214) | Bioremediated contaminated groundwater from EPA Superfund site, New Mexico - Sample SAE3-00 | ecosystem: Environmental > Aquatic > Deep subsurface > Groundwater > Contaminated ... | reverse complement strand
TACAAAACGTTGCATTGCACGCAACTTATATCAAGTACAGCGGCGACAATGCTGACCGTGCAGGCCGCCCAACTAGCCGCTTCTTGGGCATGTTGGAAGCAGCTTGGTAAGTTAAAGCTCACGTAGGATGTACCCGCAAGGGGTAGGCCGTGGTTGTACGGAGCTAAAGCTCCAACAACACACGCACAACTAGCCCAAGTGAGCATCACACAAAAGCTAAGCAGTAAATGAACAGGGGAGACTTCGGTCTCCCCTGTTTTTTGTGCTTGAGTAAACACCAATTTGGTAGACTGCGCGAATGAGTACGATGTTAATGACAGATTATTTTCGCAATGATGTATTGGCGAAACGCAGCTATCTTCGTGAAGAGTGGTGTGTGGAGGCTATCGCTAATCCGTTTCGACGTGAGGTGCAACCAGAGGACGGGCGTATTCGTCATTGGCTATATGTAGAAGAGTTGGGACGCTATTTACGCGTGGTAACGCTTGCAGATGGCAAAACAGTTCATAATGCTTTTCCAGACAGGAGGTTCAAGCCATGAAATTAGCTTACGATCCAGCAACAGATTCGCTTTACATTCACCTTTCCAACAATCCCGCTACAGATTCTGATGAAGTCGCTGATGGCGTTGTGTTGGATTTTGGTGCAGATGGTGCGTTGGTGGGCATTGATGTTCAACACGCCAGTCTTAAAACGGATATGGCGCACCTTTCCGTTTCACAAATGCCATTGCAACAATTGGAGGCTGCCTGAATTTGCTTAGGATGTACCCGTACCCGCAAGGGGTAGGCCGTGGTTGCCTCGAAGAGGATCTTGCACCCTTTGGGTGTACGAAGCTAAAGCACCAACAACACACGCACAACTTGCCCAAGCGAGCATCACACAAAAGCTAAGCAGTAAAAAAACAGGGGAGACTTCGGTCTCCCCTGTTTTTTGTGCGTGTGTCTCATTGCGCCAATCGCGGGTATCGGCAACAATGCGCCATCCGTTGTGGAAAGGAATCGAATATGAATATCACCGTAGAGCAGATTGCTGAAGAAGCGTTGTCTTTGCCGAGTGAGGCGCGTGCGCTCTTGGCTGACCGTTTAGTGGAGAGCCTTGATCCGGCTGAAGATGGCTATATTCGCCAGCTATGGATAAAAGAAGCACGTCGTCGCGTTGATGAGGTGCGCACTGGTGAGGTGTCAACAATTTCAGGTGAAGACGTTTTCGCCCAAGTACGTGCGTCGATTGAATGTTGTAGAATTTCTGCAACCTCATTAAGTTAGGAGAAGCGGCATGACAGCAGCAGCGAAACGTCCAGCAAGTGTGAGACTTTCTGCAGGCTTAAATAGCGCGCTCAATGCTCAAGCCAAGCAGCTCAATATCAGCAAAGATGCATTGGTTCGCCAAGCACTGATCAATATGCTGGAAGACATCGAAGATTTCAACGATGCGCAAGCCACGTTGAGCAAAGGATCTAAGCCCATCCCACTATCTAAGTTGAAAGAAGAACTTGGCTTGGGCGATTGAGTTTGATCCGGACGCTGCAAAGCAATTCAAAAAGTTGGATGGTTCTGTCCAGCGCACGATCCTCAAATACCTGAAGAATGTCGAATCAGATCCGCTGTCTTGCGGTTACTGGTTGAGAAGTGAATTGTCAGGTCTGCGCAAGTACAAGATCGCAAAACACTGGCGAGTTATTGCATCAATCAAAAAAGCCAAAATCACAGTTCTCATTGTCAAAGTTGGTCATCGCAGCACGGTCTATGACGAATGATGAGGTTGTTAGGGGAGCGCCTCACACCAGATAGACCCCTGCAATCAATGAATAGTGGTGCGTGATGCAGTAGAATCGCGCGCCATGAAATCAGCACTTTCCTCCATCGCCCAGCGTCGTTTGGCGCGTATCCAACAGCTCTCTGCCATCGAATATCCTGCCGATCTGCCCGTGGTGGCGCGGCGTGAGGATATTGCGCAAGCCATCGAGAAACATCAGGTCGTCATCGTGTGTGGTGAGACAGGGTCGGGCAAGACCACGCAATTGCCCAAGATATGCCTGAGCTTGGGGCGCGGGGTGCTGGGCGTCATCGGCCACACCCAACCACGCCGAGTGGCGGCGCGTTCCGTAGCGGCGCGTATCGCGCAGGAATTGAAGTCCGAATTGGGTGGGCTGGTCGGTTACAAGGTGCGCTTCAACGACAAGGTGTCGCCAGATACCTGCATCAAGCTGATGACCGACGGTATCTTGCTGGCCGAGATACACCACGATCCCCTGCTCAAGAATTACGACACGCTCATCATTGACGAAGCGCATGAGCGCTCACTCAACATCGACTTTCTGTTGGGTTATCTGCGCCAACTATTGCCGCGCCGACCTGATCTGAAGGTCATCATCACCTCGGCGACAATCGATGCGGAACGGTTTGCGAAGCATTTTGCTCCAAGCCCCCTCCCCTTCAAGGGGAGGGCTGGGGAGGGGATGGGGGAAGGTGTGCAAATCACTCACCCCATCCCCCACCTAGCCTCCCCCTTGAAGGGGGAGGAAGAGATGTTCGCTCCCATCATCCAAGTCTCCGGTCGCACCTACCCAGTCGAGGTGCGCTACCGTCCGCCGCAGCAGAATGAGGAGGGCGACACGCAGGACGTGCCGCAGGCGATATGCAGTGCGTTGGACGAATTGACGATTGGCGGTTTGCGCGGCGATGTGTTGGTATTTTTGCCGGGCGAGCGCGAGATACGCGATACCGCCGAGGCCTTGCGTAAGCATCAGCACAGGGGCATCGAGATCCTGCCGCTGTACTCGCGTCTTTCCATCGCGGAACAAGACAGGGTGTTCAAAGCGCCGTCTGGCATGCGCCGCGTGGTGCTGGCCACCAACGTGGCGGAGACTTCGCTCACCGTGCCGAACATCGGCTACGTCATCGACAGTGGCTTGGCGCGTATCAATCGTTACAGCGTGCGGCAGAAGGTGGAGCAGCTGCGTATCGAGAACATCGCGCGCGCGGCGGCGAACCAACGCGCAGGGCGTTGTGGTCGTGTGATGAGTGGTATCTGCATCCGCCTTTACGAAGAGGCAGATTTCTTATTGCGCCCCGAATTCGCCGATGCCGAGATATTTCGCGTGTCGCTGGCGACAGTGATTCTGCGCATGAGTGCATTGGGCTTGGGTGAGGTGGAAGATTTTCCATTCATCGAGCCGCCAGGATCGCGCGCCATCGCCGATGGCTACCAGTTGTTGCAAGAGCTGAATGCTATTGATGACAAACGCCAACTCACGCCCCTCGGCCACGAACTCGCCAAGTTGCCACTCGATCCCAAAGTGGCGCGCTTGTTGTTGGCAGGACGGCAATATCACTGCCTGAACGAGATCTTAATCATCGCCAGCGCCTTAGCACTGCAAGACCCGCGTGATCGCCCCGCAGACAAACGCGAAGCGGCGGATGCGGCACATCAGCGTTTCAACGACGAGCGCTCGGATTTCCTCGCCTACATCAAGTTGTGGGCATGGTTTCAGGGCGCGATGAAACATAAAAAGACTAACAAACTGTGGGCGCAGGAATGTCGCGATAAATTTCTGTCGCCTATTCGTTTGCGCGAATGGCATGAGTTGCATCAGCAGTTGCATGCGCAGGTGAGCGAGATGGGGTTGTTCACACCCATCCCCACCCCAGCCCTCCCCTTCAAGGGGGAGGTTAGGAGGGGGATGGGTGAAGAACTTCCTGCGACCTACGAACAAATTCACAAAGCCCTGCTGACCGGACTGTTGGGCAACATCGGTAGCCGCTCCACCAGTGAGCCGCACTACCTCGGCCCGCGCGAGATCAAGTTCTTCATCGCGTCGAATTCGGTGTTGGCGAAGAAGGGGGCGAAGTGGGTGTTCGCCGCAGAGATCGTGGAGACCACCAAACTGTTCGCGCGTTGCATGGCGCGTATCGAACCAGAGTGGTTGGAAGAGGTGGGCGCGCATCTCATCAAGCGCAGCTACTTCGACGCGCATTGGGAGAAGAAAGCGGCACAGGTGGCAGCGTGGGAGCGCAGCACCTTGTTCGGTCTGCTCATCAATCCTAAGAAACGCGTGCATTACGGGCCGATGAATCCCGAGGAGTCGCGCGAGGTGTTCATCCGCCAAGCATTGGTGAATGGCGAGTTCAATACGCTTGCGCCGTTCTTCGCACACAACCAAAAGATGATCGAGGACATCGAGGCGCTGGAACACAAGTCGCGCCGCCCCGATGTGCTGGTGGATGACGAACTCATCTTCGCCTTTTACGATCAGCGCATCCCCGCCGGTATGCACAACGGTGCGGCTTTTGAGAAATGGCGCAAGGAAGCTGAACGTGAACAGCCGAAGTTGTTGTATCTAAAACGTGACGATCTGATGCGCCACGAGGCGGCAGGCATTACCACCGAGCACTTCCCGCCGCAGATGGTGATGAACAATGTGAGTTACGCGATGGCGTACAACTTCGCGCCGGGCAAGAACGACGATGGTGTGACGCTGACCGTGCCGCAAGCCTTATTGAATCAGGTATCGGCAGCGCGCTGCGAATATCTGGTGCCGGGCGTGGTGGCGGAGAAGGTGGCGCAGTTGGTGAAGTCCTTGCCGCAGAAATTGCGCCGCAATTGTGTTCCCGTGCCAGAGTTCGCGACCTTTTTTGCGGGATCGGTGAAGCCGTCTGACACGCCGTTATTGCAAGCTTTGGCCCGATTCATCCGCGAACAAAGGCAGATCGAGGTGCCGCTGGATGCGTTCCGCTTGGAGCAGCTGCCGCCGCATCTATTGATGAACTTCCGCGTAGTGGATGAGCATGGCAGGCAGTTGGGGATGGGGCGCAATTTTGCGGCGTTGCGCGGGGAGTGGGCACTCAAACAAATGGTTGCCACTGCCGCTTCTCCAGTCGCCAAGCAAGCCACTGTTCAAACCAAATCGAGCAGTGAGCGACACACCGCTTGGGACTTTGGCGATTTCCCCGCCACCCGCACCGAGCAGCGTGCAGGCCAGACCATCACCGTGTTTAACGCCTTGGTGGATGAGGGCGATGCGGTGAGTTTACAAAGTTTCGATACGCACGAGGAAGCGCAGGCGGTGCATCGTGCCGGCTTACGTCGCTTGTTCATGTTGGCGCTGAAAGAGCAGGTGAAGTATCTGGAGAAGAATCTGCCGGGGCTGCAAGCGATGGCCATGCAGTTCTTGCCCTTCGGTTCGCAACAGGATCTGCAGCGGCAGATCATCGCGCTGACCTTCGACCGCTGTTCGCTGAACGAGCCGTTGCCAGAGACTGAGAAGGCGTTCGCCGAGCGTTGCAAGGATGCGAAGGGAAGATTGAATCTGGTGGCGCAGGAGATCACACGTTTGGTGGCGGTGGTGTTGGCCGAGCACCATGCTTTGCAAAAGACCTTGCCGCAATTCAAGGCGCATGTGCAGGTGTTGCAAGACATCCGCAGTCAATGCGACTGGTTGCTGGGCAGGGAATGGGTTGGGCGTACGCCGTATGAGCGTATGCAGCATATGCCGCGCTATCTGAAGGCCATCAATGTGCGTTTGGAAAAGCTAAAAGCGAATCCAGCACGTGATGCGCAGAATCTGGTGCAGTTGAATCCGTTGTTGCAACAATGGGGGCGCAAGCTCTCGGCGCAGCAGGGTGAAGTGGATGTGCGGCTGACGGACTTTGGCTGGATGGTGCAGGAGTTGCGCGTGTCGCTGTTCGCGCAGGAATTGAAGACGCCCGTGATCGTTTCGGTGAAGCGCTTAGAGAAGATGTTGGCGGAGATGAGCAGGTAGAATATCGCCAATTCAAATACGTCGTTCCCGCCTACGCGGGAACGACGGTTCGGTTTAGGAAAGTGATCATGCCAGTCAAAAAAGTAGATGTGTTGTTGGTCGGAGCAGGCGTGATGAGTGCGACGTTGGGTAAGCTGTTGGCGCAACTCGATCCGTCGCTGAAGATATTGATGGTGGAGCGCCAGAGCAAGGTGGCGAATGAAAGTTCGCACGGGCTGAACAACGCAGGCACGGGGCACGCAGGTTACTGCGAGTTGAATTACACGCCCGAGCAGCCTGACGGTAGCGTGAAGATCGCCCGCGCGTTGGAGATCAATGCGGCGTTCGAAGTGTCTTTGCAATTCTGGTCGTATCTTGTCGAGCAGGGCTTGTTGCCGCAACCTGAGCAGTTCATCAACCCCGTCTATCACCAGAGTTTCGTGCAGGGGGAGGCGAACGTCGCCTTCTTGCGCAAACGTTACCAAGCGTTGCACACGCATCATCTGTTCGAGGAGATGGAGTACAGCGAGAACCACGCGGTGTTGAGTGAGTGGATGCCGCTGGTGATGCGTCATCGCGACTCTAAAGAGAAACTGGCCGCGACACAGGTGAAACACGGCACCGACATTGATTTCGGTTTCCTCACGCGCAAGCTGGTGAAGGCGTTGTTGAAACTGGATAACTTCGAGTTGAAGTTGAGCCACACCGTCAACAGTATGAAACAGCATGACGATGGGCGTTGGCATGTGCGTGTGACAGACAACCACACCGACAAGACCAAGACCATCGACGCGGGTTTCGTGTTTCTCGGCGCGGGCGGCGGTGCGTTGCCGCTGTTGCAGAAATCCGGTATCCCAGAAGCCAAAGGTTACGGTGGTTTCCCCATCAGCGGGCAATGGCTCATCTGCCATGACCCCAAGATCGTACGCCAGCACACGACCAAGGTGTATGGCCGTGCGGCAGTGGGCGCACCACCGATGTCGGTACCACACTTGGATGCGCGCATCATCGGCGGTGAGTCGGTGTTGTTGTTCGGTCCGTTCGCCAGCATCACCACCAAGTTCCTGAAAGAAGGATCGGTACTCGATTTGTTTTCATCATTGAAGCCTGCCAATCTGAAGCCCATGTTGTCAGTCGCGCGCGACAACATGGATCTCACGCGTTATCTGGTGAGTGAGGCATTCAAGTCGCACAAGGAGCGTGTGGATACCTTGCGCGAGTTCTATGCAGAAGCGGCGGAGAATCAATGGGAATTGGCGGCGGCGGGACAGCGCGTGCAGATCATCAAGGGCTGCGACACGAATGGCGGCAAGCTGGAGTTCGGCACTGAGATCGTGACCTCCAAAGACGGTACGCTGGCGACTTTGTTGGGGGCATCACCGGGTGCGTCCACCTCGGTGCAGGCGATGATCGAAGTCATCGAACGCTGTTTCAAACAACGCATGAAATCTGCCGAGTGGAAACGCAAGATGAAGGAGATGATCCCCTCTTACGGCGAGTCGCTGGATGACAATGTGGCGTTGTTGCACGAGGTGCGTGATCGTACGCTGGATACGCTGGGGTTGGAGCATCGAGCTGATAAGGTGGCAACGAAAGCCTAGCGGTACATCACGAAGTTGAGCGTGGTTGGATGAGGTATGTCATCGCAATTTGCCAGACTATAATCGACGCACGATTCACACCCAAAGATTGATGAGGGAATGATGGATAAGCAATTACGCGAAGCTGCCCTGCAATATCACCGTCAAGCGCCAGCGGGCAAGATATCGGTGAATGCGAGCAAGCCATTGCATACGGCGCGCGACCTTGCGCTGGCTTATTCGCCCGGTGTCGCGGCGGCGTGCGAGTTGATTGTGGAAAATCCCGCTGAAGTGCGCAACATGACGGCACGCGGCAATCTGGTGGCAGTCATCACCAATGGCACGGCGGTATTGGGGCTAGGCAACATCGGGCCACTGGCGGCCAAGCCGGTGATGGAAGGCAAGGGGGTGTTGTTCAAGAAATTCGCTGGCATCGATGTGTTCGATATCGAGATTGCCGAGAACGACCCCGACAAGTTAGTGGACATCATCGCTGCGCTGGAGCCGACCTTTGGCGGTATCAATCTGGAAGACATCAAAGCCCCCGAGTGTTTCTACATCGAACGCAAGCTGCGTGAGCGCATGCACATCCCCGTCTTCCACGACGACCAGCATGGCACATCCATCATCGTGGGGGCGGCATTGCTGAACGGGTTGAAGGTGGTCGGTAAGAAGATCGAAGACATCAAACTGGTGGCAAGTGGCGCGGGTGCGGCGGCCTTGGCCTGTTTGGATATGCTGGTGACCCTTGGCGTGAAGATGGAGAACATCATCGTCACCGACATCAAAGGTGTGGTGTACAGCGGGCGTGCCGAGGAGATGGATGACAACAAGGCACGCTACGCCAAAGATACCAAGGCGCGTTCGCTAGGTGATGTGATTGCGAATACGGATGTGTTCCTCGGCCTGTCCGCAGGCGATGTGCTGAAGCCTGAGATGGTGAAGCTAATGGCGGAGCGTCCGCTCATCTTCGCCTTGGCGAACCCGACACCCGAGATCATGCCGGAGGTGGCGCAGGCGGCGCGTCACGATGCCATCCTCGCTACGGGGCGCTCCGATTATCCGAACCAAGTGAACAACGCTTTGTGTTTCCCCTACATTTTCCGTGGTGCACTGGATGTCGGCGCTTCCACTATCAACGAGGCGATGAAGTTGGCGGCGGTGCATGCCATCGCCGAGTTGGCGCAGGCGGAGCAATCCGATCTGGGAACGTCAGCGTACGGCGAGGAGAGTGCGCCGTTCGGCCCAGAGAACCTCATTCCCAAACCTTTCGACCCGCGCCTTATCTTGCGCATCGCACCCGCAGTGGCGCAAGCCGCGATGGATAGCGGTGTGGCGACACGCCCTATTGATGACATGCAGGCCTACCACGAGCGCTTGAACGGTTTTGTGTATCAGTCGAACATGATCATGAAGCCAGTGTTCGATGCGGCAAAAAGGTCACCCAAGCGTCTGGTGTATGCCGAGGGGGAAGATTGGCGTGTGTTACATGCGGTGCAGACGGTGGTGGACGAGGGCTTGGCATTCCCTATCTTGGTGGGGCGCCCGGCGGTGGTGGAGGCGCGTATCGCCAAACACAATCTGCGCATCCGCGCGGGGGTGGACTTTGAGTTGGTGAATCCCGAGAGCGACCCGCGTTACCGTGAGTATTGCGCGGAGTATCACCGTTTAGTCGAGCGCAAAGGTGTGACCTTGGATACAGCCAAACGCGAGATGCGCAGGAGAAGTACGCTGATCGCGGCGATGCTGGTGCGTATGGGGGCGGCGGATGCCTTGTTGTGCGGCACGCTATTCCAGCCGTTGATGCATCTGTTGTATATCGACCAAGTACTGGGGCATAGTCCAGGCAGCAATGTGTATGCGGCGATGAATCTGTTGTTGTTGCCGAACCACACCTTGTTCGTTTGCGATACGCATGTGAATCTCGATCCGACAGCGGAGCAGATCGCGGAGATGACTTTGCTGGCGGCAGCCGAGGTAAGGCGTTTCGGGCTGGTTCCGAAAGTCGCCTTGTTATCGCACTCGAATTTCGGCAGTCACGACAATGCTTCCGCGCTGAAGATGAGCCGCGCCCGTGAAATATTGGAACAAGCCGCGCCAGAGTTGGAAGTTGAAGGCGAGATGCATGGCGATGCGGCGTTGTCGGAAGAATTGCGTAGCGCGACCTTCCCCAACTCACATCTGAAAGGTTGCGCTAACCTGCTCATCATGCCCAACTTGGATGCAGCGAACATCGCCTACAATCTTTTGAAGATGACGGCAGGCGAAGGCGTCACTATCGGTGGCATACTGTTAGGGGCGAACAAGTCGGCACATATTTTGACTTCGACCGCGACGGTGCGCCGCATCGTGAATATGAGTGCTCTGGCAGTGGCTGGAGTGAGTGCAAAGTAATGTATCGGAGAGCGGTATGAACAAACAAGAAATAGAGTTATTGAGCAAAGAGATCGAAATGTTGATGGCGGAGCGTGCGCGTTTGCTCAAAGTGGTGGGTGCGTCTGCGGTGTTGGTGGCGAATGCGGATGCGGCGTTGCTGCAACCGAACGCGGTGGATGCGGCAGAGATGCTGTCTGAATTGTTGAACGCGCTGCCCGAGGAGACTTTGCAAGATGCGTTGGAATCGGTGAACGCACAAACGATGTAAATAAGCTTGTCCATGAAACGACAAAAGATCGGATTGATACTGACGGGCGGTGGTGCGCGGGCGGCCTATCAGGTCGGCGTTTTGAAAGCCATCGCCGAGTTCATGCCATATCGTTCGCGCATGCCTTTCGATGTGGTGTGTGGCACATCGGCTGGTGCGTTGAATGCGGTGACGTTGACAGTGAATGCGCGGCACTTCCGTAA
>Ga0074196_10651_pt1 | contig 10383 bp, 8 predicted proteins | sample EPASupsiteSAE300_FD_64214 | JGI IMG/M metagenome (GOLD analysis project Ga0074196, IMG submission 64214) | Bioremediated contaminated groundwater from EPA Superfund site, New Mexico - Sample SAE3-00 | ecosystem: Environmental > Aquatic > Deep subsurface > Groundwater > Contaminated ... | reverse complement strand
AGGCTGTCGCCGAAGTCGGCGAGCTTCAATCGCTTCAACAGCGGAGCAGGCAAAGTATCGGTGAGTGGGATGGTCTCCAGCGCATTGTTGATGAGCTTGCGCAACACCGGCTGTGCCAGCCCCGCCGTGGTCGGGTAGATGGGTGTGAGGCTTTGCTGCAAGGGCGTATCGTCATCCGCCGCGCGGCATTTCGGGTGCACCATCTCCAAGCCGAAATAACCCATGCGCACCTCGCCGATGGCGCGTATCTGTTTGCCCACGGCGAGTTGTTTCTGTTGGCTGGGATAGAAGTTGAGGAAGCGCAGCGTGAGTTCTTCATGGCCTTCCATCACTCGGCACACCAAGCTGCGACGCGGGCGGAACATCACCTCGCTATGCGTGATGACACCCTGCACCTGCACCGTCATCCCCGGCTGCGCGTCGGCGATAGGCGTGAGATGCGTTTCGTCCTCGTAACGAAGCGGGAGATGCAACAACAGATCGGCACGATGATGGATGCCGAGCTTGGCGAGTTTCGCCAGTGTCGTCGGTGAGATTTTGGAGGGTGTTGCCAATGCAGCCAGCGTCTAGTTCGCTAACTTGGCGAAGCGAGTGTCCGCCATGCGCAAGCGGTCTGCCATCACGCGCAGGAAGGCTTGGTTGAAATGCAGTTGGCAGTGGTCGGAGAGTTGGGCCAGCAGTTTGGGGGCGATGCGCAGTACGGTGACTTCGGTGCTGGCGGTGACGGTGGCGGAGCGCGGTACGACTTTGCCGCTGATGTAGGACATCTCGCCGAAGCAGTCATCGCGACTGATGATGTTGAGTAGCTTGCCGCCTTTGGTAACGTTCACGCTGCCTTCGACCATGATGTAGAAGTCATCGCCCATCTCGTCTTCGCGCATCAATACGGTCTGCACAGGTTGTTTCTGCCAGCTACCGACGCGCAATATCTCCCACAGTTCGGTATCGGTAAAATCTTTGAACAGCGTCATCTCGCGCAGGGCGGTGAATTTCTCGGTTTGGTTGGTCTCGACATCGGTCTGCTCGAAACGTCCCAGTGCGGCGAGGTCGCTACCGAAGTCTTTCCAGTCGAGATAGCGCTGCTTTTTGTCTTTGTGCATGGCGCGCAAAACAACGTGCTCAAGCTCGGGTGGGATGCTGGTGCGATGGGAGCGTAACGTGGGCGGCGTCATGTTCAATATCTGGTGGCACAAGCTGGCGAGGCTTTGCGCGTTGTAGGGCGCATGTCCGGTGAGCAGGCGATACATGACTACCCCAAGCGAGTAGATGTCGGTCTGGTGCGTCAATGTCTCGGCGCGGATCTGCTCGGGAGACATATAACTGGGCGAGCCAAGATTGCTCACTTGGGTCTGCTCAAGATTCAGTATCAGTGCAGCGCCCATGTCGGAGATCTTGATGTCGCCCTCTGCGGTCAACAGCATATTTGCCGGTTTGATGTCGCGGTGGATGACGCCGTTGAACTGCGCGTAGTTCAAGGCACGGCAGCACTTGAACATATATTCCACCACGCGGTCGATGGGCAGCAGGTCGTCTGGTTCGGCATGTTTCTCTAAGGTGCCGCCGTTCACATACTCCATCACGATGTGGCTTTCGTTGTCTCCAATGAGGGCGTCGTAGATGGCAACGATGTGTGGGTGCGAAAGTTTGCCGACCAACGAAGCTTCGTTATCGAGTTGGCGTTGATATATCTTGCCGAACTTCGGGTCGTTCAATATCTCTTGCTTCAACACCTTGATCGCCACTTCGCGTTTGGCGAAGGTGTCGAAGCCGAGGTACACAGTGCTGGTCGCGCCCTGGCCGAGTTTATTGACGATGGAATACTTGCCGATGTTCTGCGGTTGGGTCATGGGCGGCTAGTTGCTGATTGGGTATCGATCAGAACTGCAGGACGAGCACACCGTCCGCTTCGACCAATGCGCCGCGCGGAAGTGTGGCGACACCGACAGCGGCGCGAGCGGGGTAGGGTTGCGAGAAGTAGGTCGCCATGATCTCGTTCACCTTGGCAAAATGTCCTAGATCGATGAGATAGATGTTGAGTTTTACCACGTCATCCAAGCTACCACCCGATGCATCAGCGACTGCGCGTAGGTTTTGGAACACGCGATTCACTTGGGCTTCAATGCCGTCCACCAAGATCATGGTGTCGGGGTCGAGGCCGATCTGGCCGGAAAGATAAACGGTGTCGTCCACGCGCACGGCTTGCGAGTAGGTGCCGATAGCGGCAGGGGCGTCGGGTGTGCTGATGATGGTCTTGGTTGTCATGTAAAGTTCTCCAAATAAAAGGGGCGGCGGATTCTAGCTGATAAGTTTCGAGACACGGTCATCCGACAAACGCAGGCGCTCGGCTAGGACGAACATGAATGCCTGATTGAAGTGTGATTGGCACTGTTCCGATAGTTGGTTGAGCTGGTGCGGGTCTATCTTCATCACGGTGATGTCGGTGTTGGCGGTGACGGTGGCAGAGCGCGGCATGCGGCGGCCCCGGATGTAGGCCATTTCGCCGCAGCAATCGCCTTTGCGCAGTGCGATGAGCAGGCGCGAACCACGGGTAACGCTGACGCTGCCGTCAATGATTATGTAGAACTCGTCACCCATCTCGTTCTCGCGCATCAGCACGGTCTTTTCAGGCTGTTTCTGCCACTCGCCGATACGCAGGATCTCCCACAGTTCGATGTCGGAGAAATCCTCGAAGAACTGCATCTTGCGTAGTGCGTTGAATTTGTCGGTCTCGTTGACCTCAAGGTCACTCTTCTCAAAATGCCCCAATGCAGCCAGCGCATTGCCAAAGTCGCGCCACGTCGCAAAGCGTTTGGCCGGGTCTTTCTGCATGGCAGTGAGGACGATACGTTCCAGCGTAGCTGGCAGGTCTTTGCGAAGTTGGGATGGGCGGACGGGCGCTTCGTTCAATATCTGGTGGTACAGGTGCGCCAAATTTTTCGGGCTGTAGGGTGAATGCCCCGTGAGCAAGCGATACATCACCACGCCAAGCGAGTAGATGTCGGTCTGGTGGGTCACCGTTTCGCCGCGCACCTGTTCTGGCGACATGTAATTGGGCGAGCCGATATTGCTTTGCGTCTGCTCGATGTCCATGCGTATGGCCGCGCCGAGATCGGAGATCTTGAGGTTGCTCTCGTCGCTGAGCAGAAGGTTGGCCGGCTTGATGTCGCGGTGGATGACGCCATTGAATTGTGCATAGTTGAGGGCACGGCAACACTCGAACATGTATTCGACCACGCGGTCTAGCGGTAGCAGGTTGTCCGCGTGGATGTGTCTTTCTAACGTTCCGCCTGGTACGAATTCCATCGCGATGTAGCAGACCTCATCACTGATGACCGCATCGTAGGTGGTGACGATGTGCGGATGGGACAGCTTGCCCGCCAGCGTCGCCTCGTTTTGCAACTGCTTGCGGTTTTGGCGTCCGTTCCTAGGGTTGTCAAGGAAGGCTTGGTTGATTACTTTGACGGCGACTTCGCGGTCTTTGGCTGGGTCGTGCGCCAGATAGACCACGCTGGTCGCACCTGCGCCCAACTTTCTAAGCAGACGATAGGGGCCGATGTGTGAAGGATGGCTCATCTGACGTGTCTTTGGTGTGGGCGACGGGGGTGAGGAATGGGGAGCAATTTACACCATGGGAGCAATGACGAACAGGTGTCTCAATCTGGCTTGTTCGGACGGGAGCTTTCGCCGATAATCGCGCGGCGTCGGAGCGGCTCACGCCACCGACACTCCAATCAATGACAGGGCTGCACTCTTGAACATCAATTTCCAACGTGCTGTGGATCGACTGGCCGGTGTGCCGATCTGTGCGGTTTTGTCGCTCATCGAGAAGCTGCGCGTATTTTTTGTGGGCGAAGCCAAGGTCGAAAATCCCCGGCGCATCCTCATCGTACTGCTATCCGAGATGGGAAGTCTGGTTTTGGCGCAGCCGATGTTCGCCGAGCTGCAACGTCGTTATCCGAACGCGGAACTGCACATGCTGATGTTCCGCAAGAACCGCGAGGTGTTGGATCTGTTGGGGGTGATGCCCAAAGAGAACGTCATCACGCTCAACGACAAGGCGCTGGGTGAATTCGCGGGTGACAGCCTCAAAGCACTCCTCAAGATGCGTTCGTTGGACTTCGATGTGGTCATTGATTGCGAGTTGTTCTCGCGCGCCAGCAGCATCTTCTCCTATCTGTCGGGCGCGAAGGTGCATGTGGGCTTCTATCCGCACACACAGGAAGGTCTGTATCGAGGTACGTTCATGAACCGCAAGGTGATGTACAACCCCTACCGTCATTTGTCGCAACAGTTTCTCACTATGGTGGATGCCATTGAGTCGCGCGGCACGCCCATCGCTAAAGCATCTGCGCATGAAGTGAGTGCGCCGCCGATGTTGCAGTTCGACGCGGGCGAGGTGGAGGGCATCATCGCTCAACTGCTCAAAGACTTCCCTGTGTTTCAAGGCAAGAAGTTGGTGTTGGTCTATCCCGACGGCGGTTTGCTGCCCATCCGCGCATGGCCGCCTGTTTACTACAAACGTCTATGTGATGAGTTGTTGAAGGACGGTTATGCGGTCGGTCTCATCGGTCTGCCGGATGCCAAGCCCTTGGCGTTGGAGATCGTGGCGCATTGCAAACATGACTTGTGCATCGACCTCACCGGTTACACCAAGTCGGTGCGTCATTTATTGGCCATCTTCCAGCATGCGTCTTTGTTGGTGACGAATGACGGCGGGCCAGGCCAATTCGCCGCGCTCACGCCTTTGCAGACCTTGGTGTTTTTCGGGCCGGAGACGCCTGCGTTGTACAGCCCACTCGCGCCCAACATCCATTGTCTTTACACCGCGTTGTCTTGTTCGCCCTGCCTCACTGCCTACAACCATCGTCTGTCACCTTGCGATGGCAACAACCAATGCCTGCAACAGATCACGCCGGAGCATGTGTTGGCGCAGGCGCGCACTCTGCTGAATGGTGCTCTCTAAGATGGCCTCTCCGTTCAAGATCAGGATGCGCACAGCATCCCTGTTGCGACGTATTTTCTCGCGTCGCTTTCTGAAATTTGGCACGGTAGGCGCTTCCGGCACGGTGGTGAATATCGGCGTGTTGTATATGGCGCAGGAGTTCCTGTTCAACACGGTGCAGACGACCGAGATACGCCTCAATCTTTCCTTGGCGCTTGCCATCTTCTTAGCGACGCTCAATAACTTCATGTGGAACCGTTATTGGACGTGGGCCGACCGTAAGCAATATCACCACCTGTCTTTGCCAGCCCAGTTCGGCCAATACTCGTTGGCATGCAGTCTGAGCATCATCTTGCAGATCGTGTTCACCAATCTGTTGGCACCGCACTTCTACTATCAGATCGCCAACCTCATCGCGATTGGCGTGACCAGCGTGTTGAACTTCCTGCTCAACGACATCTGGACCTTCGGACGTACCAAGCTGGGGTCTTCTAAACATCAGGACAAACAAGACTGATATGTTGAGCCGTATCGTCGCCACGCCTGTCACGCGCTACATAGTGGCTTTGTTGCTGGCGGTGTTTGTCTATCTGTATGGTCTCGATGGCCTGCATATCCCGCGCAATGGCGATGAAGAGGTGTATGCCCACATCACGCGGTTGACGGCGCAGAGCGGCGAGTGGCTGCCGCTACAATCCTCGTTGGACAACATGCGCAACACCAAGCCGCCGTTGGTGTTCTGGCAAGGTATCGTTTCAACGAACTGGGGTGCGGATTGGGATTGGTGGCATCTGCGCTATCCGAGTGTGATCTACACCTTGCTCACGGCGCTGTTGCTCTTCCTGTTGGCGAAGCGGCTCACAGGTAAGGTCGAAACAGGCTTCGTTGCGGCTCTCACCTATCTCGCTTTCTTCAGCACCTATCGCTATGGCAGGCCATTCTTGGTCAATCCGGGTGAGGTGTTCTGGCTGTTCCTGCCTTTCTTCACCTTGCTGTACTGGCGCTCGTTCAGTTTCGATTCGCGTCTCTGGATACCGTTGCTGTTGGGTGTCGAGATCGGTATCGGGCTGCTCTACAAATCATTTGCGTTGCTCGCGCCCATCGGCCTTATCTTGATGTGGTGGTATCTGCATCAACGTCGTTATCAGTGGAGCGAGTTCTTTGTGCGCGATGCGTTCAAGCCTGTGTTGGCGGGCGGCATCGCACTGGCGCTGTTCGCCTTGTGGTTCGCATTCGACCCTGATCCGCAGTCGGTATGGCGCGAGTTCGTGCTGGGTGAGAACGCGAGCAAGTTCGACGCTCGCTCGGGAAGTTATTGGGGACAGTTCTTTTGGGGGGGAAGTAGTGTCTGGGCGTTGATGCTGGGCTATCCGATGAACGCGGGGTTGTTGGCGTTCCCTGTGGCCGCTGTGTTCGTGCTGGCTTACCGTCGTCGCCATTATTTGAGCGAAGAAGATCGTTTGGTGTGGATATGGATGGCGATATTGTTCGTGGTGTTCGCGATCCCCAGCCAACGCACGGCACGCTATTTGTTGGAAGCCATGCCGGGCGTGGCCTTGTTGTGCGCGCTAAATTGGCATCGCATTCCGCGCTGGGTGTTCGTACTTAGTGTCGTTGCGTGTGGCGCGGCGCTGGGTTTGTTCGGATGGTTAGCGCACAACTTGGAGAACGAGATCGGTGGCTTGTATGGATTCGGCTATTGGTCGTTGATGTGCGTGACCGTGGTGTTGGGTCTGTTGGCGATCTTTAATAGGAACTGGACGCGCGGCTTGGTGAATGTGGTGGCCTTGCTCACGCTGTTGGGTTTAGCGGCTTTCCTGCGTCCGTTCGATGGTGCGCTCGGTTCATACAGTGCCGAGGCCAAGCAATACGTGCAGGACAAAACAGTATGGGTGCCGTGCAACTTCCGCGCACACTTCGAAGGCCCTGGCATCATGCTGAAAGGCGCGCAGGTGCATGGCTATCAAGAGAATTGGAACCTGAACATGGCGCAGATGATGGAGCGTTATCCGCTGTTTGCGGTGCGCCTGCCTTTGCAAGCCAAGCCGTGCGAAGGTTGCACAGTCATCGGTCAACGCTTGGAGATACGTGGCCGCCACAGTAACGATGAGTTGCACGCGATGCTGAATGGCGAGGTGTATCAACATCTGTTCGAGCGCGAGTGGTTGTTGGAAGCGCCACAGGACGTTCGCCTAAAACAAACGAGTAAACAACAAGAGGGATGTCGCTGATGGGTAAATATCAAAGGTTGGCGCTATTGGCGTTCGTGCTCACGGCCTTCTCGATGGCTTTGTTCAAAGCCTCTAGTTGGCATGTGGCGTATGGATTCCGTTTGCCACTCGCCCCCGAAGTGAAGATACCCGAGAAGGCGGTGGTCGTGAAGCAGGTGGTGGTGCGCAAGAAGGGGCGCCGCCAGACCGTGCGCGTCACCGAGACAATCGCGCCACAAGGGCGCATCGATTCGCATTTCGCATCGAGCCGCTTTAATGTACAGACCCATGCCGTTTCATTAGTCGAACTGAAGGATGGCCGCGTGCGCGCCTTCTGGTTCTCTGGCAGTCGTGAGGGCGCAGGGGATGTAACCATCAACAGCGCGGTGTTCGATCCCACAAAAAACATCTGGAGCGATGAGAAGGTGGTGACGGGGCGCAGCCATACGCAACGCGGTCTGCATCGTTACATCTCCAAGGTTGGCAACCCGGTGGCGACGCGTGCGCCGGATGGATCGCTGTGGATGTTCTACGTCACTGTCTCGCTGGGCGGATGGGCAGGCAGCTCCATCAGCATGATGACCTCGCACGATGAAGGTGAGAGCTGGAGTGCGCCGCGTCGCCTCATCACTTCGCCCTTCATGAACATAAGCACCTTGGTGAAATCGCCGCCGGTTTTCTATAGCGACGGCACGGTGGGGTTGCCCGTGTATCACGAGTTCATCAGCAAATACGCCGAGATGTTGCACCTCGACAAAGCCGGCAAGGTCATCGACAAGCAGAGATTGGCAGCAGGTGGGCAAGGCACTTTGCAGCCCGTGGTGTTGGTGCGCAACGAAAAAGAAGCGACGGTGCTGACGCGTTATGCAGGCAAAGACGAAGCGCCGCGTGCGATGGGCATGACGACTGAAGATGGCGGTCGTCGTTGGAGCGAGCCAACGAAGTCGGTAATGAAGAACTCGAATGCGGCACTGGCGGCGCTGGTGCTGCCCGATGGGAAATGGCTGGCGGTGTTCAACGATCAAGAGCGTGGGCGCGGGAATCTGAGTCTGCAGATGTCGAGTGATGGCGGAGCGACATGGGAAGAGCTGCGCCGACTGGAAGAGATGAGTCGCCTGCGCGGTGCGACCCTGGATGAGGTCGCGTGCACCGACTTGATTGATGGACTGGTGCGTAGCAGCGATGCGGGGTTAGAAGCGGATGCACAACGACTTGCAAGCCATGTGGATTCCGCCAAGCGTTGGGTGCGCGCTAGCGGAGGCTGCCTGTTCGAGTTCTCCTACCCCTACATGATCCAAGCGCACAACGGCGACATCCATGTGGCGTATACCTGGAACCGCACCTTCATCAAACACGTGGTGTTCGACAGCTTGTGGTTGCAGCAACGTTTGAAGGGGGGTAAATAAAATGTCATTCACCGATTGGACAGGTTTGTCGGGACTCGCGCTGGTTTGGGTACTGCTGGCGTTGCGTTTGCCTTTTGCGACTCGTCTTGCCCAGCCTCAGCGTTGGTTGTTCGTGCTAGCCATCTATGGCGCAGTATTGCTGCCTGTGTTCGGACTTTCGCTGGCGGGCTTCTTGCGCGGCATGGTGGGCGATCTGAGCATGTCTAGTATATTGCTGTTGCTTACGGCACTAGCCGCTCGTTTACGTCAGTTGGCGGGAGGGGAGGGCACAGCATGGTGGAGTGCACGCGAGCGTCTCACGCTGTTCTTATTCGTCAGCGTGTTGGCGCTGCTGTTGTATCCCTTCGCGCTGGGCATCGGCATGTCCGATCCGTATCGTTCGGGTTTCGGCGGGGTGGGCTTGCTGGTGATGTTGGCGCTGTTGTCGCTATGGTCCATGCGTCGAGGTTCTTATCTCTTGCCTACAGCTTGTTCATTGGCGGTGGCGGCATGGAGCATCGGTTGGTACGAGTCCACCAACATCTGGGATTACCTCATCGATGTGCCGTTGGCAATCTACGCCATCGTGCAGACGGTGAAGGCGATGTTGAAAGCGAGAAAGGTTGAACGTGTCTAGTTTGAATCGCAACGATTATCGAACCCTGTCACTTGCTGCTCTCGGCGGTGCGCTGGAGTTCTACGATTTCATCATCTTCATCTTCTTCGCGGCGGCCATTTCGCAACTGTTTTTTCCGCCCGACATGCCGGACTGGCTGCGTCAGGTGCAGACCTACGGCATCTTCGCAGCAGGTTACCTGGCGCGTCCCTTGGGCGGCATCATCATGGCGCACTTCGGCGACTTGTTCGGACGCAAGCGCATGTTCATGTTGAGCATCCTGCTGATGGCCGTTCCCACCTTACTCATCGGCCTGTTGCCGACCTATGCGGTGATCGGCATTTGGGCACCGCTGCTGTTGCTGGCCTTGCGCGTGATGCAGGGGGCGGCTATCGGTGGCGAGGTGCCGGGAGCGTGGGTGTTCGTGGCAGAACATGTGCCGCAACGCCACGTTGGTTTCGCCTGCGGCACGCTGACTGCGGGACTGACGGGCGGCATCCTGTTGGGTTCGCTGGTGGCGATGGCGGTGAACCGCAGTTACGCTCCTGCTGAATTGCTGGCCGAAGGCTGGCGTATACCGTTCATCATCGGCGGTGTGTTCGGCTTGGTGTCGGTGTGGCTACGCGGCTATCTGCATGAGACACCCGTGTTCAAAGAGATGCAGGCGCGCAAACAATTGGCCGACGAGTTGCCGTTGAAGACGGTGGTGCGCGAACATCGCCCCGCCATCGTGCTGACGATGCTGATGACTTGGCTGCTCTCCGCTGCGGTGGTGGTGATGATCTTGATGACGCCGACCTTGGTGCAGAAGCTGTTCGCCATCCCCGCCGCCACCGCCTTGCAAGCCAACAGCATCGCCACCTTGACCTTGAGCATTGGTTGTATTTTGTTTGGTGCGTTGGCGGATAGGTTCGGTGCGGGGCGCGTGTTGGCATTGGGCTGTGTCGGCTTGGGCGCGACCTCGTGGTTACTCTATTCGCAACTCAGCATTGCGCCAGACAACATCTATATGTTGTATGCCCTGTGCGGATTCTTCGTCGGCGTGATCGGTGTGGTGCCCAGCGCAGCGGTGATGTCGTTCCCGCCCGTGGTGCGTTTCTCCGGCTTGTCGTTCTCTTACAACGTTGCCTACGCCGTGTTCGGTGGGTTGACTCCCATAATGGTCAGCCTGCTGCTGCCGCTGGATAAACTCACCGAACACGGCGTAGAAAACGTTGTAAGAGAACGACA
>Ga0074196_10354_pt1 | contig 10525 bp, 17 predicted proteins | sample EPASupsiteSAE300_FD_64214 | JGI IMG/M metagenome (GOLD analysis project Ga0074196, IMG submission 64214) | Bioremediated contaminated groundwater from EPA Superfund site, New Mexico - Sample SAE3-00 | ecosystem: Environmental > Aquatic > Deep subsurface > Groundwater > Contaminated ... | reverse complement strand
GCCTTAGGCATAGACGCTTACCGTTTGCTTCAGATCTTCTACCAGCACGACACCCTCAACTCGCTTCCGCTGGATGGCGTGACCGGCAAGGTGAGTCTGAACGGGCATTTGCTTGAGCGAGAAGCGATGCCGGCCGTGTTGCGTCAGGGGGTGGGCATCCCGCACGATGGTCGGCCTCCCGCTCCGCCGCCTCCCGTAGTGTTAGAAGTTAATCCCAAAAAATGAAATCTGGCGCGCAGGCCGAACAGACTGCCGCGCGCTTCTTGCAACAGCAAGGCCTTAAACTCATCCAAGCCAATTACCGTTGCCGCTTCGGCGAGATTGATCTCATCTTGAAAGAAGGTGACACCTTGGTCTTCATCGAGGTGCGCATGCGTAGCAGCAAAGGCTTCGGTGGGCCTGCCGCCAGCATCGATGCGCGCAAACAAGCCAAACTCATCCACACCGCGCAACACTATCTTGCTAGTTTGACCAGCACGCCACCTTGCCGTTTCGATGCGGTGCTGATGTCCACGCCGGATGGTGCGAGCGGCATCGAGTGGGTGAAAAATGCCTTTGATGGTTAAGGGACAAATACCCCGTTCGTAGTGAGCTTGTCGAACCATGGACGGATGGCAACAGAGAGCCGATTTGTCGATGATTCACCCTTCGACAAGCTCAGGGTGAGCGGACTTAATTGTTACTTTCTAAGGTAAAATCCGCCTCATTCCTCAACTCTCTAAATCGAGACATGACACTCCTCAAACGCGTCAGCCAGCACTTCGACGATAGCGCCGAGATCAAACTGCAAAGCAAAAATGTGATGGCAAAGCCCATCGTCGAGGCGGCACAGGCGATGGTCAAGTGCCTGTTGCACGATGGAAAGATTCTCGCCTGCGGCAACGGCGGTTCGGCAGGCGATGCGCAACACTTCGCAGCGGAGCTTATCAACCGTTTTGAAGTCGAGCGCCCTGGTCTGCCTGCCATTTCATTGGCGACCGACAGCTCTGTTTTGACCTCCATCGCCAATGATTACGACTACAAGCAGATATTCTCCAAGCAAGTGCGTGCACTCGGCATGGAAGGCGATGTGTTGCTCGCCATCTCCACCAGCGGCAACTCTCCCAATGTGGTGGAGGCCATCACCGCCGCGCACGAGCGCAACATGGTGGTGGTTGCGCTGACGGGTCGTGACGGCGGCAAGATGGGTGCGATGCTGAAAGAAGGCGACATCCATCTGTGTGTTCCGGCGCAACGTACCGCGCGGATACAAGAAGTCCATCTGCTCACACTGCACTGCCTGTGCGATGTGATCGATCATGTTTTATTGGGAGGCGAAGATGCGTAATGTCTGGGTAGTGGCTATGTTGGTTCTGGTGGGTGCGTTGTCGGGTTGTGCGCAAAGCGGCGGGTCTATGACTTCTGCCAGCGAACGTCGCACTGCTGGCACTGTGCTGGATGACCAGAACATCGAAGAAAAGGCGATACAGCGCATCGGCGAGAAATACAAATTCAATGCCAAGGTGAGCGTCACTTGCTACAACCGTTATGCCCTCATCACAGGCCAAGTCCCTAACGAAGCCGCAAAGATGGACATCGAGCGCATCGTTGGCAGCATTCCTCCCGTCAAAGGCATCGCCAATGAGTTGCAGGTGGCAGGTGTGTCTAGCAGTGGCGCGCGCAGCAGTGATTCTGGCGTGAGCAGCGATGTGCGCAACCGATTCCTCAGCAGCAAGGCATTCAATCGCGACCACATCAAAGTGTTCACCGAGAACGGCGTGGTGTATCTGATGGGCATCGTGACTCATGCCGAAGCGGATGCGGCCTCGGAGATCGCCAGCACTACCAACGGCGTGCAGAAAGTAGTGCGCGTCTTTGAGTACATGGACTGACGTGAACTATCATACTCCCAGTTTTGAAACCAAGATCGCCACGGCAGCCGACCTGGCCGCCAAGGTAGCCGCGTTGCCGCGCCCGCTGGTGTTCACCAACGGTTGCTTCGATGTGTTACATCGCGGCCACGTCACTTACTTGGCACAAGCGCGCGCACTGGGTGCGTCGCTCATTGTTGGGGTGAACAGCGATGCTTCGGTGAAGCGCCAAGGAAAAGGCGATGACCGCCCCATCAATCAGCAAGACGACCGCATGGCGGTGTTGGCGTCGCTGGAGTCGGTGAGCTTGGTGGTGCAGTTCGATGAAGACACGCCGCTCAACCTCGTCCTTGCCTGCCACCCCGACAAGTTGGTGAAGGGCGGCGATTGGAAGCCAGAGAACATCGTGGGTAGCAAAGAAGTGCAAGGCTGGGGCGGTTCGGTGCACAGCATCCCCTTCCTGCACGAGCGCTCTACCACGGCATTGTTGAAGAAGATACGCTCACTATGACACCCACCGAAATCATCCTGCACCAGAAGTCTAAGGTGCTTGAAGTCGCTTTCGATAACGATACACGCTACAAACTACCCGCCGAGTTCCTGCGCGTGTTCTCACCTTCTGCCGAAGTGCGCGGTCACGGCAAAGGGCAAGAGACCTTGCAGGTCGGCAAACGCGATGTCGGTATCACCAGCATCGAACCGGTCGGACAGTACGCACTCAAGATCACGTTCGATGACGGGCATGACACAGGGCTGTACTCGTGGGAATACCTGCACGAGATGGGGCAATACCAAGAAGGCATGTGGCATGACTACTTGGGCAGGTTGGAAGTAGCGGGCAAGAGCCGCGACCCCAAATAGTGAAAAGAATTTAAGGAGTAACGCTATGAGCAAGACACACTTTGGGTTCCAGACTGTAGACGAGAGCGAAAAAGCCAAGAAGGTCGCGGGCGTGTTCACCTCCGTCGCCAGCAAATACGACATCATGAACGACCTCATGTCGGTCGGTCTGCATCGCGTGTGGAAACCGTTCGCGGTGGGGCTGGCGAACGTGCATGAAGGTCAACGCGTGTTGGACGTGGCGGGTGGCTCAGGTGACTTGTCCAAGCTGTTCCTGAAGAAGGTCGGTAGCCGTGGTCAGGTCGTCCTCACCGACATCAACAACGCCATGTTGCGCGTCGGTCGCGACCGCATGATCGACAACGGCACACCAACGCCTACAGCGCAATGCGATGCCGAACACCTGCCTTTCCCTGACAACTATTTCGACTGCGTCAGCATCGCCTTCGGCCTGCGCAACGTCACGCATAAAGAGGCCGCCCTGTGCGAGATGAAGCGAGTACTCAAACCCGGCGGTCGCGTCATCGTGCTGGAATTCTCCAAGGTCGCCAAACCGCTGGAGAAGGTCTACGACCTGTATTCCTTCAAGCTACTCCCCAAGATGGGCGAGCTCATCGCCAACGACGCCGACAGCTACCGCTACCTCGCCGAATCCATCCGCATGCATCCGGGACAGGAAGAGTTGAAGCAGATGATGGTGGATGCCGGGCTGGAGCGCGTCGAGTATTTCAATATGACGGGTGGGGTAGTGGCGGTGCATCGGGGATACAAACTTTGACAAGGTTTCCGGTGACATCAAGTTGTCACCACCACATTCTGCTAGTAATTACCTTAGTTAGCTGCTTTATGCTGGCTGGATGTAGGGATGCTCTTTACGGCTCTGCTTTGACTTCCGCTGTTGTTGCTCACGACCTTGAGAGATACGCCCTGCCAAACTTAGAAGAAATCGACAAAGTTGAAATTCAAAATGAAGCCAAATTCTTTAGTCCGAGTCTGGTTCGATGGAAGTTAAGTAAACCGGAAGAAATTGCGGATTTGGTGCAACTTTTCAATGACAATCGTTCTTCGTGGAAAAATCCGCAATTGGTGCTTATTCCAAATGCACCCGATCAATACTCAGGCCCTAATTTGCGTATCATTTCATTTTGGAACAAGGGCAATCTTGTTCGAGTTGTACACATAAACAAACAAATTCTCTTAACCCAATTTGAATCGAAGACAATTGTGCGAGGGATATCACTGTCGGAATCAGAAGTGATATATCGTCTACTAACTAATCAACGTAGAGAATAGCCAACAAGCATTACGTCGAGGTAATCGCAGGTGATCGGGGACAAATCACGGTATAGCACTTGCTCTCCACTTCCAATTACGCGATGATGTGCAGCACATTTGTAATACAAAAGGATTCCCATGAAAACCGCCACCATGCCCGCCCTGCGCGTACAGCCCGAATTACGCCAAGCTGCCGAAGAGATATTGCGTCCAGGCGAGTCGCTTTCTGCTTTTGTTGAAGATTCGCTACGGCGCAATGTGGCGTTTCGGCGGACGCAACAGGAGTTCATTGAGCGCGGCTTGGCTTCATTGAGTGCGGCTGAACAGAGTGGTGAATATATTTCCGCTAAGAAAGTGTTGAGCAAACTCAGCGCAAAGTTAGAAAAAGCCCGCAGCAAAAAGCCTGCAAAATGAGTTATCGCATTCGCTTCACGCAAGAGGCCGAAGACGATCTGATGCGCTTGTTTGATTTTTTGCTGGAACAGGATGTTGATACTGCCGGAAAAGCAGAGGCAGCAATTTACAAGGCAATCGAACTTCTGGAGTTCTTTCCTTTTTCTTGTCGCAAGGCGAGTGATGATGCAAGCCATTCTCTTCTTCGCGAATTATTGATTCCTTTTGGTGGAGCAGGCTATGTTGCTCTGTTTAAGATTGATAGCAATAAGACAGTTACGATCATTGCGGTGCGTCATCAGCGTGAAGAGGATTACCACTAGCAGTACGTTTTGATTTTTATCCGATCTACCAAAATGCCCGAAATGCGATTCCCCTTTCACCTATAAACAATCGGTGACAGACCACTATTTCCCCACCCCTCTTGACATATTAACGAGGTTCGTTAATATGCATCCATGATCAAGTCGTTCAAATGCGCCGTTACGGAATCGTTGTTCAGTGGCAAGCGAGTAAAACGCTTCGTGAATTTTGAGCGCGCCGCTTTACGCAAGCTGGAGCAACTTGATCTGGCACAAATCATCGATGATATGCGTGCGCCGCCGGGAAATCGTTTGGAAGCTTTGAAAGGCGACAGGGCAGGTCAATGGAGTGTGCGTATCAACGACCAGTGGCGTGTTTGTTTTCGCTTTAAGAATGGCGAAGCGCTGGACGTGGAGATCGTGGATTACCACTAGAAGGAACCGACATCATGCGTACGATTGCACCTGTATCCCCCGGCGAAATGCTGGATGAAGAATTCCTGAAACCATTGGGAATGACTAAGTATCGTCTTGCGAAAGAGATCGGCGTTCCACCACAACGCATCGGCGACATCATCTCCGGCAAGCGTGGCATCACGGCAGATACTGATTTGCGCTTGTGCCGATTTTTCAGTTTGTCTGATGGCTGGTGGCTACGTCTGCAAGCTAAATACGATACCGAGATGGCGAAGGATACTTTGTCGGATGTGTTGAAGAACATCCAGCCTTGGGACCGTCTGGCTGCCTAAGGCGAATAAATTTTCACTGACTTTAATCTTAGGAAGCACAATGTCCGATCTACCTAAATGCCCTAAATGCGATTCACCTTTCACTTACGAAGATGGCGACGACTACGTTTGCCCTGAGTGCGGCTGGGAGTGGAGCAAGACGGCGGCCGCTGAAGCGGGTGAGCAAGTCAAGATGTTCAAAGATGCTTTTGGCAATGTGCTGGTCGATGGTGATTCGGTGACGGTCATCAAGGATTTGAAGATCAAAGGTTTGTCTTCCGTGGTGAAGGTGGGTACTAAAGTGAAGAACATCCGCTTGGTTGATGGCGATCACGACATCGACTGTAAGATCGACGGTATCGGTGCGATGCAATTGAAGACCGAGTTCGTGAAGAAGGCTTGAGTGCAAGTGAAGCCAAGGGTTAGACAGATATTGGGCGGCTTGTTGCGATTGGCGCTCCTGTATCTGCTGTTGCCCTTATTGCTGATTGATTTGATTTTGATCCAGACGGCATGGCCACGATTACTCTTCGATTGGCGACCATTTGCGGTGGCTGCGACGGTTTGGGCGGCAATTTTTGGGTTTATCGCCTACCGATACCAATCCCGGAAACCGCTTATCTGGGGCGACATCAGCCTGATCTATGCAGCCCTCTTCTTTGTAGCTTCGGTGCGCCCCGTTGTTACTGTGGGGGTGAACTTTTCCAGCATCACGCTGATGATTGCTTTTGCTTTCTTGGCTGGAGTGCTCAGCTTCCTGTATCGCAATCGTTACAGCGAGCCGCTGCTGGTATTGCTACCTATCTGTGCGCTTGCCTGGTCATTTTTGTTCCTGTTGCATCAGCCTTGTTTTGTGGTGTGGGCTATTTTGGCCTCAGGCACGGGCGATATGTCGGATGCATTGCGGATAGTGTTTGACGAAGCTACGACGAGTGCCATCACGCTTGCGGTTGTGGTATTTCCAACTATGCTGATGTATTTTCTGGACAAGCACACCTACGTCAATGCATATGGTTGGGCGAGGAATAAATTGGTCAACAAACCGGATGAAGAGGGGCCGGCATGAGCGGTTGGGGTTGTCCGCATGAGGTTGATGACAAGTGCCAGAAGGTGCTGAACAAGCCATGCGATATCGGCATGAAGGGCTGTGTGCTGGCGGGGCGATTCAACTTCGCCGACCCGAGCAAGAACCGCCCGAAGAAGTCATTCGATGAAGCGAATGCGTCTCTGCCGACTTCTGAAAAAGATGAGTGAGCTCGTGAAGCCCCTCAGTCGTCATTCCCGCGAAGGCGGGAATCTAGTTAATGAAAAGCACTGGATGGCCGTTCCTCGAAACTCACCTTTGGCTCGTTTTCCCGCCTTCGCGGGAATGACGGTGGTTTTTGCAATGTTGTGGGGTGCCCAATCCGCCATCGCCGCAGAAGTTGCTTTGCCGCGTCCCGATCACATCGTTATCGTGGTGGAAGAGAACCGAGGTTATTCCAAGATCATCGGCAACCCCGATGCGCCCTATATCAACGCCCTCGCGCAACGCGGCATGTTGTTCACACAATCTTATGGCGTTACCCATCCCAGTCAGCCCAACTATCTAGCCTTGTTCTCTGGCACGACGCGCGGCATCAGTAGCAACGCGTGCCCGCTGGAGTTGAAGGGCGAGAATCTGGGCGGAGCGCTCATCGAGAAGGGGCTGAGTTTCGTCAGCTATTCTGAATCACTGCCAGAGGCGGGTTACGAAGGCTGTCGTTACGGCGCGTATATGCGCAAACACAATCCGGCGGCGAACTGGAAAGAGTTGGCCGCATTCAACCAACCCTTCACTGCATTCCCGCAAGATTTCTCGCAACTTCCGACGGTGTCTTTGGTGATGCCAGACCAGCGCAACGACATGCACGATGGCAGCATCGAAGAAGGTGATGCGTGGCTGAAGCAGAACATCGAAGCCTATGCACAGTGGGCGATGACGCACAACAGCTTGCTCATCGTGACGTTCGACGAAGATGATGGCCGTGAAGGCAATCGTATCGCGACGATCTTTGTGGGCGAGAAGGTGAAGCTGGGAAAGTCAGCGCAGCGCATCAATCACTACACACTGCTACGCACACTTTCTGAGATATATGGTTTAGCCATCTTGGGTGAGAGCAAGGATCAGCAGCCCATCATGGGGGTGTGGAAGCAGGCCAGTAAGAAACGCTAGCCTTACTCGCCCCCGCCATCCAGCCCCAATTCTTGGATCTTCCGCGTCAAGGTATTACGCCCCATGCCCAGCAGCGTGGCGGCTTCGATACGTCTTCCACCTGTGTGTTGCAAAGCCTGCGTGATGAGCGTGCGCTCGAATTCTTTGGTAAGGGTATCGAGGATGTTCGATTCATTGCGTTGCAACGCCATCGTGGCTTGTTGGGCGAGGGCGGTGCGCCAATCGCTGGCGGCGGGGGCGGTCTGTGCGCCATCGCGCCATTCGGCGGGTAGGTCGGCGATCTCCACTTGTTGTGTCGGCGTCATCACGGTGAGCCAGTGGCACAGGTTCTCCAACTGACGCACGTTGCCGGGGATGTCTTGCGCGGCCAGATAATTGAGCGCTGTCTCGCTCAATATCTTTTGTTCGACGCCTAATTCCTTAGCACTCTTCTGTAAGAAATGTTTCGCCAACACGGGGATGTCTTCGCGCCGCTCGCGTAGCGGCGGCAAGCGCAGGCGGATGACGTTGAGACGGTGGAACAAGTCTTCACGGAACAAACCTTGTTTCACACGCTCATCGAGGTTCTGATGCGTGGCGGCGATGATGCGCACATTCGCTTTGATGGGTTGATGACCTCCCACGCGGTAGTAATTTCCGTCCGACAACACGCGTAGCAGACGTGTCTGCAATTCCGCAGGCATGTCGCCGATCTCGTCGAGGAACAGCGTGCCGCCTTCGGCTTGTTCGAAGCGTCCGTGACGTGTTGCGGCTGCACCGGTAAACGCGCCTTTCTCGTGACCGAACAATTCTGATTCCAGCAGGTCTTTCGGAATCGCGGCGGTGTTGATGGCGACGAAAGGTTTGTCGGCGCGCGCGCTATGGCGATGTAGTGCTTGCGCGACCAATTCTTTACCCGTTCCCGATTCGCCGTTGATGAGTACGGTGGCGTTGGACTGTGCGAGGCGGCCGATGGCGCGGAACACCTCTTGCATCGCGGGGGCATGGCCGAGGATGTCGGGTGCATCCGCCGAGTCGCCGCCGCTCACGTTTTTGCGTTGGCTCTGCGCCAACGCGCGGCGAATCAACTCGACCGCGTGGTTCACATCGAAAGGCTTAGGTAGGTATTCGAACGCACCGCCCTGAAATGAAGACACCGCGCTTTCCAGATCGGAGTACGCAGTCATGATGATGACGGGCAGTGTCGGGTAGTCGCGGCGTAGTATCTGCAATAGGTCCAGCCCGGAACTGCCGGGCATGCGGATGTCGCTGATGACCATCTGCGGTAAGCCAGCAGGCAACTCGGTCAACGCTTCATCCGCAGAAGCGAAACTCTTGAACTCGATCTGTTCGCGCGCCAGTGCTTTCTCAAGCACCCAGCGGATAGAGCGGTCGTCGTCGATGATCCACACGGGCTTATTCATGTTCATTTTTCCAAGTTGGTGAGCGGAAGCATCACAGTGAAACAGGTGCGCCCCGGTTCGCTTTCAAATTCGATACTACCTTGATGTTGGCTGACGAAGTCTTGCGCCAGTGTGAGTCCTAATCCATGACCATCGGCTCTGCCCGATACCAGCGGATAGAAGATCTTGTCGCGCAGATGTCCCGGAATGCCGGGGCCGTTGTCGGTGATCTGCACTGCGATGGCAAGGCGATGGCGCTTCTTCATCAGCGTGACTTGGCGCGAGATGCGCGTGCGGAAGATGATCGTTCCGTGGCCTTTCATGGCCTGTGCTGCATTGCGCACGATGTTGAGCACGACTTGGATGAGTTGTTCCTTGTCGCCGTGCAGCTCAGGCAAGCTCAGGTCGTAATCACGCTGGATGAGCAGACCTTCCGGCAACTCGGCCAGCACTACGCTACGAACTCGCTCCAAGACCTCATGGATATTGAGCGCACTAAAATGGGGCACGTGCTGTGGCGTGAGCAGTTTTTCCATGAGCGAACGCAAGCGGTCCGCTTCTTGGATGACGACTTGGGTGTACTCGCGCAGACTGGGTTTTTCCAGTTCCTGCTCCAATAATTGCGCCGCGCCACGGATGCCACCCAGCGGGTTTTTGATCTCATGTGCCAGATTTCGCAGCAACATGCGGTTGGCTTGCGTTTGGTCAAGCATCTGTTCTTCGCGCGCCATCTTGAGCGGACGGTCGATGGTGTGGAACTCTAGCAACAAAGCGAACCCTTCCAGATGCAGTGGCGTCACCGTACAGCTCAGATGCAGTTTGTTCGGCAGCGTATGGATGCCCAACATCATGTCATGTTCGATGTGTGCCGCGTTGCTGGAGAGTGCTGATTGAACGGCTGTCCACAGCTGGTCGGCATGGCTGAACGCGTGCTGCAAAGGGTGGCCGACCAAGTTGCTGTGACTGACCGCGAACAGATGTTCCGCAGCCGGATTGAGGAAGGCGATGCGTGATTGGTCGTCCAGCAGTAAGACGGCGGTAGCGAGATGATCTAGCGATGGGAGGAGCTTATTTGGCATGTCAGATTAGTGAGCAGAAAACATGCCAGTGGATCACGGTTATCTGAGGTTCGATATTTCGGTCTTCAGCGCCTTGATGTTGTTCTCGTGTGATTTCACATCATCCTGCGCCACATTCACCTTTTCTTCATATTTTGCGACGTTGCGGAAGGTCTGTCCGGTGGCAGTCTTGTAGACCTCAGGATTATCTTGAGCCTCTTGCAGTTTTGTGCGCGCTTCTTCGAGTGCACGTTCTTCCGTCGCCAGTTCGTCTTCCAATATCTTGCGGCGTGTGTCGTCACGACGATTCTGCGTCTCGGAATTCACGCGCAGGTCGGATGTGGATTCGCCGTTTCCGCGTTGCTTTGATGGGATAGGTTGAGCAACCATCGTGGGTAGCGGTTCAAGTTCCAGTTTCTTCGCGCCTTTAAGGGGGGCGCTGGAATAGGTCACGTTGCCATCCTTGTCCACACGTTTGTATATCTCGGCTTGGGCGGCGCTAT
>Ga0074196_10403_pt1 | contig 10562 bp, 9 predicted proteins | sample EPASupsiteSAE300_FD_64214 | JGI IMG/M metagenome (GOLD analysis project Ga0074196, IMG submission 64214) | Bioremediated contaminated groundwater from EPA Superfund site, New Mexico - Sample SAE3-00 | ecosystem: Environmental > Aquatic > Deep subsurface > Groundwater > Contaminated ... | reverse complement strand
GTATACCTTCAGTGCGGCGATGGGGCTGCTTGGATTGTTGCTGATGGTTTGGCAGAGCCAAGTGAGGGAAAGTTAAGGTCGAGTGCGATAGCGCTCTTCTTCCATCCGCATCTCTAGTTCGTGCTCCTCGAATCGTAGATCAGCTTTCAGGTGGTCGCGGTCTCTATCCAAATCACGAATCTCTTTGCGCAAGCGCAGTCTGTCTTTTTCGGATTTGTCTTTCTCGGAAAGTTCGTGTTCCAAATGGTCGAGACGACTGTCGATGTCTTTGATGCGTTTGCGCGCCTTATACACGCTCAAGGCGGCGGTGTTGTTGATGTGGAAGGTCATGTCGATGTTGGCCGGGCACACGCCTTGGTATTCATCTCCCTTCAAGCCGGTACGGAAGGCATTGCTGGGAGTGCAATATTGTTTCAAACCGTCTTCACGTCCTGCTAGGTATTGCTTGGTGTCAGGTCGGATGCCGTATTCTTTGCAGGACTTTGCATAGTCATCCAGCCGCCGTTCAGGTAGGCCAGAGCGACCATCCTGCACGCCGAGTTGGTGCCAGTCAGAGTTGTGGCATTCCTTTTCACTCAACGTGGCGCAGGCGCTCAGAAAGGATAGAAGAGGCAATGTCAGAAGCAAAGACTTGTTCATGGTGTGTAAGGCAGGTGGCTGATGGCGGTATTCTAGATGAAACTTTCTCACCTTCATTCGCGATGTGACACATGCGGGATAGGACAGGAAGCTTGGCTGGAGTGATAAACTTCGTGTCTTCTCCAAGAGCGACAACATCATGAGCCAAGTATTCCTCTACGACACTACGCTGCGCGACGGCACACAGCGCGAAGACATCTCCCTGTCGGTTGACGATAAGCTGGCCATCGCGCAGCGCTTGGCCGATTTCGGTTTCCACTATATCGAAGGCGGCTGGCCGGGTTCCAACCCCAAGGATCAGGAATTCTTTGCGCGTGCGCGCAAGCTCGATCTGAAGCAGGCCAAGCTGGCTGCATTCGGTCGCACACGCCAGAAGAACGGCAACTGCGAGCAGGACACGAATCTGCAAGCCCTGCTGGATGCACAAACGCCAGTGGTGACTATCGTCGGCAAAAGCTCGGACTACCACGTGAAGCTGGTGCTCTCCGCCACGCTGGACGAGAACCTCACCATGATCCGCGACAGTGTGGCTTATCTGAAATCGCATGGGCGCGAGGTGATATTCGATGCCGAACATTTCTTCGATGGTTTCATCGCCAACCGTGATTACGCGCTGGCGACCTTGAAAGTCGCTGCCGAGGCGGGTGCAGATTGGCTGGTGTTGTGCGAGACCAACGGCGGCAAGTTGCCGTGGGAAGTGGAAGACATCGTGCGCGAGGTGCGTAAGGAGATTGCAACGCCGATGGGTGTGCATTGCCATAACGATACCGGCTGTGGTGTGGCGAACTCGCTGGCGGCGGTGCGCGGTGGTTGCCTGCAAGTGCAGGGCACCATCAATGGTTACGGCGAACGGGTCGGTAACGCCAACCTCACGACCATCATCCCCAATCTGCAACTCAAGATGGGCAAGCAAGCGGTGACGCCCGAACAGTTACGTGAGATCACCTCGCTTGCGCATTACGTGGCCGAAGTGGTCAATCTCAAGCACTACAATCACGCGCCGTACATCGGTCACAGCGCCTTTGCGCACAAGGGTGGCATCCACGTGGCGGCAATGCTGAAGGCGGCGGATACCTATCAACACATCGATCCCACATTGGTGGGTAACGAGATGCGCTCCGTCGTCTCCGAACTGTCTGGACGCGGCAACATCCAGCTGCACGCGAAGAAACTGGGCATTGAGCTTGACAACGAAGGCGCACAACGTGTGCTCGGTCACATCAAACATCTGGAGCATGAGGGTTTCACCTTTGAGGCGGCGGAAGCCAGCATGGAGTTGATGTTGCATCGCCTGCGTCCCGAATACAAAAAACCGTTCGAGTTGATTGATTATTTCGTTATCACCGAACGCCGCCAAAGTCGCGGCTTGTTGTCCGAGGCAACCGCCAAGGTCAAGGTGGGTGACGAAGTGAAGTTCATGGCGGCCGAGGGCAATGGTCCGGTGAACGCGTTATCCACCGCCTTGCGTAGCGCCTTGTCCTCGGCCTATCCCGTACTTAAGACCGTGCGTTTGATCGACTACAAAGTGCGTATCTTGGATAGCGCCAACGGCACCTCCGCCGCCATCCGTGTCCTCATCACCTTCCAAGGCGGCGGCCACGTGTGGACCACCGTCGGCGCCAGCCCAAACATCATCGATGCCAGTTGGCATGCGCTGTCCGACAGCTTGGAGTACGCCTTGGTGAAACTGGCTGATACTCCCGCCTCCACCAGCGCAACCTTGGCGTAGATACGGCCTGCTGTGGCATAATCGCCAGACCCGCGAAAGATTAAAAAATGAACGCTCAAACGCTTTACGACAAACTTTGGAACAGTCATCTGGTACGCACCGAGCCGGATGGCACGGCTTTGATCTACATCGACCGTCATCTGGTGCATGAAGTGACCAGCCCACAAGCCTTTGAGGGGATGCGCATGGCGCATCGAAAACCTTGGCGTGTTGGTTCTATCTTGGCGGTGCCAGACCACAACGTGCCAACGACCAATCGCGCGGCAGGTATCACCGATCCCATCTCGCGTCTGCAAGTGGAAACCTTGGATGCGAACTGCGATGAGTTGGGTATCACTGAATTCAAAATGGGCGACATCCGCCAAGGTGTGGTGCATGTGATGGGGCCGGAGCAGGGCGCGACCTTGCCAGGCATGACCGTGGTGTGCGGCGATTCACACACCAGCACGCATGGTGCATTCGGGGCGTTGGCTCATGGCATCGGCACCTCCGAAGTCGAACATGTGATGGCGACGCAATGTCTGGTGGCGAAGAAATCGAAAACGATGCTGGTGAAGGTGGAAGGCAAGTTGGGGCACGGCGTGACCTCGAAAGACATCGCGCTGGCCGTCATCGGTCAAATCGGTACAGCGGGCGGTACAGGCTACGCCATTGAATTTGGAGGTGACACCATTCTCGGTTTGAGCATGGAAGGCCGTATGACCTTGTGCAACATGGCTATCGAGGCAGGCGCGCGCGCGGGCATGGTGGCGGCAGACGACGTGACGTTTGAATACATCAAAGGCCGTCCTTTCGCGCCTCAAGCATCGCAATGGGATGCGGCGGTGGCTTACTGGCGCACCTTGCACAGCGATGCGGGCGCGAAGTTTGACACCACCATCACGCTGGATGCAGCCAAGATCAAGCCGCAAGTCACTTGGGGAACATCGCCCGAGATGGTGTTGCCGGTGGATGGCATCGTTCCTGACCCAGCAAATATCACCGATGCGGTGAAGCGCAGCGACACTGAACGCGCTTTGCAGTACATGGGTTTGCAGGCGAACACACCGATCACACAGATCAAGATCGACAAGGTGTTCATTGGTTCTTGCACCAATGGACGTATCGAAGACATGCGCGCTGCCGCAGCCGTTGCTAAAGGCGGCAAAGTTGCCGCGAACGTGAAGTTGGCGATGGTGGTGCCAGGCTCTGGCTTGGTGAAGGCGCAAGCAGAGCAGGAAGGGCTGGACAAGATATTCGTCGCGGCAGGATTCGAATGGCGCGATCCGGGTTGCTCCATGTGTTTGGCGATGAACGACGACAAGTTGGCCTCCGGCGAGCGCTGTGCTTCGACCTCCAACCGTAACTTCGAAGGTCGCCAAGGGCAAGGCGGACGTACGCATCTGGTTAGCCCAGCGATGGCGGCGGCAGCGGCAATCGCGGGTCATTTCGTGGATGTGAGTAAGCAATGAGATTGGCGCTGATCATGTTGGTGTTGATGCTATCTGCTTGCAATACCTATCAAGCTGCTCGCGGCAATACGACGGGTTCAAAAGTCACGGGTGGTATCAAACAAGATGCTGCGGTGGCAGGTAAGACCATTGAGCGCGCAGCGGGTGAGATCGGCGATGCGATCAACAAGACGTTCAAATGAACGCTTAAATTACGGACGATAGACGATGCAAAAATTCGAAAAATTCTCTGGCTTGGTCGTGCCGTTAGATAGAGCCAACGTGGATACTGATGCGATCATCCCCAAGCAGTTCCTGAAATCCATCAAGCGCTCTGGCTTCGGTCCTTACGCGTTCGATGAGTGGCGCTACTTGGATCATGGCGAACCTGGCATGGATTGCAGTACGCGTCCGCTGAACAAAGACTTCGTGTTGAATCAAGCGCGCTATCAAGGTGCACAGGTGTTGCTGGCACGCGAGAATTTCGGCTGCGGCTCTTCGCGTGAGCATGCTCCGTGGGCGCTGGACGATTACGGCTTCCGTGTGGTCATCGCCCCTAGCTTCGCCGACATCTTTTTCAACAACTGTTTCAAGAACGGCATGCTGCCCGTCAAACTGGCGGCGGATAAGGTGGACGAGTTGTTCAAGGCGGTGGATGCCAACAGCGGCTACGCTTTGGCCGTTGATCTGATGCAGCAGACGCTCACAACACCGGATGGCGCTGTGTACAAGTTCGAGGTGGATGAATTCCGCAAGCATTGTTTGTTGAATGGCTTGGACGACATCGGTCTGACCTTGCAACATAAGGCAGACATCAGCGCATTCGAAACGAAGCATCGCGCTTCGCAACCGTGGTTATTTGCATAATTCTCAAAAGGTATAGAAATGAAGATCGCAGTCTTGCCGGGTGATGGCATCGGAACGGAGATCGTTGCGCAAGCGGCGAAGGTATTAGAAGCATTGCGTAGCGATGGTATGAAGATCGAGATGGAGTACGCTCATCTCGGTGGTGCTGGCTATGATGCGGAAGGTGATCCTTTTCCGCAATCGACCGAGAAGTTGGCGAAAGCCTCTGATGCAGTATTGCTGGGGGCTGTGGGCGGTTATCAATACGACACATTGCCGCGTGACATGCGCCCAGAGCGCGGTCTGTTGCGTATCCGCAAGGAACTCAATCTGTTCGCCAACCTGCGCCCTGCGTTGCTGTATCCCGAACTGGCAAACGCTTCCACACTGAAGCCAGAAGTCGTTTCCGGTCTGGACATCATGATCGTGCGCGAACTCACCGGTGACGTGTATTTCGGTCAGCCGCGCGGTATCACGACATTGCCGAATGGCGAGCGCGAAGGCGTGAACACCATGCGTTACTCTGAGTCGGAGATCATCCGTATCGGTCATGTCGCTTTCGGTATCGCGATGAAGCGTAACAAAAAGCTCTGCTCAGTTGATAAAGCCAACGTGCTGGAGACGACGGAGCTATGGCGTATGGTGATGACTGAACTCTCCAAAGAATATCCTGAGGTCGCATTGACCCATATGTTGGTGGACAACGCTGCGATGCAACTGGTGCGCGCACCCAAGCAGTTCGACGTGGTAGTCACCGGCAACATCTTCGGCGACATCCTGTCGGATGAAGCATCGATGTTGACGGGCTCTATTGGTATGTTGCCTTCCGCTTCGCTCGATCAGAACAACAAAGGTCTGTACGAGCCCAGCCACGGTTCCGCACCGGACATCGCGGGCAAGGACATCGCCAATCCGCTGGCGACCATCCTGTCGGTGGCGATGATGTTGCGTTACACCTTCAACGACGAGGCTAATGCGCAACGTATCGAAGGCGCTGTGCGCAAAGTGTTGCAGCAAGGTCTGCGTACGGCAGACATCTTTGAAGCGGGTATGCAGAAGGTGGGTTGCTCCAAGATGGGTGATGCGGTAGTCACAGCTCTCTGAATTAAAGGAAAGTCATGAAAGTTGGTTTGATCGGTTGGCGCGGTATGGTGGGTTCGGTGCTCATGCAACGTATGCGCGAAGAAAAGGATTTCGACCTCATTGATGCGGTGTTTTTTACAACATCCAACGTGGGGGGCGATGCGCCAGATGAAGCGCGTGGCGCCTCGCTCAAGGATGCTTATGACCTAAGGGAATTGACGGCGATGGATGTCATCATCTCCTGTCAAGGCGGCGATTACACGACCGAGATGTTCCCCAAGTTGCGCGCGGCAGGGTGGCAGGGTTATTGGATCGATGCGGCTTCCACACTGCGTATGGAAAATGACGCAGTCATTATCCTCGATCCGGTCAATCTCGACCTTATCAAGAAATCATTGGCGAAAGGCGGCAAGAACTTCATCGGAGGCAATTGCACCAACAGCATCCTGTTGATGGGCTTGGGCGGTTTGTTCCATGCGGGGTTGGTGGAGTGGGTATCTTCCATGACTTATCAAGCTGCTTCGGGTGCAGGTGCGCAGAACATGCGCGAGCTACTGAATCAGATGGGCGTGGCGCATGCGTGTGTGGCTGACCTGTTGGCTGACCCAAAGTCAGCCATCCTTGAGATCGACCGCCGCCTCGCAGAGACTTTACGTTCCTCTGACATGCCCACCGAGAACTTCGGCGCACCGCTGGCGGGTAGTCTGATCCCTTGGATCGACAAGCAACTCGACAACGGTCAGTCCAAAGAAGAGTGGAAGGGGCAGGCCGAGGTCAACAAGATACTGGGTACGTCCCAACGTATTCCCGTGGATGGATTGTGCGTTCGTATCGGTGCGATGCGTTGCCACAGCTTGGCATTGACACTCAAGTTGAAGAAGGATGTGCCGTTGAATGAGATCGAATCGCTCATCAAGGGCGGAAATCCCTGGGTCAAGTTCGTATCGAATGATCGCGCACTTAGCGTCAAAGAGCTTACCCCTGTTGCAGTGACAGGCAAGTTGGACGTGGCGGTCGGTCGTGTACGCAAGATGGAATTGGGCCCAGAGTTTGTGAGCGCTTTCGTCTGTGGTGACCAATTGTTGTGGGGAGCTGCCGAGCCTTTGCGCCGTATGTTGCGTATCTTGCTGGATAGATGAATCGCAAAAAGCTGGTTGATTACCGTCAGTTAGTGCAAGAAGTTAGAGGGGAAGTGAACTTGCATCACTAACCCTCTGATGTTAGTCTGGATAACGTCAGGAAAAAAAAAGGTGGCAGAGTGCTGAAATCGATTTATAAATTGCCTAGTTTTATCGCCGTTTTGGCTTGGTCCGGCATTGTCTCGGCGACAGGATTGGGCGGCATCAATGTCAGCTCTAATTTAGGGCAACCGCTTAAGGCAGAGATAGAGCTTGTTTCGGTAGATAAAGCGGACAGGTCTAGTATTTCGGCCAAGTTAGCCTCTCCCGATGCATTCAAGAGTGCTGGCGTCGATTACCCATATAGCCTTCCTAAGCTCAAATTCGAAGTCATCAATCTCGATAGTGGCAACCCTTCCATCAAGCTGACTTCTTCTCAACCCGTCAACGATCCTTTTGTGGTCTTGCTGGTAGAGGTCGCCTGGTCTTCTGGCAAGTTGTTGCGCGAATATACATTCTTGCTTGATCCTGTTGATTTCAAGGTTCAAGAACCACGGCCTGCACCAGTGCAGACCATTGCCCCCGTGGTTGCTACTCCTGTCGTTCAAGTGCCGACGGCCACACCGGTTGCTGAAGTGCCAGCTCCTGTTGTAGCAGAGCCTGTGGCACCTGCACAGGCTCAACCAGAGCAAGTTGCTCCAGCACCTGCCGAAACGACTCAAACTGAAACTGTTGTTCCTGCGGCACCAGCACCTGCAGAACAAGCTGTGCCAGTTGAGGCATCCCCTGTTCCCGTCACTGATGCATTGAGTAAAGAAGAGGCTATTCCAGACATCGAGCCTGAGACAAAGCCTTTGACTGTTGTGCGCGGTGATACTTTGAGCAAGATCGCGCTCAAGAGCAAACCTGCCGATGTGAGCTTGGAACGTATGTTGGTCGCTCTGTACCGTGCCAATACAGATGCGTTCGTAGGCAATAACATGAATCGCCTGAAGACAGGCAAGATCATCCGCTTGCCAGATGCGGGCGATCTTGATGCTGTCCAGCAAGCAGACGCAGTTAAAGAAGTTCGCGCTCAAGTGGCGGATTGGAATGTCTATCGTCAACAGCTCGCTGCAGTCAAGACTGAGGCTGGTGCCGATACGGCAAAGCAGGTGTCGTCTGGTAAGGTCAATACAGCAGTCACTGAAAGTGCGGCAAGCAAGGCACCTGCTAAGGAAGTGTTGAAGTTATCCAAAGGCGAAGCTCCTGGCGATAAGGCTGCTGGTGGAGGTAAAGCATCAGCAAAAGAGAAAGCCAATGCGAAAGAAGAAGAAACGATTGCTAAGAACAAGGCGCTGAAAGAGGCGCAAAATCGCACAGCACTGCTGGAGAAGAATGTAAAAGACTTACAACGTTTGGCCGAGCTTAAGAAACAGGCTGGAGCAGATGCGGCATCAGCTAGTGCAGCTTCGGCGCCAGTGCCTGTCGAAGCGGCAAGCGCACCTGCGGTGGTGACACCAAAGGTCGTAGCTCCAGAATCTCAAGCTGTAGAACAAGCGTCGTTGCTGGATGACCCAATCATGCTGGCCGCTGGTGCTGCGGGTCTGCTCGTTTTGGGTGGTGTCGGATTCATGTTGGCACGTCGCAACAAGAAATCTGGTGGTAACGCTAAGGCTGACGAAAATAAATCTGTGGAAGAAGATATCGGTGGGGCAACTGGACGTATCGCAGCTCCAGTAGTGCCATCCCCTGATACAGGTGACTTCACGCAATCCGCTAATACGGAGCCACCCTCTCAATCTAATTCCGACGAGGTCGATCCAATCGGCGAGGCAGATTTATTCCTGACATTCGGACGAGACGTTCAGGCTGAAGAAGTCTTGATTGAAGCACTCAAAACGAATCCCAATAACGTTCCTGTGCGACTCAAACTGTTATCTATCTACGCCACACGTAAAGACACAAATTCCTTCTTCACCCATGCGAAGGTCATCAAGGAGTCTGGTGATGCTGCTGCATGGGCGCATGTTGCTGCTATGGGTGTGGCATTAGAGCCAAACAATCCTTTGTATGGCGGGGATGGAGTCGCGGCTGCATCTGCGGTAGAGCAGCCTGCAGAGGTGGCACAACCGTCAGTAGATTTCGATCTTGGCTTCGGCTCTTCTGCGACGCAAGTTCAAGCCGCTCCCGATTTCCAAGGGACTGTTGTGATCGAGACACCTTCGAATGAAAGCACGACCATTCTGTCCGCAAGTGAGTTGCGCTCAGCGCAAGAAACACCGATGGATTTCGATGTCACTGGTACGCACCCCGGCATCCCAGCGCTTGAAACTGAGGTCGCAAGCTCGGGAATGAATCTGGATGAGATGGTGTTTGATGTTACTTCTACGCATCCTGGTATCCCTGCTCAAAGCGCCGCCGCTAACGCTTCGGAGGTGCCTGCAGACAACGTCGATGACCTGATTTTTGATGTAACCACCACGAATGTCAGCGCACCTGCCGCTGAAAAATCGGTAGCAGCGCCTGAAGATAACGGTGGTTTGGCCTTTACGCTAGATTTCCCGACAGACTTCAAAGCACCAGAGAGTGTCAAAGAGTCAGCACCTGTCGATATCGGCTTGGGTGATATCAGTCTGAATCTGGGCGGTATCGCACCTGTAGCGGCGACGAGTGATAGCAAGGACGAGCGATGGCAGGAAGTAGCGACCAAGCTCGATCTAGCCAAGGCTTACCAAGAGATGGGTGATGCTGCTGGTGCGAAAGAGATCCTAGAAGAAGTGCTACGCGATGGCGATGATGAGCAACGCGCAAGCGCAGAAGCGATGATGCAACAACTTTAATCCATGCAATCTAAAGAAACGGCAGCCATCTAGGCTGCCGTTTTCATTTGAAGAAGATGAAATACCAACCACACCCCGCTGTGCAGATACTTGTTTGGATCATGCTCGCATTGCTCGTGCAACGCTTGCAAGGATTCGCATTGCTGGTCACTTGTGTCGTTCTGATCTTGCTGGCACTCAAGCTGTGTTCGGAGCAGATGTTGAGTCTGATAAAGCGCACGCGTTGGATCTTGGTTGTCTTGCTATTCATCTATGCCTACACAACGCCCGGTGGGGCAGTGTTTTCGCAATTCGGCATTTGGTCTCCGACATGGGAGGGATTGTCTGATGGTGCGACGCAGCTAGGGCGATTGTTGAGTGTGCTGGCAGGGCTTGCGATACTACTGACGCTGTTGTCACAGGCCGGATTGATAAGTGGTCTGTATAGTCTGATGTATCCGCTGGTTTGGTTCGGCCTGTCGCGCGAACGCTTTGCAGTGCGTCTGGCGTTGACGCTGGAGAATGCGGAATCAGCGATGCGTGACACGGCAAGTGATTGGCGTAGAACCATCGGTGATGCGCTGCAGCCGAACGCATCTGCTACATCACATATCGAACTGAACGTTCACGCCTTCAGACTTATAGATGTATTCGTTCTATTGGCATGTGTGGTCTTGATGATAGGAGTATGGCGATGAGAATCGCGCTTGGCGTGGAATACGACGGCAGTCACTATAACGGGTGGCAGAGCCAGCCTGACGTACCCAACGTGCAGGATGCTTTGCAAGCGGCTCTGAGTGGTGTGGCGGGGGGGGGGATGGGGGACAATCCTGGCGGGGGAACGGGGAACGGGGGGGAGGGGGTGGGGGCGAGGGCGCCAGTTTATTATACAACTGACAGGCCAACGACCCCCGGG
>Ga0074196_10493_pt1 | contig 10597 bp, 12 predicted proteins | sample EPASupsiteSAE300_FD_64214 | JGI IMG/M metagenome (GOLD analysis project Ga0074196, IMG submission 64214) | Bioremediated contaminated groundwater from EPA Superfund site, New Mexico - Sample SAE3-00 | ecosystem: Environmental > Aquatic > Deep subsurface > Groundwater > Contaminated ... | reverse complement strand
GACACTGTTTAGCGAGAACGCCATCGCCTTGCGCCGCATCTGGTCTGAGACGACCTATCAGATTCAAAAGCTACGCGACAACCCTGTGTGCGCTCAACAAGAGTTCGACCGCATCTTGGATGCGAAGGACCCAGGGCTGCATGTGAAGCTGACCTACGACCTAAATGAAAACATTCTTCCCTCGCCCGCAGGCGGGAGAGGGATTGAGGGTGAGGGGCGTTCAGCATCCATCAATCTGTCGCGCCCCAAGATGGCCATCCTGCGCGAGCAGGGCGTGAACGGCCACGTGGAGATGGCAGCCGCATTCGACCGCGCTGGCTTCGCCGCCGTGGACGTACACATGAGCGACATCATCAGCGGTCGTGTGAGGCTGCAAGACTTCAAAGGCGTGGTCGCCTGCGGTGGCTTCTCTTACGGTGATGTGCTGGGTGCGGGCGAAGGTTGGGCGAAATCCATCCTGTTCAATCCACGTGCGCGTGACGAGTTCGAAGCCTTTTTCAAACGCAACGACACCTTCGCGCTCGGCGTGTGTAACGGCTGCCAGATGATGAGCAACCTGCATGAGATCATCCCCGGTGCAGAGAACTGGGCGCATTTCGCGCGCAACCAATCGGAACAGTTCGAAGCGCGCTTCATCATGGTGGAAGTGCAAGAGACACCGTCCATCTTGTTCGAAGGCATGGCCGGTTCGCGTATGCCTATCGTCGTGTCACACGGCGAAGGCTTCGCCGACTTTGGTAATGCGAAGAAACTCAAAGCCGCACAACCATTGGTCACCCTGCGCTATGTCGATAACCAAGGCAAAGCCACCGAGACCTATCCGCTCAACCCCAACGGCTCGCCGCAAGGCATCACCGGACTCACCACGCTAGACGGCCGCTTCAGCATCATGATGCCGCACCCCGAGCGCGTGTTCCGTGCCGTGCAGAACTCATGGCATCCGAATGACTGGCAAGAGAACGGCGCATGGCTGCGCATGTTCCAGAACGCGAGGAAGTGGGTGGGGTGATAAGATTCCCTCGCCCTTGCAGGGAGAGGGCTAGGGTGAGGGTAGAATCGTCGAGTGTCTAAGTAAGGAAAAAATGATCTCCGAACAAACCATACAGCAAGCTGCACAGTTGTTGGGTGAAGCCGCCAAGCCAGCCAGAGTCATTCTGTTTGGCTCGTATGCGCGCGGCGATGCAAAGGAAGATTCTGATTTAGATTTCTTGGTGATTGAGCCAGAGTTGAACGACAAATTCAGCGAGATGGTGCGCCTGCGCCAAGTATTGCGTCCATTGAAAGTGGCCGCAGATGTGTTGGTCTATTCACAAGCAGAGATCAACCAGCAACAAGGCTCATGTTCATCGGCTGTCTATTGGGCGATGCGCGAAGGCAAAGTGTTGTATGACACAGCCCATTGAACGTGCGCGCAGATTGCTCGTACTTGCCGAGCGCGACATCACCTCGTTCCGCGCCTTAACGACCCATCCTGAAGTTGATATTTCTGCGACTGGATTTTTCGCACAGCAAGTCGTAGAGAAATGCCTCAAGGCGATTGCCGAATATCACGGCATCGTGTTTCGCAGAACGCATGATGTGGATGAACTTGTCGATCTGCTGTTGCAACACAAAGTTGTGATGCCATTCCCGTCCGACCAATTCAGCAACCTCAACCCCTTCGCCGTCATCCTTCGTTACGAAGAAACGCCGTATGTCAGCATGACGTTGGATGAGATGAAACGGCTGGTCAATCTCGCCTACGAATGGGCAAAGGGAGTGATTGCAGGTTGATTGGAGATTAGCAGGTCTGGAAAATATTCCGAACCCAGCCCAAATAGCAGAGATATCGTTTCACGCAGATTAAAACAATGACCACCACACTCCCCATCCTCTCCTTGCTTGAATCCCGCGTGCTTGGCGTTCTTGCCGAAAAGCAGCGCACCGTGCCGGACAGTTACCCACTCACACTCAATTCACTGATCTCCGGTTGCAATCAGAAGAGCAGCCGCGATCCGGTGATTGAAGCAACTGAGGCGGAAGTAATCACCGTGCTGGATAGTCTGAGATCGTTATCACTCATCGTGGAAACCAGCGGCGGCAGGGCATCGCGTTACGCGCACAATATTGAACGGGTGTTGCACATCCCCACGCAGTCTACCGCCATCATCACCATGCTCATGTTGCGCGGCCCGCAGACGGCTGGGGAGCTACGAATCAACTGCGAACGTCTGCATAAATTCGCCGACATTTCATCTGTGGAAGGATTTTTGGATGAGTTGAAGGAGCGCGCTGCTGGCGCATTGGTGGTGGAGTTGCCTCGCCAGCCAGGCTCGCGTGAAAATCGTTGGATGCATCTGCTCTCTGGCACACCCGTTATGGAAGAGCGCGTGTCTACAAGTGCAGCATTGGCGACACCATCAAGCGATGTCACCGTGGGCGAGATTGCCGCACTCAAATCAAATGTCGCCAAGCTAGAAACAGAGCTTGGTGAGCTCCGGGCGATGGTAGTAAAGCTGTGTAAAGAATTAGGCGTCTCGGCTTAAACTTCATGAATGAACGCTCGTTAAAACGCCTAATGATCATTGTTGTAGCCAGCATTCTCATTATCCTGGCATTCAAATCGATGATGTTGAAAACGGCGGTCAGCTTGAATAAAGTCGTCGTAGATAAGAAGCAAACCTCCGCCACAACCCCCACTCCGCAGCCTGACGCAATCCCTCTGCCAGATGTGTTGAATGTGATTGAAATACCCCCCGTTTCGGCTCCTACGGTAGGTGAAGCGATGGAATTGCCTGTGGCATCTGGCGTGGGGGAAGCACGTGGCTTTGCTGAAAAACATTCCGAACCCGACACCGATAGTTCTGCAGCAAGAAACTGAAAGCCGCACAACCTCTGGTCACCCTGCGCTATGTCGATCACAAAGGCAAAGCCACCGAGACTTATCCGCTCAACCCCAACGGTTCGCCGCAAGGCATCACCGGATTCACCACACCAGACGGCCGCTTCAGCATCATGATGCCGCACCCAGAGCGCGTGTTCCGTGCCGTGCAAAACTCATGGCATTTGAGCGACTGGCAGTTGCGACACGTTACCGGCGAAGCCGGCCGTTTGCGGGAGCTGCTGCCACACCGCTCCTCACCGAACGACAAATTCCTGCCTATCGAATTGGAGCGGGGGAGAGAACGGCGCATGGTTGCGTATGTTCCAGAACGCGAGGAAGTGGGTGGGGTGAGTTAGTTGGATGTTGGAATAAGAAAGGCGACCGAGAGGTCGCCTTTTTGTTTGAGTTTACTTTGCTTGTACTTGAAATTCGTTTACCACTACCCCCAACGTGTTGCTGACTGTATTGGCGAAGACGTAGATGGCGTATAGATCAACTGTTCCGCCAATTTTCACCTCTTTTGATAGGAATTCACCTACTTGGTCTTGAATGAACACAGTCTGTTCATTGCCTTTATGGGACTTGATACGGATGCAAGTGGTAATTGGTGGCAGGTTCTGCAATGAGACGTTGCTGACGGTCAGCGCACGGCCAAGGAACGCGTTGTTGCAGGCCTTCGGGTATTCAAGCAGTTTTGCGGTGACGTGTATCTTGCGGAAGGGACTCCATATATCTACCCCATTGCTTTTATCATGTTTGTTCACGATGTCACTTGCAATGAGGTGGTCGAGATCGGCAGCAGGGTAGGAGGCGAAAGGGAAAGAAGGGGGCTCGTTGCTTTCGCCGGTGTCAAAATTGAAGGTGGCAGGATTGACGGGACTGACCTTTTTCCAAGGTGTATTTTCTCCACCGGATGGTGCTGGTCGAACTTCAAAATGGAGCGTTCCTAGTTTTCCGACCTGGCCGATGATTGCGGCATTCTGCACATGCTGTCCTACTTCAAGGTTAATCACGCCAAGTTGTGCGTATCTGGAATAGATGATCTTTCCATTCGGATAGTGATGTTTAATCACGATGAAATTTCCGCAGGGATCTTTAGGGGTTTTTCCAATCTCGACGATGTCACCCTCTCTTGCAACAGGAATAGGCTGCCCGATCGGTGCGTTCCAATCCATTCCGGAATGAATATGGTCAATTTCGCAACCACACCCACTTTGTATTTTGGCTTCTGCTGAGTATGCCGGTGCGAAAGGGATTAGGGTGACAAGAAGCAATGCAGGAATGATTGACTTGTCTGTGAATGTTGGGTGACGCGATGTGGATTTAACGCGACGTAAATTGAGTGTTACTAAGTGATGCAGCATTGTTTCCCCCTAGCGAAAAATTATATGCCAACACAAAAGTTAAGAGGATAGCTTCGTCTCATTTCTTCCCAAACAATTCATCGAGCGAATTCTTCCCCGCAGGTGCACCCGCTGAAACTTTCTTCGCAGTGAATTCCTCTTCGATGTTGTCGCGATAGAAGCTCCATGCAGCACCTGAGCTGCTGAGTCTGCGCCACAGGTCTTCGCCCACGCCGCTGTATTGCAGTGTGTCGCCCGTGTCGAGTTTGACTTGCAAGATGTGTGCTCTTGCGTCGTAGCCGATGGCGCGTAGCTTGCCAGAGTGGATGGGTTTCATTTGCATGGTTTTGGCGTGGTTGGTAGACGCTGTGCTGTAGCGGCTTTTAAATCATCGAGATTTTTTTGTTTGGCCACCTCTAGCTCTACTTTTTCGTAGTACAGCGCATGCGCGTGTTTTATGTCTGCATTTTTTTGCCAATTTTCGCGGATAGTGCCGCCCATGAAAATTCCATAAAGTGCAGACAACATGAGTGCAATGAGGCAATAAGGGACGGTGGGGCGCCAGATCGCGAGACTTTCTTTTCCAAACATATAGGCAAGTAACGCACCCAGCAATGTGAGAAGTGCGGGTAACAAGCTGGCTACGACGGGGGTTAAGCTGACACCCGTAAGGATGCCGATGACTAAACCAAGACACGAAAAAGCGCCAATTAAACCTGTCGAGCCTGAGGCAATATCTTGCGTTTTGGAGAGTCTAGCAACCAGACGCACCAAGAGGGTAATAATCCCCATGATGATCAGTGATGGGAGGAATATATCTAACCACACCATGCGGTGAGATTCGAACACCGCGTATTGTACGAAACCTTTATTCATGGTTTTACCTTTATTGAATTGTCCAACATTTTGTCCTGGTCTTTGGTTTGTTTCTTGAGTGGGTGCTTGTCATTATCGGTTGGAGGCTGTTTTTTACCACCCAATTTTTCATTCTCAAATGATGGGGCAGGTGCACTCATTACAACAGTAGGTCCATTCGGTCCTGGTGGGGTATCGTCGTCGCAGTATCTGTAACCTTTAGATAGGTTGCCACAGCACTCTAGGCAATCACTTTTGTTGAGTTCACACACGCAGTCCAGTCCCATTGCACTGCTGCTCCATGTGCATGTTGTAGCGAGGATTAGCGTTGGCAGGTATGCGTAAGCAGCTTTGAATATTTTTGATATGGGTGAATAAGCAAGGGGGGAATAGTGAGTCATTTGTTTCTCCTTTAATTGATTTGGCGAGGCTCACAAATTGTTGTAAAGCTGGTCGAACAAGAGGGGGTTTCCCCAGTATTCGGTATGCGCGACAAGGGGGATAGTCGCCTCTGGGTCGATGATGTTGTCGATGCGTCTGGAAGTTGAGTAGTCACCATTTTCATCATCATCGTAAAACTCCAGTTTTCCGCTCACGATATCTCTCGGCGCATAGATGTTGATCCATTTGATGTTGCGGAAAGGGATGTATAGCTGAATCAAAGGCTGGAGTGTGGCCGCAAGGGCTTCACGTGTGGCAGTAGCATTGCGTATTTGAGAGGCGAATATGAATGCGATTTTGTCTAATGGAGAGCCAAATGTAAGGAGCAATTTGGTGCGGTTCGTAACGTTGAATAATCTTCCGTTCAACTCGTCATGATTAATCAGCGCATTGAGTGTGTCGTAAGCGATGACCGATCCCAGCGAATGTCCGATCATGGCGACGTGTTCGTATTGCGGGTTGGAGTACACGGCTTTGGCTTGTTCGAACACTTTGGTTTTTATTTTTGTGCGGATGTCGTTGAATTTGTCCAGCGAATGCGAATCAACGTAAGCCGCGACATCGCCAAGGTATTGGACGAATAGCTTTCTGACGAACAAAGAAACTAGGAATAAGAACAGCCAGACTACAAGCTCATGTTGGCTGAGCCAGCATCCAAGTGGATGCTCTCTAAGCATTTGGAATAACCACGAATCCACGGAGAGACATTGGGTGATGAGTAGCAGAATGATTAAGCTACTGACAATGGTAATCATTAACCACGTGTGAAATAGTTTTTGTACGATCCAAGTGGCAGGGTTCCATAGGGGGGTGATTAGAGAACCCTTTTTAAAGTCCTTTAGCTTGGAAAGAACGATAAGTGGAAGCATAAACACTAGGCTTGCAATGACATATAGACCGAGAACGATGGTCAGGGTGTTGTTGAGTATTTCGGAGTAGGGGAGCAAGGTGCTTGCGCCTAGGAATTTATAGCCAGCTACACCTGCGATGACTGTGTTGAGCACTACAAGACTGAGCAATATGCCAAAGGTCACAATGAGTTGTACTGCTGCCATAATTTGACAACCAAATGGCACTGGTCTTCCAAATATCCATCTCTCAAAAGAGAAGCTGTTGAGCAATCCTTTGCGTCCTGCGGTGAACAGAAAACCGATGACATCGCGCAATCTGACTTGACCTTCGGTGATGGGAGCCCAGTAGCCTTCATAGACGTGAACTTCAATATCTCTACCTTGCGTATCGCGCATGTCGAGTTCGACGCGCTGTGTTTTTGTGCCATCAACTTGAACTGTTCTCGCTCTGAATTCTTTGACTGGCTTGCCTTGGCGCTTTGCGGCTTCAGCTAATCCCTCGGCAATCGAGTCGATAGTTTCGAACGCTACTTGTTGCCCCATACCGTGTGTGATGAATATCGCTACTTGTGGCTTCTGTGATTGTTCAATCGAGAATTTCACAGAGGAGTCGTCTCTTGTGAAATTCTGAGGGCGGGAAACGCTTCTCGAAATATCAGGGGATTTGTCGTTTAGGCGCATGGTTATGACTCCTGAGAAGACTTCTGTTTATGGGTTTGAGAGGTTTTCAAGCTTGCGTTGATGTACATCTGCTCATTCAGTCATTTCTCCTCGCTGCTTATTTGCGTAGTCATAGAGTTCGATCCCTATGAAGAGAAAGTTGCTGGAGCGAACGCCGACAGTGTTTGATTCGTGCCTTGTCATTCCTAATACGTAGTTATTCCAACGCAGCAAACCACCGACACCGATACCTGCTTGGGTGGTGCTGGTGGCAAGGAAGGAAGCACCCCACCAGTCTTTATACGTTTGATCGGAGTAGTGCACGAAACCGATGGGCTCGATGCCGACACTGACATCGAAATTGGCCGTGGCGCGATTGCGCGTGTTGATTTCGATACCCGCAGTTGGGCGCATGAAAATCCATTGGGTTAGAAATAATGGGTCGAAATCCTTGGGGCCCAGCCGTTTACCATTCAGCCACAACTCCCATGGCCACATGGCTAGTCCGTTTTTCAATAGGGCTTCGTGGGCAATCGATTGTTTGACAACGTTAAGCGCGCGTTCCTTATATAACCCAGAATCCCGCTGGTTGCTAACCCATTGCGTCATCAGTGAAACAGCGGCCATCTTGGGAAAGTTGCTTGGGAGGGTTTTGCACGAGTAGCTAAATTCTTCAGTTTGATTGTTCAGAAAGAAGACTTCTCTACCAACTTCGGCATCGTGCTGCACATCAAAATATTTGGGTTCTAGGGCCTGTGCTTTGAGGATGTTGGAGATGAGGGTGTCGATGTCTTTTGTTTTCCGTTCACTATCGGACAGAGTGATCTCAAAGGTATGAGCGATATATTCGTAGACGCGGACAAAGTGGCCTTTTCCAATGTCGGCGGCTGTTGCATTTAATATGGCAGCAGGCTGTAGTGTTGAGGGCACTTCAAAATCTATATCGCAGGCCTTAATTTGCCCATCTTGAAACGTGGCGGCGCAGGCATTGCTCAAAATTCCAAAACTGAGCATCAGGTAGCTTATGGTCGTTCTCATTATCAATCCCCGATTCGTGTGGCGAGCGCTTCAATGGCATCGCGTAGTAGTGCTTCAGGCTTACCTTGTTGGATTACGATGCTTCTCAATTGATCAAGCAATCTTTGCTTGGCTGCTTGTTCTAAATGTGCGAGTGGTCCGCCAAAGTCGTTCCACTCTTGGGCCTTTGAAAGAGCGATGGCTTCATTAAAGTGGTTGTCAGTGAATACGGGTTCGATCAGTTTGGAAAAGATGCGTGAGTGAACGGCTGGATTGGATAGGTAGTGTGCAAAGCTGTGGATGTTCTTTTCATGGATTTGGTGTGTGGTGACACTTCTCCAGCTTGAGAGATTGCCGCGAGGATTGATCATCGTTGATCCGCCGCAAATCCTGCTGACGGGGTCGAATTCGTGATTGATGTTGTAAACGTAGTCGCAGTCGTATGCGCCGCTGGGTGTTGGCAAGGTGATGTAATCGCCCGATCTTTTTAGCAGCGGAGCAGTGTTGGAGACTAAGAAGAGGGCATAGATGTTTGCTGGTAGCGGTCTATCCTGATGGACTTTAGCTCCCCGAATGACATCCTGATAGGTGTTGTGATCTGACTCTGTCAAGTATGGGGATGGCTGTATCTTCGACGGTTGGGCAGCATTTTGTTCAACGTCGCTTAGCCAATTCCCTGTGGCAAGTTGATATAGCGCATCTTGGATTACTGTGGTTCCGAGTGAATGGGCAATGACTCCAAATTTCGGTATGTTTTCGTTATTGGCATTCGCTGTGAGATGGGCTTGATAAATCTTGGTCGCGATAATGGAGTTCACCCGCAATCGGACGATACGGGCAACCAGCTCGAATCCGCAGTACAACAACACATCTCCGCCGTAGCGCAGAAAGAGTTCCTTGTTCCCGCCCGTGGCGGTCATTAGCTCCTTGACCGCGTTGACCCATCCGAAACCAGAGTTTTGCGGTAGCGTGTCGGCTAACTCCTTCCAACGATCAAATACAGTGTCGAAGATATCGTCGTAACGAATCTCAACCACTTCCAAATAGTCCTCCAGCTTTTTCCCTGCTGGAAAGCATTTCGGATAGAGCTGCATAGCTTGGTTGAGGGCACTGACGGGGCCATCAGGGGCGGTACTCCAGCCCGTTTTGTGCTGACCAACCCCATGTACAAAAAAGACAATATTCTTTGGCATGCAATTCCCCTTCATTTAGAGAGACACTGAAGTATTCGGTTTTGTTGTTCCCGTCCTTCGGAAGGTCAGTTCATCTTGAGCCTGCCGAAGGGCGGGGATGGCGAATAAATCTGTGTTTCCTTGGGTTCTACTTGTGTTGTTCACTTGAAATTTGGGGGGACTGGAAAGTGAGCATTGATTTGGGCTTGAGCATCAGAGGTTGGGATGTCAATGAAGTGAATTCCCAAATCGTCCATGAGTAAAGTCTGTATATCAACAACTCCTATCAGCGCTGCATCGATTCTGAATCCTGTGCGTTTCTCAAAGGAGCGATCACTGCCATGGTTCATCAAATCATCTGGTTTGCCTGGTGATCGGTTGTGGAAGCCATCAGGGGCGGTTAAGGTCTTTCCGATAATCGAATGTATGATTTCGTGAGCTAGAGTCTCACCGTAAAGCCGTCCGATAACTTTGATGGCTAAATCTTTTTCCGCCGAACTTTCCATTTGAGAGTTTGTGATGATTTCGATAACTTTGAGCGTGACATCGTCCACTTCTTTAGCATCACCAGAACCTATTGGATTGTCGTAACTACCGACATAGATATCAATAGTCTCGTCAAAATGTTGGGGGCCGATAAATTCACCCGTGCCTGTTCTGCCTTTGGTGACGCCGAAGTAAGATTTACCTGAAGGGTCCTCTCCTTTGTATATGGCGCGAGTCACGTTTGCTGAAGCAACGCCCCCTGATGCGAACTGGGGGGGCAATGTTTCACCCAACGGTAGCCATACTGTTCTTACGTTGGTTGTGTCGAGTACGACATTAGCAACAGCTCTGGCATTTTCTAACACTTGATTGATCTCTTGTGAGACGAGCCCATATCTGGTCAGAATCGGGGTGAACTGGGCTGCGTCGATATCCACCGATACGAATTGTGGGATGCATAACTGAAGTATGGCGCTTTCAACTATGGTGCCGGTTGCGTTCTGAACTCTAACTTCGATGCTTGTTTTCCCCGGAATCAACCCGGTTATTTCAGCACTGAATCCAAGTTGGGTTGTTCGTCCACCAGCAAGTGTGAAGTGCCCTACTTCGCCCAATGGAACACGCCATTCGACCGAGCCACCTGTGGGCATGTTCTCAATACGCACCGTTAAGGAGATGACACCACTTTTATCGTGATTCTTCGGGTTGAAGGCTCTGTTCTGTGATCCACCAGTATCTGATGTCGGGATGATGTATGAGCGAGGTGAGGCATCGTCAGGCATTCCCCCTAATTCTACTTTTACACTGCCTTCTCCAGTGGTTGCTTCAATCGTGCTACCTGATATGTTTTTGGCCGCCTCAATGGCTGAGTTGATTGCGGGATTGGAGTGTGGCGCTTCCGTTTTGGGT
>Ga0074196_10286_pt1 | contig 10614 bp, 12 predicted proteins | sample EPASupsiteSAE300_FD_64214 | JGI IMG/M metagenome (GOLD analysis project Ga0074196, IMG submission 64214) | Bioremediated contaminated groundwater from EPA Superfund site, New Mexico - Sample SAE3-00 | ecosystem: Environmental > Aquatic > Deep subsurface > Groundwater > Contaminated ... | reverse complement strand
GTAGAAAAGTCGTTCTTGGTTATCTGTCTGAAACCCCATCATAGCAAGGCTCCCAGCCCGTTTTGATGTCCGTTATTTTACTCCTCACAACATCAAAACGAGAACGAGTTTTTCAACACAATCAACTTACTCCTGCACCACCTCAAAATCATGCGTCATCTCTGCTGTCGCTCCCAACATGATGGAGGCTGAACAGTATTTCTCGGCGGATAGTTTCACCGCTTTCTCTACCGCTTCCGGTTTGATGTCTTTACCCTTCACCACGAAGTGCATGTGTATCTTGGTGAACACCTTGGGGTCGGTCTCGGCGCGTTCTGCGCTCATCTCCACATAACAATCCGACACGGCTTGGCGTGATTTCTTCAGGATCATCATGACGTCGATGCTGCTGCATCCGCCTGCTCCCAGCAACAACATTTCCATCGGGCGCGGCCCTAGATTGCGCCCGCCGACTTCAGGGGAGGCGTCCATCACGACGGCATGGCCGCTCTCGCTTTCGCCAATGAAGGTCATGCCGTCTACCCATTTGATACGTGCTTTCATTTTTTCGCTCCTTTTGTTTATTTCGTCATTCCCGCCCCCGACTACCTCATTCGAGGGCAGGCTACGGCGGGGAATCCAGTTAGTGTGTGACTAGATTCCCGCCTTCGCGGGAATGACAGATTTTTTACGATTTTAACTGATACCACAGCATGCCTATCATCTCGTGGAAGAACCAGCGGCTATCCAGTAGCGCAACTGCGTTTGGGATGAAGGTCAGCAGGGTCGTGTCATAACGTGTGGTGTAAGCAGTGGGCGCGGGTACGACTTGGAAACCTGCACTTTGAAAAGCTTGAACGGAGCGTGGCATGTGCCATGCGTGGGTGACAAGGTAGATGCGCGTGATACCCGCTTCTTTGAGTGTCATGCGGCTCATGCGAGCATTCTCGAGCGTGTTATCGGATTCGCCCTCGACCCACTTTACCGGCACGTTGAATTCTTTTTCCAGCACTTGGCGCATCTGAGCCGCTTCGGAAGCGCTGTTGCCTAAAGGCTTGCCTCCGGTGACTAGGATGGGTTTGCCGGTCTCGCGGTGTAGTTTTGCGGCAAAGCGCAGACGTTCCAATGTCGCATGGCTGATGGTGTCGCCGCCGTATTCAGGGGCGTGGAAATACGTGCCTCCTCCCAAGACGACGATGGCATCAGCAAGCGGATGCTGGGTGTCAGTGGTGTAGGGTTCACCTTCCAAGCTATGCATGAGCGCATCCGAAATGTAAGGCGTTGAGAGTAGCCATAGCCCAGAGAATGCGAGGGTGAGGAGTACGCGTGCGATGAGCGGGCGCTTGTGCCACATCCACAGGCCGATGCCGGCCACGATGAATAGATTGAGTGGCGGCAGCAAGAATGCGCTGATGAGGTTGGTGATGAACCAGGACATACGGGTCTTTCTAGATTCGGGCGCGCATCATAAGCCCGAAGGGTGCTTTAAAGCCATATCGCGGCGGTTACAATGAGGCATGGGCATGTTCACAAATATCCAAATGGGTTTAAGGCATCAGTCATCGGGGCATCAGGTTAGATCGCCCGAGGCTGGCCAATCTTTTGCAGAGTATGTGGCGCAGACACGGGCGATATTGGACTTGGCGCGCGCTGGCGTGAATGATGCCAAGCGTATCGTTGAAGGCAATGCGCCATTCGAGTTGTTTCCACCGAGCGACTTTGAGCACGGACAGGGAAGACGCTATAAGCGCGGTGTTTTGCTCACGCATGGCCTGTCGGATTCTCCTTACCATATGCATCATCTGGCAGCGTTCTTCCAACGCAACGGCTTTCGTGTGATGACGGTTCTGTTGCCGGGGCACGGCACACAGCCTGGCGACTTGCTCGATGTAAATTGGAAAGATTGGGCGAAGACGGTGGCGTACGGTGTGGACAGACTTTTCGAGGAAGTGGATGAAGTCTATTTGGTCGGGTTCTCTGCGGGTGCAGCATTGAGCTTGCATCACGCTACGCTCGACAAGCGAGTACGCGGGCTGTTCTTGTTCTCGCCTGCACTTGAGATCACTTCGCGCGCAAGGTGGGCGGGTCTGCATAAACTCTATAGTTGGATGAGTCCGCGCACGGCGTGGGTGAGTGTGATGCCGGACCACGACATCTACAAATATGAATCCTTTTGTAAGAACGCTGCCGCGCAGATGTATGCGCTGACCAAGGCTCTGCCCAAAGACGACATCCATATCCCCATATTCATCGCGGCTAGTGCGGATGACGCTACGGTTCATTCAAGTGCCACGTTGCGCTTCATTCAGCGTGCGCAGCATCCTGCGAGCACCTTGGTGTGGTATTCCACGACAAAGATCGAGCGGAGCAAGGTGGAGTGGGTGGATAGTGCGATACCAGCTAAGGGAATATTGAGCAGTGCGCATACGGCGGTCGTCATACCGCCCGACGACGGGCACTATGGTGTGGAGGGTGAGTATAAGAATTGCCTGCACTATCACGGCAGTGAAGAAGAGCGTTACGTCATGTGTTTGAAAGCTAAACAGGATGTCTGCTTGGGTGAGGTGGATGAGCGCAACTTACAGCAAGGATTGCTACGCCGCCTTACATTCAATCCTAGCTACGCCGAGATGGAGGCGTCCATGCAAAGATTCATCAAGGAACTCAAATGAAGCGTACACAGATATTCGCTCATCGTGGAGCGAACAAAGAGGCGGCAGAGAACACGCGCACGGCCTTCGAAAAAGCCTTACGTTACGCCATCGACGGCATCGAGACGGATATCCAACTATCACGCGATGGTGAGACGGTGCTGTGGCATGACGATGATCTGGCGAAGCTTGGCCTACCGGACAAGCGCATTGATGACTTGGATTGCGCGCAGTTGCGGGCGCTGGATTTCGCCGCGCACTTCGCGGGGGCGGACAAAGAGGGCGTGATGTTGCTTGACGATTTTGTCGCCAGCTATCGCGCGCGTTGCCGTTTGTTGTTGGAGATAAAGCGCTATCCCGGCGAGCCGGATGCGCGTCAGCACATCAAAGTGCGCGAGACTCTGGCGCTGGCAGGTGCGCCTGATGCGGAGCATATCCTCGCCTCCTCATTCGATCTCGATAGTTTGCTCTTCGCGCGCCATATCGCGCCGCAGTTCCCTTTGGTGTTCAACTTGGAGCCCGAGCACGATGCGACATTCGCGGCGCGTGTGTTAGATGAACATGCTTTCTTGCACGGTCTGTGCGTACATATCTCGACACTGGATGAGGCGATGATGAAGGTGGTGCGCACGCGAGGGAAGTCCATCGCGGTCTATACCTGTAATTCGGATGAACAGATCGGGCGCGCTTTGCGGCTGGGGGTGGATGTCCTCATCAGCGATTACCCACAGAAGGCCTTGGAGATGCGGGATAGATGAAGCGCGATTTCGCAGCGTTGAAGGGCGAGTTCGATCTGCTGGTCTGCGGCGGCGGCATCTACGGCGCGTGGACGGCTTACGATGCGGCACTGCGCGGGCTGAAGGTGGGGCTCATCGAGCAGGGTGATTGGGCGAGTGGCACCTCTTCTGCATCAAGCAAGCTCATCCACGGTGGACTGCGTTATCTGGAGAGCTACGATTTCAAGTTGGTGCGCAAGGCGCTGAAAGAGCGGCGTTTGTTGTTACGCGCGGCGCCGCATCGTGTGTGGCCCTTGCGTTTTGGGGTGCCGGTGTATGCGCATAGTCGCAACGGCACGTTGCTGCTAAAGGCTGGATTGACCATGTACGACGCGCTGGCGGGTTTTCCCAGTGAGCCGATGCGTCATCGACATTTCCGGAAACGGGTGTTCGCGCAGCATTTTCCTTTTCTGGATGAAGCAGGGTTGCACGGCGGCTTCACCTACGGCGATGCGCAGACCGACGATGCGCGGCTGGTGTTGGAGCTGGTGGCGGGTGCGCTGGCACACGGCGCAGTGTGCGTGAATTACGCCAAGCTGGTCGAATGGAGAGAAGAAAAGGGACGCATGTGCGGCGCGCTCGTGCAGGATCAGATTGGTGGCGAAACCATCGAGATGCATGCGCGCCAGTATGTGAGTGCGGCAGGGCAGTGGGCGAGTGGGACGGAGCAGGGGCGGGCGTGGTGTCGCCTAAGCAAAGGCATCCATCTGGTGCTGCCGGCATTACCGACGAACGAGGCCCTCTTGCTCACGACGCAAGAAGATGGTCGCGTGTTCTTCATCATCCCGTGGTACGGACGCACACTGTTGGGTACGACGGATACGGACTATCGCGGCGACATCGACAAGGTGGTCGTCGAAGAAGCCGAAGTGGAATATCTGCTGACTGCGGCCAATCGCTATCTCAAGACGGCGTGGGCGAAGGCGGATGTCATTGCTAGCTACGCCGGACTGCGCGTGTTGCATCAAAGCGATGCGGCGCACCCTTCATCCGTCAGCCGCGATTGGGCGCTGAAGACATCTGGCGACCATGTGCATCACATCATCGGCGGCAAGCTAACGTCGGCGCGCGAAGATGCGAGCGATGTGGTGGATGCGGTGTGCGCGCATCTGGGCATGAATAAGGCTTGCGCCACCCGAGGTCGCGCTTTTCCGTGGAGACCGCAGCAGGAGTTTGGGATGTGGTCGGCGCAGATGATGGCACAGGCGCAACGCGTTGGCATCGATGAGGAAAGTGCGAAGTGGTTGCTGCGTCGCCATGGGGCGCGTGTCGAACAGGTGATGCAACTTGTGCAAGGCGATGCGCAACTGGCACAACGCATCGCGCCTGATTTGCCGTTCATCTACGCCGATGTGTTGTGGTGCGCGCAGGATGAGATGGTGGTGCATCTGCGCGATTTGCTGCGGAGGCGTGTGCCGCTGTTGATCTTGGCCCGATTAGCACAGGCAGACGTGCGGCACCTCGCTGAACTGATCGCACCGGCCTTGGGGTGGGATGGGGCAAGAGTCGCGCAAGAGGTGGAGACATGTCGCCAGTGAGTGTCGCCATCGCGCTCGATTTGGGCACGACGAACATCAAAGCTGGGCTGCTGGCGCGAGATGGCACGTTGAATGGTGTGATTTCGCAACCTGCACCCACCATCAAGGCGGACGGCGGGCGCTATGAAAGTGATGCGCTTGCCTATGCAGAAGTCGTCGATGCCGTGCTGGAGCTCTGTCTCGCACAAACGATGGAACGACCTGCGATGGGAATCTGCTGCCAGCGTTCTTCCTTTCTCATTTGGGAGTGTGCCAGTGGCAAACCTGTCACGCCGCTCATCTCTTGGCAAGACGACCGAGGTGCGGCGAGTTGTGCCGAACTGCGCGAACAAGCGCCATTCATCCGCAATCTGACTGGACTACCGCTGACACCCTATTACTTCGCCCCCAAGCTGCGCGTTTTGCTGCGCGAATGGCCGCAGTGGCGCGAGAAATTGCTGTGCGGCGAGTGGCTGCTGGGTACGCTGGACACTTTCCTGATCTGGCGCTGGACAGATGGCGAGCAGCATGTCACCGATGCCTCGATGGCGGCGCGTACCTTGTTGCTGGATGTGCATACCCGACAGTGGTCTCTGGCCTTGTGCGAGTTGTTCGATGTTCCTTTGCAGATATTGCCGCAGATCAGGCCATCAACTGGCTGGGCATTGCGGCTGAACAACGGCCTGACCTTGCAAGCCAGTATGGGCGATCAATCGGCGGCGCTGGTGGCGAGCATCGTGCTGGGCGAGCCGGAAGCGCTGGTGAATCTTGGAACGGGCGGTTTCGTAGTGTGTTTTCTTCCCGCAGGGCGAGCCGTGCCGAGCGGTTACCTGCAAACGCTGGTTTGGCAGGACGAACGTCAGCGAACGTATATGGCCTGCGAAGGCACGCTCAATTCCATCGCGGCGGCCTTGGCGCCGTATCCTGCCGCTGAAAGTCGCGTAGAGGATTTGGGTAGCGACAACATCTATTGCCTAGCTGAGCCCAGCGGGCTGGGCGCACCGTATTTTCGCGGTGACTTGGGCATCACCTTTTCGGAGTCGGTCGCACATCTATCGCCGCAACGAATCGCCCTTTTGTTACAGGAAGGCATCATCTTCCGCGTGGCTCGTATAGTGGAGGATATGCGGACGGAGTTTGGCATCGAGCGCGTCTATCTATCTGGCGGGCTATCCAATCTGCCTTGCTTGCGTGAGGGGATTGCCCGATGCGCACAGCTACCTATCTATCATTTGAAGCAGACCGAGGCGGGATTGACGGGCGCTGGGCGATTGGCTGCGGACGTGCTCGCAGAAAATGCAGGCAAGAGGGAATTGGTGGATACGATGTGCGTCTCTGCTGCTTTGCATAAAAAATACGTCAACTGGAAGGGTTGGCTGGACGAATCGCTCTAGGTCGCCCCATATTTAGGCGGGTATGGGAGGGGGAAGATAAGTGTTTGACAGTCTGGGAGCTCTCACATAGAATGCGCGCCCTTCGCAGTCCGTTAATTATTTTTAGTTTTAGGAAATGCCATGAAAACATTTTCCGCCAAGTCCCACGAAGTCCAGCACGATTGGATCCTCGTTGACGCAGCCGACAAAGTGCTGGGCCGTTTGGCCAGCCAGATCGCTTACCGTTTGCGCGGCAAGCATAAAGCCATCTTCACGCCGCACGTAGATACCGGTGACTTCGTCGTTGTTGTCAACGCCGACAAGGTTCGCGTGACTGGTAACAAAGCGCAAGACAAGATGTACTACCGCCACACGGGTTATCCAGGCGGCATCTTCGAAACCAACTTTACTAAGTTGCAGCAACGTCACCCACAACGCGTTTTGCAAAAGGCCGTGCGCGGCATGTTGCCAAAAGGGCCGTTGGGTTACGCGATGCTTGCTAAGCTTAAGGTGTACGGCGGTGCGACTCATCCGCACAGCGCGCAGCAACCGAAACCAACTGAACTGTTGAAAGCATAATCATGAGCACAACTTACAACTATGGAACTGGCCGCCGCAAGAGCGCGGTAGCGCGTGTGTTCATCAAGCCGGGCAAGGGCGACATCACTGTCAACGACAAGCCACTGGACGTATTCTTCTCTCGCGAGACGGGTCGTATGGTCGTTCGTCAGCCACTTGAATTGACTGAGATGTCTGGCAAGTTCGACATCATGGTCAACGTATCTGGCGGCGGCGAATCTGGTCAAGCAGGTGCAGTTCGTCACGGTATCACTCGTGCATTGATTGAATACGATGCAAGCCTGAAGCCAACATTGAGCCAAGCGGGTCTGGTCACACGTGATGCACGCGAAGTCGAACGTAAAAAAGTCGGTTTGCGCAAGGCGCGTCGCAGGAAACAATTCTCCAAGCGTTAAGCTTGTTGGGAACTGGGAAAGCCGCCTTTTGGCGGCTTTTTCATTTATCATTCGGACACTTACAAGGAGTTTAACGTGGTCAAGGTCGGCATCGTAGGTGGCACAGGGTATACCGGAGTGGAGTTGCTGCGCTTGTTGGCGGCGCATCCGCAGGTGGAGTTGCGCGCCATCACTTCGCGTGCCGATGCGGGTATGCCGGTCAGCCAGATGTTCCCCAGCTTGCGAGGCCATGTCGATCTGAACTTCTCACACCCTGACGAAGCGCAACTGGACAAGTGTGATGTGGTCTTCTTTGCCACGCCCAACGGCATCGCGATGCAGCAGACACGTGCCTTGTTGGATGCCGGCATCAAGGTCATCGACCTCGCAGCGGACTTTCGTATCAAAGACATCGCCGAGTGGGAGAAGTGGTACGGTATGACACACGCCTGCCCTGATCTGGTGGCGGAGGCGGTGTACGGCTTGCCCGAGGTGAATCGCACGCAGATCAAGCAAGCGCGTTTGGTGGCTAACCCAGGTTGCTACCCGACCGCTGTTCAACTCGGCTTCATTCCTTTGTTGGAAGCGGGTGTCATCGAAGAAGGTTCATTGATCGCTGACTCAAAGTCGGGCGTATCGGGTGCTGGGCGCAAGGCGGAGGTGCATTCTTTGTTCTCGGAAGCCTCTGATAACTTCAAGGCATACGGAGTGGCAGGCCATCGCCACTTGCCAGAGATCAAGCAAGGATTGGCGAATGTGTCGGGTCATCCAGTCGGACTGACTTTCGTGCCCCATCTGACGCCACTCATTCGTGGCATACACGCTACGCTGTATGCGCGCCTGAAGAAGGATGTCGATCTGCAGGCGTTGTTCGAGCAGCGTTATGCCAAAGAAACTTTCGTGGATGTGTTGCCAGCCGGTGGTATGCCAGAGACGCGTTCTGTGCGTGGCTCCAACACATGCCGCATCGCAGTGCATAGGCCGCAAGGTGGCGACACCGTGGTCGTACTGTCGGTGATTGACAATCTGGTCAAGGGCGCGGCAGGTCAGGCCGTGCAAAATATGAACATCATGTTCGGACTGCATGAAGCGGCCGGTATCAGCATGATCCCGTTGTTGCCATAAGTGATGATACGTAGCCTAAAGCGCAGATTCAGCATCTCGGCCCCGCGTCTTGCGGTACGCCCACATGTGCCGTGGTATGTGCGTTGGGCCATCACTTTGCCGTTCTTCTTCTTGGCGGGCTTCCTGATCTGGTGGTCTTACGATGCTGGTATGGAGTTGGCGGGATTCCATCGCGGCGAGGCAGATCAGGAGATTGCCGCGTTGCGTGATAGAGTCGCCACACTGGAAGCAGAGACCGTGAACCAAGCCAGCCTGCTTGCCGTGGGTGAGCGTCAAGCTCAGATGCAGCAAGCCTCTGCCGATGAAGTGCAGGAGCAGATCAAGGCGCTGAACGAGGAGAATCTGCGTCTGAAAGAAGATCTTACATTCTTTCAGAATCTCCCTCTCACCAGTGGACGTGATGCTGATCTATCCATCCACAGTCTGAAGTTAGAAGCAGGCAGCCTGCCGGGTGAATACCGTTGCAGGATGTTGTTGGTGCAGGGTGTGCAGCGGCGCGGTGGCGTGTTCGATGGTGATCTGCAGATCGTGGTGAACGGTGAGCAAGACGGCCAAAAAGTGGTGTTACAATTCCCGCAGAAGGCAGCGACAGAAGTGGCGGCGCACCACTTGAACTTCAAATACTACCAACGTGTCGATCGAGTGTTCAGATTGCCCGCCGAGTTGCATATCGATAGCGTAGAGATTCGGGTGTTCGAGAAGGGCATGCAAGAACCCAAGGTCAAGCAGACGGTCTTGCTTTCATAACGGAGAGTTCACATGTTTGAGAAGCACAGCAAACCTCAGAATCGTATCGACTCTTTGATCGGGCTAGGTACCAAGGTCAAGGGCGACATCAGCTTCGTTGGCGGGTTGCGCGTGGATGGAGAGATCAGCGGTAATGTGATTGCCGACCCTTCCAAAGCGAGTACGCTGGTCTTGAGCGAACATGCGCGTGTGGATGGTGAGATACGTGTGACCCACCTTGTGGTGAACGGTGTCGTCACTGGTCCTATCTTTGCGGCTGAATATTTGGAACTGCAAAGCAAGGCCAAAGTCACAGGTGACGTGAAGTACAAAAAGCTAGAGATACAGTTGGGCGCGATCGTCGAAGGTAAGTTGGTTCACATCAATGAATCATCGGAAAAAGTGGTGTCGCTCAAATTGAGCGGTACTGAATCGAAATAATCAGCAAGGAGAGTAATCATGAATGCAGTGACCGAAATGCAAGATCCGCTGTTGTTCACCGACAATGCGGCCAATAAAGTGAAGCAGCTGATCGAAGAAGAAGGCAATGCCGAGCTAAAGTTGCGTGTGTTCGTCAGCGGCGGTGGGTGTTCTGGTTTTCAATACGGCTTCACCTTCGACGAAGTGGCTAACGAAGACGACACCGTGATGAGCAAGAACGGCGTGCAACTGTTGATCGACCCGATGAGCTTCCAATATCTGGTGGGTGCTGAGATCGACTACACCGAGGGCTTGGAAGGTTCGCAGTTCGTCATCAAGAATCCGAATGCAACCACCACCTGCGGTTGCGGTTCTTCGTTCTCAGCGTAATCGAATAAAAATTGTACTAAGAGCGGGGCGCGAAAGCGCCCCGTTTGCATTTAAGCGGGATAGATCGCACCCAAGACTGCCGGGTGTCTTGCACCAGTGACGGCAGGTAGGTTGCTAGGACGTAGATGCATGGTCTGTTGTGCTAACCAAGCGAAGGCGATGGCCTCCATCCAGTCGGCATCGATGCCGACAGAATCTGACTTCTTGATCGTACATTGCGGCAGCGCGAGTTGCAGGTGCGACATGAGTCTGCTGTTGTGCGCGCCGCCGCCGCATACATATACCTCTTCAGCTCCATCACAGAAGTGTTTTACGGCGTCTGCGATGCTGTCGCCAGTGAGAGCGAGCAAGGTTGCCTGAACATCTGCCGCTGTCTCGTTCCCACTCAAGCGTTGTGCCAGCCAATCCAGATTGAATAGATCGCGCCCCGTACTCTTCGGCGGTCGTGTATTGAAGAACGTCTCGGTCAACAATCTTTGCAGCAACTCTGGAATAATTTTTCCGCTGGCTGCCCATGCGCCGTCTTTGTCGTAAGGCTTGCTTTGATGTTTGGCGATCCACGCATCCATCAACAGATTGCCGGGGCCGGTGTCGAAACCAAGCGTTGGCTTGCCGACGGGCAGATCAGTCACATTGGCGATGCCGCCGATGTTGAGGATGACGCGATGGATGTGTGGGTGGCGGAGCACCTTGTCGTGAAAGGC
>Ga0074196_10693_pt1 | contig 10657 bp, 12 predicted proteins | sample EPASupsiteSAE300_FD_64214 | JGI IMG/M metagenome (GOLD analysis project Ga0074196, IMG submission 64214) | Bioremediated contaminated groundwater from EPA Superfund site, New Mexico - Sample SAE3-00 | ecosystem: Environmental > Aquatic > Deep subsurface > Groundwater > Contaminated ... | reverse complement strand
GATGGGAACGCGCCCAGCGGCATGCTCCACTGCGACTTGGATGAGTTGTTCATGTTCTTCCACATCCACAGTAGGGGATTCGCCCGTCGTACCAACGACGACGATGGCATCCGACCCTTCGGCGATATGGAAATCGATCAATGCGCGAAACGCCACCAAGTCGAGACTTCCGTCTTCGTGCATGGGGGTGACGATCGCAACGAGGCTACCTGTAATCATGATGTCAGCTACGTTTTTTGGAGCGCGCATTCTAACCGATTCGACTGATTATTTGTCCGCAAGCGTGCGAGCTATGAAATAATCCAAGCACTGTGAACGCCAACGACTTCAACCCCCATACACCCTTGTCTAGCCTTGCTCCCGGCATGCGCGGCACCATCACCGATATCCACACGGATGACGCCTTGCGCCAACGCTTACAGGCATTGGGATTCCGCTCTGGCAAGGACATCGAGATCATCCGTAAGGCGAGCTTTGGCGGGCCGGTGCAGGTGCGCATCGGCACTACTGACATCTTGCTTCGACAAACCGAAGCTGCACTCATCGAGGTCAGAGCAGCATGAAGCGCATCGCCTTGCTAGGGATGCCCAATACGGGTAAATCCACCTTGTTCAACCGCCTCACCGGCGGTGCGGCGCGTGTCGGCAACTGGCCAGGTATCACGGTAGAGCTACTCACTGGCAAGATATTGCTGGGCGGCGACATGGCCGAGATCATCGATCTCCCTGGCATCTACGACATCCACGGTTTTTCGGAAGATGAACAAGTCGTACGTCATTTCCTGCACGACAATGTCCCCGACCTAGCCATCGTCGTGCTCAACGCCACTCAGATCGAACGCCAACTGAGCCTCTTGATCCAACTAAAGCAACTCAACCTGAACATGGTGGTGTTGCTCAACATGGCGGATGAAGCGAAGAAATTCGGCATCACCATCGATGGCGAGAAGATGTCGAAATTATTGGGCATGCCCATCCATCTCATCAGCGCAAAATATGGACAAGGGCAACCGGAGGCCATGCACGCCATCGCAAAAGCGTTGCGCTACCCCACCCCGGGTATGGCAGAGGCACTACGCACGCAACTGGAACAAGACGCCCACATCGAGCAAGAGATGGCACGCGTATTGAGCGGGGCTGTGCAGGTTCCTGCCAGATTGTCCGACACGCGCACCGACAAACTCGATAGCGTGATGTTGCATCCTTGGCTTGGCTTACCGATCTTCTTCGGCATCATGTACCTGCTGTTCCAAGGCATCTTCTTCTTCGGCCAACCGTTACAAGGCGGTGTTGCAGACCTGTTGGGATGGTTGCGCGAGACCGTCCTCGACCCAGCTTGTGCAGGACTACCGACGTGGATGTCGGGACTTCTACTAGACGGCATCTACAACGGTGTCGCCACTGTCGCCGCCTTCGTCCCCATCATCATCTTGTTCTTCTTGTTCATGGCCATTGTGGAAGACACAGGTTATCTGTCTCGCGCTGCATTTTTGATGGATGCGCTGATGGCCAAGATGGGTTTGGACGGTCGTAGCTTCGTTATGTTGCTGATGGGTTTTGGCTGCAACGTCCCTGCCCTGATGGGGACGAGAGTTATGCGCTCACGCAGCCTGCGCATGTTGTCGATGCTAGTCATCCCTTTCTCACTCTGCTCGGCACGACTACAGGTGTTCGTATTCATCACGGCCGCACTGTTCTCGCCCAATGCGGCACCTCTGGTACTGTTCAGCCTGTATCTATTCAGCTTCGCGGCCGCCATCATCACCGCACTGTTGTTCAAAAAGCAGTTCGCCAACACGGAGCCGTTCGTATTGGAGTTGCCGCCGTATCGCTTTCCTACTGGCCGCCAGATGTTGTTGCGTGGCTGGCATGAGGTTACGCACTTCCTGCGTCGAGCATCACAGTTCATCATCGCTGGTGTCGTACTGGTCTGGCTGCTCACCAACCTCCCGTCATCCGCCACCCCAGCGAGTGCCGACACATTGGCAGGAATGATCGGTACTTGGTTGCATCCGCTATTCGCCCCTATCGGTATCGACGAACAGCTCACCATCGCTCTGATCTTCGGCTTTGTGGCAAAAGAAATCGTCATCGGCTCACTGGCTGTGATCTATGGAATGAGTGGGGATGCCCTCAGTGGCGCTCTTGGTCAGCAACTGGATTGGGTGCAAGCCTACAGCTTTATGTTATTCACCCTCATCTACACACCTTGCCTCTCGACCATCGCCACTTTGCGTAACGAATCCAAGAACAATGGCTTCACTGCACTCGCCTTGGTGTGGTCGCTGTCTCTGGCATGGCTGGTCAGCTTCTTGTTCTATCAAGCAGCTCGTGCGTTAGGCTACTAAGCAAAACGCCCCAGACTCGCTGGGGCGTTTTGCTTACTTGGTTCTAATCAGATCAACGTTGTTTCCATGCCTGATCGAGAACGGACTGCGCTTTATCCAATTTGGTTTTGGCCGCATCTAACTTCACTTTAGAGACTTCGACTCTCTTCTTGTCTTCAGCAACTTGCTTCTGCACATCAGCTAACTCCTTTTCCGACTCAGCTAATTTCTTTAGATTATCTTGATACTCGACATCCACCTTTTGCAGCGCTTCACGTGCATATTCAACGCCCGCTTGCTGAGCCGAGACATCCTTGGCATGTACCAAGCTCGACATCGCAACCGTCATCGAACCTAGCAGGCCAATCATCATCAACAGTCTCAACATATCTTCTCCCAATCAGGTGTTGGCATCAGAATGCCAAGCGCACACCGATATGCGCGCCATCGTCCAACACGCCATTTTTCAGATTGTTATTCATGTAGAACTTAGTCGTGCGATAACCGACATAAGCCTGAGTCAAAGCCGACACCGAGAACTCTGCACGCACAGCGGCTTGCGAGAAATGGTCAGCATCGCCAAATGTGATGATCTTGGGAGCGTAGTTATATTCTCCCGACAATGCAAAACGACGATCAGACGGCACCTCGAAGCGCAGTTGCACACCAAGTGCGGCACCAGAAGCACTCAAGCGATTGGTCGTTACATTCCTTAGCGTGGCAACCAAGGCTTTTGCGCCAATTCCCAGAGATAACCCAGGAACTGAACCCTCTTCATTCAGAACGAGTAAACCAGCCTCGCCCATTATGCTATTCACGTCGTTGTACATGACAGAGGCGAACAGCTCAGACTTTCCAGCGACACCGCTTGGAAGGCTATATTTGAACTGAGCTGCCGTGTTGCTCAAGTTGATGTCCAGATTATCCGCAAAAGAAACGGCGCTGATGGAAAGTAAAGATACCGCGATGAATCGACGCAACATTGATCACTCCTTAAACGAATTGGCGGAGGCGGTGAGATTCGAACTCACGAAGGACTCTCATCCTCGCCAGTTTTCAAGACTGGTGCCTTCAACCGCTCGGCCACACCTCCAGATTATTTTTGCATCCTCTCAGAAGCCGCACTATGGCCGCCGCTACCATGATAAGTTCAAGCAAGAACTTATTACCCGCAAAAACAATGGCGCGCATGATACCCGAAAATCCACCCTTCCCAAAGCCAGTCTTACCATCACGGTTGCAACTTTTATGATGCTTCGGTAGTCTCACGCCCGCGTCGAGACGAATCGCGCGATTTCATTGGAGGAAACCATGCAATATCAGACCCAGACAGCACAGATCGGCACACTAGCCACCGAACAGAACAAAGTCCTGCGCAACACCTACACTCTGCTTGCGCTGACTATGATTCCGACCATCCTTGGCGCTTTCATCGGCACATCCATCAGTTTCGCCTTCATGACAGAACACCCCATCATCGGCTCCCTGCTGATGTTCGGTGTGATGATGGGCATGCTGTTCGCTGTCGCCGCCTTGCGTAACAGCGTATGGGGTATCGTCGCCTTGTTGGGCTTCACCTTCGTCGCGGGCGTGTTCCTCGGCCCTATCCTGCAACATGCACTGCACTTCAGCAACGGTGCGCAATTGGTCGGAATGGCAGCGGGCGGCACTGGCATCATCTTCTTCACCTTGGCAACCATTGCTACCGTGACCAAGAAGGACTTCAGCTTCATGGGCAAGTTCTTGTTCATCGGCCTCATCCTGCTCATCGTCGCATCGTTGGCCAATCTGTTCTTCCAGATCCCAGCCTTGTCGCTGACCATCTCCGCTATCGCAGTGATGATCTTCTCCGCCTACATCTTGTATGACGTGAGCCAAATCGTACATGGTGGTGAGACCAATTACGTGATGGCGACACTGAGCCTGTACTTGAATATCTACAACCTGTTCATCCACTTGCTCAATCTGTTGATGGCATTCAGCGGCGAACGCGAATAACGCGATCCACTCCTAACAAAAAGGCGGCCTAGGCCGCCTTTTTTATCGCGCAAAGATACTCACATCACATTTGACGCTCGAACACAGCAATGGATTCGACATGTGATGTCTGCGGAAACATATTCATCACGCCCGCCGACTTAAGAACATAGCCCTTCGTGTTCACCAGCACATCTGCATCACGCGCTAACGTGCCCGGATTGCAACTCACATACACGATGCGACTGGGAGCAGTCTCTTCGCTGATGGACTTCACCAACTCGAAAGCGCCATCACGCGGCGGATCGATCAACCATTTGTCGAACTTGCCCATCCCCCGCAATACGCTCTCGGTCATTTCGAACAGGTTCATTGAGCGAAACTCCGTGTTGATGCTCAAGCTGTTGTAGTCTGCACTCTGCAACGCACGACGCACCAATGCATCGCTGCCTTCGATGCCCATCACCTTGGCACCACTTCGTGCGATGGGTAGTGTGAAATTACCCAAACCGCAGAAGAAATCCGCTATGCGCTCATTCGCTTGCGGTTTCAACAGACGCATCGCACGACTAACCATTAATCTGTTTAGATCACTGTTCACTTGAGTGAACTCGGTCGGGGCGAATGGCATGGTGATGCCGAATTCAGGCAGGCTGTAGCTCAGTGCAGGCGCATCCAAAGGATAAAACGGCTTGACCGTATCCACCCCACCTGTCTGCGTCCAAAACTGCACGTGATGTTCATCGGCGAACGCCTTAATGGCGGCTTCATCAGATGGGGAAAGAGCATCCATGATGCGCAGCACGAGCACCTCAACATCATCGCCCACCGCCACTTCGATCTGCGGCAGGATGTCGCGCTTGGTGAAACGCTCGTTCAACTCGCCTAACAGAGGCAGCAAGCTGGCGATTTTGGGCGTCAATATCTCGCAGTGCGGAATATCTGCAACGTACTTTCCGTTCTGCTCTCGAAAACCCACCAGCGTCTTGTCTTTCTTTAACACATGGCGCACCGACAGGCGCGCACGCTGACGATAAGCCCACGGTTGCCCGTAGATAGGAGAAAGTATCACCTCCGGCTTCACCTTACCGATGCGCTGTAGATTGTCTTCCAGCACACGCTGTTTGACCGCGACCTGAGCACCCGCATCCAGATGTTGCATGGAACAACCGCCACACACGCCGAAGCTGGCGCACTTGGGCTGTACACGCATGAACGACTGTTTCAGTATCTGACCGACCTTGGCTTGTTCGAAATTGTTCTTCTTGCGATACGTCGAGTAGGTGACCAGTTCGCGCGTAAGCGCACCTTCGATGAAGATGACCTTACCATCGGCATGCGCGATGCCGCGACCTTCGTGGTCGAGTGATTCAATGACGACGCTGTTATGTGTTTTTTGCATTTCGTTCCAACTTCATCAAGATGCATCCCATCCGGGTATGCGCCAAACCAAACCCTATCAACACGCCCGTCATATTCGCCAGCATGTCGGCATATTCAAAATAGCGGTAGCCACTGAGTCCTTGCAGTATCTCGATACCGACACCCATCACCACAAAGGCTATGAACAAAAAGATGCGCGCCTGTTTTGTCACGATCACCTGACAGAACCAGAGCATAAGCAAGATATAGGCGAGTGCATGTTCCAGCTTGTCCACGCCGTCAAAAGAAACAGTCTCAGGAGGATTAGGTGTCAGGGAAAGATAGAACACGATAGCGACCCACACCCCCCCCAGCGCCAACCAGGCGTTTCGCAACATCTAAGCTTTGCTCCAAGCTGCCAAGTATTCCACCCAATGCGCCTCGGTAGATTTACCTAATGTACTGCGCACCAACTCCAGCTCTTGTTCATACCGCGCTTTGCTGAACTGTCCGCGCATCAATTGGAAGCGCGCGAACACCAACCAAGTATTCACCACATCGGTCTCGCAATAGTTGCGTATCTCAGCCAACTTGCCTTGCTGATACGCATCCCATACCTTGCTGCCATCCATTCCCAACTTACCGGGGAAGCCGATGAGTTTAGCCAATTCATCCAGCGGTGCGTTGGCGCGCCCTGTGTACATCGCCAACAAGTCCATCAAGTCGAGATGGCGCGAGTGGTAGCGGCTGATGTAGTTGTTCCACTTGAAATCCTTATCGTCCTCGCCCTGATCCCAATAGCGCGGCGATTGGATGCCATGGATCAAACCGCGATAGTGCAACACTGGCAGGTCGAAACCTCCACCGTTCCAACTCACGATCTGCGGCGTGTATTTCTCGATACCGTCAAAGAAGCGCTGGATGATGCTGCCTTCATCCTCCCCCATCTCGCCCAGCGACCACACCTTGAAGTTGTCGCCCTCGCGCAACACACACGAGATCGCCGCGACACGTTGTAGATGGTGCGGCAGGAAATCACTGCCTGTCTTCTGGCGGCGCATCTGGAATGCCAGTTCCGCCACCTCGGTGTCACTCACTGCGCTGTCGAGTTCATACAAAGCGCGCAAGCCCGTGATGTCGGGGATGGTCTCGATGTCAAAGACTAAGGTCGGATTCATAGCAAAAAGGGACTGGCTTTCAAAGGGATGCGCATGATACCCGAGCGCCCCGCAAGTTCCTATATTCAGCGCTTGACGGACTGGCGAGGAAGGCAAAGAATTACCCCGTTCGCAGCAATTTTCAGCATCACACTATTCAACTTAAGTTAAGGGGAATCACTATGAACAAGCTTCTGATCAACTCGATAGCCGTTTCTGCCAGCCTGCTTGCCACGCCGCTCTTTGCTGCCCCCGGCGAGCAATGGGAGGTCGTTTCAAGGACAGAGATGCCAGGCATGGCAATGCCCGATTCGACCATCACTGTCTGCCTACAAAAGGGGGCCGCAAAGGATCCCAAACAGCTGATCAAACAAGATGGCTGTGAGATCACCAACCTAAAGACCTCGGGTAACAAGACCACATGGAAGATGGAATGTGACAACGATGAGGGGAAAATGAGCGGCTCCGGCGAGATCACCAGCCAAACCGATAGTTATAAAGGCTTCACCAAGATGTCCGGCACGTCACAGGGACAAGCCATCAACATGACGGCGAACTATCATGGCAAACGCATCGGAACTGCCTGCGACACTTCCGCCCCGCCTGTCGTCGCCATGAAAGGCATGGAGAACATGAACGAGATGATGGGTATGGCGAACAAGCAGATGGCTAGCGCCATGGCAGAGCAATGCGAAGTTGCCAACTATCAAGCGACAGAGTTGATCTCCTCTCGATTCTTCGGCCCCACCGCCGCATGTGCCGGAAAAGAAAAATTCGCCTGCAAAGTCATCAGCAAAGAAGTGGTCAGAAACACGGATGTCTACATCAAACTGACAAAGTTTGACGACACCTCAGATATCGCCATCGCCAAGACATGCAACATCGACATGGCGGCAGCCACCAAGTCGATCTGCAAAAAGGTTGATGCAGGCAACTACGAGGACATGCTCGACTACTGCCCCGAAGCTAAAGCATTCGCCGACGCAAACAACAGCAACACCGATGCACCGCAATCACCCAACTCACTCAACAAGGTCGATTCGGCCATCGATACGACCACTTCCACAATCAACTCGGCCAAAAAGTTAAAGGGGCTGTTGGGATTCTGAATACTTCTGAAAAATGCGCGACGGGAGATAACCGTCGCGCTCTAGTTTGATTCTTCACACCTTCATTTCGATATGTATTTGGAGTTCAGATTTGATCTGGTAGGCGTTGTCCGATAATCGACCGTAACTTCCGTTGGTGCCGTCACATGCCAACGGCGAGTATGCGGTCAATCAAAATTTCTATTTGTGCTGCGAAATTCGATAGTCCTGCGCGGCGCTTGTTACGATTGCGCCACGTTTGGCGACAAGTGGCCAGCCAGTTTCAACCCATCCCGGAAGCTTCGACTTAGCAAGGTCAGTTGCACAAGCCCCACGATAAGTTCGATGAACTGAACAGCGTAAAACATGCTATCGAAATTGTCGTTCGAGGCCTTGTTATTCAGGAAAAGCGCACAGGGAATCATAACTAATAGGCCAATGGCGCCAATTTTAGGCATGCGCTTCTTCTTTTCTTCGACGATCCGGCCTTTGCGCCCTTTAGCAAGAACAAATCCACTACCTCCGGTGCCCGCCATCAGGATCACGAGGGGAATCAATCCGTAATAAGCAATGGCGTGCTTAACGATCTTGACGTGCTCTTGCCCCATGAATAGCTCGGATATCAACGTCGCGGACCAGAAGGTAGCAACGGTAAACATGGCAAGAGCACCTCCAGTTGCGTGGATGATGGATTTTTTCATAATTTCATTCCTTGTTGGGAAGTGGGGTTGATTGAAGTCGTGCGTCGAATTCTCGCAGAACACTCAGAGTATTCTGCCAAACTGGAAGAGTGATGCCCCGTGATAATGCCTTGGACCAAGACGCCTGCAATCCCATGGCTTTGCTATAAGCTTCTTGCCCTGCTGGGGTGATCTCATAGAGCGGAGACCTGAGATTGCGCTGGTTCTCGTAGACAGTGAGCAGTTGATCATTGAGGGCAAGATTGAGCTGTTTTTGAGCCCCTTGGCGCGAGATACCCATTGCTGCGGCAATCTGCGGACAGGACATAGCTTCTCCTGACAATGCAAGCGCACCGAGCACTTGCCAGCGTGCGCTGGTCATTCCCAGCGGGGCGACCATCTGATTACCCCTTTCGAGAAGGCGTGCGTTGAGACGGAATATCTCAAGCATGATTTCAGTAAGTACCTCACTTTGTGTGGGTCTTGTGCTCACATCAACTCCTTGCCTGATTAAGGCCAATACATATTGGCAACCAGTTTCCACTACCGACAACCGGTTGTCAATACTCACGCTGTAGAGTTGTAGCGATTCTCATCTAGTATGTCTGCCTAGCACATACCCGCCGTTGGAATGTGTGGGCACCACAGGCAGTTCTGGTCGATGATTGGATGATGCCCGTCAGATGTTGCCTGAATTACTACACTGCATGACTTCTGCCGCCCTGTCTGCGTTTATTTCTTTACTGTTAACAGGCGTTTCTCCAATGTCAGTCCCTTGATACGGTCGAAGCTGCTTCCCATCGCGCCGTCGAGCTTAGCCAAACGATCTTCGGGCAGCGGGTGTGTCTTGAACAACAACGCGACACGGCTGTCGTCTTGGGCTGAATGGCCGATCTGCTGCAACACCGCAGGCAATCCATAAGCATCGTAGCCGGCGCGCGTAGCCAATACGACCCCAATTCGGTCTGCTTCGAACTCCGCATCTTTATCCAATCCACGTGCGACGATCTCTGCGCCACTGCCAATCAGTTGTTGCACCTTGTCGTTACCGCCGACCGATTTGGACAACGCTTTGCTGCCCGCATCCACCAATTTGCTCTGTTGCAATATCTTCAGATGGTGTTGACGGATGACATGGCCGACCTCGTGCCCCAACACGCCTGCCAGATCCGCTTCGCTTTGGAAAGTGCGATACAAGCCCAGCGTAATGAAGATGTACCCGCCCGGTGCGGCGAAAGCATTCATGTCTTCCGATTGGATGACACCGAAATGCCAAGGCAAGTCTGGGCGCTCACTCTGCGTAGCAACCCAGCGTCCGATACGGTTCACATACTTTTGCAATTTATCGTCTTTAACCAAAGGGGCGGCACCCAACAGGTTGCCCGCGATCTGCCTACCAATGGCGATTTCCTCGCTCTCGCTTGGCCCTTTGAGTTCTTTCACCGCTTCGGTGAGCTTGGGATTGACTGGAGGGATTGCCGCCTTAGCAGCATCAACCTTACCCTTCAATTCGCCCAAATCGAATGCGCAGGCACTTGCAGATACCAGACACAATGAGGACAACAAAATTTGCACTGATCTTTTCATGTCGTCTCTCCTCACTTCGCAGGCAGATAATCAAACGGGCGGGCGACTAACTTGCCCTTCTTAGCAAATGCCGCCGCATCAGTCTTGCTCGATGCATTTGCTTCCGCGTGCAACAACTCTGCTTCGTTGAAGGTCGCCGTTTTTAGCTCCTCTTCATTCAAACCGCGCACACCTGTCGTTGCCACCACTTTGCCAGTACCTGCTCGACCCGATGAGAGTGCAAGCAAACCAGTTGCGTTGTTCGCCCCCTTCTTCGCAACACCTTTACGAATACTCAGCATGTGTACCCAGCCTGTCGTCTTGCCCGCCTTCACTTTGAACCAGCCACCCTGTTTGCTCAGGATGTCCAACTTCTCACCCGCAGCGAGTGCCTTCACCGATTTTGCATCACGGAATGGTTCGGCCTTCATGTCATCCGCTTTCGACATCGTGCCTGCCTCACCCGCCAGAGCCATCCCGCTATGCATCGCAGAGCGGGAT
>Ga0074196_10366_pt1 | contig 10660 bp, 7 predicted proteins | sample EPASupsiteSAE300_FD_64214 | JGI IMG/M metagenome (GOLD analysis project Ga0074196, IMG submission 64214) | Bioremediated contaminated groundwater from EPA Superfund site, New Mexico - Sample SAE3-00 | ecosystem: Environmental > Aquatic > Deep subsurface > Groundwater > Contaminated ... | reverse complement strand
CGGAAGGGACATCTTTCAATTCCTCGATGAAGATGGCGCCTTTGGTTTTCAATCCTTCTACGACGAATTTATTGTGCACCACTTCGTGACGCACATAGATAGGGGCTCCGTGCAAAGCCAAAGCTCGCTCGACGATCTCGATCGCGCGATCGACGCCCGCGCAGAAACCACGTGGATTAGCGAGTAACAGTTCCATCTTTTTTCCCTATGAAGCTATCCAATATCAGCAGTATCGCACCGCAGGTGATGGCTGTGTCCGCCACATTGAATGCAGCGAAATGGTAGCTACCCCAATAGAAATCGAGAAAGTCCACCACATAGCCATAAGCGATGCGGTCGATCAGATTGCCTATCGCCCCGCCTAGAATGAACGCCAACGCGAAGCTGAACAGCTTCTCGTTTTGATGTTTGCGCAACAGCCACACGATCCACACCGAAGCAGTGATGGCGATGGCGGTGAATATCCAACGCTGGATGCCACCCGCATCACTCAAGAAACTGAATGCGGCGCCGGTGTTGTGTGCCAATACCAGATTGAAGAATCCTGTGATGGGCATACTTTCGCCATAGACAAAATGACTACTGATCGCCTCCTTGCTCAACTGGTCGAGCACGATGACGATGGCCGATATGCCCAGCCAACGCTTAAGCATATTTGCGCGCCTCGCCCGCACCGAACAAATTGCTCACGCAACGTCCGCACAAGGTCGGATGTTCTGCATTCACTCCCACATCAGCACGATAGTGCCAGCAACGGTCACATTTGGCATGAGCACTTGGGGTAACCACAATCTTTTGATCATCTGCTTTCGAAACTCGATGAACCGTAGCGCTGGATGTTATAAGGATCAGACGTAGATCATCACCAAGTTGGTTAAGTAGATTAAAGTCAGAGAGAGATGTACTAGGATCATCTGAAGCATATAAATCCACTTCTGCTTGCAAAGAAGAACCAATCAAGCCAGTGCTTCGAGCATCCTCAAGATGCTTATTCACGCGATTTCGCCACTCTCGAATGATTGCCCACTTAGTTGGAATGAACACTGAATCAAATTCATCTTTCACATTTTGCACGGGCAATTCATACCATAGCTGCTCGAACACACTCACATCGTCCTTGCCTGTCAATGTCGTCCACACCTCTTCGCCGGTGAAACTCAAGATAGGAGCGATCAAACGCGCTAGCGATTGAGTGATGTGATACAGCGCATTCTGTGCGGAGCGACGTGCTTTTGAATCCTCGCCAGCGGTGTAGAGTCGGTCTTTCAGAATGTCGAGGTAGAAACTGCCCAGATCTTCCGAGCAGAACGCCTGCAATTTCTGCACGATCAGGTGGAACTCGTAACGGTCGTAATCGGCTGTTACTTCGTCTCGCAATTTTTGCACCAAAGCCAAGGCGTAGCGGTCAATCTCCAGCCATTGCTCCACTGGCAAAGCATGCTTAGCGTGATCGTAGTCGGCAATGTTCGCCAGCAGGAAACGCAAGGTATTGCGGATGCGCCGATAGCTATCGGTAACGCGCTTGAGAATTTCTTCCGACAGCGCAATTTCGCCGGAATATTCGGTCGAGGCAATCCACAGACGCAGCATGTCTGCGCCCAGTTTGTTACAGATGTCTTGCGGCTCAATGCCATTCCCTTTCGACTTGGACATCTTGTAGCCTTTCTCATCCACGGTGAATCCGTGGGTGAGTAACTGTCGATACGGCGCACGTCCATCAATTGCGCAACCTGTTAGCAGTGAACTTTGGAACCAGCCGCGATGCTGGTCGGAACCTTCCAGATACAAATCTGCCGGATAGGTCAACTCCTCGCGCCTACGTAACACGGCAAAATGCGTAGCGCCAGAATCGAACCACACGTCCAGCGTGTCGGTAAGTTTGCGGTAATGTGCAGCATCGTCGCCGAGCAATTCTTTGACATCCAGCGAAAACCACGCTTCGATGCCATGCTGCTCGATGCGCTTGGCGATCTGCTCCAGCAACTCCGGCGTGCGCGGATGCAAGGCCATGCTTTCTTTATGCACAAAGAACGTCATCGGCACGCCCCAGTTACGCTGGCGCGACACACACCAGTCGGGACGGTTTTTAATCATTGCTTCGAGACGCGCGCGCCCCCAGGCCGGAAAAAATTGCGTGTCCGCCACGGCCTGATTCGCCAACGTGCGCAATTGTTCACCGCCCACATCGGCGTGCTGTTCCATGCCGATAAACCATTGTGGTGTGGAACGGAAGATGATCGGGGTCTTGTGGCGCCAACAGTGCGGGTAGCTGTGTTTGAGTTTTTCCTGATGCAACAAATGCCCGCTGGCTTCCAACGCCTGCAGCACGATGTCGTTGCCCTTCCACACGAACACACCCACCAGCGGTGTGCCGCCTGCATCCGGCGTAGTGGAAATAAACTTGCCGTCGTCGCCCACGGGATTGTCGTTCGGAAGGTTGTATTTTTGCCCGACGAAATAATCGTCCAGACCGTGCGCGGGTGCGGTGTGCACCAGGCCGGTACCGGCTTCCAGCGTGACGTGTTCGCCGCAGATGATAGGCACAGTGCGCTTCTGGAACGGGTGATACAGATGCAGCCCTTCCAACGCGGCACCGTAACACGTAGCGGCAGTACCATCGCCCCGGTCATTACTACCGCTTAAGCTATAACGATTCAAACTGGCGCCAACCAGATCGGATACTAGGATCAAATAGCCTTTATCTGTCTTGACCAGGTCATACTGAAATTCAGGATGCACGCTCACCGCTTGATTCGCGGGTAGCGTCCACGGTGTCGTGGTCCAGATCACCGTATAGACTTTGGCATCTGCGGGCAAATGCCCGATGCCAAAGGCTTTCGCCACGGCAGCCTTATCCGCCACCTCGAAACCCACATCAATCGCAGGCGAAGTTTTGTCTTCGTATTCAACCTCAGCTTCGGCCAGCGCGGACTGGCAATCCAGACACCAGTTTACCGGCTTAAGACCTTGATAGAGATAACCGCGCTCATGAATCTTGCCGAGCGTGCGAACGATGTCAGCCTCGACATGAAAATCCATCGTCAGATAGGGGCGATCCCAATCCGCCAAAATACCCAAGCGGATGAAATCTTTTTTCTGGCGTTCCACCTGCGCCTGCGCATATTCGCGGCAAAGTTCGCGAAACTGTGCGGGGGGTATCGCCTTGCCGTGTTTCTTCTCCACCTGCAATTCGATAGGCAAGCCGTGGCAATCCCAGCCCGGCACATAAGGCGCATCGAAACCTGCCAACGTCTTGCTCTTGACGATGATGTCCTTGAGGATTTTATTTAGCGCATGACCGAGATGAATATCACCGTTGGCATAAGGTGGGCCGTCGTGCAGCACGAATTTTGGACGGCCTGAGCTCGCCCTGCGAATGCGCTGGTAACGCTGCTGCGCCTGCCATTGCGCCAGCATTTGTGGCTCGCGCTTGGCAAGATCGCCACGCATGGGGAACGGGGTGTCGGGGAGATTCAGCGGATACTTCTTCTTGTCTTCACTCATAATTTTCTCGACTTAAAACTCATTCACAAAATTCAAAAATCTCGTCGTTCCCGCGTAGGCGGGAACCTAGTTGAAAGAACAAACCGGATTCCCGCCTACGCGGGAATGACGGCTAAGATCACTCATGTTCTCTAAACCATTGTTTTGCATTTTCGACATCCAACGCGATCTGCCGCGTCAGCGCTTCCAGACTCGGATATTTTTCTTCGTCTCTCAACTTCTCTAAGAACTCCACGCGCAGGTGTCTGCCGTATATCTGCCTGTCGAACTCGAACAGATGCACTTCCAACACCGGCTTCGCATCCTGTTTCACCGTCGGGCGCACGCCCAGACTCGCCACACCCTGCAATACGCCCAAGCCATCCGAATGTACCTCGACCACGTAGATGCCTTTGAGCGGAGGTTGGTTGTGCTTCAACTGTAAGTTCGCAGTGGGAAAACCGAGCTTGCGCCCGGTCGCATCACCATGCACCACACGACCGCTGATGCTGTAGGGACGACTTAGGTATTCACGTGCCAAGCGCACCTTGCCATCCGCCAATGCAGCACGTATCGCAGTGCTGGAGACACGCACGCCATCATGCAACACGCTATGCATCGCGCGCACATCGAAACCGCGTTGCAGACCGCTCTTCTCCATCAAGGCGAAATCGCCCACACGTCCACTACCAAAACGGAAATCGTCACCGATCAACACGAACTTGGCATGCATCTTCTCAGACAGCGCATGCATAAAATCTTCAGCAGTCATCTTGGCGAAGTGCGCGTTGAAACGACACACATGCACCCTATCCACACCTATCTCACGAAACTGTTCCAACTTCTCGCGCAGGCTGGTCAAACGCACAGGGGCTTGTTGCGGCGTGAAGAATTCTCTGGGATGAGGCTCGAAGATGACCACGGCGGTCTGCAATCCGCGTTGCTGCGCAACCTGACGCAACTCGTCGAGCAATGCCTGATGGCCCAAGTGCACACCATCGAAATTTCCGATGGTGACTGCAATGGGTTGGAGGTCTGGAGAGTAAAGTCCGCGTAGAATCTGCATAGGGCGCGGATTATACCGAAAACATGCCATTCAAGACCTATACAACGATAGGAACGACCATGCTGAACTACCCTCAAGTCGCACTGGATTTCATGAACCATGACCATGCCGAATTCGTGGCATTACGCGCCGAATTGCTTGACCTTTTGTCATCATCAGGCAATGAGACCGCAGTGGATGGAATACTGGATGAGTTACTCGACCACACGCGACTACATTTTGGCGAAGAAGAGCGCCTGATGCGCGAGGTGAATTTCCCTCCTTTCCCTGTCCATAAAGGAGAGCACGATGCCGTTCTAGCGAGCATGGCGACGCGGATATCAAACTGGAAGCAAGACAGAGATGCGAACGTTTTGCGTGCGTGGCTAGCTAAGGATGTCGGCGACTGGTTCGTCAATCACGTCGGCACCATGGACTTCGTCACCGCGCGCTTCATCGCCGCACAACGACCACAGTAGGACTGCGACATGGATACAGCCAAACTATTCGACCACACGCCATTCGTCACCCTGCGTGAAGAAGTGATGGCGCTATTCGACCGACAAGCCGCGCATTCCGAAATAGACGCGAAGCTATCTGAGTTCCTGAAACATCTGGAAGTGCAATTCGCCACAGAGGAACAGGCCATGCTGGCGGCGGCATTCAAGCCTCACGATGCACACAAAGCCGAGCATGATCGGGTATTGAATAAACTCACTTACCGCATCGAACACTGGCAGAAGACGCGCGAAGTACAACTCATGTTGGAATACATCGAAACGGAGTTGGCTGACTGGTTCGTCAAACACGTCAACACAAGGGACTACATCACAGCAAGGTCCCTATCAGCCAGTACCGCCCACGGTCAAGCCATCGATACGTAAGGTCGGCTGACCCACCCCCACCGGCACGCTCTGCCCCTCTTTACCACACGTCCCCACGCCGGGGTCGAGCGCCATGTCGTTGCCGATCATGCTCACGCGTGTGAGCGCATCTGGCCCATTACCGATCAGCGTCGCGCCTTTCACTGGGTAGGTGATCTTGCCATCCTCGATCATGTAAGCCTCAGTGGTAGAGAACACGAACTTGCCGCTGGTGATGTCCACCTGACCGCCACCGAAGTTGGCTGCATACAGACCGTGTTTCACGGAAGCGATGATCTCCTCGTGTGTCTTGTCGCCATTGAGCATCATGGTGTTGGTCATGCGCGGGATGGGTAGATGCGCGAACGATTCGCGGCGAGCATTGCCTGTCACCTTCGTCTTCATCAAGCGCGCATTCATGCTGTCTTGCAGATAGCCGCGCAGGATGCCGTCTTCGATGAGCACGGTACGCTGGGTCGGGTTACCTTCGTCATCCACATTGAGTGAACCGCGCCGGTCTTTGATGGTGCCATCGTCCACGACGGTGACGCCCTTCGCTGCGACGCGCTCGCCGATACGTCCTGAGAAACTGGAACTGCCTTTTCGATTGAAGTCGCCTTCCAAACCGTGACCGACTGCTTCATGCAACAAGATTCCGGGCCAGCCACTGCCTAACACGACCGTCATGTTACCGGCCGGAGCGGGACGCGCATCCAGATTGATGACCGCCTGATGCACGGCTTCCTGCGCATATTTTTGCAGCTTGTCTTCGGTGAAGTAGTCGTACCCGAAGCGACCACCGCCACCCGATGAGCCTTGTTCGCGGCGCCCGTTGCTCTCGACGATGACCTGCAAGGAGAGACGCACCAAAGGGCGGATGTCGGCGCTCATCAGACCATCGTTGCGGGCGATCAGCACGACGTCGTACTCGGCCGCGAGGTTGGCGATGACTTGTGTCACTCGTGCATCCAAGCCACGCGCGATGCGTTCTAGCCGCTCCAACAAAGCCACTTTCTCGTCCGCCTTCAGAGTAGCGATGGGATCGTGCGGTAGATAGAGTTGGTGCGATTTGCCTGTATGCAAGTGCTTGGCAGTCTGCTTGCCACCTTGGCGCGCGATGGCACGGGTCGCCAGCGCCGCATCTTCCAATGCATTGAGGGTGATGTCGTCGGAGTAAGCAAAGGCGGTCTTTTCGCCGCTCACCGCACGCACACCGACACCTTGATCGATATGGAAACTACCTGATTTTACGATGCCTTCTTCCAGCGACCAACTCTCGGCGCGGCTGTATTGGAAATAGAGGTCGGCGTAATCGACACGGTGCGCCGACATCTTGCCAAAGATACCTTCGAGGTGATGCGGCTCAAGACCGTGCGCGGTAAGAAGCGCGCGTTGCGCCAGTAACATCGCGTTACTCATGGAGCGCAGGACAACGTGCGGTGCGTCAATGCTGGCAGGCTCTTGCGCAGACTGGCTTGGTAGCTTGGATTCACGTCGGCGATGACCACGCCGGAGCCGCGTTGCAACTCGTCCATGATGCGTCCCCACGGATCAACGATCATGCTGTGGCCGTGTGTCTCACGCCCATTGACGTGGTAGCCGCCTTGGGCTGCCGCGATGAAGTAGGAAAGGTTCTCGATGGCACGTGCGCGCACCAAAGGCTCCCAGTGCATTTTGCCCGTGGTCGCAGTGAATGCCGCTGGCAGCACGATGATGTCCGCATTCTTCATGGCACGGAACAGTTCGGGGAAACGCAAGTCGTAACACACAGCCAATCCGATACGCCCAAATGGGCTATCCACGACCACGACTTGGTTACCTGCCTCGATGGTCTGCGCTTCGTTGTATTGTTCGTTGCCCAATGTCAGATTGAACAGATGCACCTTGTCGTAGCGCGCGACTTGCGCGCCCGTCTCGTCGTACACCAAGCAGCTGTTACGCACCTTGTCCGGCGCGTTCGCGGCTAAAGGAATAGAGCCACCCACCAACCATATCTTATGTTTGCGCGCGGTCTCACTGAGGAACTGTTGGATATTGCCCTGGCCCGCCTGTTCGCGCACCTTCACCGTGTCTTTCGCTTCCATGCCCATGATGGCAAAGAACTCGGGCAACACCACCAACTTCGCCCCTTGCTCCACCGCCTTGGCGATGTGTCTGCGCGCCTCGTTGAGATTGCCTTCCACATTCGGCCCAGAAGCCATCTGGATGGCAGCGACCTTGAATGCATTCTGTTGAGCGGCGATACGGGTTTGGGTGTTATCAAGCGAGGACATGGTCAACGGCTTTCTATTCGGGATTGAACGTTATGTTTTTGGTTAGGGTATCGCTTGCGCTTTGGGCTGCCCCGATCTCTCGACCTTGGGGTCTGTCCAACTGCCGCTCACATTGTAGTCAAACGCCACCAGCTTATCGAGAGGATCACGCAATATTTTGTTGGCCAGCAACACGCTGACACCAACCGCAGGTCCCGCCGCGAATGAGAGCAAGGAGACGTTGTCGCCGATGGTCGGCAAGACGCGCACTTTGAGGTTCTGCGTCTCACGCTCCAGATCGACCTGACCGTTTAGGGTGATACGCGCCGCCGCCCCTGTCATCTTGAAATCATTGGTCTTGAGCAAGCCGTGTTCGATAGAGGCTTCACCCACGATACTATCGAATTCGAAGCCAGGGCTGATGACATCGTTGAAATCAAGCGATATTCGCTTTGGCAATGCTTGCAGACTCAAGACACCCAGCAGCTTCGCCGCGCCTGGATTGACCTGCAAGAACCGTCCTTTACCCGTCTTCAGTTTGAGCTTGCCGTCTAGGCTGCCATAGTTGAAATCGGCGGGCGACCCCGTCCAAGTCAGATCGGATTCCAACGTACCGCTCCCTTCCTTGAACCCTTCCGAATAGCCGTAACGCGACATGATCTTGCCGGCGTTGGTGATCTCCAGCTTGGTACTGAATTGCGTCTTATCGGTCGCGGCATTCCAGCGTCCTGTCGCACTGAACACTCCATCAGGATTGGTGAGTCGCAGGTTACGCATCACCACATCGCTCCCATCGCCATCCAGCAACATCTCCAAGCGTCCCAGTTGGCGGCCTTTCCAGATGAGTTTATCGATCGCCACGTCGATCTCGGGCAGGGTATTCGAATCCTGTGTCTCCACACCCTGCGCTTTAGGCGTTACGGACAAGACCTCCTCGCTTCCGCCCTCACCCAGCATCGCGCTCTTCAGACGCACCAACAAGCGACCGTGACCTTGCGGTTGCCAGATGAGGTCGCCATTCAATTCTCTCGATGCCAAGCGCGTGCTGATCAGGCCGTTACGGCCACTGCCTCTGATGTTCAATTGATGGATGGCGTTACCGAAGCCATGCACCTTGCCCACCGTCAAGTCGATGTTGGAGATATTGGGTTGCACACCTTCTCCACTAGTAAAATCCGACCAACCATTCCATCCTTCCATGGCGAACTCGGGGATGTCGCCCGCAATCAATATACCGTCAGCTCCCGCCCCCTTGCGTGTCGCCCCCAGCATCACACTTCCGCGTTTGATGTCCCACCTGCCTTTCACCACCGAGGTGCGCATCAGCTCAGCGTTGATGACATCCGCATAACTTAGTCTGACAACATCGCTCTTAGTGTTGATGTCGCGCTGTTCGAAACGAAGCGGCTTTATTTCAGATGCCATCTTGTTGAATGGTCTTGGCAGATCGGACGTCAACCCCTGCAAGTCGGATGTGACGATCACATTTGCCAGCCGATCTTTCACCCTGACTTCAGTCACCCATTCAGCCGTGCCATGCAAGTGTCGTAGCAAGGGATAGCGATACGTCTTCGGTAGGCTAGAGGCATCGAGCTTGCCCGACGCTTTGGTGAGCAACACACCGTTCTCACTCTTTAGTGAGATACGGGCCGGGCCGCCCAGTATCTGTGCCTGTAGGTTGTTCGCGTGCAGCGAGCTATTCGTGAACGAAAGTTCGCCCGAGGCATTCTTCAGCAAAGGCACGCTCGTCCCCAGATCGACTTCGTTGTTGCTAAAGCGAAAACTACCCAGGACTTTGGCTGGATCCACGCCATCCATCGGAATGTCGAGACGCAGCTTGAGGACGCCGTCCCCTACAGCTTGGAAGCCATCGGTATAGCCATCTAGATAGCCGCTGACGGGACTCTTGCGGATGTAATCGAGGCAATGTTGTGTCGTATCCGCCGCTTCACCGTCCACCTCCATCACCAGCGAATCCGCCAAGGTGTCGGGCAAAACCACCTTCACATTGCGCAAAGCAGCACCTGCCGTCATTGCTTTGGAAGCATGTACTTCTAGGCGTCGTCCTTGGATGAGTAGATTGGCTTGAGCTCGCTCGATGCGCGGCCAGCCAGGATCGAACTCGATAGCGACATTCTTTGCCTTGGCCTCGATCTTGAACAGGCCATCCTTGCTATCGGGAAAGGGAAAGTTGCGCAGATCCCCACGCACGCGCATCACGAACGAATCAGCGGCACCTTCTTGCAAGCCGGTCTGCAAGAAGCGATAGGTCGCATCATCGAAGGCATGCATAGGGATGTAGCGTGCGGCATGCTTCACCGAAGCATGTTTCAAGTTGATGGTGAGATCAGCGATACCCGGACCACCATCGATCTGGTACCCGCCCGTGACCGTGCCCTCAAGGTCATCGTTGCGCAGACGGGTATCATTCAACTTCAATTCCCAGCCACGAGCGTTGCGTTGCCAATCCAAACGCGCATCTGCTTGCGTAAGTGTCAGTGGCTCGGCCATGAAACCAGGCGCTTGCGCCTTGAAATTCCGACTCCTGATCCTCAAGGTTCCCGCTCTATCACTCCCTGCTATCTCCCCCGTCAATCCAGAGAACCCAGGTTGCTTCCCCACCTGACTAATACCGACATCAGTGAACCTTGCTTGTACGCGATACTGTGACAGCCTCTCGATATCCCCCTGCCAACTCGCATGCAGGTCGTTTATCTTGCCTTGTGGAGACAGTGCGATCAGTCGCTGTTTCAAATCATCTTCGACTGGAAGATAGGTAAGTAAGGTATTGATGTCAGACAGGTCAAGTGCATTCGCACTCACCTCTCCCGAGGCCGAGCGATAACCTTGTTTGGGTAAGTATTGGATAGCGATGTCTGTGGGCTTGAGTACGAAGCCATCTTGCAGTCGGAGTGCCAACCCTTTGGTCACCACGTCTATTCCTTCACCAGCGTGCGCCCACGCCCCCCTGCCGCTGAGGCTGGGCATCTCCAGTCGCGGCAGTGCTTCTGCCAGCT
>Ga0074196_10269_pt1 | contig 10763 bp, 10 predicted proteins | sample EPASupsiteSAE300_FD_64214 | JGI IMG/M metagenome (GOLD analysis project Ga0074196, IMG submission 64214) | Bioremediated contaminated groundwater from EPA Superfund site, New Mexico - Sample SAE3-00 | ecosystem: Environmental > Aquatic > Deep subsurface > Groundwater > Contaminated ... | reverse complement strand
GCGGGTAACCAGATTGGTGTAGCCCTTGGCTTGCAGGCGTCGCACGAGGGCTGATCCAACAAGCCCCCGGTGACCGGCGATGTATATCTTTGAGGTTTTGTTCATTTCTTACGGCTCTTTTTTATAGTGTGCTTGAACTTCAGGACTGCAAAGTTAAGCTCAATGGTTGTTTCAGCATCACTAGTTTGTAAATCGTCATCCAATATTTCGGCAATCAATTCACCACTACGCTGCATCAGTGCCTTCTGCTGTGATTTATCTTGTATGGTCGAGAGTTCCTTGACGCTTCTTGATAATTCGCGAATCTTGGTGAAGGTTTCGATGATGACGAAGGTGGCTTCTACGGCCTGCTTGCTGCGCAAAATGGTGGCAAGCATATATAAGCCTTTTTCAGTGAATGCCTTTGGAGCAACTCGGGTCTTCGACAACTTTGCGGTCGAAATTTTCGACCGCAAATCAGCAAGTTCATCCTTGCTAATTTCAAACATGTAGTCGAGCGGGAATTTGTCCGGGTTGTTTTTTACAGCCTCGTTGATTCGCTTGGTTTCAACTCCATAGAGATGAGCTACATCGCTATCAAGCAGAATGTTGAGTTCTCTGATCTCAATGATCATGTCTTTCAAGTTTTCAATCTTCACCATACCACTCATTTCAGCCCCCCTATTCCATGCACTACAGTCTTCGTTGATGTAAGAGGCTAAAGACCACATGCTCAAACCTGACCTACAACACCGTTTATCCGTAGGTCAGGTTTCACCCAAGGGTGCAAGAACCCCTGTGGGGTAACCGACGGTTTGCTTGTCGGGCTGAAGCCCGACCTACACTGACCTACAGGGATTGCGTCAATGATTCGCGACCCAATTCTCAACTTGCAGCGCTGGTACTTTTTCAAATTCCCTAATATTGTTAGTTACCAGCACAAGTCCTTCGCTACGCGCATGTGCCGCGATGTGCAGATCGTTCACACCGATGGGTTGCCCCATCATTTCTAGTGACGCTCGAATCGAGCCGTAATGCTGTGCCGCCTTAGGTGTGTAAGACAACACCTGCAGTCGACTGCAAAAATCTTCGACTACTGCAAGATTGGATGTTGGCTGGGCACTTTTCTCTGCACCATGTAAAAGCTCCGCCAACGTTACGACCGATATCGCCATACGACTCGCATTTGCATTAAATAACTCTAATACCTCAATCGGTCTGCGCTTGATCACGTAGATGACAATATTCGTGTCAAGCAGGAACTTCAGCATCAAAGTGCCTCGCGGGGTGCTTGTTCTTGCAACTCTCTGACCTCCATGAAGTCAGGTGACGCGAGCACCCCACTCTTGAAGAAGCTATTCCACGTTTCCGTTAGCGGGCTAATGATTCGCTCATTCCCCACTGCACGGACATTCACCTGCTTGATTTCCTCAGAAAATCTCATCTCAGCAGGCAGCCTGACCGCTTGAGTTCGGTTATTTGTAAACACTGTGCTCGTTGTCATGAGGCCTCCTACCATGTGTATATGGCGCAAGTATATGGCAATGCGTATTCACTTTCAACCGTGAGTTAGCTGTCAGGCTCATACCCGCAAGGGGTAGGCCGTGGCTGTACGGGGCTAAAGCCCCAACACCACACGCTCAGCCTGACCTACAAAACCGCTTCCCTGTAGGTTGGGTTTCAATCCGACTGGTTGCCTGTCAGGCTCAAGCTCGGCCTACAAAATCACTCGTGATAATCAAATGCCGCGAAGCCATGTTTCTTCACTAGTTCGTCACGCTGCGCACTCTTCAGGTCTTCGCGCACCATCTCGGAGACAAGTTCGTGGAAGGTCGTGGTCGGTTTCCACCCCAGCTTGGCATGCGCCTTGGTGGGGTCGCCCAACAGGGTTTCGACTTCGGTGGGGCGGAAGTAGCGTGGGTCAACCTGGACGATGCATTTGCCGGAGGCGTTATCGTAACCCTTCTCGTCCACTCCCTTGCCTTCCCAGCGCATTTCGATACCAAGTTCTTTGGCGGCAATGTCGACGAACTGGCGCACGCTGTATTGCACGCCGGTGGCGATGACGAAGTCTTCAGGCTTGTCTTGTTGCAGCATGCGCCATTGCATCTCGACGTAGTCCTTGGCATGGCCCCAGTCACGCAAGGAATCCATGTTGCCGAGGTAGAGGCAGTCTTGCAGATTCAGCTTGATACGCGCCAAGGCGCGGGTGATCTTACGGGTGACGAAGGTTTCGCCGCGAATCGGCGACTCGTGGTTGAAGAGGATGCCGTTGCAAGCGTAGATGCCATAGGCTTCACGGTAGTTGACGGTGATCCAGTAGGCGTACATCTTGGCCACGGCATAAGGACTGCGTGGGTAGAACGGGGTGGTTTCCTTTTGCGGGATCTCTTGCACCATGCCGTACAACTCGGAGGTGGAGGCTTGGTAGAACTTGGTTTTCTTTTCGAGTCCCAAGATGCGGATAGCTTCCAAGATACGCAGTGTGCCGATACCGTCGGCATTTGCTGTGTACTCAGGCATCTCGAAGGAGACAGCCACGTGAGACATCGCAGCCAAGTTATATATCTCGTCAGGTTGAGTCTGCTGGATGATGCGGATGAGGTTGGTGGAGTCGGTCAAGTCGCCGTAGTGCAATTTGAACTTGGCGTTGTCGACATGCGGGTCTTGGTACAGGTGGTCGATACGAGAGGTGTTGAACGACGACGCACGGCGTTTCAAACCATGCACGGTGTAACCCTTCTTCAGTAACAACTCGGCCAGATAGGCACCGTCTTGGCCAGTAATGCCCGTGATCAGGGCGACTTTGTTTGTGTTCAAGATGCTCTCCTTAATAAATGATTCAAAATTCTTTGTCAGGCTCAAGCCTGACCTACAAAACCGTTTCCTTGTAGGTCGGGTTTTAACCCGACAGTGTCTCGTCCAGCCAAACCGCATCCCACAACGAATAATCTTCTATCCGCTCAACCAAACCTGCACGCAATGGGTTAGCGATAATGTATCGAGCCAACTTCCGTATGTCTTCGTCTTCACGCACCGCGTGATCATAATAATTGGCTTGCCATACAGCCTTACCAATCGCATGCGCGGCTCGCCCTTTCAATAAACGAACAACTTCGCTTAATTCGCCTTCTTGCAAGACCATCAACCAATGCAAATGATCCGGCATCACGACATAGCCTAAAGTCTCTACTTTCCCTTCGCGTTTCAGCAGCATCAATTCTCGAACAAGTTTTCGACCATTCACCAAGGTAGCGAAATATGGGATCCGATCTCTGGTAACCGTTGTAACGTGGTACATCGTTCCAGATTGCGAAACTCGTCCTTTGCGAAGATCGTTGTATGGCATCAACGCCTCCTTCAAGTTGCTTGTCGGGCTGAAGCCTGACCTACAAAACCTTATCCCGAAATCAACGCTGCGATCTCTGCGGTGCGCTGCTCCATCAATTTGGTGGCTCCGCGTGCTTCCACATTCAGCCTCAGCAGCGGTTCGGTGTTCGATCCGCGCAGGTTGAAGCGCCAATCCGCGAACTCTGCACTCACGCCATCAGTGCGATCCACAGCAGGGTTCAGCGGTAAGTAGTGTTGCAAGATGCGCTCCATGGTCTGCTTCACATCACTCACGCGGTAGTTGATCTCGCCACTGCATGGGTACGCTTTGATGCGCTCCCCTACCAGCTGTGACAAACGCTTGCCGCTTCGGCTCAACAATTCGGTCACCAACAACCACGGGATCATGCCGCTGTCGCAGTAGGCGAAGTCGCGGAAGTAATGGTGCGCACTCATCTCGCCACCGTAGATGGCGTTCTCCAAGCGCATGCGTTCCTTGATAAAGGCATGACCGGTCTTGGATTGGACAGGGACGCCGCCGGATTGTTTGACGACGTCGATGGTGTTCCAAGTGAGGCGCGGGTCGTGGATGATCTTCTCGCCCGGATGCTTGACCAAGAAGGCAGCCGCCAATAGGCCGACGATGTAATAGCCTTCGATGAATTCGCCGTGTTCGTCGAACAGGAAGCAGCGGTCAAAGTCACCATCCCATGCGATACCCATGTCTGCGTTGTGCGTCTTCACCGCGTCGGTAGTGGCTGCACGGTTTTCTGGCAACAGGGGATTGGGGATGCCGTTGGGGAACGTGCCATCTGCCTCGTGGTGCACTTTGATGAAGGTGACGGGGATGTTCAGTTGCCTGAAACGTGTCTCGATCTCGTCGATGACGTGCCCTGCTGCGCCATTGCCTGAATTCACCACGAGCTTCAACGGTTTGATGGCAGAAGGTTCGATGTAGGTGAGCAGGTGGTCGACGTAAGGATCGAGGATTGAGGATTGAGTCAGAGTTCCGCGCTGTTGTAGGTCGGGATTCATCCCGACAGAGTCTTGTCGGGATGAATCCCGACCTACAGCTTCAGCCAAGGCTTGAATGGCTTTGAGACCGGTATCGCCACTGATTGGCACGGCTCCACGCGCCACCAGCTTCATGCCGTTGTAGTCCATGGGGTTGTGGCTGGCGGTGACTTCGATGCCACCGTCCACGTCCAGATAGAAGGCGGCGAAATAGATCTCTTCCGTGCCCACCATGCCGATGTCGATGACGTCTGCGCCGCCATCCATCAATCCATTGGCCAAGGCCTGTTTGAGGGGCGCGCTGGTGAGGCGTACATCGCCGCCCACAACGACGCGCTTGGCGCCTAGGTGTTGTGCATAGGCACGACCAATACGATAGGCGATGTCGTCATTGAGTTCTTCACCCAGTTTGCCTCGGATGTCGTAGGCTTTGAAACAGGTGAGACTCATGCTTTGACCCTGCCGTACACGTCATCGAAACGCACGATGTCGTCTTCGCCCAGATATTCACCGCTCTGCACTTCGATCATCACTAGGGGCAACATGCCGGGATTTTCCAGACGATGTTTGTGGCCTGCTGGGATGTAGGTGGATTCGTTGGTCTGCACGAAGAGTTCTTGTTGGCCGTTGACGACTTTGGCCATGCCGCTGACGACGATCCAGTGTTCGCTGCGATGGTGGTGCATCTGCAGTGATAGCGAAGCTCCTGGCTTGACCTCGATACGCTTGATCTTGAAGTGCATGCCTTCTTCCAACACGGTGTAGGTGCCCCAAGGGCGATGGACGGTGCTGTGCAAACGGTAGGCTTCGTGCCCTTCTTTTTTGAGGCGCGCGTAGATGTGTTTGACGTCTTGCGCGCGGTTGCGGTCAGCGACCAATACCGCGTCAGGCGTGTCGATGATGACGAGGTCTTTGACGCCGACTGCACCGACCAGTCGTTCATTACTTTGGATGTAGCAGTTGCTGACGTCGTGCAGCATGACTTCACCTTCGATGCGATTGCCTTGGGCATCCGCTGGAGTGAGGTCACCGAGTGCCGTCCAAGAGCCGATGTCGCTCCAGCCGATGTCGCAGGGGACGACGGCGACGTTGGATGATTTCTCCATCACGGCGTAGTCGATGGAATCGTCGGGCACTTGTTTGAAGGCCGTGGCGTCCAGTTCAAGTTGGCTAAAGCCTTTGCCTTCGGCACTGCGTGATTGGGCGATACAGGCACGGGTCGCGGCGAGGATGGATGGGCAGTGCTTTTCCATCTCTTGCAACATGACGCCAGCCTGGAAGCAGAACATGCCGGAGTTCCATAGGAAACGACCTGAGGCGACGTATTCTTGGGCGGTGTCAAGGTTGGGTTTCTCGACGAAGCGTTTGACGGTGTTGCCATCGGCTTCGATGTAGCCATAGCCGGTCTCTGGCACATCTGGCTTGATGCCGAAGGTGACGAGTTTGCCTTGGGCGGCCAATTGCATGGCACTCGCCACGGCCTTGGCAAAGGAATCTTGGTCGGCGATCAAATGATCGGCGGCGAGTACGAGTAGGCAGGCATCATTGCCATGCACTTCGGCGACTTGCAGTGCCGCAGCGGCGATGGCGGGTGCGGTGTTGCGACCAAAAGGTTCGAGGATGAAGCGGTTGGTGAATGCTTTGTTATCTGGGATGTCAGCAACTTCGCGGTATTCGTCTTCGGTTTTGAAGAATAGCTCTCGGTTGGTGACGGTCATGGTCTCGACGGTTTGCGATAACACAGCGCCACGCAGCCATGCCTTCTGCAACAAGCTCTGCCCATCGCCCAAACGGATGAAGGGTTTGGGGTGGGTCTCGCGGGAGACTGGCCATAGGCGGGAGCCAGCCCCGCCACAGAGAATAGTGGGAATTAATTTCATACGGACGAATTAGTGATTTCAGGTTGTGATGTGCGCCGTCTGGCAAGACCATCTCTCACGAAGACGAAGAGTATCGCCAGAAAACCTGCAACAAAAGCGGTGAGAATGACAATAAGTGAGCGTTTCGGCTTAATCTTCTTGTCCGGCTCGACTGCTCGGTCAAGCACCTTGAAGGCAAAGTCTTTCTGCGTATTTGCCAACATCGCTTTCTTTTGTTCGGAAGCGATTAACTCGAACAATATCTTGCGCATCTCTTCTATCTGAGTGCGCATCAGCTCTTCGTTCAGAAACATGAGATTGCGCTCGCTGCGCGCAATGGCTTCTTGCGCCAAGTATTGATTCACACCATCTACCAACCCGTTGGCCAGTTCCGCTGCCAGCGCTGCATCCTTCATCTCCAGAGCGACTGTGACTAGGTCAGTCTTCTTATCCTTATCAACAGTCAAAATCCCTTGCGTAAAGAGCCGATGAACATCCAATTGCCCAGGCTGTTTCTTGGGATCGGCTTCTTTCCATTTCTTTTGTTGCTCGTCCCATGCATCCTCAAACAAAATCGGCATGAGCTTTTTCTCTTGCGCGAATTTCCACAGGAAATCGCGCGATTTCAATACAGCCAAATTCTCTTCGGTACTGCCCCCACCACCAACGGAGATACCCGCCATGGAAGCGAGTCCGCCCAAGCCCCCCAGTGCTGACGACAAACCACCCTTGCTGCCCCCGGGCTCTACCGGCGCCAGCAACACTTCGGCCTGATAGATGTTCGGCATCATGAGCGAGATAGCCGCCGCGATGATGGCAGCACCAAACGAAACTGAAAGGATCAGAAGTTTGTTCTTATAGAGAGTGCGCCACAGTTCGAGCAGGTCGATCTCGTCCTCGGCATACTCTTCGCGCCGAACGCTGTCACTTTGTTTGTCATCTTGATAATTCAATTACGCCCTTCCTGCCACTGTATTGTGTATGTCTGCATACTGATCTCAGCCATGTTTTTTCACCATTGCTGCCGCAAAGTCGCTCAAGTCCAACGTGCCTTTTTCAATCACGCTACGCACGATCGCCCAATCCAAGGCCCGATAGTCGTGCACAGCAATATTGCGAAAGCCTGTCATCTTCTTGAGTTTATCGGCTAGTTCTGCAGAAATCTCTCCCGCTTGGCTCAATAAATCAAAGGCTGTCTTGCTATCCTTGGGCAGCCCCAGTGCTCCGACACGAACGATGTGCATCGCCAAATCAATTGCCGCTTCGCATGCTCGTTGCAGGTTAAGTAGGATAACGTCTTGCGCGTCGAATGACTGCTCCAGATCATCCCGATGGCGCGTGTACGTATCGTGTATTCCGGCCAAAGCGCGCTCGATGATCTCCGCCTTGTTGATAACGATATCGCTCATCCTTGCCCCGCTGCATGATAAACGGTACCGCGCTGACGGATATCTTCCAGAATGCCGCAACGCTCCTCATTCAGGCGCGCATACTTCGATAGTGTCAACATCTCGAAATTTTGCCTGGCCGCCTCGTTACTCTCATAAACCGGTTGTCCCTCGGTCACTACATGCGCCGCAAAAACTGTATCGCACTGGTGCAGATCAGCCAAATCGAGAGAGCTAGCCCTTAATCCTTGGGAAAGCGCCTGTAAAAAACACTGCCGCTGCTCCCAAGTGAGTTGTGCCGCGCCCAGTATCGCAAAATCCCAATCGCTTTCTTCGCGCTCCCAATAGGTACCGCGTGAGCCATGCAGATAGACGGCGACAGGATCAAGGCCACTCGCCTCAATTCCAGATGCGATCGCTTGGTGGATGGCGGCATCGCTTGCGGCTTCAAGCTTGCGCTCTATCATCACTTTAAAATTCCCACCGTCTTCATCGCGGCCAAGCTGGTGCCAAGCTGCATGGTCACACGCGACCAGTCGAGTGCGATGTCCAGTACGTTCATGCGATCCAGGTCTTGCGGAACGACGATAGTATCGCCAGGTTGGATGTCTCCGATAGAGGACGAGAACCATCCGCCGCCTCTAGCATCGACTGTACCGTCCGCACGCACCAGATAGATGTTGGAAGCATCTGCCATGCGTGTGATACCGGCTTGGCGCAGGTAGTCGCCACTGTCGTAATCAGGGTCGAACATGATGGCGGCATTGTTATAGACCTCACCCACCACCAACACCTCGTCTGGTCGCTTGGGTACCAGCAGGGCGTCTCCACTACGCAATTTCACGTCGTATTCGCTCCCCTCCAGTTTCTGGTTCTCGGCCAATTTGATCACGACGCGCCCCGTCGCTTTGGCTCCTCTCAAATTTGCCAGCAAGCGCCTACCAGATTCCAATGCCTGTTGTTGTCGAGCCTGCACAGCGGCGTCGCGCAAGGTGGTGGCGGCTGTTTGCATTGTCGCCAGTTCAGACTCCATGCGACGTACCAGCTCATCGATCTGCTTCTGCTGTTCCACTCGCACCGATTCACGCGTGAATACGGCCGCCCTGAGATATGCCTTTTCGCTGAATCCGCCGATGCGCTTCAGCAATGAGGAGAGGTTCTCCCCCTCTTCGATCGGGTAGCTACCCGGGTGCATCACTTCACCTTGGACGACCACTTGTTCAGCTAAGCGCCAGTTCGCAACACGGCGCACATTCAACACATCGTAAGGTTGCAACACCACGTTCGCCACTTCATTGCCTTTGAACACCGCTTCCAAGTCGACAGGGAAATGCTCGGATACGCGCTTCACGCCGTTCTCCACTTTGTAGCGCGTGATCTCTGCCTGCTTCAGGAAGGCCATCTCGGTGACATTACCACCCGCAACGATCAAGTCGGAGACTCGCATGCCTAAGCCAAGCGAGAAGTTTCCCGGCTTGTGTACCTCGCCCAACACGGCCACTTCTTCACGTTGGCGGCTTTCGTAGATGGAGTGCACGACCACTCGGTCTAAGTCCTGCAGCAGGATGTCATTGACCGCATCCGCCGCCATCGCTAACGCGAGATTCACCTTGATGAGTTTGACGTCATGCGAGACGGGATCTGTGCGATAGACCTCGACGAATCCAAGGTCGGTATCACGCAATACACCGCCTGCCGCCAAGACAATATCGGCCAAGCGCATGTTGCGTTTGTATTCGTATTCCCCCGGTGTTTGCACGCTACCCGCTATACTCACTTTGGGTTGTTGGCGGAAGTTGGCACGTTTGAAGACATATACGCGGTCGCGTGCTTGCAACGGAGTATCCAGAACGCTTCCTTTGCCTGACGAGGCAAGCAGCTCACCCAGCTTGAAACGGATCATCATTGGCTCGCGGGTATCTGGTGCCTCCCGTTCGATCACGCCGTATTCCAAAAAGGTCTCTGGCAAAAGGTCGTCGATTGAGGTGATGAGAGATGAGACACTCATGCCGTTCTCCCAAGCATATTTCCCGGGACGCTTCAGATTACCGATCAACATTATCCGGTTGTTCTCGAACTCGGTGCCAGAGAACACTTTGATCACATCACCGCTGCGCACTGGCGTGCTTGAACCGCCACCGTGCAGCGAAAGGTTGATCGCTTTCTGTTCACCTCTTACATCCACGCGCTCAATCATGGCTTTATCCATATAGGCCTTTGGCATCAATCCGCCCGCCAATTTTAGGATGTCCGCCACGTTCTTCTCGTTTTTGATCTCGTAGATTGCGGGACGCACTACTTCACCCGCGATGCTGATAGTCTTGCCTATGGAAGGCACGAACACGACATCGCCCGGGAGCAAACGCACATCTTTGCTGGTGTCGCCACGCAACAGAAAGTCATAAAGGTCGATGGTGGTGACCTTGCGTCCGTTGCGTTTGAGTTCAATGTTGCGCAGAGAGCCTATCTTCTTCACGCCGCCCGATGCGAACAAGGCGCTGGACAAGGTAGCCAAGCCGTTGACTGTGTAGGAGCCGGGCCGATACACATCACCCAAAGCAAAGATGCGGATAGAACGCAATTGCCCCATGGTGATGCTTGCGGAAACGCCGATCATCTTCTGTTTGATCTGCTCTGCCAATAATGCCTTGGCTTGTGCAAAATCCAGCCCTGAGACGGAAATCGGACCGATCTGAGGGAACGATACCACCCCCTCTCTATCTACGGTGAGAGCCAACTCTTTGTTGTCTTTCCCATACAACTGGACTTTGATCTCATCTCCTGGACCGAGGACGTATTCTGGCGGGACAGGCACATCGGTCACCGACTCAAAGCTTCCCGGTTCTTCTGCAAACAAGTCATATCCGAATTGTTGCAAGTCCTTCGTGTTCACCTCTAGCGACTTGGATTCGCCCATAAATCCTTCAAAGGAACGCCGAATCTCCAACTTATCCGCAGCTTGTTGCGACTGCACTTCCTCTAACGGGATATCTGCATTAGCGTTATATAAATCGTCTTGAGGTAGAACGGCACCTTTAGTGTTCTGGTTAGAAGCATTGTCGACAGCGCGACTACTAGGTTGGCTGTATTGGTTTGGTTGGCTGTATTGGTTTGGCTGGCTGTATTGGTTTGGCTGGCTGTATTGGTTTGGCTGGCTGTATTGGTTTGGCTGGCTGTATTGGTTTGGCTGGCT
>Ga0074196_10640_pt1 | contig 11006 bp, 5 predicted proteins | sample EPASupsiteSAE300_FD_64214 | JGI IMG/M metagenome (GOLD analysis project Ga0074196, IMG submission 64214) | Bioremediated contaminated groundwater from EPA Superfund site, New Mexico - Sample SAE3-00 | ecosystem: Environmental > Aquatic > Deep subsurface > Groundwater > Contaminated ... | reverse complement strand
AGACTCAGCGGCCTGCTGTATTGATAGGCAGCACCCAGCGATGCCGTTAAACCGTTCCCATTCGCTACATGTTTGAAGCTGACGGGGTGAGAAAGATCGGTACGCAGATTCCAATTTGCCTCTGCGCTGAAACTCACCCAGTGGTATTCCACACTACCAATCAGAGAGAGGTATCCTCCAAAATCAAAGGCGGCATCCATACCGATCCACGGCCCTTGCCAAACGGCATCGTAAGAATTGTTCAAGCCGATGAGCGCTCCATTGGCAGGCACGATCTGTTGACCTTCATACATAGTCAGACTTTGCTGGTGAACGGAAAGCCCCAGCAAGGGCGTGAGCTTCAAGCCGCCTCCTTGTTGGAGATAGTCGAACTTGATCTGATGAGCTAAGGCAAGGCTCAGGTCACGCACTGCCCCGCCCGTCTTACTTTGTGAACGCGAATATTCTTGGGATCGATCACTCGCCGCGTAATCCGAATCGCGGTTGGTGCCCGAGTTCACGGATCCGGTGGAGAACATCCCACGCAAGGCCCAAGCATCGAAGACATTCCACTTGCCCGTTAAACGTAGCTGCTGGATAGTGGTCTTAGTCCAGTCCACTTCGGAACCGACATTGACGTTACCATTCGCGATATTCCAATTGAGATGGTCTTGACGCGCACCGACACTCATAGAATATTCAAAGGGCAATTGGACAGCGTCGCGTATGGCAAGACGTTGCGCCAATTGTGTGTCTTCTGCGCTCACTTCGAATCTGCGATCAGGTGCATCGGCTGCGCTGGCATGCATTGACCCCATGATGAGATATCCCATGAGATAACAAACAACCAGCGGAAAAGGCAGCCCTACGTTCCGTTTAACATCTGAGGCATATAAAAGACACCGTAACAAAGTTCGGGAAATTCTCATGATTCCAATCATATTTACTCGGGGATTATTTCCGAACCAAGAACGTATTTGCATTAAGCACATCCGCCTCGCTCAATGCGCCAGTTGCAGCCTTCAATTTCAAGGCCTGAAACAAGGTCTCATAGCGTGCCTTCACTAGATCTCGTTTTACCGTGAAATACTGCTGCTCGGCATCCAGCACTTTAACGTTGTTATAAATGCCCAATTTGTATCCGGTGTGACTCTCACTGACCATGCTCTGACCGGATTCGACCGCAGATTCCAATGCCCTGATTTGCGACAATCCATTAACCACACCGGCAAATGCCAAACGTGCGTCAGTTGCTGCCTGACGTCGCGCCACCTCCAGTTCAGCACCCGCCCTATACTTATTGGCTACAGCCTCAGCCACATGTGAACTAGTCCCTCCCCCCGCAAAGAGGGGCACGGTAAATTGCAGACCAAGTTGCTTAGTTTGCCCTCTTGATGCGAAATCGGTCGGCATCGTGGTGCTACCTGACGAGTAGTTCTCGCCATAAGATGCAACCAAATCCAGCGTAGGTGCATGCTCCGATCTAGCTTTCCCGACTATGGCTTCCGCAACCAAAAGCCCAGCCTGAGCAGCTTGTACGGCAGGATTGGTTTCACGTGCCTGATTGATCCACGATTGCTGATCATTGGGCTGCGGCAACGGAATAGTTGAGGACGCATCAAGCATCGCGAGATGGTCGGGGACATCATCAACAATTTTTCCGAGTTCGGCACTCTTGGCATCCAACTCGTTTTGAGCTGTAACAAGATGAGAACGAGCCAAATCGATCCGAGACTGCCCTTCTCTAACATCGGTAATTGCCGCAACGCCCTTTTCAAACCCAAGCTTGGCAAGTTCCAACTGCTCCGAGGTTGCTGACAACTCAGCTTCTGCGACTCTAATCCCTTCCCGACTGGCCAATACACCGAAATAGGCCTGTGCGACTCTTAAGATCAAATCCTGTTCTGCCAAACGGTATTGCGCCTGTGCCTGCTCGACAGCCACATTGGCTTCCTCGTAGGTATACATGCTCTGCATACGAATCAGCGGTTGGGTCAATTGCAATGACCAATTCCATGCATGAACGTAGCGATCAATAGGTTGTGAAGTACTAAACTGACTCTTTGCAGTCGTCAAATTATTCGCTCCACTCGCACTCACTGTTGGCAGCAAACCCGCAACAGCCTGTGGAAACTTCTCCTGCGCAGCCTTTAACGTGTATCGAGCCACCTCAAACGCGGGATCGTTTCGCAATGCCAATTGATAAATGTCGATCAGATCTGCTCCCGCCGCAGACAAACTGAAACAACCCAAAAACATCGCACCCGCCAACTTGATCAACTTGGCACTCCCGAGAATGCCAGCAGTGAATGCAATTTTCTATCCTGTTTGAGCGTGGACATTCTGATTCCCACATTATGTTTTTCTGCCACCCACTGTGAATAATCCACCAACCGATCCAATAGCCACACAGGTGGAGTTTCATGTGAATATGAAACGCGTTTAACGACATTCAATAGGAGGGGGGCGTAACGTTTGAAAAGGTCATCATCCAAACTGACCATCGCCTGCACGGTACCGGGTTGTCCCTGACGAGCAGAACGGCCAAACAACTGGCGGTCGACTCTGCCCGATTCGTGGAATTCGGTCAGAATGACATGCAGACCGCCGCGATTGATTACCTCTTCGGCGGGCTTGATATCGGTACCCCGCCCTGCCATGTTGGTGGCGATAGTGATGCGCCCAGCCTGCCCTGCCTGCGCAACAATTTCAGCCTCCTCCCGATCATTACGCGCATTCAAAACAGCATGCGCGATTCCTCGATCGCTCAAACGCGCACTTAACCCCTCTGATGCCTCGACGGAGCGAGTGCCTATCAGCACGGCCATTCCGTTTTTACTTAGCTCAATGGCACGCTCTGCCACAGCCCTCCAACGATCATCCGAATCGGGCAAAAACCGATTGGGAAGCCGCTTCCGCGTGCTGGGCAAACGGGTAGGAATCCTGAAAACCTCAAGATCATAAACACGCTTCAACTCTGGCATCACCTCCGCTGCTGTACCGGTCATACCGCACAACAGAAGATAGCGCCCAAGGAATCGCTGGTACGTCATTCTCGATAACGTTTTGCGCTGCCCGGTAATTTCACAGCCTTCTTTTGCTTCAATCATCTGATGCAAACCACTTTCCCACGACCTGTCCGGCATCACGCGGCCTGAAAATTCATCAACGATCTCGACCTTTCCGTCATTCACGATGTAGTGCTGGTCTCGCTGGTAACACCATATTGCAGTCAGCGCCTTTTGCAGCAACTCGTTCCGCCACAACGTCGATGTCCACACACCGGATAACCCGGCAACTATTTCACGCATATAGTGCTCGCCTTCAGTCGTGATCCATACCTCATGGTGTTCTGAGATGCCGAAATGCTCTCCCAATTTCAAGCGCCTAGCGAGCTCAAGCGCCGTGTGATAAAGCTCCCCTCCGTGTTCATCAGCCACCGTTTCAGAGATTATCAACGGTGTTCGCGCCTCGTCTATCAAGATGCTATCCGCCTCATCCACGATGGCCACATGCAAACCGCGCAGAATCACACTGGGTTTCTGGCCAGACTCGTACAGTTGCCGCAATTGATAATGAGTTGCCAATGCCTCCCCCACTGCAATGCGGTCTTTCAGGTAATCAAATACAACTTCCTTGTTCGACACATAGACCACATCACATCCATACTCAGATCGCCTCTGATCTGGCGATAAACCTTGCATGACGACTCCGACACGCAGATTGAAGAAGTTATAAAGCGGCATATTTAACTTGGCATCCCGTTCGGCCAGATAATCATTTACGGTGATCACATGCACGCTCGCACCTGCGGCGGCAGCAGTACACGCCGCCAGAGTGGCAACCAAAGTCTTGCCTTCGCCCGTTTCCATCTCGGCGATCATTCCCTGCAACAGCGCCCAACCTCCGATCAGTTGCACGTCATGGTGACGCATGCCCAGCGTACGCAATGAAGCTTCACGAACTGCGGCAAAGGCGCGTGCCAACAATTTATCCGCCAGTCCATGTCTGCGCATTTCGATGCAAGTGGCGCTTAAATCTGCCGCCACCTCTCTGTCGTCCATAGCATGTATATCCGCCTCAAAAGCGTTGATGGCTGCAACAAACTTTCGCATGCGCTTGTCGCGCGATCTCAATTTCGGAAAGCGTGCCACCAAAGCCCGCAAATATTCTTCAAGCACGTGCTCCCGCTCGCGAGCGCGCTCCAGATACACCCCGTCGGAAACTTTAAGTCCCCGCCCCTTGATCAATGCGGAAACGTTAGACATGGAACCTGCTCAAGAATAGTTGCCGCAATCTGCGATGAGCCTGACTGAACAATGACTCCCCGACATGGTCGAACCTTACGTGTACTCGACTACCAAAGACATTCGGAATCTCATTCGCCGGCAAGCTGAGATCGACAAAAAACACACGATCCAAAGTCTTCAATCCTTCCCCATCATTTGGATCAACAGGAATATTCCCGCCACCATTTGGACTCAATGCGGCAGTTGGCAGCTCATTCAATGCGCTGGGTATTTCGCGCAACACTGAAACTGGATAACTGTTTTCGATTGCATCCGTATAACGCAACTCCACCGCCTTGAACCGTGTACGAACCAAATCAATGTTCTCCTGAGTGATTGCAACTCGCGCGACCAACTGATTCCTATCCATCAGATAGCCGAGCAACTCCCCTTTTTTAAAATATTGCCCAGTCATATCCTGCGATTTCGGAACGGTCAGCACCCCCTCAATTTCACTATAGACCACCAGATGCTCATACCGCTCGTTGGCCTGAGCCCAAGCCTTCCTCTCATAATCGAGCTGTTGCAACAGAATCGCAGCCTGCACAGGATCGGCAAATTGCTCGACGCTATATCGTGCTTCAGACTCCGCCACCTTGGCGCGAGCAACCTCCAACTCGCTTACCACTTGAGGATCATCCATCATCAGCAATGGCGTCCCCTTACTGACTTGAGTTCCCGGCTCAACCAACCAACGCTGGAACGAACCGTTAACTCCCGCTCTAACCAGAGCATTATCGGGTAACCACACGACTCCCTGCGACTGCGTCCGCAACGGCAGCGGCACAAACACGCCAAACAACACAACTCCGGCAAAAAACGCCAGCGTCAACTTGATTGCGCGCGCCCGATAGCGGTGCAATGTCGAGCTTTCCATCAAGTGCTTTGCCGATTTCCAGATTGGTTTTACGAACAATCCAAAGGCGGCGATGATCGCCAGCAACACACCAAAAATGAAGAACTCGCCAGCCACAAACAGAATGATCGTTATTGTGACGAATGCCCGATAGAACCAAGACAAGATGGTGTATCCGACCAACCAACGCTTTTCAGATAGCGTCTCATCGGGAGGTTGCAACTCTTTCGCACCGAACAAATATCGATCCGACAGATAGGTCAGATAACTCGTACCTCGTTGCCCTAGATTCGGCATCTCGATCAAGTCAGACAAAATGTAGTAACCGTCATACTTCAACAAAGGATTGCCGTTGACGACAACAGTTGAAACTCCAGCGATGAGCATCACGTTGAACGCAACAGCACGCACCACGCCCGGCTCGACCAACACCCACACATACATCGCTAACGCAGCCAAAAACACCTCGGCTAGCATCCCGGCAGCTCCCACAACAGCGCGACGATGTTTCGACCTGAATGCCGATGCCGCAGAGGCATCCACATAGGGAATCGGGGCGAATATCAGGAACATCAGCCCCATTTCGTGAACCGATCCACCCCAGACTTTCGTGGCAAAACCATGTCCCAACTCATGGATCGCCTTAACGACGGGAAACACCAAGGCCAACACGATCAGATTGCTGGAGGATAGAACGTGATCGGATAGATTCAGGGTTAATTCATTCCAGTTCTGCCCAGCCAACAACAATGCTGGAAGCACCACCGCCAACCAGATCAATGCCCCGCGCACCGTGAACATCCAAGCCATGCGATGTGCAAACGCAGTTAAAAACGCATCAGGATCGATCACAGGTATCTTGATACTGGTCGGCTGCATCACCCACTGCTTCCACTTTTGATTCTTGCGTTTGCTGTAGCGCTCGAACAACTCAGCCGTGTCGGGCGTGACATCGCAGTACAGCAGGTCGTTCGAATGTAACTGCATCAACAATTCCACCACTTCATCCTGTGTTGGAATTCCATCCCCGCCGACGCGGCAAGCCTCATCCCACAATCCTTGCACAGTCTGCACACCATCCATGCGGCTCACCAAAGCATAAGCCCCCGGCGAAAGACGGTGATAACGACCACTGGTTGAATCCTGCAAAACAAACCAACGTTTTCCACGATAAGTGTGCGGGTGAAAATGCGCGTGCGAAAGCAAGCGCGGGCGCAGCTTAGCCGCGTTATGCCATGATTGACTGAATACTGAACGCCCCATATCTCAGCCCTAAGGCAACCAGTCCCAAAGAGTCAATCGTAGCCAATCGGTAAACGTATGCGTAAATATCCACCAAAGGCGGCGTTCCCCCACTTTGACCTTCCCCACCCCCTCCATACCAGGGCGCAATTGCGCGGGTATTTGGTCCAGCCCCGCCTCTACCCTGAAAAAATTCTTCCCGTCACGCGCCGTCGCCATTGGAGTGATCTTGCTGACAATCAGAGGAATCGGCTCGCCGACGATCCCCGAAATCAACAATTCCCCTTGCTGCCCCAACGCCACATGCCTCATCTCACTTTCATCTACCTGCAGGATCACGCGATAAGCCTGCAACGGTGCGATCTCAAACAGCTGTTTCCCCAGCTCAACGGGGGAGCCGATCAACTGGCTCAAATCACCTGAAATGATGACGCCATCGAACGGCGCCTTGATCTCAACATGATTCAAACGGTCCGTCACCAGCGCATGTTGTGCCTCTGCCTGCTGTACCTGCGCAGACAGAATCTGCACCTCAGCCATCTGATGATTGGCCACCGCTTCGCGCAGCTTACGCAGATACTGCTCACGCTCGCTTCCCCACTTTTGCTGCTCAAGCTTCAAGTCGCGGTCATCAAGACGACACAACACCTGATCCTTTTTGACCACATCTCCCGCGCGCACGAAACTTTTGTCAACGAAACCCTCGAACGGTGCGACAGCGGACAGTTGCAATTCACCCTCGACCACCGTCTTTGCTGTCACTCGATAATCGATCTCAACCAGTGCTAGCACCAGAACAGACAACAGCAATAACGCCGCACTGAATTTCCAGATCAGAAAGCGCGGCCCGAAAAGGCGCTCCGACAATGTCCGGAAATCGTCCCGAAAACGCGAAAGATACCCGCGCTCAGCACTGCGTTTCTGGTCTATCACCGCAGGCAACAGACTCGCCAAAGTGTCCAACCAAGAACACTCCATCTCATTGATGCCGGAGCCATCGCTTCGCTCAACAGTCAACACGCCGATACACTCCGCCCCCAACATGAGCGGAACAGAACGGATTGCAGTCGCGCCGCTTTCGCGCGCCAAACGTGCATGGGATGAATCTTGTTGGGCGACAGTGGCCGCCTCAACATCATCGGGTAGCTGGTACGAGATCGGTTCCATCTGATCGAACACATCTTCCATCGCTACCTTGTACAGCTTCATCACGTTGGAATTCTTTTCAAACCAAGCCGCATTGGACAGCGATGCCACACGCAACGAATGTCCGGTAACCAAACCAACCGCGACACGTGCACACTTCAATTGCCGTGCAACATGGTTCGCTATATCAAACAGCGTCTGTTGCAAACTGCCACGGCGCAGAGCAGTTGCCAGCACCTCCATCACCGAACCGATACGCTCGCTCTTACCCTGAGTCCCTGCCAACTCGCGGCGATTGACCAAATCATGCAACCAAGCGATACCCCAATGCAGTTGGCGCAACAAGGCATGCACATCCGCCTCTGGGCGAGCAACAGCCTCCAACACCACCGCGCCGACCATTCGTTTTGAGACTTCGACCGGATAAGCCACATGAATAAATCGCTCAGACTTATCATCCGGGCGATGCACAACACCTCGTCCTTCGACCAAAGCTCGCTCGGCCACCTTCCCCAAGAAAGACAAGTCCCGAGCGACTTCCGGCCAGACTGCCACTGGAAGGAACGTGTTCTCTTCGCCCGATTGAAACAATACAACGCCCGCCGCCACATCCGGCAACTGCCTGCACAACAAAGCCAACCAAGCTTGGCAAAAATGTTCATCACTGCTCGGCGCTGAAAATGCGCGCCACACCCCAGCATCGTCCTCAATAGACCATTTGCCGACGGCACTGATATTTTGATCCGGCGAACTTACCGCCATAAAGCTTCACTCCTCGATTTATTGACTAGTTCACCTGCAACAGGCCACTTATAATTCACACAAGAACCAATACCAACTTGACCTGCCATGACACCAAAACACTCAACAAAACTGATTGCCACTCTCTTCACATTACTGCTGAGCTCCATCGCACAAGCCGCCACATTCGACTGCCTTATCGAACCCACCCAAACCGTCGACATCAGCAGCCCCGTGATCGGCTTACTCGACAAGGTCAATGTCAGGCGAGGCGACAAAGTCAGAAAAGGCCAAGCCCTCGCAAACCTTGAGTCATCAGTTGAAATCGCTTCCGTTGCGCTGGCACATTACAAATCTGAAATGACTGCCCCCATCGAAACTGCAACCAACAAAATCGAATTCGCCAAACGCAAATTCGAACGTCGTCGCGACATGCACACCGAACATTTCATGTCCGCTCAAGAACAAGATGAAGCCGAAGCAGAAATGAAGCTAGCCGAATCCGAACTTAAACTTGCTCACGAAAATAAACTAATCGCAAAACTGGAGTGGCAACAACAAAATAATCAACTCAAACTACGCACCATCCGCAGCCCCTTCGATGGTGTCGTGGTTGACCAGATACTTTTCCCCGGAGAAGTCGTCGAACCCAGCGGGCAAAAGAAATCCATCCTCAAACTCGCCCAACTCAACCCCTTGCGCATCTACGTCATCCTGCCTATGCCCGCCTTTGGCAAGATCAAATCCGGAATGAAAGTGGCCGTCAATCCGGAATTACCCATCGGCGGAAGTTACACTGGCCACGTCAACATCATTGATCGTGTCGTTGATGCAGCCAGCGGCACCTTCGGCGTGTTTCTTGAAGTACCCAACCCCACACTGGACGTACCCGCCGGGGTCAAATGCAAGGCTGAATTTCCAATCGACCTTGATGCACGCAACAACATCAAACCAGCCAATCACTCCCCAAGCACATCATCTAAATAACCCCAACCCACTCAGCAAGGCTGCTAAGGAGTCGCTGATTTATTCGTCATCCCCGCGAAAGCGGGGATCCAGTGACTTTATTTCACTGGGTTCCCACCTTCGCGGGAACCTCGAAACCGAATAAACCAGCGTTTCCTTAATATCGTTTGCATTCACAACAGCATAACTCAGCCCCACTGCCCATCAGTTAACTATCCAGTCGATCTTTGTCGTTCTTCAAGCTCACCGACAGGTTACTCAAGCTTGCCGCATCTTTTTGGTCAGAACCTTTTTCTACCCCAAGGAAATCAGACAACCAGTTCGCAACTGGTTTAGCCTTTTGCTTCTTCTTGGCATCATCTGCCTCAGCCTGGCTGGCGGTAACCGCCGCCTTCTCTCCCCAGTAAATTGAAGGCGCGTGAATTTGTCTTTCAGCAACAAACTGTTCTGCAATTGCTGTTCCGAATTTCTGTTCAACAGACTCCGCAGTTACGGGTGCAACAGGCAGTGTGGCGAGCTCCGAACGCAAAGTGATGGATGCACTGTTCGGTGTCGCCCGTTGTGCCACTTCGACAAGCTCAGGACGGGCTTCGACTGACTCAGCACGAACAGAAGACTGTCCCCCCGATTTGCTCCTCAGCGCATTCGGATCCACCTCAAAATACGCATCCGCCATCGTCGCCGTATGCCCGTCGCTGAACTTCACCATACCGCGTTCCAACAGCCAGTTACCGTTCTGCATTTCAGGCAACACGGTGTAGTTCGAATTCAGGCTTGCGATACCCTGCTCGGACAGACTGCGTAACTCACCCGCATCGGCTTGGTGGTTGCCGTTGGCATCCTGCCAAACCTTGAGCTCGTTGAAGCGCGCATCCTTGGCGTCCACCACACCATCGTGGTTGCTATCGAAGCTGGCCAGCTTGGCATAGCCCTCGCCGATGTTGCCGCCGAACAGTTCGCTGCGATCATCAATGCGGCCATTGCCATTGCTGTCCACAGCCAAGAAGCCGTCCTGCGCCGAGGCCCAGCCGGAGTTGATGGCATTGCCCGTGTTGAGCAGGTCGAACTTGCCTTTCGAATCGCCCATTGCTGTGGTGCGCACGCCATCGCCGTTCAAGTCGATCACCAGCGGGCTGGTCACTGTGGAAGGCAATACCGTCACCGGCATGGACATCGCCGAGCTGGCGATTTCGCCAGTAGCTATCTCGGTAGCGCTAGCCGCTATCGTCAATGCGAACGTACCCACAAAGCCGCTCGGTGCAACGATAGACAGGTTGGCAAGGTTCCAGTCGGTGACGCTCACCAGATGCAAGCTATTCGTTGCCACGAAGACTTGCGCGCCATCGGTGAGGATCGCCCCGGTCGGGATCGCCCCGATGGTCACACCCAGCACTTCTGATCCATCTGTATCGGTCAGCGTGGCCACCACGTCGGACAGGTTGATCGCGCTGTCCTGATATCCGGTATTCACCGGCAGGATTTCGGTGAGGATGATGTTGTCCACCATCGCACCATGGCCGCTGCCTTCATGATGCTCACCGTGATCATCACCGGTAATACCCTCGACCACGATACGGATCGTTTGCGTCGTACCGGTACCAATCATGCTGAAATTCAGCGATTCCCAATTCAGTGCGGAATTTGAGCTGGTACCCGCATGGGTAGCGATCTGCACACCGTCCACATAGATGCCGATGCGTGTATGGTTGATATCCAGTCCCAAGCGCCCTGCATAATCCAGACTCAGGTTGTAGGCAATGCCGGCACGCGTATCAACAGTGCGTTCG
>Ga0074196_10423_pt1 | contig 11321 bp, 13 predicted proteins | sample EPASupsiteSAE300_FD_64214 | JGI IMG/M metagenome (GOLD analysis project Ga0074196, IMG submission 64214) | Bioremediated contaminated groundwater from EPA Superfund site, New Mexico - Sample SAE3-00 | ecosystem: Environmental > Aquatic > Deep subsurface > Groundwater > Contaminated ... | reverse complement strand
CTTCTCCATCAGACCATCGCGGGATGCGTTTGTTGGGATCTGATGCGCCTTAGTGTCCAACAGGTAAAGGTACTTGCAATAAGGCAGCTCGCTCATCCCCTGCACCAGTCTGGCTTCCAGCGCCTCACGCTGCGGCCACACCTGCATGCAATCTTCCGCCAAGATGGAGAGTGAAGAAGAGAGCCAGCCTTTCAGAATCTTGCGCTGCCGCTCGATGGATTCATTTAGATTCGGATTCAACATGATCGGGTACCGGGTAGGTGAACAAAATCAGCAACGGATACTCAAGAACGGTATGACGGGGTCAGGTCATGCATTGACGCATCGCAAAAATAGAATGTTGTATTGCAAGACCTGCCCCCGTAATGGCGTGTTTACACAAAAAAATCGCACACCCGATTCCTGCCTTCAAATTTGGCCTGATACAAACACTTGTCGGCACTGGAAGTTAGCTCATCGATAGTCAAGCATGGCTCGGCTCTTTGGGCCACGCCAATGCTGACCGTAATCATCAAAGATGTCTTCCCACAGTCGATGCGCATCTCGGAGATAGCCACACGCAATCTCTCTGCCAAGGCCATCGCCGCCTGGAGATTCGTCTCTGGCAACAACAGGATGAATTCCTCGCCGCCCCATCTGGCAAGCACATCCCCTTCTCTAGCCGACATCTCAAGGACAGATGCAACCATTCCCAGCACCCGGTCCCCAAAGGCATGCCCGTGCTCATCGTTGAGTTTCTTGAAACGATCAATATCGAGCAAGATCACCGAGACATCTCGGTTGCTGCGCAATGCAGTACTCCATAGCGGATTGGCGATTGCATAAAAAGCCCGACGATTGTTCAATCCTGTCAGATAGTCCTTCTGCGCGAGACGTTCCGCGTCGCTGCGTGCCTGATTGGTGATAACCTGTTGCGCCAGCAGTTCCTGTATCACCCGCTCTTTATCAAATCGCTGCGTCAAGGCATCGAGAAAAGCCTCACTGACCTCTCCTCCGCTCTTGATCAGCACCGCAAAGTAAAGCGCGGTAAAACCAGCAATCGCCCAATGCGCCTCGCCCCCCACACTCGCAAAACGCAGGATAGCCGGGACCAGTACCCCCACGATCCAGATATAGAACGAGAACGGATAGACCGTATTGGTACTCACCGAAGCGCCAGCCAAACCCAGCAGCAACATCAGCAGCAACACCTGATGGATCAAATCTTCCGGAAATAGCCATATCGCCATTCCACCCCAGAACAAGGCCATGAATCCGGTAAACGAAATGAAAGCGATGTGCCAGCGCGCACATTCCTGAATCGTGTTGACCCGCTCGCGGTTACGCCACCACCACACCAACTCAACTGATGCTGCCAGCGCCCACACGGCGTCGTACATCAACAAAGTCGCGTGCGGCTGCACGTCCCACATGATCCAGTCGAATATGATCAGCAGCACCGCCTGACCGCCAATCATGCTCAAATAGTTCCTCAACCGTGAGCGTATCTGCTCGGAACGCAGATGCAGGTTATCCGCATTGATCGGGAACCATATCGCTTCAAGAATATTTTTTTTCATTTTCCCCCAGAAATATTAAGAGCGCGTAGCACTAACCTTTTCATACCATGCACATCAGACACGCCCAGTGTAGCGTGATGAAAGGTACTTATTGTTAGGGGGGCGGGGAAACCTTGGTCTTACCGATTGTTTGAAAAACAATTCGATGCTGACCCCATTCGTCATCTTCTATGCCAACCGGCTCATGAAAGCAATTCTACGGCAGCATCATGATGGTTCTTGACCGCAAGCGCCAAAGGGCTAGGAACATTCTTTGATGCGTTCTCCACATTCTTGTCCGCTCCTTGTTCGAGCAGCAGTTTGACAATCTGTACGTGACCATTGGCACAAGCCTTATGCAACGGAGTCCATCCATCGTTGCTTGCCTGATTCACGCTTGCACCATGCGCGATCAGCAGCCTGCATGCCTCGAAATGACCTTTGGTTGCCGCTTGCAGCAACGGACTCAGACCGAAGCGGGTCAACGCGTTCAGATCGGCATTCTGATTGATCAGCATTCCCACTATACGGGGATTCCCGCCCAGCGCAGCCCAATGCATCACCCCATACCCGCCATCCGCCGTCGCACGCACATTTGCGCCATATTTCAACAACTGTTCAACTGCGGGTTCGTTTCCCTTGTGGCAAGCCAGCATCAATGCCGTGAGGCCGGCCTCGTCGGACGTATCGACTGGCACTCCGAGGCGAAGATAATCTTCAACAGCCGGACATACTTTGTTCGCGTTGCAGTCCGCACATTCCGCGCATTTGAGAAATTCCCGTGTCTTGCGTTTTGCTGCCTGTTCGTCCTGCATCGATAGCCCCCCGGATGTTCGGTGAATTTCCACCAGCTCCCACGGATCGATCTTTGTCGGTGCTTTCGACTGGTGAACGTGAGAATGCAGTCGCTGCATCCTGAATATCTCCACGATAACCGAAGGCGCAAAACCCTGCCGATCACGGTCAGGCTCCAAAACGATCAGCGTTTCAAAATACTGATCCAGTAGCGACGGCTGCTCCCAAAGCGTAGCGATCTTTTCCAGCACGTGGGGATGGCGGTTTTCCAGTTCCAGCGGATATTCCGCATTCAGGCTTGAGACGATTTGTTTGATCTTCTCGTTCATTCAACTCCTTTCCAAATATCAATGGGTTCAGACTACCTTGATCTGCTTCACCTAAAAAAACTATTGCGATGCTGATACCAATCTAGTGTTTGTTCAAAATTGCAGAATTCAATTCGAGCCTGAAAATCGTGGTCCCCGATTGTTACCAAACCGTTCTTCGCAAGGCATTGCTCACCTGAAAAACTATTGCGAGCCTGCCCCTCATGGCACTCGGTTAAGCACAAAACTCACGAAGCATCAGGGAATAACACATGTTTCGCGACATCAAAATAAGTGGAATGAGCTACCGTCCCTTCCCCTTCAAGGGGAAGGCTAGGATGGGGATGGGTTCATTTGTCACAATTGCCCCCATCCCCACCCCAACCCTCCCCTTGAAGGGGAGGGAGTTTGCAATTATTTTTCTTAACCGAGTGCCATGAGAGCCTGCCCCCATTAGCTAATTACCAGTCCATCTCACGGCGTGGGACATCAGTGCCCAGATCATCATCGGTGATTTCATCGGGAAAATCGTCACTCAGCTTGCCTACTACGGCAGAAGTCTTGCGTGAAACAAAAGGTGTACCGGTTTGTTCTGCCAACTGGCGGGCTTTTTCAGCAGCGCGTAGCAAGGCTTGCGGAACCTTTTGCAGATCTGGATCTTTCAAGTGTGAAACAGCGACTGATTTCATTTGTTCTGTCCCTCATCTATCAAAACAGCGGGTGTATCTGAATTGTCGTATAGCTGCCATCCATCCACCAGCAGTTTATACCGTTCAAAATTAGCAATGCCGTGCACATAACGGCGGCGGATGACATCGGTGGGAATATTGTGACCACCCTGCCTGACCCGAATCGCCACGCGTTCGATTGCCATCTCGGCATCTGGCAACGAGAGAAAGATCAGATTCACGACGTAACCCGCTGCACGCCACGACGGAATCATCTGGGCATAGGACAAACCGGAAAGCGTCGTCTCAAATGAAAAACTCTCGCCGCGCTTCGCATAGTCAGCAATCGTCTCCAGCATTATTCGTCCCGCCTTGAACGCAGCCAGATCGGGTGCGAAAGGCGACAACCCAGCGGCAATCAGATCGGCATTCACAAAGTTGGGCAACTCCGCATCCGTCGGCAAGAACTCGCGCGCAAAGGTCGTCTTACCTGCGCCGTTCGGCCCGGCGATGATGACGATGCGTTTTGTGTGTGCCGTGGAAGTCATGATCTCCGTTCATCTCGAAATTATTTCGAGCCTGGCCCCTTTAGCTTACTCTAACGTTCATTCGCGGCATCGCGATTGAAGCGGAAGCCGCGCGTGGAGATGGTCGCGGCATTGAACTTGAACTTGACCTTGCGCTTGGTTTCCTCGGTCACGGCCTCCTGCAAGATCACTCGCACATTCTTGCCGTTCCATCCTTGATACTCGCGGGGCAGATTCACAACTCCGTCATGCACCTTGCTGACAAACTCGACTACTTGCATGGTCAATCTCCATTTGGGAATTAAAGGGGGATGGCCGCCCCTTTAATTTTTCACTTGATAGAAAAAACTTCGAGCCTGACCCCTTAAATTCTGCTGTCGCTGCACGACAGTATTGTCAAGTGGCATTGAATATTTGAGTTTAGGGGCTAGGGGAAAACCGTGGTCTGTCCCCGATTGTTTTTATTGCGATGCCAATTAGCTATTAGAGCGTTCCCACAATATTTGGCACTCGGGGGGCTAGAAGCACAAAGAGGCGCTGTATGACATCAGCCTCAGAGAATTCCTTAACCCCCCGAAACTCCTTGACTGTCCATGCAATCATGTCAACCAAATCATGGCCGCGAATATAATTTCGACAATCACCATTAAGCTTCAACAGCCAACCGCCAAGCAATTCTTCATACCGGTTCTTTAAACCCATTTCCCCATTCTTAATTAGCAAACGATCCATATATGTAGATAAATCAAATGCAATCTGGCTGCCTTCTTTTGATAAATATTTTTCAAATGGAAGCCACTTCAAATTCAAACCAAGCTCACGATCCGCTAAGCGCAATGCAAATAGATTTCGAAGTACCACTATGAGCGAATCTTTATATTGATTCCAGTTATCGATTTTAGATTTAGCGGTTGTTAGAATTACATCTTGCAGCACTTCGTCCGAAAAAAAATGGAGCTCAATTGAACTAAACTCAGTCCAAGTTAACCTAGCCGTGTCCTCCAGCTCACCAAACCAGTGGTCTAAGTCTCTATCAACAAAACATTTGTATGAACACGCAGCGGGTAAATTCGCTAATTCACGTGCTAGTGTAATTACACGTTGCTTGTTTCCTGATGATAGTCCGTGACTAGCAACAAGCTCATTCGGCACTTCAACAGTTTGGATTTCATATGCTTTTCTAGAGTCATCTTTCATGCTGCGAAAGCAATTTGAAAGAATGTCCCGATCAAATGCACCTTCAACAAATATATCTTTAAGAGTAGGTTCAAGCTCATATCGTACCGACAGCTCACCAATCGTCCATCGCTCACTCATTGAATATTCACCAACTTGACGACGCGATCCTTGTGTTGCGCAAGGAGTTCTATTGAGTGTGAGGCAAAGATAAACTGTATCGTCGCACCTTGAGTAATATCTAGAAGTGATTGCACAAGTTGCCTTTGCCACTTAATGTTCAAGGAAATTTCCGGTTCATCAATCATAAATACACTAGGGCGATCTCGTGCAGTCAACACATAACAGAACAAAAGCAAAAGTTGTTGTTCACCCGAAGAAAGCTGGGCAGGTGTAAGTAATTCTCCCAACTTATTTTGGATGAAAAATCCTTTGCTGAGTTGGTATGAAAGTTCTTTGTCACTCAGCATTCCATTTACAATTTTTACCAAACGATCAACAATTTGAAATATTGGCTCTACAGCATCAAGTCGGCCTTCAAGACTTTTGATATACGGCTTCAGCAATTCAGCTGCCAAGGCGCTCTTCTTCCTTGACCGTGCCACCAACGACTTCCTAAAAGCCAGAGTTGATAATTGAGTAGCAAATTCATAGCGCGACAATTCATTTGTTTTTAACTCGATGGCATCGAAACTCTTAACCAATTCTTTCGCATCAGCAGGAGCCTGTGCCGCTTGCGATGGCGACATTAGATGCCGCAACACATCAACATAAACTGAGTGCACATTCATCGAACCTTGATTGGTACCTTTGACAGCGTTACCCCAAACCCACTGACCCGCAGAACTCATAGCCTGAGAAAGTGCAATTTCACGAGACCTGCCAACCAACTCGTTTATTTTCCTAGGATCTTCGTATTGCATAACACGGCGCAACTCCATCTCGTCACTAGGGTCAGAAACTGCGTCGCTATCTAAACGCCGGTCTGCATCCAATATAAAAGTTGTAGGCACATACGTCATCAGCATTTCCAAAAAGGCGGTCTTTCCGCGTGGTATCTGATTTTCGCCCTTAATACTTTTCTTTCGAATTACCCTAGCACCGGCAGCGTTCAACTCCGTTACGTATTGGATATCAAGATACTCTTCTACCTCGGCTTTAGGATGAAAATCCCATACTGCAAGTACTTTAGCGTCTTTCAATATTTCGAATGTCAAAACACGATGGCCTTGTTGTTTTGAGAAGCGCGCATTGAGTACAACACCAGATGCAAGCTCAACTTCAAGATTCTCAAAATTTATTGTGTAAAGTGCATTTCGATGCCCCCTATTTTTTGCCGCAGAAAGCAAATGGAAGGCTAGGCGCAAGACTGTGCTTTTTCCAACACCGTTATCACCATATAGAATTGCTGCATTAAAAAAACTGCCTTTTTCTGGTAGGCGATATGAGTACAGGCCAAATAGCTTTTCAACTTTAATCGTTGTAATTAACTTCTCTGACATAGCGCACTCCAAATATGAATTAGTTGTTCTTTGTAATACCTAGCGCCTGCATACCAAAACTCACCGACTAATCGGCTTATACCGAATCCGCTTAGGCTTCGCGCCTTCTTCACCCAAACGCTTGCGCTTGTCCGCTTCGTATTCCTGATAGTTACCATCAAAGAACGTCCACTTGGAATCACCTTCGCAGGCGAGGATGTGGGTGGCGATGCGGTCTAGGAACCAGCGGTCGTGGGAGATGACGGCGACGCAGCCGGCGAACTCTAACAACGCATCTTCCAGTGCGCGCAGTGTCTCTACGTCGAGGTCGTTTGATGGTTCGTCGAGTAGCAGCACGTTGCCGCCGGAGATGAGGGTTTGCGCCAAGTGCAGACGTCCACGTTCACCACCAGAGAGTTGGCCGACGATCTTGCCTTGGTCACCACCTTTGAAGTTGAAGCGGCCGATGTAGGCACGCGCTGGCGTTTCGTATTTGCCCACGGTCAATATCTCGTTACCGCCAGAGATGGCATCGAACACGGTCTTGCCGTTGTCCAGTGAATCACGCGCTTGGTCCACGTGCGCGATCTTAACGGTCTGGCCGATCTTCACGGTGCCGCTATCTGGTGTTTCTTTACCGGTGATCATGCGGAACAGAGTGGATTTACCTGCACCGTTAGGGCCGATGATGCCGACAATGGCGCCGGGTGGGATCTTGAAGCTGAGGTTGTCGATGAGCAGACGGTCGCCATAGGCTTTGCTCACGCCTTCGAATTCGATGACTTCATTACCCAGACGTTCGCCCACGGGGATGAAGATCTCCTGCGTTTCGTTGCGGGCCTGGTGTTCTTGCGAATTGAGCTCTTCAAAGCGTGCGATACGCGCCTTGGATTTGGCCTGGCGCGCTTTCGGGTTCTGACGCACCCATTCCAATTCTTGCTTCATCGCTTTGGCGTGGGCATCCAGTTGCTTTTGCTCTTGCGCCAAGCGCTCGCCCTTTTGGTCGAGCCAGCTTGAGTAGTTGCCCTTCCAAGGGATGCCGTGTCCACGGTCGAGTTCCAAGATCCATTCGGCGGCGTTGTCGAGGAAGTAACGGTCGTGGGTGACAGCCACCACGGTGCCGGGGAAGCGCACGAGGAATTGTTCCAGCCATTCCACCGATTCTGCATCCAAGTGGTTGGTGGGTTCGTCCAGCAACAGCATGTCGGGCTTTTCCAGCAGCAGTTTGCACAGCGCCACACGGCGCTTCTCACCACCAGAAAGGTTCTTGATGACGGCATCCCACTCGGGCAGACGCAACGCATCGGCGGCGATCTCCATCTGGTGTGATGCATCGCTACCGCTTGCTGCGATGATGGCTTCGAGGCGCGCTTGCTCGGCGGCGAGTGCGTCAAAATCGGCGTTCTCTTCGGCATAGGCGGCGTACACGGCATCCAACTTGGATTGTGCTTCCATCACTTCGCCGAGGGCGGATTCAACTTCTTGGCGCACCGTCTTGGCAGGGTCGAGCACTGGCTCTTGCTCCAAATAACCGATCTTGATGTTGGGCAGATGCTGCACCTCGCCGTCGTATTCTTTGTCCTGCTTCGCCATGATGCGCAGCACGGTGGATTTACCCGAACCGTTCAGACCCAGCAGGCCGATCTTGGCGCCGGGGAAGAAACTGAGGGAGATGTCTTTGATGATCTGACGTTTAGGGGGGACGATCTTGCTCACGCGGAGCATAGACATTACGTATTGGCCTTGTACCATTTTGCGGATTCTCTAAAGGGTTGCTGGAAGAGGCGTAGCTTACCGCAAAGCGGGGTAAGTAAGAACCGCAATAATGTGCCAATCCGCACTTCCGTCATACCGGCGCAGGCCGGTATCCAGTGGTTTTATCATGCATGCCTTGGGCTTTGTTCACGCTTCGCGTGAGATGTATTTTTTCAACTGGATGCCGGCCTGACTAAAGGGCAGCCTGTCCTGAGTTTATCGAAGGGCAGGAATGACGAAATGAAGCTAAGGGAACCTCTAAAAATTCGTCACACCGGCGAAGGCCGGTGTCCAGTGGTTTTATCATGCATGCCTTGGGCTTTGTTCACGCTTTGCGTGAGATGTATTTTTCAACTGGATTCCGGCCTGCGCCGGAATGACGAAAGGAAGCTAAATTTGCCTCACCACTTAAGTATCAGCTTGCCTACCCATAACCCTAGGATGCCGAAAACGATCATCGGCAGGGAATGCCATTGCAGCACGTGCAGGATGGAGTCGTTGTTCTCTTGCAGGCGCAGCCACATGGCACCGACGCTGAAGGCATGCAACAGTGCGATGCTGCCCGCCCATTGATAATGTGTGCTGGCAAGTTTGCGCATGGCATACAGCAGCCAAGCGCCAGGTAGCAGAGCGACCATCAAGATCGCCAAGGTACATTCGATGCCGTGAACCGGTAATGGCGCGGGTGGCACATCGGCACGCCACGCCATGAACAATACGCAGGCCAACACGCCAAATACCGCCAGCGGCATCCACACCGCACGGCGCATCTGGTACATATCAGGGAACGACAGCAAGGCTGCGCTCACCGAGGTGGCGATGAACATGGCGACCAACAGCGCCGCTTCGATGGCGAACCAAGGATGTTCGAAGGCGGCAGCCAATTCGTTGCGCACACCGGAAAAAAGCAGTAACACCAGCAGGTAGGCGGCCGCTAGCGCCATCCATTTCAGGCTGAGCGCGATCGGATGCAACGCGGGTTCTACCGCCCCGCCTTCCTGCGCCAGTTGCCCGATTAAATTTTCAATGTCTTTCATAAATACCTCTTACGTTCCACCTCTCGTCATTCCCGCGCAGGCGGGAATCCAGCGGTGTTATTAAATATGCCTTCTAGTTCGTCCTTGCTGCGCAAGGAATCTTTTATATAACTGGATTCCCGCCTGCGCGGGAATGACGGTGGGAGTTGTTTTTTCATGTTTCCTCCAACCGCTTTCGTAATACTTTGTAGGCACGGTGTGCCGCCACTTTTACCGCCGATTCATTCATGCCCAGCTTCGCCGCCACTTCTTTGGCTGTGTAGCCTTCCTGATGCATGAGTTGCAAGATGGCGGCCTGCTTCTCAGGGAGTTTTGCGATCTCCCCACTGATAGATTCGTACGAGATACCGGTTTCGGTTACATCGTCATGCAAATCATTTTCCAGATCGGCGATATCGACCGCGTGTTTGATGTCGTCGGCATAGTGGGAACGCAGGTAATCCTGCAAACGGAACTTGGCGATGGCGTACACCCAAGGAGTGAAAGGACGTTGCCCGTCATAGGTGTGGCGCGCTTTGTGGATGGAGACAAGTATCTCTTGCAACACGTCATCCACATCATTGGCGAAGAGCAGACGCTTGGACAGGAATGGCCGCAGCAACTGTGCTGTGGCATGTAACACCTTGGCATAGGCGGCCTGATCGCCCGCCAGCGCTTGCTGCATCAATCGTTCCAACTTTTGGCTTTGCTCTGTCAAGGACGCTCCACTATGTAACCAAATCCAGACTTGCCGCGAATACACCAGCAAGGGAGCGCATCATAGCTTCTCCGGCACTTCGCCTTGTTCAGAAATACGCACAGGAGATCATCATGCAACGCAGACAGTTTCTTTTCGGCTTATCCGCCATTGGGCTTGCACTCGCCACGCGCAGCTTCGCCAAGCCGATGAGTGCGGATGTCTCCATCATGCAGTTCGGTGACGATGGCAAAGCGCTCGGCCGCGTGACTTTACCCAAGGTACGCAAAGACGCGGAATGGAAACAGCGTTTGTCGCCGCTGGCTTACAACGTCACCCGCGAACAAGGTACCGAGCGCGCCTTCTCGCAACCCGGTTACGACCGGCACGAAGCGGGACTGTATCGTTGCGTCTGTTGCGACAACGCCTTGTTCGACGCAAAGACGAAATACGATTCGGGCACGGGTTGGCCCAGCTTCTGGCAACCCATCTCGGCGGAGAACGTGCGCAATATCGAAGACCACGCATGGGGCATGGCGCGCACCGAGGTGCAATGTGCCTTGTGCGACGCACATTTGGGGCATGTGTTCAACGATGGCCCCAGACCCACCGGACTGCGCTATTGCATGAACACCGTGTCGCTGCGCTTCGTGCCTTACCGTAAGGGTTGAACATGATATTGATCTTCGTGTTGTCCTACATCGGCGGTGTACTCACCATCTTCAGCCCCTGCGTGTTGCCGGTGTTGCCTTTCATCTTCGCACGCTCCGACCAGTCGTTCCGGCGCAGCGGCTTGCCCATCCTCATCGGCATGGCGCTGACCTTCACCGTATTGGCGAGCCTTGCGGCAGTGGGCGGTGCGTGGCTGGTGGCCGTAAATCAATATGGGCGATATGCGGCGATGGGATTGCTGTTGCTGTTGGGATCGGCGCTGATCTTCCCTGCCCTGTCAGAAAGATTGATGCGCCCTTTCGTGGCGCTGGGCGGACAGTTGCAACAACGGGCAGATAGCCAGCACAGCGTGAAAGGTGCGTTGTTATTGGGCGTTGCGGTGGGCTTTTTGTGGGCGCCCTGCGCCGGGCCGATCTTGGGTCTGGTGTTGGCGGGCGCGGCATTGAACGGAGCGAACTGGTACAGCGCATCGTTGCTGCTGGTGTTCGCGGCGGGTGCGGCTTCTTCATTGGGTTTGGCGTTGCTGGCAGGCGGGCGTGTGTTCGCGGCGATGAAACGCGGACTCGGTGCCGAGGAATGGGTGCGGCGCGGCTTGGGCGTGCTGGTGGTCGCGGGTGTGGTGGGCATCCCACTGGGGTGCGATACGCGGTTTCTCGCACAGGTCTCGTTTCTGATCTCTGGCCAGACT
>Ga0074196_11011_pt1 | contig 11402 bp, 9 predicted proteins | sample EPASupsiteSAE300_FD_64214 | JGI IMG/M metagenome (GOLD analysis project Ga0074196, IMG submission 64214) | Bioremediated contaminated groundwater from EPA Superfund site, New Mexico - Sample SAE3-00 | ecosystem: Environmental > Aquatic > Deep subsurface > Groundwater > Contaminated ... | reverse complement strand
GACAGTGACTACGCCTAGAGGTTTTATCACAACTACCCAGATACCCGTTAATGATTAATATGTAGGGTAGCTTTACAGCAAGGGCATCCTTTCGGATGCCCTTTTTATTGCCTAAGTTAAATCTCTTCTACTGCAAAAATTCGTCTATGTTCACGGATGGCATACCGATCCGTCATCCCTGCGATGTAGTCTGAAACTACCTTAGCTTTAGACTGTTCCGATTGCGGAACGAACTGCGGGGGGAGTAAACGCGAATCGCCCATGAAAGCTTGGAATAGGTCGCCAATGATGCGCCGTGCTTTGGCGCTCATACGCATCACGCGGTAGTGTCGATAGAGCTGCGTTCGCAGCACGGCTTTCAATTCACGATTCTTTTCGTACATTTCCTTGCTGAACGCCACCAATGGCGGAGCGGCACGAACGTCATCCAATGAACTTGGCGCATGCTGTTGAATATTTGCTTCAGTCTGCGCGATCAAATCTGAAACCAAAGCGTTGATCATGCGGCGTACAGTTTCATGCACGACACGGCGTTCTGCCAAATTTGGAAATGCTTGGCGCACTTCATCAAGGTGCTCCGAAAATAGTCGCACCGATGACAACTGCTCCAGAGTGAGAAGACCTGAACGCAAACCGTCATCGACATCATGGTTGTTGTAAGCGATCTCGTCTGCCAGATTAGCCAGTTGGGCTTCTAGCGAAGGGCGCTGATTAGTCAGGAATCGCTCACCGACTTCACCAAGCTCGGCTGCGTTGATTACAGAGCAATGCTTTAGGATGCCCTCGCGCGTTTCAAAGCACAGATTCAACCCGTCAAACGCGGCATATTTTTCTTCCAACACGTCAACAACTCGCAAAGACTGCAGGTTATGTTCGAACCCGCCATGATCTTTCATGCATTCATTCAATGCCTCCTGCCCCGCATGTCCGAACGGTGTGTGGCCAAGATCATGAGCAAGCGATATTGCTTCGACCAGATCCTCATTCAGGCGCAGGCGCCGAGCTATTGAGCGCCCTATCTGCGCCACTTCGATGCTGTGTGTGAGACGTGTACGAAAAAGGTCTCCCTCATGATTAACAAAGACCTGCGTCTTATATTCAAGACGTCGGAAGGCGGCCGAGTGAATGATTCGATCGCGATCACGCTGAAACTCACTGCGACCTAATGGCACGGGTTCCTCAATGCGCCTACCCCGCAGGCTGGCACTGACAGCATACGGCGCTAACAATTGCTCAGCCACTACATGCCTCTAATGTCTGCTCTAGCGATTCCTGGGGCACATCGCTTGTCATGATTGCATTTCCTAGTGATTTCAAAAGCACGAAGCGTATCTTTCCGTCTGCCACTTTTTTGTCCAAGCCCATCAGTTGCATGTATCTTTCTGACCCCAGTTTTGGACCGATTGTTGGCAATCCCACACGCTCGAACAGCTTTCTCACACGCATCACATCTTCCGCGCTCAACCATCCAAGTCGATGCGACAGATCAGTTGCCATAATCGTACCAGCCGCGACCGCCTCGCCATGCAACCAAGTCCCGTAACCCATCCCATTCTCGATGGCATGTCCGAAGGTATGCCCGAGATTCAGCAAGGCTCTCTCGCCGCTCTCGCGTTCGTCATTACCAACGACTTCTGCTTTATTTTGGCAGCTTCTGGCGATGGCATATTGCAAAGCCGCTTTATCGCGGGAAAGCAACTTTTCGATATTGGCTTCAAGCCACTCCAAGAATGGCAGGTCCCTAATCAATCCATACTTGATGACCTCAGCCACACCCGCACGCAATTCTTTATCCGACAAAGTATCGAGCGTGGTCACATCTGCCAGCACGACCAAAGGCTGATAGAACGCACCGATCATGTTCTTCCCCAAAGGGTGATTGATGCCTGTCTTTCCGCCGACAGATGAATCGACTTGCGATAGAAGCGTCGTCGGAATCTGAATGAATGGCACTCCCCGCAAATAACTTGCGGCTGCGAACCCTGTCATATCGCCAATCACACCACCTCCCAATGCGATGATGGGTGTACTGCGTTCGCAGTGGGCGCGCAACAATGCATCGTAGATCACATTCATCGATTCATTGTTCTTGTATTGCTCGCCGTCCGGCAGAATGATGCTCTCGATCTGTATCTGATGGTGAGCCAGCGTTTCCTTCAACCGATCCAGATATAGCGGTGCAACTGTTGTGTTGCTTACGATGACTGCGCGCTTTCGTGGCAGATAAGGGAGCAATAATTCTGGTTTGTTCAGCAGGTCATTGCCAATATGTATCGGATAACTGCGTTCGGCCAAGCCGACACTAAGCGTCTTCATTGATTCGTCTTCCCCAACATTAGAACTTGCTTTCAATTCTTGAAGCCTTTGCTGCAATCGCATCAAAAGCACGTGGACGCTCTGTTTGCCAGTGTGCATGACGATGTCCGCGATCTCGGAATAGAGCGGGTCTCGTTGCTCGAACAATTCCTGTAACCTTGCGCGCGGATCAGCGGTTTGTAGCAATGGCCTGTTTGTGTCATGGCGCGTGCGTTGCCAAAGATCATGCACGCTGCTTTTTAGGTAAACGATGGTTCCACTAGCTTTAAGCACTGAACGGTTGTGTGAGTTGAGGATCGCACCCCCTCCCGTTGCCAGAACAAGACCGCTCCGCCCTGCCAAGTCCTCCAAGACGGAGGTTTCTCTTTGCCTGAATCCCGCCTCACCCTCGACATCGAAAATGTGAGGAATCGTAACGCCCGTGCGGCGCTGTATCTCCTCATCACTATCGATGAAAATCTGGCCAAGCTGCTTTGCTAATAACCTTCCTACAGTCGTTTTGCCAGAGCCCATCATCCCGATCAAGATGATGTTGCCTGATTTTTCTTTATGTGAAGTCGTATCGCTCATGCTGAGAATTGTAGCTGGAATTCTTTTCTACCTCTGCAAAACAAAAGCCCGGCTCACGCCGGGCTTCCAAACAACCTGCTGCTATATCAATTTGACCCCAATGTATCCTTCAATATCTTAGGTGTGATGAATACGAGCAATTCTTTCTTGCTCTTCACTAGTGTGTTTTGTTTGAACAACCAGCCCATCACAGGAATATCACTCAGTCCAGGAACAGCGGAAGTCGAATCTGAATCCTCTTGGGTGTAGACACCTCCAATCACCACTGTTCCACCATTATCCACCAATACCTGTGTATCTACCCTCTTGGTGTTGATACTTGGGACACCTGCATAAATATTGCCCACTGTATCCTGTGTAACGTTGACCTTCATCGTCACACTATCTTCGGGGGTGATTTGAGGCGTGACGATTAAGCTTAACACCGCCTTCTTGAATGCCACGTTCGTAGCGCCGCTGCTGCTGGATTGCAAATATGGCACTTCAACACCAGCTTCGATCGTGGCCGGCGTCTTGTCTCCGGTCACTACGCGAGGGCTAGCAATGTTCTTTGTCGTACCATCAAGTGCAGAAGCATTGAGTTCCATTTTTAAAACTTCCGTGCTTGCCGCATTAAAGAGGTTCATGGTCAACCCCCCCATACCCGATGCGGCGCCAGGCAAATTGACACTTCCAGACAAATTACCACGCACAGCATTACCATTCGCCACACCTACCGTTGGGCCTGTATATCCCAACCTTCCGCCCAGTGTGTGGTTGAATGATTCCCCAGCCTCAACAAATCTCGCCTCGATCAATACTTGACGAACAGGAACATCCACCAATTTAATCATTTTCCTAACCTCTTCCAAACTGGTTGGTACGTCCTTAACGAAGAGCATGTTCGTTCTCAAATCAAAGTTTGCACTACCTCGCTTTGACAATATCTTCTGTTTCTCATCAGAAATGAGCTTCACAATATCCGCAGCCTTAGCGTAAGACAAAGCAAAATTCTCTGTACGCATTGGCTCTAACTCGGTAATTTCCTGACGCGAAGAGAAATCAATCTTTTCCTTTGCTGCGATTTCTTCTCGAGGCGCCACCTGAATCACATTACCGTTTTTACGCATATCCAAGCCACGGCTTTGTAAAATAATATCAAACGCTTGGTCCCAAGGAACGTCCTTCAAGCGCAAGGTCAGACTGCCAGACACTGTGTCACTGATCACCATGTTCAATCCAGTGAAATCTGCGATAACACTTAATGCTTCACGCGTCGAGATGTTCTGGAAATTGAGCGTGAGCTTTTCACCCGAGTATCCGGGAACATTACCCTTAACTAGCTTATTTGGATCCTCAACGACGGCTTTGACTTCGATGATGAATTTGTTGTCTGTTTGGTATGCGGAGTATTCCCACAATCCTTTTGGCTCGATCGACAATCGTGCGTTACCGCCTTGAACAAATGCGTCCACCAATTGAACCGGCGTTGCAAAATCTGAAACATCTAGCTTGCGTTGCAGATTCCTAGGAAGTGTTGTGCGCTGAAAATCCACTACGAGTGCTTTACCTTGCTGCTTGATATCAATACCGATGTCAGCATCCGACAAGTCGATTTGAATTCGTCCTTCGCCATTTTTTCCTCTACGGAAATCGACATCTCTCAGACTATGTTTTTGCTGACCCGCAGAGGCATCCGCAAAATGTGTCGTAGCAACTGGCTCAGCAGTGCCGCCTAACCCCTTGGGCTGCAGCGTGATCAACACATCGTTTCCTTCGATACGAGTGTCGTAACTCACCATCTGCACCAAATTGACGACTAAGCGCGTGCGGCTTCCAGCCTGCACGATATTTGCACTGCGCAAATCTCCATTACCGAACTCCTGCATCGATTTACCTAAGCCATTAGCCGTTGCCGGAAAATCGAAAGCGATTCGAGGAGGGGTATTAATTGTGAATGCTGCTGGCTGGGTACTTGGAGCTGTTTTCAAACTAACTTTGATAACAATCTTTCCACCCGTATCACCACTCGCGCTGATCGATTGGATGGAATTCATCTCACCTCCCAATCTGGCTGCTTCTTGTGCTTGCGCATTGAATGTGACCGCCGCAAGTACAATCGGAACTAATCGAATGAAGCTTAGCGCTGAATTATTAAACAGTTTCATATTTTTACTCCTAATCACTCGACTAATTGCAGACTGCTTTCACGCTCAGTCCAATCGCCAGCACTGTCCTGAACCATTTCTTTGATTTTCACCTCGGCCTCCGAGACAGACAATATTTGCCCAAAGTTAAGCCCGATATAGTTACCTGCCCTTACTCGGTAAATCTTACCTTCTGAAGATTTCACCACAGCGTGGCCTACATTGCGCTGAAACAAATAACCAACCATTTTCAGACTCTCCAGTGGATAGTCTTCAAGCTCCTCTTTGGGTCGATCCAAATCTGGCTGATTCTGTCCATTTCGATTAGCGCTCCTAGTATCCTGTTTGCGGGGCTTGAAAGGATCTGGCAACGAAGTGTCATTATTGTAAGCGAATGGCTCGTAAGGCTTGATGTCTGGGGGAGGCTCTACCTTGCCGCGCATATCCGCCCCTGCGTTATTAACAAAATCGCGTAAATCTTGAAATTCCTCGCCGCCGCAGCCCGTTAGAAGAACCGCCATTAACAATGCTGAGTGCCATGCTCTCATTTATTTCGCCCCCGCAGGTTTGGTGCGCTTCTGCGCAGCAAGCTCGCTCTCATCAAGATAGCGGTATGTTTTAGCTGTTGCATCCATCGCAAGCCCCCCCGCTACCGGTGAGATACTTATGTCGTTCAATGTGACTATTCGCGGCAACTGGGAAATATCGCTCGCAAAATTCCCCAAGTCATCATAATTACCACTCACTTTGATGGAGATAGGCTGCTCAGTGAACACACCTGTAGCCACTTCATTCCCTGGCCGGAACAAATCAAATTGCAATCCTCGACCCAAGCCTGCTTGGTTAATATCGGTCAACAAAGCATCCATTTCCGACTTGCTGGGTAGTTGCTTTAACAAAGCCCCAAAAGACTGCTGTGTGTCAATCAGCTGCTTCTTGATGATATCTAAATTGATCGCCTCTTTTTTCTTGACCAAGAAGGTTTCTCTTAATTGCTCTTCCTCTTGCCTGACCTGCTTCAGGCTCTCGTACTGATCTTGCCAATCAAAAAACGCTCCCAGTGCGACAATCAAGAGCAATACCACCAAAAAAGACGCTAGCTTAACCAACCACGGCCAAGAGCCTGGTTTTTTAGGGTCGATATTTTTTAATTCTTCAAGGAAATTCATATCTCACCCCTAATTCTTTCCACCGGTCTTTGCCGGAACTTGAGTTGCTGGTGCAGCCAGCTTCGTCAAGTTGAAATTCAGAGAAAACTCACTCACCCGCCCCCCACCCACATTGGCAGCATGTATTTCTACAAGGGTAGGCGAATCAAGCCAAGGTGAATCTTCTACAGACCGCATAAGCGTTGAAATACGAGCGTTGGACTGGGCGTATCCCACCAAGGCAATCTTATACCCAGACTGTTTTACGCTCTTGATATAGACACCATCAGGTAAAATCCGCAACATCTGATCCAGCAGATGCACCACGTCTGATCGAGTCGACTGAAGATTTTCAACTACATTCTTTCTCGCCAAAAGTGACTGCGTTTGCTCGCGCAACTTCTTTATCTCTTCGATTTGCTTATCCAGTACCGCAATTTCTTGTTTCAAATAAGCGTTACGTCGCTCTTGGTATTCGATTTGAGCACTAATCGCTACGTGCACCAACGCCACGATCAATGCTCCAACTGCAAATGAGATTGCGCTCAGCACAATAAATTGGATCTGTTTCGCGCGGCGTTTCTCAGCGCGATGGGGTAGTAGGTTAATTCGAATCATGATGGATCAAACCTCCGCATCGCCAATCCGCAAGCAATCATTAAGGCTGGCGCATCCGTTTGCAATTGACGCGGCTTGATACGACTAGAAAGCGTCATCAGCTCGAATGGATTGGCAACAAGTGTGCTGACTTGTGTTCGAGTAGCCACAGCCTCATCCAACCCAGCAAGCGCCGCACACCCACCTGCCAAAACGACATAGCTGACTTCGTTATACTGTGTAGAGGTAAAAAAGAACTGCAAAGCACGCGCGACTTCCATCGCAACGCTCTCGCGGAAGGGAGTCAAAACATCACTTTCGTAATTTTCGGGCAATCCACCATTCTTCTTGGCTGACTCAGCCTCTTCGACAGATAAGCCGAACGCACTCTGGATATGCTGTGTCAGTTGAGCGCCACCAATCTGCTGATCTCGTGCGTAGACCGACTGGCCATTCCTCAGCACGTTGACGTTCATCACATTAGCGCCTATATCAACCACTGCAACACACTGATCTTCTGCTCCTCCCGGGAGTTGGGAACGTATCTGCTCAAAAGCGGCCTCGGCTGCATAAGGCTCTACATCCACCACAACTGCTTTTAAACCCGCTGATTGTGCCGCGGCAACACGATCTTCCACGTTGGCCTTACGTGATGCCGCCAATAGGATCTCAACCTCCTCAGGATTAGTCGACGAAGGCCCGATGACCTGAAAGTCGAGATTAACCTCCTCTAACGCAAAGGGGATGTACTGATTGGCTTCGGACTCGACTTGATATTCCAAGTCGTCTTCGCGCAATCCCGCGGGGAGCATGATCTTCTTGCTGATGACTGCTGCAGCAGGCAACGCCAGACTGACATTGCGAATCCGAGTGCCCATGCGCTTCCAAGCTCGGCGCAAAGCTTCCGAAACTGCGTCCAAGTTGTTGATATTCCCATCACTTACAGCGTCTGAAGGGAGCTCTTCAATCGCGTATCGCTCAACGATATAGCCTCCCTTTTTGGGAGATTCACTCAACTCTAAAAGTTTTACTGAAGTGGCACTGATATCCACCCCGATCATGGGGGGCGTTGACGTCTGCAAAAAGTCTAACGGGATGTCGAAATTTCCTTTAATCATAGGATGGTTAGCGCTTTTTCGTACAAAGTGGTTTAAATCCTAGCAATAACTCTTGTGAGTGTAAAGTTTTTTCTGCTTACTCAATTTTATGAAGCTTGGACGATATAATCCCCGTGACAGCCTTTAATTCAAAATTCTATCTATGACTTCTCGTTGGTGGTTCTATCCCGCTCTGGTTGTGTTGGCGTTGCCGCTCATTCCTTTGTTGCTGCTGGTTTTCGCCGCCATTCTCACCTATCCGACTCTGCCCTCACTGGAGGCACTTACGGACTATCGACCAAAAATGCCATTGAGAGTTTTCAGTGCTGAGGGTGTGCTGATTGGTGAATTTGGCGAAGAGCGGCGCGAATTAGTCAAGATTGAAGAGGTGCCAGAACTGATGAAAAAGGCGATCTTAGCTGCTGAAGATGATCGCTTCTACGAACATGGCGGAGTGGATTACATCGGCGTACTGCGCGCCACATATTCGAATTTCACCTCAGGCGGAGTCAAGCAAGGTGCCAGTACGATCACGATGCAAGTTGCACGCAATTTCTTCCTGTCCAAAGAAAAGACAATGTCGCGCAAGTTCAACGAGATGTTGCTCGCCTTCAAAATCGAACACAATCTGACGAAAGACGAGATACTGCAGCTCTACATCAACCACATTTATCTTGGTCAGCGTGCCTATGGATTTGGCGCAGCGGCTCAAGCCTATTATTCCAAGCCACTCAGTCAACTGAACATCTCGGAAATGGCGATGTTGGCAGGATTGCCCAAAGCACCTGGTGCCTACAACCCAGTTGTGAATCCTAAGAGAGCAAAAATTAGGCAGGAATACATTCTGAAGCGCATGCGCGACCTTGGCTACATATCTAGTGAGGAATACGCGCTAGCGCAAAACGAACCAATACAAACCAAACAGACGACTTACCACCAAGAGTTCCCCGTAAATGCGGGCTACGTCGCCGAGATGGTGCGGCAAGAGTTGTACGACAAGTACCAAGAAGATATCTACACGCAAGGCTATAGCGTCTACACCACGATTCGCGCGCAAGACCAAGCTGTCGCCTACGCATCACTTCGCAAAGGTGTCATGGACTATGATCAGCGCCATGGTTACAGAGGGCCAGAGGGCTACATCGACTTGAAGAAGAACGACACAGATGAGTCGCTCGAAGACGCACTGCAAGATGTACCCAACAATGGCGATCTGACCCCAGCCGTGGTGCGTTCGGTCAGTTCAAAAAGGTTGACCGTCTTTATCAAGGGCGGCGAATCCGCCGACATCAGTGGCGAAGGACTTCGCTTTGCCCAACAGATGTTGGGAGACAAACTGGCTCTGAATCGACGCATCCGCAAAGGATCGCTTGTAAGGGTAAGAATGAATGACAAGGGCACGTGGGAGGTAGCTCAGGTTCCTCAGGCTGAGGCAGCCTTCGTTTCCGCCAACCCAAGAACGGGCGCCATCTATGCTCTCGTCGGTGGATTCGACTTCAATCATAATCAATTCAATCACGTCACCCAAGCATGGCGGCAACCGGGCTCTAGCTTCAAGCCCTTCATCTACTCGGCCGCCCTTGAGAAGGGATTCACCCCCGCCTCTGTAATCAACGATGCGCCACTGGTAGTCGACCTGATCGACACTGGTGGCGAGGCTTGGGAACCAAAGAATTTCGATGGCGAGTTCGATGGTCCGATGCGCATGCGCCAAGGTCTGACTAAATCAAAGAACCTCGTCTCCATTCGCATCTTGCAATCCATTGGATTGAACTACGCTCAAGATTACGTCACCAAATTCGGCTTCGAGAAAGAAAAGGTGGGGCCTTATCTCACGATGGCTTTGGGCGCTGTCTCCGTTACACCGATGCAAATGTTGGGGGGTTATTCGGTATTCGCGAATGGCGGATACCGAGTCTCGCCTTACTTGATCCAGCGCATCGAAGATGGTCAGGGCAACATCATCAGCCAAGCCGCTCCTGTCGAAGTAGGCAAGGGAGCGGAACAGGTGCTTGATGTGCGCAATGCATTCACCATGGTGAATATGATGCAGGACGTGGTGAAGCACGGCACGGCGATTCGGGCGATGTTTCTAGGGCGACAAGATCTTGCTGGCAAGACAGGTACAACCAGCGACGCGATGGATGCTTGGTTCTGCGGTTTTCACCCCGCACTCGTGGCCGTCACCTGGATCGGTTATGACAATCCACGCAGTCTAGGCGAAAAGGAAACCGGTGGCGGAGCTGCACTCCCGATCTGGATCGACTACATGGGAGCGATACTCAAAGATATCCCTGGAATCGAGTACTCGATACCAGAACACATCGTCACAGCCCGCATCAACGAAAATGGCCTGCGTGACCATGATGGCGCTCGTGTCGATTACTTCTATGAAGAGAATCTGCCTCCAGAACAAAGCAGTGTTCCTATAGAGTCGGTCAAACCAAGCGAAACCGAGCAGCTATTCTAATGGGCAGATCCAACCTACAAAAAAGAGACCTGATGCGCGAGCAGCTCGCACATCAAGCCGCTCGTATCATTGCCGAAGAGGGCGTCGCTGATTTCGCCTTTGCCAAGCGAAAAGCTGCCAAGCAACTCGGCGCCGCGGATACACAGCATCTACCCAGCAATGAAGAAGTGGAAACGGCTTTACACACTTACCGCGCTCTTTATCAAGTCGACTCGCATCCAGACATCTTGCGACAACTTCGCGAAGATGCTCTGGATGCTATGCAGATATTCGCTGAATTCAATCCGTACCTGACTGGGTCTGTCTTAAGTGGAAGTGCGGGAGAAGACTCGGATATCAACCTCATGCTGTTTTCGGACGATGCAAAGGCCGTTCTACTGTTCTTGCTCAGACACAACATCGATTTTGAGGATGGTGAGTGGCGAGCTCGAATCGGAGGGCGTGAAGAGATAGTTCCCAGCTACACCCTGAGCAGCGAATCTGGCGTACTGATACACATGATTGTCTTACCAGAGAACACGCGTCACAGCGGTAGCCGCCACCCAGAAACGCATGCAGACATCACCGCACTAGAAACGCTGTTAGCTACCTGACTTCAGCCAGCGCGCCGCATCCAACGCAAAGTAGGTCAATATCCCGTCGGCACCTGCGCGCTTAAACGCCAGCAACGATTCCAACACACACGCCTCTTCGTTCAACCAGCCGTTCTGCGCTGCCGCCTTCAGCATGGCGTATTCACCGCTTACCTGATAGACAAATGTCGGCGCTTTGAACTCATCCTTTACGCGTCGCACGATGTCCAGATAGGGCATGCCTGGTTTGACCATCACCATGTCAGCGCCCTCTTGCAGGTCGAGGCCAACCTCCCACAGCGCCTCGTCCGAGTTCGCCGGATCCATTTGGTAGGTGTATTTATTGCCCTTACCTAGGTTGCCGCTGGAGCCGACCGCATCGCGGAACGGACCGTAGAAACTGGAGGCATATTTGGCCGAATAGGCCATGATTCGCGTGTGAATGTGGCCGTTGACATCCAACGCGGCACGTACTGCCCCGATGCGTCCATCCATCATGTCAGATG
>Ga0074196_10353_pt1 | contig 11422 bp, 11 predicted proteins | sample EPASupsiteSAE300_FD_64214 | JGI IMG/M metagenome (GOLD analysis project Ga0074196, IMG submission 64214) | Bioremediated contaminated groundwater from EPA Superfund site, New Mexico - Sample SAE3-00 | ecosystem: Environmental > Aquatic > Deep subsurface > Groundwater > Contaminated ... | reverse complement strand
ACCCAGCTCGCGCATGCGCCCAAGGGGGTGAGCCGCTTGCATCTGGTCTATCGCGCCGTGGCCGAAGTGTCGGCTCCGGTGCTGTCCGGTATCCTCATCATCGTCATCGTGTTCCTGCCGCTGTTCTCGCTCACCGGACTCGAAGGCCGCATGTTTGGGCCGCTGGCGCTGACCATCGTGTTTGCGCTAATGGGGTCGCTGCTGCTGTCGCTCAGCGTGATTCCAGTGCTGGCGAGCTTCCTCATGCGCTCCGGCGCACACAGCGAAGACCGTCTGCTGGCGGCGATCAAACGCGTGTATCTGCCGGCGATGCGCTGGGCTATTGAGTATCGCAAGTCCGCCGTGTTCGGGGCGATTGTGCTGCTCATCGCTGCCGCAGCGTTGTTTCCTTTGATCGGCAAGGAGTTCATGCCGACAATGGACGAGGGGCAAACGGTGGTGAGTCTGGAAAAAGCCTCCGACATCTCGCTGGAAGCATCGCTGGCGCTGGATGCACCGATCCAGAAAGCGATCCTAGAAATCCCCGAGGTCACCGGCATGATCTGCCGCAGCGGGGCCGACGAATTACGGCTCGACCCGATGGGTTTCTACCAGACCGATTGCTTTTTGCAGACCAAGCCTCGTGCAGAATGGGGCTACGATCTTGAAACTTTCGAAGGTAAGTTGCGAGAAAAGCTGGAGCCGTTTGAGGAACTGGGAGTCGAGGCCGGTTTTAGCCAGCCTATCGATATGCGCGTCTCGGAGATGTTGTCCGGTGTGCGCGCCGATGTCGCCATCAAACTGTTCGGCGACGACTTCGCTACACTGGAAGTGTTGTCCGGCAAGATCGAAGAGATCGTCAATCGCACCCAAGGCGCAAGCGACGTGTTCAGGGCACGCCTTTCCGGGCAAGGTTACCTCACGGTCGCCATCAATTCGGAAAAACTCGCACGTTACGGCCTCAACAATGAGGATGTGAATGCCGTGGTGGAATCGGCTGTTGGGGGCAAGGTGGTGACAGAGCTCATTGATGGCAGCCGACGCTTTGGTGTGCTGGTGCGTTATCCGGAAGCCGCGCGTGCCTCGCCTCGGGCAATCAAGGCGCTACTGATCCGAACTGCGGGCGGTGCGCTGGTTCCCCTCGGTGAGGTCGCCGATGTCAAGGAAGCGGACGGGCCGGTACTGATCCAGCGCGAATCGGCGCGGCGGTTGGTCGCCGTGCGCACCAACGTCGAGGGGCGCGATGTGGTGGGTTTCGTCGAGGAATTGCGGGCCGCCATCGAGCGAGAAGTGAAACTTCCCGAGGGCTACCACATCGACTACGGTGGGCAGTTCGAGAATCAGCAGCGGGCGGCGCAACGTCTGGGACTGGTCGTGCCGGTGTCCATCGCGCTGATCTTCTTCATGTTGTTCTCGACCTTCCGTTCCGTGCGCCAAGCCGGACTGATCATCCTGAACATTCCGTTCGCGCTGATCGGCGGCGTGGTGAGTCTCTATCTCTCTGGGCTTTATCTTTCGGTGCCCGCATCGGTGGGCTTCATCACGCTGTTCGGCGTGGCGGTACTGAACGGCGTGGTGATGGTGGCGTATATCAACCAGTTGCGCGAGACGGGACGCACGATACTGCAAGCAGTGCAGGAAGGTGCGGAACGCCGCTTGCGGCCAGTGCTAATGACGGCGCTCATCGCCAGCCTCGGCCTCATGCCGATGCTGTTGGCTAGCGGCCCCGGCTCCGAATTGCAGCGGCCATTGGCAGTAGTGGTGATCGGCGGGCTAATCACCTCCACACTGCTTACGCTGGTGCTATTGCCCACACTCTATGCATGGATCGAGACCCGTTTTGAATCGAGCATCAAGAATCCCCAAAGGAGCACCCTATGAAAAATCTTACATTGATCGTACATGCCGATATTCAACGGGCGCTGGCGGATACGCTGCACAGCTTTGAGCAGGTCGGTGGATTTACCTTCATGCAGGTCGAGGGGCACATTCCACAAGATGAATATGACCCGGCACTTTCCGCACGCGACCGCGTAATCGGCTACACGCCGCATGTACGTGTCGACGTTCTACTCAAGGACGAGGATGTGGACGAGGTCTTGCAGGCGTTGCTGGCTGCGGACTTTGGTCTGGTGGGGCGATGCAATTACCAAGTTACAACTGTAGAGCGCCAAGGAGCATTGTGAAAATGAAACAATCCGTATTCGTCATCAGCAACATGGATTGCCCGACCGAGGAAGCGCTGATCCGCAAGCGTCTCGGATTAGTGCCCGGTATCGGTGAACTGTCGTTCAACCTGATGACTCGCCGTCTTACGGTGATGCACACGCTGGATGATGAGCAAGCAATCCTCGATGCCTTGCGCGAAATCGGCATGAAGTCAGGCACCGAGCAGCAATGCCAGCCCGGATCCTGTTCCACTTGCGAGGTGGAATCTCCTGTGGTGTCGCGCCGGACCTGGCTGCTAATGGCGTTGTCCGGCACCGCCGCCATCGCGGCGGAAGTTGTCGCATGGTGCGGCGCGAGCGAGCAATCGGTTGCGGTGATCGCCTTGGCTTTGCTGTCCATTGCCACCGGTGGCCTCAGTACGCTCAAAAAAGGCTGGATCGCACTCAAAAACTTCACCATGAACATGAATTTCCTGATGAGCGTCGCCGTGATCGGCGCGATTGCCATCGGCGAATGGCCGGAGGCGGCGGTGGTGATCTTCCTGTTCGCGCTGGCCGAATTGATCGAATCGCTCTCAATGGAACGCGCAAAGAATGCGATCAAGGGGCTGATGGCCATGACCCCGGAGACCGCCACAGTGCAACTCGACAGCGGGGAGTGGGAAGAAATGGCGGCAGCCGATGTGCGGGTCGGACAAACCGTGCGCGTCAAGCCGGGCGGTCGCATCCCGCTGGACGGCATGGTCACAGCAGGCGGCAGCTCGGTGAATCAGGCACCCATCACCGGAGAGAGTATGCCCGTGGTGAAGGCGGCGGGTGATCCGGTGTTCGCGGGAACCCTGAACGAACGCGGCATGCTGGAATTCCGCGTCACGGCGAACAAGGGTAACACCACGCTGGACCGCATCATCCATACGGTGCAGGAAGCGCAAGGCCAGCGCGCGCCGACGCAGCGTTTCGTTGACCAGTTCGCGCTTTACTACACCCCTGCGGTAGTGGTCTTCGCGGTACTGGTGGCAGTCGTACCGCCTCTGTTGTTCGGCACAGAGTTCGAGCCATGGTTCTACAAGGCGCTGGTCATGCTGGTGATCGCCTGTCCCTGTGCGCTTGTGATCTCCACGCCTGTTACCGTGGTCAGCGGTCTTGCCGCTGCGGCAAGACAAGGCATTCTGATCAAGGGCGGCGTGCATCTGGAGAATGGCCGTTTGATCAAGGCGGTGGCGCTGGACAAGACCGGCACGCTCACGCACGGTAGGCCCATCGTGACCGATATGATTCCTCTGGTTGAGTTGTCTTCGGACAGGTTGCTGCAACTTGCCGCCAGCGTGGACGCACATTCCGAGCATCCCATCGCGGCGGCCATCGTATCGGCTTGGCAGGATGGCGGTAAGACGGAACGGGCGCTGTTGCCAATCGCATCGTTCGAATCCATCACCGGGCGCGGAGCCAAAGCGGTGGTGGAAGGGCAACTTTACTATGTAGGCAATCATCGGCAGGTCGAAGAACTGGGTATTTGCGGAGTGCATGTCGAAGAGGTACTGCATCGACTGGAGAAGGCAGGCAAGACTGCCGTGGTGCTGGCCACAGCAACCGAGCCGCTGTGCATCATCGGCGTGGCCGATACGGTGCGCGAGCATAGCGCCGAGGCTATCCGCCAGCTTCACGCGCTCGGTGTGAAATCGGTGATGTTGACCGGCGACAACCAGACAACAGCTAGCGTGATTGCCGCCCAAGTGGGTATTGACGATGCGCGCGGCAATCTGCTGCCGGAGGACAAACTGGTAGCGATTGATGAATTGGTCAGTCGTTATGGAAAAGTCGGCATGGTGGGTGACGGCATCAACGATGCACCGGCACTGGCCAAGTCATCCATAGGCTTCGCGATGGGCAGCGCAGGAACCGACACGGCCATCGAGACAGCCGATGTAGCACTGATGGATGACGATCTGCGCAAAGTGCCGCACTTCATCAAGCTAAGCCGCGATACTTCCTGGGTGTTAAAACAAAACATCACGCTGGCAATCGGTATCAAGGCGATTTTCTTCGGCTTGGCGCTCACAGGGAAAGCCACGCTCTGGATGGCGGTGTTCGCCGATATGGGGGCCAGCATGATCGTCGTATTTAATGGAATGCGCTTACTGAAATACAAGTCCACAGTCCAGCGGGCCTAACTTGCTCAAATCAGCCGGACTGGGTGATCAAATAATCTGGAATACGCACTACTAACAGCGGCGTTTGTCAGGGTTAAGCTGCAACGGCGGACTCTTCACCGTGCCGAATTAGCAGAACACGCAACAATCGCCGTGCAATGGCTGCAACACTGTGCCGCAGCCATTGCATTCGTAAAACCACTGGCAGGCATCGGTGAGCATGATTTCCTCTGTCTGATGTCAGCACTGCGGACAGGTGATGGTCGAGTGCAGAATTACTTCGTTCATGGTTAGCTATTCATCCCGGAGTTTGCGGTTGGTGCTGCATATTATTTCAGCACGGCATTCTTCCGGGTAGGGATGAATGCCGGCGTGTTTTCCAGATAGTGCTGGTATTCGTCGCCGAACATCGCCAGCGCGTCCTGTTCTTCGGCATGGGCCAATCGCTCGTACATCCACACCAGTATCGGGAACATCAGCAGCGTCAACAAGGTCGGCCATTGCAACAGAAAACCGAACAGGATGGACACGAAAGCAACGTATTGCGGATGGCGGATTCTGGCGTAGAGCCCGGTGGTAGCCAGTTTGTGTTCGCGCTGTGCTTGGTAAAGCACTTTCCACGCGGATCCTAGGAGAGCGAACCCGCCGCCGATGAACATGAAACTCAGCAGGTGCAACGGGTCGGTATGTGGGTCACCCTTCCAGCCAAGCAAGGTATGCCAAAGATGCCCGGATTCGTGGGAAAGGATATCGACCCCGGCATAACGCGTTTGCAGCCATCCTGACATCAAATAGATCGTTAACGGGAAGCCATACATCTCGGCGAACAGCGCCACGATGAAGCCTGAAAATGCACTGAATGAGCGCCAGTCGCGCGGGGTCTTCGGTTTGGCGAAACTGAACGCGAAAATGATGAACACCAGCGAGTTGATGATCACCAGCGACCACAAGCCGTAAGCAGGAGTATCGGTATTCATTTGTGCTCTCCATCAGAGGGTTGATTGTGGTGGGTATGGTGCCCGCCATGACCATGGTGCATGAACATATGCATCAGCGGGCAAGCGAGTAATAACAGATAAGGCAATATTCCCAGCACGTGTGCGCGATGCTCGGTAAACAGCAGGAATCCGGCGATGGCCAGAAATCCATAAAACACCCAACGTGCTCTGGAGTGATGCTGTTCTACATTTGGCTCAGACATGGCAATCTCCTTAGAGTAAAACGCGGCGCAGCCGCAATGCATTGGTAATGACAGACACTGAACTGAAACTCATTGCCGCCGCCGCGATGATGGGTGAAAGCAACAAACCGAAGAATGGATACAGTACCCCCGCCGCAACGGGGATGCCGAGCACGTTGTAGATGAAGGCGAAAAACAGGTTCTGGCGAATGTTGTGCATGGTGGCGCGGGAGAGGCGCAACGCACGCACGATGCCGCGCAGGTCGCCCTTGACCAGCGTGATGCCCGCGCTTTCCATCGCCACGTCGGTGCCTGTGCCCATCGCAATGCCCACCTGCGCCTGCGCCAATGCCGGGGCGTCGTTGATGCCGTCCCCAGCCATCGCCACGATGCGTCCTTCAGCTTGCAGTTGCTTGACGATGGCGGATTTCTGCTCTGGCAGCACTTCCGCCTCGATACGGTCGATGCCCAATTTTTTCGCCACCGCCTCCGCCGTGATGCGGTTGTCGCCAGTGAGCATGATGACCTGCACGCCTTCTTCATGCAGTGCGCGGATCGCCTCCGCCGTTGACTCTTTGACCGGGTCGGCCACGCCGATCAGCCCAGTTGCCTTGCCATCGATTGCCAGCAGCATCACGGTCTGGCCGTCGCTGCGCAATGTTTCGGCACGCGCGGGCAGGTCGCCTGCCTCGATATGCAATTCTTCAAACAGCTTGAGATTGCCCAGTGCGACCATCCGACCTTCGACCGTTCCCATCACGCCCTTGCCGGTGATTGAACGGAACTCACTCACAGCGGTGAGCGCGATGTTTTTTCCCCGCGCTCCGTTCACAATGGCTGCGGCCAGCGGATGTTCGCTCGCGCGTTCCAGGCTGGCACCCAATCGCAGCACTTCGTCCTCAACGAATCCGGCTAGCGCAACGACCGAGGTCAGTTTCGGTTTGCCTTCGGTCAAGGTGCCGGTCTTGTCCACCACCAGCGTGTTTACTTTCTCCATGGTTTCCAGCGCTTCGGCATTCTTGATCAGCACACCGGCCTGCGCGCCGCGCCCGGTGCCGACCATGATGGACATCGGCGTGGCCAGTCCCAGCGCGCAGGGGCAGGCAATGATGAGTACCGCCACCGCGTTGACGATGGCATGCGCTAGGCGCGGTTCCGGCCCCAAGATGCCCCATACCGCCAGTGTGGCGAGTGCAATGCCGATCACCGCCGGCACGAAATAACCCGCTGTGACATCGGCTAGGCGCTGAATCGGCGCGCGAGAACGCTGCGCCTCGCTCACCATGTGAACGATCTGCGCGAGCAGCGTGTCGGCGCCGACGCGTTCGGCACGCATCAATAAACTACCCGTTCCATTCACCGTGGCGCCGATCAGCCGCGCGCCTGTGGTCTTCTCCACCGGGATGGATTCGCCGGTGACCATGGATTCGTCCAGCGCGCTGGTGCCTTCCAGCACCACGCCGTCCACCGGTACCTTCTCGCCGGGACGCACGCGCAGCACATCGTTCGGCTGCACTTGTTCCAGCGGGATGTCCTCTTCGTTGCCTTTGCTACGCACGATGCGCGCTGTCTTCGGGGCAAGGCCCAGCAACAGTTTGATCGCGGCGCTGGTCTGGCTGCGCGCGCGCAATTCCATCACCTGCCCCAGCAGCACCAAGGCCATGATCACTGCGGCGGCCTCGAAATACACCGGCACCGTTTCACCCATGCTGCGCATCGCGGGCGGGAAGATGCCCGGAAACAGCATCGCGACCACGCTATATATCCACGCCACGCCGACACCCAGCGCGATTAGGGTGAACATGTTGAGGCTGCGGTTGATTACTGATTCATAACCGCGTTGGAAGATTGGCCAGCCGCCCCACAGCACTGCCGGTGTCGCCAGCGCAAATTCCAGCCACTGCAACGCGGTCATCGAAACAGAATCAGGCACGAGTTGCGGCGCGAGATCGGAAACCATCGCCATGACAAATACCGGCAAGGCTAACGCCGCGCTCACCCAGAAGCGGCGTGTCATATCGTTCAGTTCGCTATTGTCTTCCGCAGCCGCGTTGCGCGGCTCCAATGCCATGCCGCACTTCGGGCAACTGCCGGGTTTGTCGCGCACCACTTCGGGATGCATGGGGCAGGTGTATTCAATGGTGCTTGTAGGCTTTGTGACAGGTGCTACGGGTTCCAGTGTCATGCCGCACTTAGGGCAGTTGCCGGGGGATGGCTGACGAACATCGGGGTGCATTGGACAGGTATATATCCTGCCAGACTGTTCAAGCGACGCTGATTTTGGATGAAAATAAATAGTCGGATCGGTTTGGAATTTTTCGCGACATTTGTGCGAACAAAAATAGTAGCGTTCGCCAGAAAAATCGGCATAGAGAGTATCGGAGCGCTGCTTAACTTGCATGTTACACACTGGGTCGATAGTCATTCTGCTCTCCATTTGATGATGCTCACGCAGCTAGAAATACTGCTGGGTAACTGCTTTCATCTTCGTTTGCAAATTACTCTTATCAGCGCAGCCTATCTCGTCATACATCTCATTCATTATGGTTTCAAAAACGATGATTATCTCAGGATCAAAATGTTTCCCTTTACCTTCACGCAAAATTATTAGTGCTTCTTGCAGAGGCAGAGAGTCTTTATAAGGCCGTTTTGACATCAATGCGTCAAATACATCCACTACCGCAAATAACCTCGCATCAAGCGGAATATTATTGCTGCGGATGCCATGTGGGTAGCCGTTACCATCAAACTTTTCATGATGAAAAAGAACTACGTCACGGGCTTGCTTTAGCCAATGGGAATCCTGAATGATTTCAGCACCCAGCGTGACATGTGTCTTCATAATTTCAAACTCTTCCTCAGTCAGCCTTCCTGGTTTGAGAAGTATTTGGTCAGGAATGCCGATCTTTCCGACATCGTGCAAAAAGGCACCGACGATGAGTGATTCGATTTGGGCTCGGTTCATGTTCATTGCTTCAGCGAGCTTTACCGCATACAGCGTCACCCTATAATTGTGCAGATCAGTATCCGCATCCCGTTTGGCGATGGCGCTGCCCAGAGCTTGCAGTAATTCAAGATTTGAATCCAGAAGCGAGTTGGATAAAGACAGAGAGCGCTTCGTTAAGCCAAGCAAAACTGGATAGAGCAGCGACATTGCAACAATCACCACTACAAAAGCAGTCAGTACAGCACTTCGCACTTGGTGCTTTATCGTATATTGCATCTCTGCATCGAGGCGATAAACGCCTTCGAAATACGCCTCTGCCGCCCCATTTGAATCCAGCAGCGGGATGACAACTTGTATGACTTCGCCATTCAGCCAGTTGCTGTGAGTTTTGCCGGGCTTTGGAAAGTCATGAAGATGCGTGCCTGCACTGGGAGGAGTATTGATCGCGTCACTGCGCCACGACTCCATTAACACCTTCTCGGATAGATCGAAAATTCGAATACCAACGAAACCTGATTTTTCCAACAATGCGGCAAACTCCAAATGATCTGATTGCCTGTTTGCAACAATTAGTTCGCGCATCTCTGGTGTATCAAAATGTTTCGCACTGACTACAGCCAGATCAAAAGCTATGCTTTCGACTCGCCAACTTTCCCAGTAATAAACAAGCCCACCAATCAGTACACTGATCAAGATTCCTGAAACAAGGAATCTTGAAATCAGGTAGCGGTGTAGTTCGCTTGGGTTTTGGGGGATATCGGTGAACATGTATATATATTCCGCAATGGGGGCGCCATCTTCCTTAAGGTAAATAAATCACCGATTTATCGCACAGAGCACGGCAAGATGTATAGAAATAATGCCGTGCCCAATTCGTCAGCCTATCTGTCGGTAGGGTGAGAATGCTTCTTTACAGGCATCTGTGAAGCTGGGCTCTCACTTCTCTCACTCTTGGCCTTGGGTTCATTCATAGGCATCCCAGTTTTTTCTTCCATATGGTTATGCTTTTTCACCGGTTTTTTTGCCTCTGTCTTCTCAACCTTTGGAGCGTCAGCTTTAGCATCCGAGTGTTGTTCTTCCTTGGCATAAGCGGTCGAAACGGCGAATGCTGCAAGTGTTGCGGCGAGTAGTGTGGTCTTCAGTTTCATTTTGAACTCCTAAATTTGGTTAATAAATATGCTGCAAGAAAACATTGAATCAAACGAGCATAGACACCTCCTCTCAACTACCAATAATCAATGTGTGTGCTGATGACCATGACCACCGGCATCGTGCGTTGCAGCGCCTTGCTCGATATGGACATCGGGCAATGCCATCACCCCAAGGCCATGGCGATACACCAACTCTGCACCGTGCCATGCCGTACTCATCACTAGCAGCCAAACCGCAACTAGAAATATCCAAAATCCAGAAGATGGCTTCTTGCCTGAACGGCCACGCAGAACATCCCAAACGGTGAGGGAAAGCAAGGCGGTTACTGTGCCCAGCGCCCAATTGCGATGCAGAATCATGGCGGCATGACTCACCTCATCATGCTCGACGCTATTGAAGGCGAACCAGCCAGACGTGGCGGCAATAACAGCAAACAATGCTGCACCCCATAACATCCAGCGTCCCGTCATCAGGCATTGCGCCCCATAAGGCCAATTGCTGAACAGCGTACCAACCGTGATAAGAGCAACCGCAGCCGTGGTGAACGCAATGGGGAAATGCACGATTGCGGGGTGGAAATTAGGTATGATTTCAATCATGCTAGCCTCCTGAATTTGTCATTGTTTAGTGCTTATGTTCTGGTGTCTCTTTAGGTGCAGACGGCTGAGTTGGTTCATCTTTCGTTTGTGGCTCGGCATGCGCGGACTGTTCCGTATATTCACCACCATGCCCCATTCCCATCATGCCCATGTGTCCGCTGAACATCCACATCGCCGCCATCATCACGATCATCACCACTACGGTTGTATCTCCTCGTTGGTATCGTTTCATTTTTCTACTCCTTCTTTATGCGTTATGCATGAAAAAAGTCATGCGCTTTTGATTCCGCTTACTCGACTGAGAATACATAAGGTTCGGCTTCTCCCTTGGGAACGGCATAGATCGTCAGTGTTCCTTTTTTCATTTCACCCATGCCCGGCGAATTCATCGGCATGCCGGGTGCGCTGATGCCGATGATGGAAGGTTTTTCTTTGAGCATCTTGCGGATGGCGGCAACCGGAACATGCCCCTCGACCACATAGCCGTTGACCAGTGCCGTGTGGCAACTGGCGACATGGGACACGCCGCGACGTTTCTTGATTGCATCCATGTCGGATTCATTCACCGCCTTCACCGCGAAGCCGTTCTCGCGCAAATAGTCCACATACTTTTCGCAGCAGCCGCAAGTCGGGCTTTTGTGAAGCGTGATTGTGGTTGCGGCTTGCGCGATACCTGCTCCAGTCAGGGCGAGTACCAGCACGATAAAAAATCGAATAAATATTTTCATATTGTTCCTTTCACAAGCCTTGAATTATTTGCGCACGATCTTGACGATCACCCATTGTTTCTTGTCGTTTTCCAGCATTTCAAAACGCACGTTGTCGCCGATTTTAATGTCGGCGGGAATTGGGTTTTGCAGCGCAAACCACATAGTCATCGCCGGCCAGCCCAGCGCGGCAATCGGCTCGTGGGCGATTTGCACTTTGTTCGCTTTCACGTTCAGCGCTTTGATTACGCCCACGCCTTGTTGATTGGTGGGCTGCATGGCCATCTGGTGTTGCGACATATCGTGTTCATGCGAGGCGGCTTGCGCCATTGCGCCGCTTGCGGCAATCAGGGCAAAGCCGAAGGTGAGGGTAAGTTTTTTCATGGTGTTTCCTTTCTCGTTTGGTTGGAGGTTGGGGAAGTTTCGTGTTGCTTGATCAGCGCATAGATCACTGGGATCACCAGCAGCGTCAGCACTGCCGAGGAGATCATGCCGCCGACCATCGGTGCGGCGATGCGGCGCATCACTTCCGAGCCAGTG
>Ga0074196_10516_pt1 | contig 11511 bp, 7 predicted proteins | sample EPASupsiteSAE300_FD_64214 | JGI IMG/M metagenome (GOLD analysis project Ga0074196, IMG submission 64214) | Bioremediated contaminated groundwater from EPA Superfund site, New Mexico - Sample SAE3-00 | ecosystem: Environmental > Aquatic > Deep subsurface > Groundwater > Contaminated ... | reverse complement strand
ATCTTCCGCCTCGGCGAAAGGCATCTGCTTGGCATCTTCATCCACGGGTGAATGGTTGGAGCAGATGGCGTCGATGGTGCCATCGCGCAGTCCGGCACGAAGCGCATCGCGGTCACGCAAGCTGCGTAGGGGCGGCACGAGGTGGCAGTTGGAATCGAAGTAGCCGATGTCCATCTCGGTGAGATGCACGTGGTTCATCGAAACGTCGCAAGTCACTTTCAGGCCTTCACGTTTTGCGGCACGGATCATCTCGACACCGGCTCCGCTGGAGACACGGCAGATATGTAAAGTCACATCCGTCTCACGGGCGAGTTGTAATGCGGTGGATAGCGCGACGGTCTCGGCCACGACAGGGATGGGCGGCAGACCCAAGCGCGTGGCGACTTCGCCGTCATGCGCCACGCCGTTCTTGGCGAGGAAACTATCCTGTGGGCGCAACCACACGCGATAGCCGAAGGTGGCAGCGTATTGCATGGCGCGCATCAATACGCGGGTGTCGGTGAGCGGCACATCGGCTTGGCTGAAAGCTTTGCAACCCGCCTCGCTCAGTTCGATCATCTCGGTGAGTTCAGTGCCTTTCAATCCATAGGTCAGTGCACCTTGAGGGAACACGCGACATTGGTTCAGATTGCGTGCGCGATGTTTGAGCATCTCCACTAGGCCTGGTTCATCCAGCGGCGGGTCGGTATCAGGCGGGCAGGAGAGGGAGGTGACGCCCCCCGCAACGGCGGCCGACATCTCTGATTCCAGCGTGGCGCGATATTCGTAGCCGGGCTCGCGCAGGCGCGCGGCGACATCCGTCAGACCCGGTATCACGATCAGGTCTTTGGCATCGATGACTTGGTCGGCGACGAAACCATCAGGCGCTTTGCCGATGGCGGCGATGCGACGCTCGGAGATGAACACGTCCTGCTGGGCATCGAGTTTGTTCTTGGGGTCGATTAGGCGACCATTTTTGATGTGGATGTTCATTGTTTCGCTCCTGCCAATGTACTCATCACCGCCATGCGCACCGCGATACCGAAAGTGACTTGCGGCAAGATGACCGATTGCGAACCATCCGCCACGCTGGAGTCGATCTCCACGCCGCGATTCATCGGACCGGGGTGCATCACGATGGCGTCGCTCTTGGCGACGGCTAGGCGCTCCTGGGTGAGGCCGTAGTATTTGAAATATTCCTGTGCCGAAGGCAGCAGCGCGCCTTGCATGCGCTCGTTTTGCAGGCGCAGCATCATCACCACATCCACATCCTTCAGGCCTTGGCCCATATCGTGATAAACCTGCACGCCGAGTTTTTCGACATGGCTCGGCAACAGTGTCTTGGGGGCGACCACGCGCACTTCAGGCACGCCTAGGGTGGTCAGCGCATGGATCTGCGAACGTGCGACACGCGAGTGCAATACGTCACCTACGATGGCGACCCTGAGGTTGTGGAATTCTTTCTTGTAGTGGCGGATGGTGAACATATCCAACAGCGCTTGCGTCGGATGTGCATGGCGACCGTCGCCGGCGTTGATGACATGAATGTCCGGTGCGACGTGCTGCGCGATGAGGTGAGCCGCGCCGCTGGAAGAGTGGCGCACCACGAACATATCGGCGTGCATCGCACACAGGTTATCTACGGTGTCCAACAGTGTTTCTCCCTTGCTGGCGGAAGACGAGCTGATGTTGAGGTTGACCACGTCGGCAGAGAGCTTCTTCGCCGCGATCTCAAAGGTGGTGCGCGTGCGGGTGCTGTTCTCGAAGAAGATGTTGAACACAGATTTGCCGTGAAGCAACGGAACCTTTTTGATCTCGCTGCCTTCGGCGATGTTCACGAAGCCAGCAGCCGTATCAAGAATGTCGCGCAGGATGCGCGCGGGAAGACCTTCGGTGGAGAGCAGGTGTTGCAGCTCGCCGTTTTTATTCAGTTGGGGATTGTTCATAAAAACCTCAATTCAAGCCACAGAGTTCACAGAGACCACAGAGAATTTGGGCGGTGCGCAAAGGATTACTCTGTGTTCTCTGTGGCAAATGGATTTTGGGGTTCATGCGTAGACTCCTGCGCTGGGTTCTTCAAAATACGCTTGCAGTATCTGCTGCGCGGCGTATTGGTCGATAAGAGTTTTTTGCTTGCGGCCATGGATTCCTTCATCGTCTAACGCACTGCTTGCGGCGGCGGAAGTATAACGTTCATCGACCAGAATCGTCGGTAAATCAAAGCGCCCTTTGAGGCGGTTGGCGAAGCGGCGGCACAAGGCGGTCATCTCGTGCGGGGAGCCGTCGTCGTTGCAGGGCATGCCTACAACAAGAGCAATTGGCTCCCACTCTTTCAACAAGGCTGCGATGGTAGAAAAACGCACCTCGGTCTTCTCATCGTTGATGGTGGAGAGGGGGCGCGCAGTGCCGGATATGTTGTTGCCCACGGCGATGCCGATGCGTTTAGTGCCGAAATCGAAAGCGAGGAAAGTGCCGGAGAGTGTAGAGGAAGACTGCCTGTCAGGCATGTCCAGCCTCTTCGGAAAGGGATGCAAAATCGACGCCGAGCAAGGCCATCGCTGCGACCAGTTTTTCTTCTGCGGGCAGGTCGAACAGGATGTGTTCCGTAGCCGGGACGCTCAACCACGCATTGGCTGCCAGCTCTTGTTCTAGTTGCCCTTCAGACCAACCTGCATAGCCAAGGGTGATGAGCAGGTTGCTAGGGCCGGTGCCTTCTCCCACTGCCTGCAGGATGTCTTTGGAGGTGGTGAGTTCGACCTTGTCGTTCACCTTCAAGGTCGATTGCCATTGACCGCCCGCGTTGTGCAGGACGAAGCCGCGATCCGTTTGAACTGGGCCGCCGAAATGTATAGGCATGTCTTCCAGTTCAGGCTGGGTGAGTGGCATGTTGATCTGCGCGAACAGCTCGCTCAGATTGAGGCTGATAGGGCGGTTCACCACGATACCCATCGCACCCTCGTCATTGTGTTCGCACACATAGGTAAGCGATTTGGCAAAGAAGGGGTCGGTCATCGCCGGCATGGCGATCAGGAAGTGGTTGGTGAGATTCATACTAGACATGTCGCCATTGTAGCTTTTCATGCCTCCCCCCACAATTCACCCCATGACTAAGACATATCCCGTCTCATTATGTTGGTTTCGCCGTGATCTGCGTCTGCATGACCAAGCAGCCCCCTTTCACGCGCTGAAGGAGCGCGCAGCGGTACATTGTGTGTTCGTGTTCGACACCAATATCTTGGATGCTTTGCCTAACAAGGCTGACCGTCGTGTGGAGTTCATCATGTAAGCTGACGCTAAGCAAGCAACAACGATATGGAATAGTGATTGGCAAAGACTATCCCGCTCCCATAGTCGATCATGCACTCGCCAGAGAGAAGACATTGGAAATGTTCAGGGGGATCAAAACCTAGGGTGTACTCAATGGATTGTTCGGTGCCAACGGCTCGTCGTTGGGAATCTCTAGCACGTTGCGAATGAGTGAAAAACGCCACACAAAAAGGCCAAGTAAAATCGCGCCTACGCCCCCCAGTCCGATAGCTGCACGCAGTCCGAAGTGCTCCCCGACATAGCCGCCTAAAAGCGCCCCCAGACCCGCCGGCAACATTGTGACAAAACGCATGATACTGGTCATTCTTCCCAATAATGGGGCGGGTGTCACTGATTGGCGAATGGCGAGCATGTTGCTAAAGATCAGCACGGTGCCAGCACTGAAACAGAACAACATCACTAGAAATGAAAGGAGTTCCCACCCATTGCTGGGCGCCCAGGCGAGTTGCAACCAGCCGACACCGCTGACCAGGATGCCGGAGATGAAGCACGGTCCCGTCCCGATGCGGTGCGAGAGGCGGTGTCCAATGGAACTTGCCATGAGTGTTCCGAGCCCCGCGAGGGAGAAACAGAGTCCATATTGATATTCGTTCAATCCCAAGGTTCGGGTTGCGAATAGAACTTGTACCACCATGGCAGTGGTTTGGCATATCTGCCACCCCCCCACCGCGACTGCCAAGACGACAAGCAGGCGCGTCCGCATGACAAAACGCATTCCTTCGGACAATTCATGCAAAAAATGAGCATTGTGTTTGGTGACGGGTGTTTCGACCACGTGAATACCGCGCAGAAGTGTCACGCTGGCAATAAGGAGAATACCGTTGGCCAGTAGCGCAAAGGGTGCACCAATCAACCTGATCAGCAGACCGGCAGTGCCCGGTCCGATGATCTCAGCCGAAGAAGTGGCGAGAGCATTTTTTGAATGAGCTTCCACCAGTTTCTGGCGGGCCACAATCTGGGTGAGGACGATCTGGGATGCTGTACCCGAGATCACCGAGACACAGCCGGAAATGAAGGCGGCCGCATATAGAAACCCCATGCCGAGCTGCCCCAGCGACCATATCAGCGTGATGCTGGCAAGCGTCATTGCCATGACGACTTCACCGGCGATGTAAACCGGCAATTTACGAACTCGATCCAACCACACCCCGGATGGGAGCGATAACAACAGGAACGGTAAGATTCCAATCGCACCAAGAAAACCAATCTGAGTCGGCGTCGCGTTCAACATCAGTGCGCTCATCAGTGCCAGTGCTATTGCCGTGATTTGTCCCGCGATAGAACTCATCAGAATGGACAGCCAAATCCGCCGATAACTCCGATTGCGCCACAGATCTTCAGACGGTAACGTCAACATACATATGCTTTACGAATTGGAAAATTGTATTGCGTCAAACGAAACAAAACAGAAGTGTCGCTTTGAAGTACTCATGTCTGTTTAGACGGATTCAAGTAGGGCCAAAAGTTGGGAGCCATAATGTTAGCGACAACATTGTCGCTGTAAATTCTAATCCAGCCGAGTGGATGTGTATTCTGAAGGGTTTGTTTGGCGGGAATCAAGGTGACTTCAATGGATATATCTGAGCGGTATCAAGGTATGGCAGAAACGCCATTGCTTCTGGTTCCGAAAATCAAATGGTGCGGTTTTGGAGTTTGGAGTCCGGTACGCATGCTGGAACAAACTATGACGACTTAGGAAGCCAAGACTTTGGTTGAAACTATTGTTAAGTTGAATGACGACGCCACGATAGTTTCATCATTCAGAAGTCAATCAGCCCCCAATCGGAATTAGGTTGACTCAGCCCGTCCCACAAAATGGGCGATGTGATTGAGCAACTCGTCTTCTTGGTAAGGCTTGCCTAGGTATTCGTTCACGCCGAGTTCTTTCGCGTAGTTGCGATGTTTATCGGCAGTGCGGGATGTGATCATGATGATCGGCAGGTCCTTGGTCTTGCTGTCTTGACGCAGGCGTTTGGCCAGTTCGAAACCATCCATGCGTGGCATCTCGATGTCCAACAACATAAGGTGTGGAGATATCTCGGTCAGTTGTTCCAGTGCATCCACACCATCCTTGGCGGTGACGACCAAGTAGCCCGAACGTTCCAGCAAACGGGTCGTGATCTTGCGTACGGTGAGCGAATCATCGACCACCATCACCAACGGTTTGATGCGTACAGCCTCGACGGTGACCGCCTTGGCGACCTTACGCACCACAGCGATACGTTGCGTGAAGGCGACGGGGTTGATGATGAGGATCACAGATCCGCTGGCAGAAACGGTCGCTCCGGCGATGCCGGGCAGACGAGCCAGTTGCGGCCCGATGTTCTTCACCACGACTTCTTGGTTACCCAACAATTCATCCACGTGCAGCGCGATGCGGTGTTCGCCGCTGCGCAGCAATAGCACGGGGTTGTGCGGTTGGCTGATGAGTTCAGCCTGGTCATCGCCTAACAAGCGGGGTAGGTAGTACAAGGTGTAACGGCGTGCTTGCCAATCGACATACTGTTGCTTGTAGATTGCGCTCAGCGCGGCAGGTTTCAGCTGTTGTACGTGTTCGATCATGGTCGAAGGCAACGCATAGACTGCTTGGCCTGCACGCACCAGCAAAGTCTTGGTCACCGCCAACGTCAATGGCAAGTGGATGCTGAAGCGGACACCCAGTCCTAGCTCGGAGGTGATGTCGACACGACCGCCCAGCGCCGAGATATCACTACGCACGACATCCAATCCGACACCGCGACCTGAAATCTCGGTGACTTCCTTTGCGGTCGAGAGGCCTGCGGTGAAGATGAGTTGCATCACCTGTTCGTCGCTGACATCTTCGCCTGCCGCGATGAGATTGTTCTCCAAGGCTTTCTTGCGGATGCGCGGGATGTCCAAGCCAGCGCCATCGTCGCTGAAATCGAACACGACTTCGTTACTTTCTTGGCGCAAGGAGAGGCGAATCTCACCGATGGGTGCTTTGCGGGCCTGTGCGCGTTGCTCGGCTGTCTCTAGACCGTGGGCGATAGCGTTGCGTAACAAATGTTCGAACGGCGCAGTCATCTTTTCTAGCACGCTACGGTCCAATTCGATCTCGGTACCTGAGAGCTCCAAGTTCGCACGTTTGCCCAACTCTTTGCCTGTTTGACGAACGATACGATAGAGTCGCTCACTGATGCTCGCGAAAGGCACCATGCGAATGCTCATTAAACCTTGTTGCAGGTCGCGATTGAGTTGCGATTGCGCGTTCAATGCAGCGGCGGTCTCGTCCAGATTTTTCAACAAGGCTTGTTGTACGGTCTGCACGTCATGCACGCTCTCGTTCATGAAGCGTGTCAGTTCTTGGAAGCGTGTGAAGCGGTCGAACTCCAGCGGATCGAACTGTTGTGAACTCTCTGGGCTGGTGGTGACACGCGCTTGCATCTGGCCCTCGGCTTGGATCTCGATCTCGCGCAACTGTTTGCGTAGCCGGTTCACGCTGTCTGTCAGTTCCAACACGCCATTCTTGAATTCGCGCAATTCGGCTTCCACACGCGAACGTGCCACGCTGACTTCGCCTGCTTCGTTGACCAAGCGATCCACGGTGTCTGAACGTACGCGCAACAAGGCGGCTTGCATGGCACGCTCTGCACCGACTTCTAGTACGGGGGCGGCGATAGGTGCGGGAGTGGATTCTGAGGACGTTGTAGCGACCTCGTTACTTGGCGCATCTTGTGTCTGAGGGTTTTGCAACTCGTCGATGGCATGGGCGATGCGATCGAGATAATTATCCATCTCGTTCCACAAAGCTTCATCCAAGGTGTTTTTTGAGATGGCTTTGCTCACACGGTCTTCCACGCGATGCGTCAACTCACCTAGTCGCATCGCACCCGCCATACGGGCGCTGCCTTTGAGTGTATGTAGGCTGCGCTGTAGGTTGAGACCCAGTTGCGCATCTTCAGGTGTTTCGCGCCATGCACGCAGAGTGCTGCCAATTTGCGGATACAGTTCGTGCGCTTCTTCCAAGAAGATCGGCAGCAACTGCTCATCGACCTCGTCGTGAACGCCACGCTCCTTCTTGTCGCCATGTTGGATCTCAGCCAAAGATTTCTCAATGACAGCAATCTCTTCTTGCGCGGCGACTTCAAATGCCGGTTCAACAACGCTAGGGGCCTCGACGATCACTTCGGTGAACGTCGCTACAGGTTCTATCGGCAACTCTTGTTGAGTGACCACGATCTCTTTGTCTGCCTGCAAACGTGCGAGCAATTCGCCTTGCTGTTGTGGTTCGATGTGCGCTCTAACGTTGGCACACAATTCATCCAGTCGGGAGATGACCTCGTTCAACATGGAGAGCTGTGTGTCGCTGACCACGCCCGCTTTGTCGATACGTACTTCTAGCCATTGTTCTAGGGCATAGGCGAGTTCGGCAATGGTGGTGAAACCCATGGTGCGATTGACACCCGCCAAGGTATGGGCAGCGCGCATGAAGTTATAGGAAACGACATGTTCGATGTCTTCGTATAAACCGGACAGATGGGCTTGCAACGAGATGACGTGTTCGGCCGCCTCTTCAGAGGCGATACGGAACAGCACAGGCGAGATGACGACGGAACCAATCTCAATCTGAGTTTCTGCTTGTGGTATCTCTTCTACGATCTCAGGAGCAGGAGCTTCGGCTTGTTTTGTTTGAGGTAGTTCTTTGCCGTTCTCTATGCAATCGGCCATAGTGAGCAAATGTGAGGTGTCGATGTGTGCGGTCGTTGCGCCGCTTTGCAACATATCCACCCAGTGCTGGAACAAAACCTCAGCATCACCCACCATGTCTAGGAGTACGGGGGTGGCAGGGACGTTCTCGGCCAACCATTTGTTCATGGCGCGTTCGACCGCCCAAGCGACTTCGCCCAGTTCGGTGAGCCCTACCATGCGTCCGCTACCTTTAAGGGTGTGGAACGAACGACGCATGGTCACCCATGGTTCGCGGCTATCCAGATGTAAGCGGGAGATCTCAAGATTGGCGCGTAAAGTCTCCATGACTTCGCGCGCTTCTTCCAAGAATACTTCCAACAGTTCGGCATCTTCATCACCGGATCGAATGGAGACACCGATTGGTTTGGCCGATTCTTCGGATAGCACAACCTCAGTTTCGGCGGTGCTTGCCTTGATATCGTTTAACTCTTTTAAGGCTGAGACGAGTGCGACCGGGTCGGATTTTTGTCCTAACGTCAAACCGTGGACATATTCATCCATCAGACTGACTGCTGCGGCGACAGAACGCATCTCTATTGCCGAGGGTGTGTCCCCTTGTTGATAGCGCTCGGTGATATGGCGCAAGGTGACCAACAATTGTTCGGCCACATCCAAAGAGAGGATGTGCATACCGCCTTGAACTTGGCTCAACAAGCGACCAACTTGTAACAGCTCAGCGCGCTTAGCAGCGTTACCAAAAAATGCGTTCAGACTTTGTTCGATGTGTTGCAGATTGCTCTGCATCTCGGTTGCAAGCGGAGCCATGACCTCGCGTTGCTCCATCTCACAGTAGAGCGAGACCAGACTGGAAAGTTTTCCAGCGTCCTCAGGAGATCGCATCATGGCTTGCTGCAAACTCATACTGAGTATGCGAGCCTGTTCTTGAAAGCCACTTCCCAAATGTTGATAGTGATCGATGCCACTACCTAACAGCAACAGCGACATCGCCATGTCCATCGCGATACGCTGTGCGCGATCCGGATTGTCAGCGTTGATGGCGGCAGCGTTAATCTGTTTGCATAGGAACTGCAGAGTGTTGCGATCGAGTTGTTCTGACAGCAAATAGAGCTGTTCGGTCTGGATAGCAAAACGTGCGCAGGCTGCGGCATCATCAGCGACACAACGTTCCCACGTCTCATCGGCGACTGCCAGCTGGGCGCGCATATTGCCAAGTAAAGCGGTCGTCTCACTGGGGGGGAGAGGGGGGGCTACAGGAAGAAAATCCTCTAGGGCAAAGGATTCTTTAATCTCTTCTACCGTCTCGCTGACTGTATGGCTACGTGCCACCAAATATAAGAGTTCACTCAGCGCTGCCTCTTCGTCGAATGGGCCGTCGTCGATCAACGAACGCATATGTTGGTCGATGCGACTGAGCGATTTCTTCACGTTCAACTCAGGAGGCACACCATCATGTAAGACACAATTCAGAAATCCGCCTGCGACCCACCAGAATGCACGCTGATTATCTTGTGGGACACAGCCAAGAACGACACGAATGGCTGCCATCATGCTGCTCAAGGCCTCAACCGTATCTTCTTGGCGCAACCATTTCAGCAGGCCTTGCTGGTATTGCATACGAGCGCTCTTGATGCGTGCACTGGCATCTGCGAGTTGTGGCTCGCTGAGTATCTTTGCAGGTAACACGACCTGCGAATCAGGGAAGAACAGGTCAACCTCGAACGCCATGTCCAGACCACGCGCTTGGTGGAGTTCCTGATATTCGTTGAACAAACGCAAAGTGGCATTAGGCGCACCTGCGGCGATGGCATCCAGATAATGAGTCAACCCGAACAAGCATCGACGAATGGCATCTTGGCGCATCGGACTCGCATCTTGCGGTCTTGATGCAAGCTCCTTCAGCAAGGTCTCGAACTCGGTACAGAACACCACCAGTCCGCGCATCTGCAACATCTGCAATACACCCGTGAAACGGTGTAGTTCTGACAGCGCATCACCTAAAGAGAGGGTATCGCTACCTGTCGCAAAGAAGCTTTCCAGCGCAAGGCTGATCTTCGCCAGCGAGCTATCGAGTTCAGATTTGACCGACAGCAGCTGCATTGAGTTGAAAGAGGAGGTCACGCGGATCCTTAAAGTTTGAAACCGGATACCGAGCCACTCAACTCTTTAGCCAAGCCTTCCAACTGAGCGACTGATGCGCTGGTCAACTGTGTACCTTTTGAGGTTTGTTCCGTGATTCTTAAGATGTCCGCCATCACATTAGCCACCTCTTGCGCCATGTCGGTCTGTACTTGCGTGGACACCGAGATGCTGTTCACAAGGTCGGTCAATTCACGTGTGGATTTCTCAATCTCTTGCAGTGACTTACCCGCTTCATCGGATAGCTTCGCACCTTCGACCACACCCTGTGTGCTTTTTTCCATCGCCGCCACCGCATCTTGCGTGTCGCCCTGAATCGTCTTGACCAGTAAACCGATCTGCTTGGTCGCCTCACCGGAACGTTCCGCGAGGCGCTGAACTTCTTCTGCCACCACCGCGAAGCCGCGTCCTGCTTCACCTGCCGACGCCGCCTGGATCGCAGCGTTCAGAGCCAACACGTTGGTCTGCTCGGTGATGTCCGAGATCAGGTCAACGATCTCACCGATCTCCTGCGAACTCTCACCCAAACGTTTGATGCGCTTGGAAGTCTCTTGGATCTGCTCGCGGATACCGTCCATGCCGGCGACCGAGTTCTGTACGGCGCGTGCACCTTGCTCTGTCACTTCCAGTGTGCGTTTCGCCACTTCGGAAGATTGTGCCGCGCTGCTATCGACCTCTTGGATGGACTTGGTCATCAGTTCGACCGCGCCACCCGCATCGCGGATCTCGGTAGCTTGTTTTTGCGCCGCATCAAGCAGCCCTTTGGTCACTTCACCTGCATCGCTCGTTGCCTGAGTCACCTGTTTTGAAGCCGCGATAACGCGTGAAACCAACTTACGTAGTTCGTCAGTGGTGTAGTTGATGGAATCGGCGATGGCGCCAGTGATGTCCTCGGTCACCGTCGCTTTTGTGGTCAAGTCACCATCCGCTAGGTCAGACAATTCATTCATCAGACGCAAGATCGCCTGCTGGTTACGCTTGTTTGAATCTTCCGCAGCTTTGGTGCGGCGATGTGAATCGGACAGATATTCTTTGGAGATCAGTAACAGCAACAGCAAAGTCAATCCGCCGCCCATCATCGCGACCAAACCAGAAAGTCGAGCGGTGAAGGTGGTGTCATAAGCTGCGGTCAGCAGTTGCGATTTGGCGCTGAGTTCTTCTGTACTAGCAAGGATATTACGGGCCGCTTCTTTCGCTTCCACCAAGTTGCGGGATTGAGAGACCAAGATCTCAATACTGTTTCGATAGGGCTCGAACAGAGAGATGGCCTTCTGTACGTTCGGATCGCCTTGCGGTAACGCGGCCAATGCATCCTCTGCTGCGTAGGTGTCTACGCCCAGTTGAGCTAGGTCTTCCAACGTGACATCGGACGCCAGCATGCCAGTGGCATCCTTACCG
>Ga0074196_10607_pt1 | contig 11524 bp, 11 predicted proteins | sample EPASupsiteSAE300_FD_64214 | JGI IMG/M metagenome (GOLD analysis project Ga0074196, IMG submission 64214) | Bioremediated contaminated groundwater from EPA Superfund site, New Mexico - Sample SAE3-00 | ecosystem: Environmental > Aquatic > Deep subsurface > Groundwater > Contaminated ... | reverse complement strand
TGTATTCGGTAGCGACCAACACCTCAGTGGGGGCGCTGTTCATGGCAGGTGTTGTCCCCGGGATCGCGCTGGCATTGGTGTTGGGGGGGGTGACCTACTACCGAGCCCGCAAGTTTGATTATCCGCGTCTGCCCAAGGCGAGTTGGGGCGAGCGCTGGATGAACTTCCGCGAATCAGTCTGGGGGCTGTTACTCATCGTCATCGTGATGGGCGGCATCTACACCGGGCTGTTCACGCCGACCGAAGCGGCAGCGATGAGCGCGGTGTATGCCTTTTTCATCGCAGTGTTCGTCTATAAAGACTTGAGCTTCAAGGATGTGCCTAGAGTGCTACTCAACTCGGCCAACATGTCGGCGATGTTGCTCTACATCATCACCAATGCCATGTTGTTCTCGTTCATCATGACCAACGAGAACATCCCGCAAGCGCTGGCGAATTGGATGTTGGGCAACGGACTAGGTGTCATCACGTTCCTGCTGGCATGCAACATCATCCTGTTGCTGGCCGGTAACTTCATGGAGCCGTCCTCCATTGTGTTGATCTTCGCGCCGATTCTCTTCCCAGTGGCAATGAAGCTGGGTATCGATCCCGTACATTTTGGCATCATCATGGTGGTGAACATGGAGGTGGGCATGTGTCATCCACCGGTTGGGCTAAACCTCTACGTTGCATCAGGCATCACCAAAATGGGTATCACCGAACTCACTATCGCGGTCTGGCCGTGGCTGCTGTCTATGCTGGGCTTCCTGATGTTGGTCACCTATTGGCCCGGCTTGTCTCTCTGGCTACCGCGCATGCTTGGCATGATCCAGTAATTCCAAGCAACAAAACCTTCGAGTCCATTGATTTGATGTGATTTGGGAGTGTCCGCCCTGCGACAGGGCGGGCAAAGCCTGTTAGAATCGCGCCCCTCAGAATTTTCTGAATCACATTAATCATTTGGAGAGAAGCATGGCTGTCGAACGCACACTTTCAATCATCAAACCCGATGCAGTCGCTAAGAATGTCATCGGTCAAATCTATTCCCGTTTCGAGAACGCAGGGCTGAAGATCGTCGCAGCTCAGATGCGTCATCTGAACCGCACTGAAGCTGAAGGCTTCTACGCTGTTCACAAAGCACGTCCCTTCTTCAAGGATCTGGTCGACTTCATGATTTCGGGTCCAGTTGTGATCCAGGTTTTGGAAGGCGAGAACGCAGTTGCTAAGCACCGTGACCTGATGGGCGCGACCGATCCTAAGAAGGCAGACAAAGGCACCATCCGTGCTGATTTCGCGGACAGCATCGACGCTAACGCCGTTCACGGTTCTGACTCTGCTGAGAACGCAGCCATCGAGATCGCTTACTTCTTCGCAGCAAAGAACGTGCATTCACGTTGATTCAATGAAGCAAAACCTCCTCGATTTTGATGCGCAGCAAATGACTGCTTGGTTCGCGGAACAAGGTGAAAAGCCGTTCCGCGCCAAGCAAGTGTTGCGCTGGATATACAAAAGCGGGGAGTCCGATTTCGATGCGATGAGTGACCTAGCTAAGTCACTCCGCGAGATGTTGAAACAAAAAGCCTGTATCCAAGCGCCGACCGTGATGCGTGAAGAGACCGCCTTTGACGGTACGCACAAATGGCTGCTGGATGTGGGGACGGGCAATGCGGTGGAGACCGTATTCATTCCCGAAGAGGATCGAGGCACCTTGTGTGTGTCCACCCAAGCAGGTTGCGCACTGGATTGCGCCTTCTGCTCCACGGGTAAGCAAGGCTTCAATCGCAACCTTTCTACGGCTGAGATCATCGGTCAAGTGTGGTGGGCGAACCGCCAGCTTGGTAAGAATGCGGATGGGAACTGGCCGATCACCAATGTGGTGATGATGGGCATGGGCGAACCGCTGTTGAACTTCGATAGCACAGTCAGTGCGTTGCAATTGATGTTGGATGACAATGCCTATGGCTTGTCGCGTCGTCGGGTGACGGTTTCCACTTCAGGCGTCGTGCCTGCGGTGGATAGATTGCGCGACGAGTGTCCGGTGGCATTGGCTATCTCACTGCATGCACCTACCGATGCTTTGCGCAATGTGCTGGTGCCGATCAATCAGAAATATCCGCTGCGTGAGTTGATGGCTGCTTGTCAGCGTTACTTAGTTAAAGCGCCGCGCGACTTTGTTACTTTCGAATATGTGATGTTGGCTGGAGTGAATGACAGTGTGCAACAAGCACGTGAATTGATCGAACTGGTGCGAGACGTTCCATGCAAGTTCAATCTGATCCCGTTCAACCCATTCCCGCAAGCTCCCTATCAACGTTCTGATATGGAGGTGGTGAAACGTTTTCGCGATGTGCTGATGCAAGCGAATATCGTCACTACCATCCGCAAGGTGCGCGGTGATGACATTGCGGCAGCCTGTGGTCAATTGGCAGGTCAAGTTCAAGACAAGACCAAGAGGACGATGCATCGCTTAGTGGAGGCAGGTCAATGAAGGTTCTGTTCGTCTTACTCACCGTCATTTCATTGGCGGGATGCGCATCCAAAGGGGAAGGTGAGCAAACAACTTCCCAGCGCGCACGCGGCATCGCTACCATCCATACCGAGTTGGCCGCCGCCTATTATGGTCGTGCGCAATACGCCATCGCTTTGCAAGAGTTGGGTATCGCACTGCAAGCAGACTCAGCTTATGCACCAGGCTATAACGTGCGCGCATTGATTCGTATGGCTTTGCATGAGGATGAGCAGGCAGAGTCTGATTTCAAACGTAGTATCAAAATCGATAAGAATTATTCGGATGCCTACAACAACTTCGGTTGGTTCTTGTGCCAACGTGGCCGTGCGAAAGAATCACTGCCGCAATTCTTGGAGGCATTGAAGAATCCGCTGTACGCGACCCCGGAAGTCGCTTATGCCAATGCAGGCTTGTGTGCACTCAAAGCAGGGGAATTGCCGACTGCTGAAAGCTATCTGCAACGTGCGCTGATCTTGCGCCCAGATATGCCAGAGGCGCTGTATGGTTTTGCCGAGGTCAATTTTGCGAAGGGTGATTTTGCTTCAGCGAAATCCTACCTATTACGCTTCCAGCAATCGATTCAGGATATGAACGCTGAGCAATTGTGGTTGGCTATTCGTATCGAACGTAAGATTCGCGACCGCAATTCAGAAGCGAGTTATGCGATGCAACTCAGTAAGCGTTTTCCAGAATCACGCGAAGCGCAACTTCTGCAAATGGGGGAGTGATGGATAACGCAGCAGAAACTTCTGGCGCTACAGTATTAAATGCAACATCCCGTGTTGGTGAGGTCTTGCGTGCGGCAAGAGAGGCTCAAGGTCTGACAGTTGCTGATGTGGCTGAGCGCATCAAATTCAGTGTTAAGCAGTTGGAAGCACTGGAGGAGGGTAAGCGCGAAGGGCTGCCAGAGGGTGCGTTCTTGCGTGGCTTCGTGCGGAGTTACGCACGTACTATGCATCTCGACGAGACACCGTTATTGGCAATGATGTCGCCCGTTCAATCGCAACACGGAGACGTGAGCGCCGTGCAGACGGGCGGGCTTGAGTTCATGCCGGCACAGGGTTCCAACAAGAAGAGCATCTATTTGATGGCGGCTGCATTGTTCGTGGCGGTCGTGCTGGCACTCTTTATTTGGAATCAAACAGACGAAGCATTCATCGAAAAGGTGGTCGTGCAAGAGGTGAACTTACCTGTGCTGGAATCAGTTCCTTCGGTAGTGAGTGCGACTTCTGCAGTCGTTGCTGCTGAAGTCAATCTAATACAAGCGACTCCTGTGCCCAAGGTCGTCGAGCCTTCTAAAGTTGCCGTTGCTGTGCCAAAAGTGTTGCCTGCCGTCGCGCCTGTCGTGGTGGCAAAGCCAAAATTGGTCGAGATGCCTGTTGTCGTAGCGAATCCGACGTCAGTGATAGAGAAGCCCGTGGTAGAGAAGCCCACCCTTCCGCTCGATCAATTGAAAAAACGCCCTATCCATATCGTTTTTACACAAGACTCTTGGATGGAGGTCAAAGACACCAACGGCGAACTCCTGCTGTCTCGCATGAATGCGGCGGGAACTGAAAAATGGATCGGTGGCGGTCGTCGTGCGCCGTATGAAGTTGCCATTGGCAAGGCAGGTGCGGTCAAAGTCTTTTACAAAGGTCGAGAAGTCGATCTGTCAAAATACAACCAAACTGGGGTTGTTCGTCTGGTGTTGGAATAAAGCAATGAGTCATCTTCATATCATGCGTCGCAAGACGACTTCAGTACGTGTCGGCGATATCCACATCGGTGGCGATGCGCCTATCGTCATTCAATCCATGACCAACACCGATACGGCGGATGCGGCTGGTACGGCAAAGCAGGTGTATGAGTTGGCGCAAGCGGGTTCGGAGTTGGTGCGTATCACCGTGAACACGACCGAAGCGGCCATTCAAGTGCCCGTCATCCGTAAGATGTTGGACGACATGGGGTGTGATGTGCCACTTATCGGCGACTTCCATTACAACGGCCACCGCTTGCTCACCGAGTATCCAGAGTGCGCTCAAGCATTGTCGAAATATCGAATCAATCCTGGCAACGTGGGCAAGAACCGCAAAGGCGAAGACCAATTTGCCATGATGATCGCGGTCGCCAAGCAGTATGACAAGCCAGTGCGTATCGGCGTCAACTGGGGCAGTCTGGATCAGGATCTGGTCGTGCGCATGATGGATGAGAACTCCAAGCTGGCACAGCCGAAAGAGGCGAACGAGGTGACGCGCGAAGCGCTCATCGTTTCTGCCTTGCAAAGCGCACAACGCGCCGAGGAATTGGGCTTGCCGCATGACCGTATCGTGTTGTCGTGCAAGGTGAGTGCGGTGCAGGACTTGATCGCTGTGTATACCGAATTGTCCAAGCGTAGCGACTATCCGCTGCATCTTGGCTTGACCGAAGCGGGGATGGGTTCCAAAGGCATCGTCGCTTCGACTGCGGCATTGTCCGTGCTGTTGCAGCGCGGCATTGGCGATACCATCCGTATCTCTTTGACACCTGAACCAAATGGTGACCGCACACAAGAAGTAGTGGTGGGGCAGGAGATATTACAGACCATGGGGCTGCGTTCATTTGCGCCGATGGTGACGGCTTGTCCAGGCTGTGGTCGTACCACTAGCACTGTTTTCCAAGAATTGGCGCAAGACATCCAGCGTTACTTGCGTTCGCAGATGTTGGTGTGGCGAGAGCAGTATGTGGGCGTGGAGGAGATGGATGTGGCCGTGATGGGCTGCATCGTCAATGGCCCAGGAGAAAGTAAGTTGGCCAATATTGGCATCAGTCTGCCGGGCACGGGCGAGACGCCTTCTGCCCCGGTGTATGTCGATGGTGAGAAGACGGTGACGCTACGTGGTGAGAACATCGCTGAGGAATTCCAGAAGATCGTCGATGACTACGTTGCCAACAAATATCCTAAACGCGCGGCGGGTGATAAACCATCCAAGCGTATCGAAATCAAAGCGATCTGATAGAAGATGAGTAATCCCACCCTGCAAGCCGTAAAAGGCATGAACGATATTTTGCCGGACGAGGCGCAGCTGTGGCTGTGGTTCGAGGATACGGTACGCGAATGGCTCGAAGGTTACGGTTATCGCAACATCCGCATGCCTTTGGTGGAACCGACTGCGCTGTTCAAACGCGCCATCGGTGAAGTTACCGACATCGTCGAGAAGGAGATGTATAGCTTCGAGGATAGCCTCAACGGTGACCAGCTCACCTTGCGTCCAGAAGGGACGGCATCCTGCGTACGTGCTGTGTTGCAGCACAATCTGCTGTATAACGCGCCGCAGCGTCTGTATTACCAAGGTCAGATGTTTCGTCACGAGCGTCCGCAGAAAGGGCGTTATCGCCAATTCCATCAGGTCGGTGTGGAAGCCTTGGGTTTTGCTGGGCCAGATATCGACGCCGAGCAGATCGTGATGTGTGCTCGTTTGTGGAAGAAATTGGGTATCCGCGATGTGGCGTTGCAGATCAACACGCTGGGGGATGTCGCTTCACGCCAACGCCATCGTGAGAAGCTCATTGCTTATTTCGAACAGCACAAAGAGGCGCTGGATGCCGAGGCGCAGCGTCGTTTGTACAGCAATCCCTTGCGTATCCTCGATACCAAGAATCCAGCGATGCAGGACTTGGTGAGTGCGGCGCCGAAGTTGATGGACGAGCTGGATGAGGATGCGATCAAGCATTTCGAAGCGGTGCAGACCATCTTGAAACAACATGGCATCCCTTACGAGATCAATACGCGCTTGGTGCGCGGTTTGGATTATTACAACCGCACCGTGTTCGAGTGGGTCACCACCCGTCTGGGTGCACAAGGCACGATCTGCGCGGGGGGACGTTTCGACGGGCTGATCGAACAGATCGGCGGCAAGCCGGCGCCGGCTTGTGGTTTTGCCATGGGGGTGGAGCGATTGCTGGCGTTGTTGCAAGACGACGGCATGCAGAATCCTGCCGCACCGTTGGATGTGTACGTGGTGCACCAAGGTGAGCAAGCGCAGTCCTTGGCTTGGCGTGTGGCGGAGAACTTACGTGATGGTGGCTTAAAAGTGCTGCTGCATTGCGGTGGCGGCAGCTTCAAGTCGCAGATGAAGAAGGCGGACGGTAGCGCCGCTGCTTGCGCTGTTATCATCGGAGAAGATGAAGTGGCTGCTAATGCGGTCACCTTCAAGCCTTTGCGCGGTGGCGGCGAGCAGCAAAAAATTGGTGTGCAAGAGTTGCAAGTAAAGATCCGTGAATTGATCAAATAAAGGAAAGAAAATGGCTGAATTAGATATGCAAGAACAGGAACAAGTCGACGCATTGAAAGCGTGGTGGAAAGACAATGGCAAGTGGGTGGTCGGCGCAGTAGTCGTCGCGCTCTTGGCTTTCGCTGGATCGCAGTACTGGAAGAAACATCAAGCTGGTCAGGCTGATGAGGCCGCAAAACTGTATGTGGAAGTGATGAAGCAGGTCTCTACTAACGATGCCAAGCGCATCGGTGACGCTGCGGATGCGCTGGCAAGCAAATATGGCAGCAGCGCTTATGCACCACGTGCACAGCTGTTGGCGGCGCAAGCCAGCATCCAAGCTAAGGATTTTGCGCGTGCAAAAACACAACTTTTCTGGGTCATCGAACATGCCAAGGAAGCGGCGTTGCAAGATGCAGCGCGTTTGAAGCTGGCGAGTGTCATGCTGGATGAGAAGAAGTATGACGATGCTTTGAAACAACTGGATGCTGCACATCCCGATTCTTTCACCGGTCTGTACGCTGATTTGAAGGGCGATGTATTGAGCGCGATGGGTAAGACGACCGAAGCACGTGCAGCTTACCAACTGGCGTTGGATAAGACTGATGCAAAAAGCATGTACCGCAATCTGATCCAACTGAAGTTGGACGGTCTGGGCGCTGCAAAATGAGATTTGCTCGTCTTCTAGCACTCGCCATAACAGCGTCTCTAGTTGCTTGTAGCAGCGACAAGGCGGCTGTAGAACCGGCAAAGTTAGTCACCTTTAAGTCCTCCGCTAAAGTCGATGTGCGTTGGAAGCAGCGTGTCGGTGAAGCTGGCTTCAGCGTACTGACACCCGCAGTCACGCGTGAAGGTGTGTTCGCTGCCGACACCAAGTATGTGTACCGCTTTGATCGCGACAGCGGCAAGAAGGTATGGCGTATCGAACCGGGCTTCACCATCACTGGTGGAGTGGGGGCTGGCGACGGACTGGTCTTGGTCGGCGGTGATAAAGGTGAGGTCGCTGCCTATGAAGATGAGACAGGCAATCTGCGTTGGAAGACGAAAGCCTCCAGCGAGGTATTGAGCGCGCCTAAGATCGCCGATGGCATCGTGGTGGTGCGAACAGGCAATGGACGTATCGCGGGATTGGATGCCAAGGATGGCAAGCGCATTTGGTTGTATGAGCGTTCCACGCCAGCCTTGGTCGTGCGTAGCCATGCGGGCGTGGTCATCCGTAACGGCATGGTGTACGCGGGTTTTGCGGCTGGCAAGGTGGCGGCGATCGGTTTGACAAAAGGTATCGTCATCTGGGAATCCGCTGTCTCGCAACCCAGAGGCAATACCGAACTAGAACGCATCAGCGATATCACCAGTTTGCCTGCAGTAGATGATACGCAAGTGTGCGCTGTGGCGTTCCAAGGGCGTGTCGCTTGCTTCGACGCAATACAAGGGGGCACCTTGTGGTCGCGCGAGTTCTCTAGCGACAAAGGCTTGTCTTTGTTTGGCTCCAATCTGTATATCACCGACAGCGACAGCAACGTGCTGGCGGCTGACAGAACGACAGGCAGTTCTTTGTGGAAGAACGATCAGATGTCGTACCGCGCCGCGACAGCCGCTTTCCCATTGGATGACTTCCTGTTGGTGGGCGACTACGAAGGTTTCCTCCACGTGCTGAAGCGCGAGGATGGCAGTTTCGTCGCGCGCCAGAAGACAGATGGCAGCGCCATCCTGACGCCGCCAGTCACATTGGGTGACGGCGCATTGATTCAAACCAGTGACGGCGAACTGTATTCCATCGCCATCAAATAACGATATTCATGTTACCTACACTCGTACTCGTCGGTCGTCCTAACGTCGGCAAATCCACTTTGGTCAATCGCCTCACGCGTAGTCGTGATGCCTTGGTGGCCGATCAACCTGGACTGACACGCGACCGCCACTATGGCAAAGGTCGGGTCGGCGAGCGCCCCTATCTGGTGGTGGATACGGGTGGTCTGGAGCCTGTCGCTAAAGAAGGCATCCTGTACGAGATGGCGAAGCAGACGCGTCAGGCCATCGATGAAGCAGACCTCGTCTTGTTCATCGTGGATGGACGTGCTGGGCTGACACCGCAAGACCGCATCATTGCCACGCAACTGCGCAAAACAGGGCGACCATTGATGCTGTTAGTGAATAAGTCTGAGGGAATGCAGAGCGCGCGTGCCACAGTCGAATTCCATGAACTTGCTTTGGGAACTCCCATTCCCATCTCATCCGCGCACGGTGATAACGTCACTGAGATGATCGGCCTTGCACTGGATGAGTTGCCAGCTTTCGAAGAAGAAGCTGAAGAGAAATCGACCCACCCCAAGTTAGTCATTGTTGGTCGTCCCAACGTAGGTAAATCCACCTTGGTGAACGCCATCCTAGGTGAAGAACGCGTCATCGCATACGACCAGCCGGGCACGACGCGTGATTCCATCTACATCGACTTCGAGCGTGCCGGAAAGCAGTACACCATCATTGATACAGCAGGTGTGCGTCGCCGTGGCAAGATCGATGAGGCTATTGAGAAGTTCTCGGTGGTGAAGACCTTGCAAGCCATCGAAGATGCCAATGTGGTCGTCTTGGTGGTGGATGCGCGCGACCAGATCACCGAGCAGGATGCGCATCTGGCCGATTTTGTCCTGCAAACTGGCCGTGCCTTGGTGCTGGCTGTGAACAAATGGGATGGTCTTGACGAATACAAGCGCGATACGGCAAAACGCGACATCGAACGAAAGTTGCACTTCTTGAGTTTCGCCAAGCGCCACTTCATCTCGGCGCTGAATGGTACGGGGGTGGAAGCACTACTCAAATCAGTGAATCAAGCGTATGAAGCGGCAATGAGAAAATTGCCTACGCCGCAATTGACACGAGTGCTACTAGCCGCAGTCGAAAAACAGCAACCGCCACGTGGCAGTATCTTTCGCCCCAAAATGCGTTATGCACACCAAGGCGGAAGCAATCCGCCGCTCATCGTGGTCCATGGCAGTGCGCTGGATAAAGTACCTGAGACCTATAGGCGCTATCTGGAATCTTGCTTTAGCGATGCATTCAAGCTGGAAGGCACACCATTGCGAATCGAATTCAAGTCTGGCAAGAATCCATTTGCAGACAAGGCTCCCCGACCACTGACGGAGAGTGAAGAGCGAGCAGCACACACCGCCCGCAAGCGCGGACGCCGCAAGTACGGCTAAAATTTATTACACTTGTCGCATCGACGGTGAGGTTTTGTGGAGATAGTCAATCATGACCCAATCGAACAATGAAATGAGTAGTTTTTTGGCGGAACTTGCGGGTGAAGCTACGCAAACACTTGATGCGAGACGTTCACAACAACAAGATCGACACGAGATCGAGAAAAGCGTGCATTCCTCATTGGATCGCGCTTTCCAATTCTTCAATGTGCTGGTTAAACACTTGAATGCACTTGAGCCCAGCATTGAACGTACCTATGCATTCGATGGGAGAGCACACTTTGCGCCATTGAGGTGGAAGAATGGCTTGATCGAATATCGCAAGCAAAGTCTCGCTGATAACGCATTATTCAATCACGTATATTTCCAGGTAAAAATGCTCGCCCCTGAACCGGTTGTAGTGACTCGACGGTGGGAGCAGTTTGAGGAAGTCAGAAAGGATGTGCAGGCTTTTGGTGTGAAGTCGAAGGAGGATATGCATGAGCTGTGGCGGAATCGAACACAGAAGCCAACCTTCCAAATCACGCTAGAACCTGAATTCCTGATTCGCATGCGGTTTCAGGCAAATTACGCTGAAGGGTGTGTCGAGCTTGAATGTGGAAATTTGGAAGGTTTCGGTGAGATGAAGGCGAGGTTGCGGCCTGAGCAACTGACAACAAGCGTTTTTGACGAGTTTGGCCGCTATCTCATGGGGCGTTCGAAACATCTGCCATCAGAAATCAAATTCACGCGAGACCTGTCACGCAATATGTAACAACTTTAAGGCAAGGGCTGTTATTCAATTCAGTGATTTATGGCCCTACGCACTTTCTAATTTCTAGGTTATCCATTACAGTGGCACCGTCTTAACCACCATAAGAGTCGAAAATCATGAGTACAAAAGGGCAACAACTACAAGACCCGTTCCTGAATGCATTGCGCAAGGAACATGTGCAGGTCGCTATCTACCTCGTCAACGGCATCAAGCTGCAGGGGCAGGTCGAGTCATTCGATCAATATGTGGTGCTTTTGAAGAACACGGTCACACAGATGGTCTATAAACATGCCATCTCCACTATCGTTCCTGCGCGCGCTGTCACCATCCCATTCGACGCTGAGTGATGTCTGAAGCAACCACCGTCGCCAATACGGCGGTATTGGTCAGTCTTGACTTTGGCGCTCCCGATTACGCAGAAAGCCTAGAAGAGTTACGTCTCCTTGCAGAAAGTGCGGGCGTGCGTACGCTCGCCTTGGTGGAAGGTAAACGTCAGCGGCCTGATCCTGCCACTTACGCGGGAAGCGGTAAGGTCGATGAGATCGCCGCGCTGGTAGAGGAATTGGATGCGCCGCTGGTCATCTTCAATCATGACCTTTCACCTGCGCAGATGCGCAATCTCACCACGAAGATACAGACTCGAGTCATTGATCGAACCATGTTGATATTGGACATCTTCGCCTTGCGTGCGCAAAGCCACGAGGGCAAGGTGCAGGTCGAATTGGCGCAACTCAAATATCTGTCGACGCGTCTGGTGGGGATGAACATGGACATGGGGCAGCAGAAGTTCGCTGTCGGTGCGCGCGGCCCCGGTGAGACTCAGCTTGAATTGGATAGACGCAAGTTGGAT
>Ga0074196_10780_pt1 | contig 11641 bp, 11 predicted proteins | sample EPASupsiteSAE300_FD_64214 | JGI IMG/M metagenome (GOLD analysis project Ga0074196, IMG submission 64214) | Bioremediated contaminated groundwater from EPA Superfund site, New Mexico - Sample SAE3-00 | ecosystem: Environmental > Aquatic > Deep subsurface > Groundwater > Contaminated ... | reverse complement strand
ATGTTCGCCATCGGCGACCGAGCCTTGCCCCCCAGTCAACGCGAGCACCATAGGCGTCTTTTGTGCTTCGTAACTGACTGAACCCTGCTCGATCTCGGCATAGGCGCGTCCGCCTTCTTCGCGCATCCGAAAATGTGTTCCGCGCACACCAAGGGTTGCCGTTTTGGCACGTATCGCTAATTCAGACACCCCTTCAGGATATTTCTTCTTGAATGTTTCGACTTGCCCCGTTACCAATCTGAACAAGGATGAGAATGCGTTATTTTGCTTATTTTCGAGCTTCTCGACTTCAACCTCGGTTCCTTCCATCATGTTCAGCAAGGAACCGTCAGGCATGCGCAAACGCAAAGCGGAACCCGTGGACGTTTTCAATTTTGCGCCCTGAGACACTTCATCACCAACTTGTAATAGCTTGCCATTTGCAGTGACCCCACCTGTTAAGGATTCTATCTTGAGCTTCCCCATCCGCGTCTTCAACCAAGGCAGTTGGATACTCAGATGCTGCCCAGGCTCGATGCGATTTGCATCGGAGAGTTGGTTGTACTTAGCCACGTCTTTCCAGCGTTTTGAATGATCCAACAGCTCGTTCGCCAACTTACCCAAGGTATCGCCAGATTTCACTTTATAGATAAAATCCGATGACTGATCGATCTCCTTTTCGGCGAATGCGAACTGGCTGACAATCAATCCAAACAACAATGCAACGATCTTCATACTCCCCCTCTTCATTCCACTCAACTTCCGGCGATAGACATCCGCTCCACCAATACCGAGCCGCATTGACGTGAACCTTGCACCAACACATCGTTACCAATCGCAAGGATATTCTTGTACATCTCTTTCAGATTGCCCGCGATGGTGATCTCTTCCACGGGAAACTGTATCTCTCCGTGCTCCACCCAAAAACCAGCTGCACCCCGTGAATAGTCGCCCGTGACGGGATTGACGCCGTGCCCCAACAATTCGGTGACCATCAGACCGCGCTGCATCTTGCGTAGCAAGCCGGCGAAATCCTGATCACCGTGGCGCATGATCAGGTTGTGCGTACCGCCGGCATTGCCCGTGGTCTGCATCCCCAATTTACGTCCGCTATAACTGCCCAGAAAATAACCGCGCAACATGCCGTCTTCAACGATGGTGCGGCGTTGTGCACGCACACCTTCATCATCGAACACGCTACTCGCCAGACCGCGTGGGATATCGGGGATGTCATCAATGCGCACGATGTCGGAGAAGACTGGCTTATTCAGCTGATCCAGCAAGAACGAGGATTTACGGTACAAACTACCGCCACTGACCGCGCCCACGAAGTGTCCGAACAGGCTGGCCGCGATAGGCGCTTCGAACAGCACGGGGCATTGCGTGGTGGCAAGTTTGCGTGCCTTCAGGCGGCGCACGGTACGCTCAGCTGCGATACGGCCGATCTCTTCGACACGCAATATCTCTTTGGCATCGCGCGCCACGCTGTACCAATAGTCGCGCTGCATTCCATCGCCTTTGCCGCCGATGACGGAGCAACTGACACTGTGACGCGAAGCTGGATAGCCGCCGATGAACCCCAAGCTGTTGGCATGGATGAAGTTGGATTCATTCACATTGACGCTCGCCCCTTCGGAATTGACGATACGCTTGTCTGCCTTGAAGGCAGCCGCTTCGCATTCGCAGGCCAACTCGATAGCCTGCTCAACACTCAACTGCCATGGATGATAGAGGTCCAGATCGGGAAATTTCGTCGCCAGCATGTTTTTTTCTGGCAAGCCCGCACAATCGTCTTCGGCAGTGAAGCGCGCGATGTTGAGCGCAGCATCCACCGTGTCACGCACGGCTTGTGCAGAAAAATCGGAAGTGCTGGCATTGCCGCGCTTTTGCCCCAAGAAGACAGTGACACTCAGCCCTTTGTCACGGTTGTACTCGATGGTCTCGACCGCCCCTTGACGCACGCTGATAGTCTTGCCCAAGCCTTCGGAAACGTCACACGCACTCGCGGTCGCGCCCTGTTTCTTGGCATAAGCAACGATGTCTGCGGCTAATTGAGTCAAGTTAGACTGCTTCGAAGATGATGATTTTGCGGAGGGATGCATAATTTTGGTCAAGGGAATCCTGCAAGGGCGCTATCATAACAACATCCTTTGTTATTCCAGAATAGATGATGAGACCGCACCAACAACTCGAAGACGACTTGGAAGAGTTGCCTCCAAGCAAGACCAAGATCAAGAAACAGATGATCGAACTGCAAGAATTAGGCGAAGTCATCGCCAACTTGCCCAAGGATAAGCTACGCCAATTAGAGCTTCCTGAGAATCTGATGGAAGCCTGCACCGAATATAAACGCATCACCAAGTTCGGCGCCATCAAGCGTCAGATGCTCTACATCGGGCGCTTGATGCGCGATATCGACACTGCCCCCATCCTTGCCAAGATGGAAGCGTGGAGTGGCACCTCACGCCAACATACTGCATGGTTGCACCAAGTCGAACAGTGGCGTGATCGTTTGATCGAAGACGACGATGCACTGACCGAGTTGCTGGCCGCCTATCCAGAAGCCGATGCGCAGCATCTGCGCACTTTGATACGCAACGCCAAAAAAGAAAAAGAACTGTTGAAGCCGCCAAAGAATTATCGCGAGATATTCCAAGTTTTAAGAGAGATCATTCCGCAACCATGAGTTCGGTTTTGCCGCACATCACCCTACAAACCGGGAAGAACCCGACATACAGCATCATCTGGTTGCATGGCTTGGGCGCGAACGGCTCTGACTTCGTGCCTATCGTGGACGAGATCGAACTGCCACAGGCAATACGCTACATCTTCCCGCATGCCCCCAAACGTCCAGTGACCGTCAATGGCGGATTCGTCATGCCAGCGTGGTATGACATCCGCAGTGATGACATCGCTGAAGCACAGGATGCAGAAGGTATTCGCGAGTCGCAACGCGCTGTAGACACGCTCATTGCGCAAGAGATCGCGACAGGTATCGCACCATCACACATCTTCTTGGCTGGGTTCTCCCAAGGCGGGGCGATCGCGTTACATTGCGGTTTGCACTCCACGCAACGATTGGGCGGCATACTCGCGTTATCTACCTATCTTCCATTAGCCGACACAGTGCAAGACGAAGCGCCAACTACGGCATCGTCCATACCCATCTTCATGGCGCATGGACGTAGCGACCCTGTCGTTCCTTACGTCTTGGGCAAAGCCTCTTGGGAGAAGTTGTCAGCGCTTGGCTACGGCGTGGAGTGGCACGAATATGCAATGCAACATACCGTGTGCATGGAAGAGGTCGAAGCGATAGAGCAGTGGCTGCAAGCTAGGATGTAAAGCTAGGCTCACAGCCTCACTCATCCGCACCCACGTCCTGCTCCATCATGCGATAGCGTGCGAGGTCGTAGTCCTCCCCGCGTTCTATCAGCGCCAACGGCAACAGCAGATACTCTTTGTCATCTAGCTGCATCACCAAGCTACGGTTGATGGCGAAAGTTTCGACCTTCATCAACAACCAGGCCTCTCCGCTAGTATCAGTCGGGCGATTGAGATAAAGCCCAAGCATACCGGCCTCTGCGCCCGACCTTGCCTTATCTATCAAAGGCACTCCGACAAAGCGCGAACTCAATACTTCGACACCGATATGCAGGTTGTTCTGCGCATCTCTACTCAAGCGACGTACCACGCCAGCGCCCCAGTGGGAGACACTCTCCGGCCTACTCCCCACCAAGGCACCTATCTTGAGACCTTCTGCACGAGCTAGAGGCACGACGCTACGGAATCCTGTTGCACTGATGTCTTCCACTTCCCAAGCTTCGCTCTCATCAGCCCCGAAATTCAAACCTACATCAGTCTGCTCCAACATCTTGAAGAAACCACTCGCAACCTTCAAGTTGACCTTGATCTGGCGGCGCGGGTTGCGTCGTGTCGGCGGAGGTAAGGTAAGGCTTTGCATCAAAGAGCTAGCGATATCTCGCACCAACGTCGCTTCGTATTTAGCGTCATACAGATTAAGTGTTTCGGGAATGATGCCTTTTTCCAATGTCTTGACCAAGCCATCCAATTGTTGGCGCACCCCTTCGGCCTCGATGAAACGTAGCGCAGGATGGATGGTCGCTTCAGCAGTGGCACGCATCGGTGGCGTAGGTTGAGCCGTATCGAAGGCGAATATGCCGATGCCGTTGTACGACTTGGCGATCTGCAAGCCCTTCCCTAGATAACTGAACAGACGTTCGGTGATATGTTCATGCAAAGGGATCATCGTGCCTGAGGTAGTGCCATACCACGTGTTCAGAACGCAGAATTCTTGCGCTACCGAGGTGTTCACTCCGGGATACAAGATCACACTTTCCGATTGGATGCCTTGCGTCTCCGCAAAACTATAATAAGCGGCGACATGCCGCCACAAAGATGGATCGACCAATGTGTAACGCGCAGCGGTCATCTTGAGAAGCCCTATGTTTGCTGCGATGCCACGGGCACACAACAAGGGAAGGTCGGACTTGATAGCGGAAGCGCCTTTGGCTCCATCCCGATATCGGGTCAGCACATCGTGATGACATAGTTCCGATTGGGTATAAAAAGTATCTAGCAAAGTCCACAGACGATTCTCTTGGAACTTCGATAGCGACTGGAGCGGAAAATAATCGTGCAACAACTTGCGCGCATGGGACTGCGCCGCTTGATCGAACATGCGCAGAACGGCCCACTGATGATCGAGTTTGAAATCGTTGGCCTGCTCGCGGATAGACTCTATCCATTCGCTCAATTCCTGCAGAGCTTTGAGTGAATCCGTCTTAGGGATATCGTCCAACAGTAGCTGGGCAGTCTTTATGTCTGCCAAGGGGTGATCCGATTTTTTTCCAAACAATCCTAGTACCACCGTTGTCTCCCACGCGCTTTAGCGCCTTGTCGGGCGTAATATTACGCCCATAAGATGTGCAAACCCATCAGGCGGCTGAACAGTTTCTGTCCAACCCATTAGTCGGTATATAGCAATGTTCGTACCATACATAACAAAAGCTGCTGCCACAGGTCTTTATACCCCATCAATCGACCATACTGTCGGGACGCTGTCACAGATTGACGATGTGGAGACAAATCCTTGCTTAACTTGGCGATAGAACCATGATTCCCCTTTTGCGAGATAACAACAGCTTTCCGCCCGTAGCAAGTGCGCTGGCCGCCCCTAACGGCCTGCTTGCCGCTGGTGGCGACCTCTCTCCAGAACGGTTGCTCGAAGCCTATCGAAACGGCATCTTTCCATGGTTCAGCCCAAACGATCCCATTCTGTGGTGGTGTCCGGATCCGCGCATGGTTCTATTCCCGCCCGATCTCAAACTATCTGCCTCGCTCAAGAAAACTTTAAAGCGAGCTTGTTTCAAGGTAACAACGGATCAAGCCTTCCAGCAAGTGGTCAGAGCTTGTGCCGCTCCTCGCAAAGGCGAGAACGGAACTTGGATTGTAGAAGAAATGATCGCGGCCTATTGCGAGTTGCACCGCTTGGGGCATGCACATTCGGTGGAAGTTTGGATGGCAGACGAACTAGTGGGTGGGCTCTACGGCATCGCCATCGGAAAAATGTTCTATGGCGAATCCATGTTCAGTCGCCGCACTGACGGATCGAAGATCGCTTTTGCCCACATGGCGAGACAACTTGAACGCTGGGGATTTGGCGTGATCGACTGCCAGATGTACACCAAGCACCTTGCTTCTTTGGGCGCTCGCGAGATACCTCGTGCAGAATTCATCGCCCGCCTGCAAGACTTGATAAACTGCGAACCCGTGGCTTCCTTTCGATTCGACACCGATCTGTTCTGATGAGCTTACTGAACGACATCCCGCTCTCTTCCATCCAGCTTTATCTGACTGCGCCCTACCCTTGCAGTTATTTGGCCGGCATAGAGGCACGCTCACAAGTCGCCACCCCTGCGTTCCTCATCACGACGCCGATCTATTCGGAGTTGGTGCGCCACGGTTTTCGCCGTAGCGGCACGTTCACTTACCGCCCCCGCTGCGATATCTGCCGCCAATGCGTACCGGCGCGAGTGGTGGTGGCCGATTCCAAAGCCTCACGCTCGCAACGCAGAAGTTGGAAGCGCCACCACGACCTGCAAGTCCACATCCTGCCATTGCAAGACAAACCAGAATATTTCGAGCTATACCGCCGCTACCAACAGACTCGCCATGCCGAAGGTGGGATGAAGGATGATGACCCGGAGCAATACCGAAACTTCCTACTGCAAAGTCATGTGGACTCGTTGCTGGTTGAGTTTCGCGAAGGCGATGCCTTGCGCATGGTGAGCATCGTCGATGTATTGGAAGATGGCTTATCCGCCGTCTACACCTTCTACGACACTGAAATAACCAATGCCAGCTTCGGTACATTCAATGTGTTGTGGCAGATTGAGTTGTGTCGAAAACTCGGCCTACCATTTTTGTATCTGGGATACTGGATACGCGATTCACAGAAGATGGCCTACAAAGCCAAGTTCCAACCCTTGCAAGGTCTGCAAGATGATGAATGGCGACCGATCATACCTACCCAAGGGAATGCAACATGAAGACTCGTCTCTCTATTTTCGTCATCACCTTGCTGCTTCTCCCCTATATGGGCTTGCTGTTGAGTGATGGAGAGTTCAATGAATCGGCGCTCCCTCTCGATACCAACTTGATGCCGCTCATCGCCTGTGTATCAGTCATCTTGCTACTTGCGTTGATGGGCAACTACTGGGGCACATCGCGGAATGGCAACAACTTGTTGCGTCTGCAACGCAACTACTACTTGGCTATGGCACTCACGAGTGGCGTGATGGGTTGGTTGTTGGTCTATCTGAATCTTTATACCCGTAGCTGGCTAGACACTGGGGACAGCAGTATCGCCAGCACACTCATCCAATCCCTGCTCTTCGCTACGCTCGCTCCAGCCATTCTGAGCATCCGCGCCTTGATCGGTTCTTTCGCTAGTTTGCTCAAGTTGCTCTCACGCAATTTTGCAGTGTCCTCCCCGGCGCATGACACCACCGCTTTCATCCTCATCTCGCTCGCACTCATAGGCTTGCTCGGTGGTGTCGCTTGGCCTGAAATATTGTTCTGGCTATTTTGGCTCTCACCGCTATTGTTGTTGATCGCATTGCAATTGCTGTGGCACGAAAGCTCTATCTTCGCCGGACTTGCCACTGGCGATTGGAGTCGCATCGTGACTGCCGCCATATCCGGCCTCATCGTATGCAACGCCGCACTGACCACATTCGAGCTGGCCGGAGGCTCCTTACTCATCGAGTTGCCCAACTTAGCGTTCCAACAACTAGGCTTCGCCCTCTTCGGCTTGATCTGTCTACAGCTGGGCGATGTCATCGCCGAAGCTTGGCGCGGCAAGACGCGCGCACAAGTGTCCAAGAAAAAAACCTTTCCTATCCCTGTCGTGGTCAAAAAATGAATCCATACAACCTACTTCGCCCCGCCCTATTCACGCTTGATCCCGAGACGGCACACGATGCCACGCTGACCTCTTTGAACACTGCTCACTGCCTCGGACTGTCTCGCCTTATCCCTAAACCAGCGCATGACCCGCGCAAGGTGATGGGTATCGAGTTCCCCAATCCGGTCGGACTAGCGGCAGGCTTGGATAAGAATGGTGACTGCATCAACGGCCTTGCCGCATTGGGTTTCGGCTTCATCGAGATCGGCACCATCACCCCTCGTCCGCAACCGGGCAATCCGCGCCCGCGCCTGTTCCGCCTGCCTGAAGCGAAGGCCATCATCAATCGCATGGGCTTCAACAATCATGGCGTAGATGCACTGTTGGCGAACGTCGAACGCGCGAACTTCAAAGGGGTACTCGGCATCAACATTGGCAAGAACGCCGACACGCCCATCGAGAAAGCCGCAGATGATTACCTTATCTGCCTACGCAAGGTGTATGCCCACGCCAGCTATGTGACGGTGAACATCTCTTCTCCCAACACCAAGAACCTGCGCCAATTGCAGGGCGGGGACGAGTTGGATGCCCTGCTCTCGCAGCTCAAATCGGAACAAGAAAAATTGGCACAACAGCATGGCAAGTATGTTCCGCTGGCATTGAAGATCGCGCCCGACTTGGATGCAGAACAGATCAAGCAGATCGCCTCGCTACTCATCAAACATCGTATCGACGGCGTGATCGCCACCAACACCACCTTGTCACGCGAGGGCGTGGAAGGGCTAGTTCATGGCAATGAGACAGGCGGCTTGAGTGGTGCGCCCGTGAAGGACAAATCGACTGCGGTCATCCGCGCGCTTTCCAGCGAACTCGGTGGCGCACTCCCCATCATCGGCGTGGGTGGCATCACAAGCGGAGCGGATGCAGTGGAGAAGATGCAAGCAGGCGCATCCTTGGTACAGATATACAGCGGACTGATCTATCGCGGCCAATCCCTCGTCACCGAGGCCGCAGAGGCGATCAGACTCTGGCGTAAAAACTAAGAGGTCACGATGGTTCTGTTGCGGCCTGCTTCCTTGGCTGCATACAGATTGTTGTCGGAATGGATCAAAAGCGCTTCCAGCGTATTGATAGATTCGTTCTTTTCAGCCACACCGATACTCACCGTCATCTTATGTTCACCGCCATCCTGCAAGCGCAGACCTTGAGCGGCGACATTCGTACGTAATCGCTCCGCACATTGCACAGCAGCCTGAGCATCCGTATCTGGACAGATCACCAAGAACTCTTCCCCGCCATATCGACAAACCACATCCTGTGTGCGTGCCGCGCGGCGCAAGGTGTCGGCGACCAACTTCAAGGCTTCATCGCCCACCTGATGGCCAAATCTATCATTGATGGATTTGAAATGATCGATATCGACCATCAAACAAGAGAGCGTTCTATCTCCCCGCTTGGTCAGTGCCCACTCTTGCTCCATACGCTCCATAGCGAAACGTCGATTAGGCAATCCAGTCAGCGCATCAGACAAAGCCTGGCCAAGCAAACGTTCATTCGCAGCTGATAGCTCTGCCGAGAAACGCATCAACTGCTCGCGATCAAAAGCTAACTCTTCCTGCAATTGCACCACTCGCTGCGCTGCGCGCAATCGCGCAAAGAATATCTTGGGGGTGATAGGTTTGTTGAGATAGTCATCTGCGCCCGCCTCGAACGCCTCGACCAATTTATCCGCCGATTCCTGCATCGTAACGATGATCACGTAGATGCTGCGATTCTCAGGCTTGCTACGCAACTCTCGACAGAGCGCGATACCATCCATCTGCGGCATGATCCAATCCGTCACGATGAGCTGGGGACGCTCTTTCTCGATCAAGCTCAACGCGTCTAACCCATTGGAAGCGATGACCACATGATGCCCGGCGGCGATCAACATTCTTTCCATCAACGCACGCATAGAGCGGTCGTCTTCCACCACCAACACACGCATCTTGTAGTCGCGATGCGCATGCGGCCATTGTGGGATGACTACCTCCTCTTGCTCGTTGTCGATATGATCAAACAGTTCAGCGAACAAAGGCAGTTGCCGTGCACCCATATTCAATAAGGTCGCCCATTCCCTCCACTCCTTCGCGCCCTCCTCAGCCACTTGCACCAATGCCCGCTCCTCAATGGCGACCAACGCTGCATCCGATCTTAATCTTCGAGCCAATTTGTTGCCTTCCGCAGGCGTACTTAGACTCACATCTGCCATCAGCGATGCTAGATGCAGCATATTCATCAACTTCCATTCGCGCGACCCCTCTTCGACGCTGCTGGCTTCCGGTTGTGGATAGTCATGGATCAAAGTCTGGAAGATGGTAGGGAAGTTCATGTCCGCCAAGATGGCCGCACTCAGTTCGGCTTGCTCGAAGCCGAATTTTTCTCGTTCTTTGCGATATAGCTCATTCAGTGGTTGGCGCTCGGATGCCGAAAGCATATTGCCGAACTCTTCGGGATACACGGTCGCCATCGCCAACTGCCCTATCCCGCCTAGCAGGCCGATGACGAATATCTCCTCCACCGCAGCCAACCGAGAGATCGCAGCAAGGTGTCGCACGTAGATGCCCGTCAACAACGAATGTGCCCAGAAATGTAAATAGTTGAACTGTTTGCAAGGGCCTTGTTGGTAATCGACGATGAGGGCGATACCTAGGACGAGCTGTCGCAAAGCACGAGCCCCCAAGACGGTGACGGCATCCGAGATGGTGACGATGGGGCGTGAAGCGCTAGAGAGTAAGACGTTAGCCGCTTTGATGACACGCATACTCAGTGCCGGATCGGCGCTGATAAGGCGCACAATGTCTTGATTTGACGCGTTCTCCCGTTGTGTCAGGTTGATGACCTCCAGCGCCACTCCTTTGGGACTAGGTAAGCGGCCACTGAGCTTGAGCTTGGCCAATATGTTGCGCTGGTTTGGTGTCAACGATTTCCCCTTGAAAGAGCTGATTCTAAACCTATATCAACGGCCTAGAATGGGCATCTCAGGTTATATCCTTATAATGCCGTCTTGGTTGAAGCAAGCCCCAATCGAGCGCATAATCCGCGCTTATTTCAGTCTCTATCGGCAAGTTTTTGAATGTCTGAATACCTATTGATTCTCGTTGGCACGGTGTTCGTGAACAACATCGTCATGGTCAAAATCCTTGGCCTGTGTCCGTTCATGGGCGTTTCCAGAAAGCTGGAGACTTCCTTGGGTATGGGGGCTGCGACCACTTTTGTGCTCACCTTGGCCTCGGGCGCAAGTTACCTTATCAGCCATTATTTGCTTGGCCCCGAACTGGCTTATCTCACAACGCTATCCTTCATCGTAGCTATTGCCGGCATCGTGCAATTCACCGAGATGGCAATCAAGAAGACCAGCCCCGACCTGTATCAGGTGCTGGGTATCTACCTACCGCTCATCACCACCAATTGCGCTGTGCTGGGCATCCCCTTACTCAACGTCCAAGCCGAGCACGATTTCATGGAATCTTTGCTGTTTGGCTTCGGCGGCGCGGTCGGTTTCACTTTGGTGATGGTTTTGTTCGCGGGCATCCGTGAGCGATTAGAAGGTGCAGATGTACCTGGCGTGTTCAAAGGTTCAGCCATCGCCATGGTCACTGCGGGCCTAATGAGCCTGTCCTTTATGGGGTTCTCGGGCTTGGTTAAATGATCACGGCATTGTGGGTGATGGCTGCCCTCGCGGCGCTGTTAGGCATCGTATTGGGCTTCTCCGCGATCCGCTTCAAAATCGAAGGCAATCCCCTAGTTGAGAAGATCGATGCGGTCTTGCCGCAGACACAATGTGGTCAATGTGGCTATCCAGGCTGCAAACCCTATGCTGAAGCCATCGCAAAAGGGGAGGCGGATATCAATCTGTGCCCACCAGGCGGCGATGATGGCATCCATAAACTGGCCGATCTACTCGGTGTCGAATACAAACCGTTCGGTGGTGATGCAAAACCCAAAGCCAAAGCGGTCGCCTTCATCGACGAACAGACCTGCATCGGCTGCACGCTGTGCATCCAAGCATGCCCCGTTGACGCCATCGTTGGCGCAGCCAAACAGATGCACACTGTCATCGCATCGGAGTGCACTGGGTGCGAACTATGCCTGCCTCCCTGCCCTGTCGATTGCATCAGCATGCCTGTTATAGAAGAGAGACTGACGGATTGGAAATGGAAACATCCCGTGTACGCGCTAAGGAAGATCGCATGA
>Ga0074196_10386_pt1 | contig 11940 bp, 10 predicted proteins | sample EPASupsiteSAE300_FD_64214 | JGI IMG/M metagenome (GOLD analysis project Ga0074196, IMG submission 64214) | Bioremediated contaminated groundwater from EPA Superfund site, New Mexico - Sample SAE3-00 | ecosystem: Environmental > Aquatic > Deep subsurface > Groundwater > Contaminated ... | reverse complement strand
GCGATCAGCTCGCGCTTGCCGCCACGCAGCACGGTCGCCTCGGCCGACAACATACGCCGGATGGCATCCATCGCCTTTTCTGCTTTGCCTTCCTGAATGAAACCGACGATGGCATTGATCACCACTACGCCCACGATCACCGAGGTATCCACCCAATGTGCCAGTAGCGCAGTAACGACCGCTGCGGCCAGCAGCACATAGATCAACACGTTATGGAATTGCAGCAGGAAGCGCAGCAACGGGCCGCGTCGTTTGGCGGGGGTGAGCCGATTCAGACCCTGCGCACTCAGTCGCTTCAGAGCTTCCGCCTGTGTGAGGCCTTGCGCACGGGATGCCAGCGCGAGCAACACTGCGTCAGCTTGTTGGTGGTGAGCGTCACTCATGATGACGCCCCAGCCGCCACAGCCACGCGAATCCCAGCAACCCCGCCAGCAAAGAAGCAGCGAGCACGCCGGTCTTGGCCATCAGCAGATATTCTTCCTGTCCTGCAAAGCCGAGTTCGGCAATGAAGATCGACATGGTGAAGCCTATGCCTCCCAGCACCGATACGGCAGCGATTTGGCTAAAGCGTGTGCCGCTGGGTAGCTGACCCACGCCCAGCTTGAGTGCGATCCAGCAGGCGCCGGTGATGCCGATGAATTTGCCCAACAATAAGCCCAACAGCACGCCTAGGAATACGGGATGGCTCAGCGTCGTATCAATCGCACCTAATTGCAGCGGGATACCGGCATTGAACAAAGCGAAGATCGGGATCACGATGAAGGCTACCGGTAGGTGCCATCCATGTTCCAACCTTTGCATCGGGGTCTGCACATCTTGCAAGCCGTTGCCCATGGTTTGCACCACCGAATAGAGTCGCTCGTTGGTGAGGATGTTGGCATCTTTTTGTAAGCTGGCATCGTATTGCCCGAGTAGATCTTTCATGCGTGTACTGAACTGGCGCGGGTCATATCGCGGGCGGGCAGGTACGGTAAAAGCGCCAATCACACCGGCTAGTGTCGAATGCACACCCGATTGCAACAGCGCATACCAAAGCAAAATAGCGATACAAAAATAGGGCAACACTTTGCGTACACCAGCGAAGTTCAAGCCGGCCAAGGCCAACACCAGCAACGCTGAGATCGATAGCCAGCCCAGCGATAATTGCTGAGTGTAGAACACGGCGATCACCAGGACCGCACCGAGGTCGTCGGCGATTGCCAGCGCCACTAGAAAAGTGATCAAGGCTTTGGGTACGCGCCTAGCCAGCAACACCAAAGCACCCACGGCGAATGCGATGTCGGTCGCCATCGGTATCCCCCAACCGAGCATCGCCTCGCCGTCGTGATTCAAGAGTAGATAAATCAGCGCGGGTACTGCCATGCCGCCGATGGCGGCGATGATGGGCAAGGCCGCTTGGCGTATATCAGCCAACTCACCGACCAGCATCTCCCGTTTCAGCTCCATGCCCACCACAAAGAAGAACAACGCCATCAAACCATCGTTCACCCAATGGTGCAGACTCATACTCAGCGACCAACTGCCGATACCGACAGCGACGGGTATGTGCAACAGATGATGGTAGGCATCCGCCATGAAACTGTTGGCTAATATCAGAGCGAGGATGGCGGTGCCCATCAGCAACATACCGCTGGTGGTCTCGCGGTGGATGAACTGCTCGAACGGCGTGAGGATGCGCGTGAACGCCTTTTCCCACGGGGCATAGATTACGCCTTGTTGGGTAGATTGCTCAGTGTGAGGATGTTCCTGCATGGCTGGTTTCCGATCCGCAAAATAAATCTATCTTTGAGAAACTTAAAGTCATCTTTACTAGAAGCAGGTGTTATCGAAGTGGAGTGCACCTGTTATAGGTACTGTGTCACTGCTTTTTAAGTTCGTGCTGAATCAGTTGCAGTAACAAATCGTCGAAGGTGTAAAACCCTTTGTTGCGTTGTGCGAGTTGTGTCAATGCAAAGGCCGCACCCGTGCCGAAAGCTTCGCGCCGTATCGAATCGTGTGTGAGGCGTACGGTCTGATGCGGGAAGCCAAAGATCACTTCATGGTGACCGACGATGCCGCCCAGCCGTAACGAGGTGATGTTCTCACCGCCGACTTCCAGTGTCTCGGCGATCTTGCGTGCGGTACCGGACACCTCGGGTTTTTCTTTGAAGTGCTGTTCGACTATCTCCACATCCGCGAACGGTGCGATCTTGCGCAACAGTTTGGCGGCGACGATCAGAAAGTTGATGCCCAGTGTGATGTTGGGAGAACACAACACGCGGGTGTGCTCACCTAGTGTACGAGCGTAGACAAGATTGTCTTCCGTATAGGCGGAGATCGCGCTGACCAGCATGATGCCGCGACGGCTGACTTCGCTACCGTAAGCGCGAATGCTGGCGGGAGATGAAAAGTCCACCAATGCATCGACTGGCTGCTGTTCCAGTAATTCGGCGAACGGGTGCTGATCGTTGCCGATGACGGGGATATTCGTTGCAGGATGCGGTTGAGATTCAGGGGCGCTGCGCCGTGCGATCCAACGCAGATCGAAACGCGGGTCGTTGCTCAATACATTGGCAACCGCACTGCCTGCCTTACCGTAGCCGACCAAGCCGACGCGTAGCTTTGGGGTCATGATGTTCCTCCTAGTGTTCATTTATTATTGTTGACGCGTGAACGCCACTCGGGAGTGGCCGATTGTAACACCTGAAAAATCACGCGCTGTGCAGCGAGATTCCGGAAAAATGCGGCATGTATAATCCGCCGCCTGATGTAAGAGAGGTATCGCAATGTCCACAACAATTCTCGTCATCGGCCTGATGGTGTTTTTCGCGCACTTCTTGTCGCTGCAATTTCGCAAGACCAATATTCCCGATGTGCTGGTGCTGATGCTGGTAGGTATCGTGATCGGCCCCGTGCTGGGCATCGTCACGCCGGACGATTTTGGCAAGATCGGTTCGCTCATCGCCACCATCGCGTTGGTGGTGATCCTGTTCGAGAGCGGCACTTCGCTGAACATCACCACACTGGGAAAATCGTTGGGTACGACGGGGTTGCTTGCCACCCTGTGTTTCGTGTTGACTGTGCTCATAGTCGCCGCCATCGGATTCGCAGTGCTGGAGCTGGAATTGCTACCCTCCATCTTGCTGGGTGTGATTCTGGGCGGTACGTCTTCTGCAGTGGTGATCCCCATGGTCAGTGCGCTGCAATTGTCGGAAAAACCCGCCACCGTGTTGGTGCTGGAATCCGCCTTGACCGATGTACTCTGCATCGTCGGTGTGTTCGCTTTGTTGCAGGTATTCACTCAAGGTGGAGTCGATCCGGGGCGCTTGATCGGTGGTGTGCTATCGGCGTTGATCTTCGCTGCCGTAATCGGCGTGGTGGGCGGTATTGGCTGGTTGTTGGTATTGGGTAAGGTGCGCGATTTTCCGAATACCATCTCATCTACATTGGCCTACGTATTCATCGTGTACGGCGCAACTGAATTCCTCGGTTTTTCCGGCGCGATCGCTTCACTTGCGTTGGGGATCACGCTGACGAATTTTGAGAAGTTCGGCTTGCACCGAATTTCGAGCATAGGCAGCAATATCGAACCGCTGAACGAGATGGACTTGGGGTTCTATCGCGAAGCGGTGTTTCTGCTAAAGACCTACTTCTTTGTTTATCTCGGTATCTCTATTCATTTTGGCGCGGCCGAGTTGGCATTAGTCGCGGTGGCGATGGTGATGTTGGTGTATGTGATGCGGCTCGGATTGACGCGCATGGTGTTTCGCAACGAAAGTTATGGCCTGCGCGATGCGGCGATCACTTCCATGCTCGCCCCGAAGGGTTTGGCCGCAGCGGTCTTGGCTGCATTGCCGCTGCAATACGGGGTGGCGGGTGGCGAGCTGATCCGTGATACGACGTATATGGCAGTCCTAGTCAGCATCACTTTGACAGCGGTGTTGGTGATGCTGTACCCCGTGCCACAAGTGCGTCGCTTCTATTCGTTCACATTAGGTAAGTCGCCCGGAGACACCTTGAAAGTCCCCACTTACTCGCCTCCGCAAGAATGATCTATCTGATTCATGCGAGAATCACGCCGAGAAATTTTGATTAACTATTCCCCTGTCGTATTAAAAAGGATCAAATGATGGAAGCGTTATTGGTCGCTATCTTCGTCGTCGCTTACGCAGCGATCGCGTTCGAACATCCATTGAAGGTGAATAAGAGCGTTCCCGCACTCATCGGGGCGGGTACGCTGTGGACGATCTACGCGATGTATGTCGGTGATGTTGGCGGACATTTGAACGAGACGCTGTCTGGCACCGCACAGATCGTCTTCTTCTTGATGGGCGCGATGACCATCGTAGAGGTGATCGATGCGCATGATGGCTTCGATGTCATCACCGACAAGATAAAAACGACCAAAGTCACGACGTTATTGTGGTTGGTGGGATTGGTCACGTTCTTCTTGAGCGCGGTGCTCGATAACCTGACCACCACCATCGTGATGATCTCGGTCACACGTAAATTATTGGGAGTTCGCGAAGATCGTTTGTTCTTCGCAGGCATCATCATCATCGCTGCCAACGCGGGCGGTGCTTGGTCGCCTATCGGCGACGTGACGACCACGATGTTGTGGATAGGCGGGCAAGTCACCGCGCTGGCGATCATAGAAGGCGTGTTCTTGGCCTCCTTGGTGAATCTGGCGATCCCGCTGGTGGTAGTCAGTTACATCAATCGCGGCAAGTTGGTCACCCCGCCCAGCAAGGTGGAAGTCGTTGAGGGCGGGTCACCTCACAGCGTCATGGAACGCAACATCATGTTCTATGCCGGTATCGGTGTGCTGTGTGCTGTGCCGGTGTTCAAGACGGTGACTCACTTACCGCCTTTCATGGGTATCTTGTTCGGACTAGGATTTTTGTGGCTTGCGGGCGAGTTATTGCATCGCAACAAACCCGACGAAGAGAAAGAACACCTGACCTTGGCATCTGCCTTGCAACGCATCGATATGGCATCCCTCGTCTTCTTCATAGGCATCTTGTTGGCCGTTGCAACATTGGAACATACGCACATCCTTGCCGGGTTGGCGCATTGGCTGGATAACACCGTGGGTAGTCAGTCGTTGATCGTTTTCATCTTCGGTTTGGTCAGTGCCATCGTGGATAACGTGCCGATGGTGGCTGCGGCGATGGGTATGTACCCATTGGAACAATATCCGGCGGATTCCTTCTTGTGGGAATTCATGGCTTACGCGGCGGGAACCGGAGGTTCTATCCTCATCATTGGATCGGCTGCGGGCGTGGCCGCGATGGGTATCGAGAAGATCGAGTTCTTCTGGTACGTCAAAAAGATCAGCTTGCTTGCGTTACTCGGTTACATCGGTGGTGCGTTGGTTTATATCGCCACCCATTGAGCTGTCTTTCCATCAAAGGCCTGACCGTGAGCGGTCAGGCCATTTTTGTTTCTGTGTACATCGGGAATCGGATGCTGAAGCGAGTGCCGATCCCGTTAGTGCCGCTATCGATGGTGATATCGGCACTGTGGCGTTTGGCTACTTCGGCGACGATGGCGAGTCCCAAACCACTACCGCTTTGTCCTGTACCAAGCACCCGATAGAAACGTTCGAACACGCGCTCTCGATGTTGTGGGTCGATGCCCACGCCGTTGTCCTCTACGCTCAATACCACTACTTTTCCGATCACATGGATGCCCACTGTGATCTGCCCATCAATGGGTGTGTAACGAATGGCGTTGTCGATGAGGTTGTTCAGCAGTTCTATCAAGCTCGTTGGGTCGCCATGGACGCTTTGTTGTTCGCTGGTCCCTTCGAAGCCCAAGTCGATACGTTTTTCCAATGCCATCGGAACCCAGTTGGCCGTGCATTCCTGCGCGATCTGGCTAAGGTTGGTCTTGGTGAAGGTGTCGGCGATCAGCTCGACAGGTTCGTTACGTGCCAGAACCAAGAGTTGATTGACCAAACGTGTACCGTGTTGGGCGCTGGTCAAGATGTGTTCCAACGCTTGCTGTTTACGCTCAGGGTCGCGTTCACGCAGCGCCAGCTCGGATTGTGTCTTCAGGCCTGCCAACGGTGTGCGCAGTTGATGTGCCGCATCGGCGATGAAACGCTGTTGCGCGCGCATCACGGCTTTCAGGCGTTCGAGCAAGTCGTTCACCGCGTCGATCAGCGGCCTGACTTCATCGGGTGCTTGGCTACCATCCAAGCGCCTCAAATCGTCTTTCTTGCGGAACATCACTTGTCTGCGTAATTCCTCCAGCGGCGCCAGACCTTGTTTCAAGGCGAACCACACTGCGGCGACCGCGATCAGTATCAACAGCAGTTGTGGGATGACGATATTGGCGAGGATGCCTCGTATCAAAGCCTGACGCTGATTGATGGTCTCGGATAGATAGAGTTGATACAGCTTTTTATTGTCTGGGTTGTAGAAGACTAGGCTAACGGTGCGTGTCTTGCTCCCATCATGCTGCCCGTTGCTGAAGATAGGACCTATCTTGCCATTGCGATAGTTCAAGGGGCGGCCCAGGTTGACGTTGCCCGCGAGCTTCTTACCATCTCTGTCGCTGACCGTGTAGAACACTGCGTCGGGGGCGGTGAGCGATTGACCATCAGGCAGATCAAGTTCGAAGTTCAATCGTTCTTTACCACCACTCAATCCGAGTTGTGCGCCTACAGCTTGCGCGCGCTGCAATAACACCATGTCATACGGTTTGTTGGCATAGGTCAGGGTGGCGACGTAGCCTGCGATGGTGCTGAACAACCACAACACAAAGAGTGGCGTCAGCAACCAATTGATGAGGTGGGTGCGTAGCGAAAGGGCGCTAGATTCTGTTTCTGCCACGTTCTAGCTTTTTGTTTCGGTGGCTTTGTCGATGATGTATCCCAAGCCGCGAATAGTGCGGATGGTCACGCCGGCGGGTTCGATCTTTTTGCGTAAGCGGTGGATATAGACTTCGATGGCGTTGCCGCTGGCTTCTTCTGCGTAGCTATACAGACGCTCCAGCAGTTGGTCCTTGCTGGTGACCCAGCCGATGCGTGTCATCAATGCTTCTAGCACGCTGAGTTCACGCGTGGTGAGTTCGAGTAGTTCGCCGTTGATCTGCGCGCGTCTGCCAACGCTGTCGAAGGAAAGTGTGCCGCAGGTGAGTGCCGGATTCACGCCGCATTGGCCGCGCCTGATCAGCGCACGCACGCGGGCTTCGAGTTCTGGCAGGCTGAAGGGTTTGATCATGTAATCGTCCGCCCCCAAATCCAAGCCTTTGACGCGGTCACCTTCCGCATCGCGCGCGGTGAGGATGATGACGGGCACTTGTTTGTTCTTTTCGCGCAGACCGCGCAACACGCTGAAGCCGTCCATCTTGGGCAGGCCTATATCAAGGATCACCAGATCGAAGGGTTGCTCCCCACTCAGGATGAGACTGGCAGCCTGACCATCTTTGACGCAGTCCACGGCATAGCCCGTCTGCTTCATGCAGCGACACAGTCCATCGGATAGCACTTCATCATCTTCGGCGATCAGGATTCGCATAGGGCTGTAAGTTGATTGTAAGGATGCGGCATTATGGTTCGGGCGCAGAGTGTTGGGTGTGTAGGATTCCAACATTCTCAAGCGGGTATATTAAGTGGTGGCTGTGAATTGTCCAAGTCTTGCAACTGTACAAGGTCATTCACGGCTTTTTTATTCTTCACTCCAGAGAAGCATCGCAACAGCAAGAAATGCGGGAGCGATGCATTTTTAATAAATCAGGGGGCAATATGCAACTTACTGAGAAGCATAAAGAGTACTGGCAGAAGAATCTCCGTATAACAGCGATTTTGTTGGTGGTCTGGTTCTTCGTCACCTTCGTTATCGCCTATTTCGCGCGGGATCTTCAATCTGTCACTTTCATCGGATTTCCTATCCCATTCTATATGGCAGCACAGGGTTCACTGGTGATCTACGTGGCAATCATTTGGTATTACGCCCATTACATGAACAAACTCGATCAAGAGTATGGCGTACATGAAGGAGACGACTAATGGCTACGCAATCTCAATCGCAGTTTTTCTCGCAACTTAAGCGTTACTACTCCTTCTACACCGGAGGATTCATCGCTTTCATCATCATCGTCGCCATCCTTGAGCAGATGGGTGTGCCGAATAAGATCCTCGGTTACATCTTCTTGGCAGCGACCGTGTTGTTGTATGCGGGTATCGGTTTCATGTCTAGAACAGCCGACGTGTCTGAATACTATGTTGCGGGCCGACGTGTCCCTGCGTTGTTCAACGGTATGGCAACGGGTGCGGACTGGATGTCTGCCGCGAGCTTCATCGGCATGGCAGGTACTTTGTATCTGTCTGGCTATGACGGCTTGGCCTTCGTGCTGGGTTGGACCGGTGGTTACTGTCTGGTAGCGTTGCTGCTGGCACCGTATCTGCGCAAGTTCGGCCAGTTCACCATCCCTGACTTCTTGGGTGCACGTTACGGCGGCAACATCCCACGCTCCATCGGTGTGTTCGCTGCGATCTTGTGCTCGTTCACTTATGTGATTGCGCAAATCTACGGTGTGGGTCTGATCACTAGCCGTTTCACTGGCTTGGAATTCAGCATCGGTGTGTTCGTCGGTCTGGGCGGTATCTTGGTGTGCTCTTTCTTGGGTGGCATGAAAGCAGTGACTTGGACTCAAGTCGCGCAGTACATCATTTTGATCGTGGCTTACATGATCCCCGTGGTGTGGCTGTCGGTTAAACACACAGGCAATCCAGTTCCACAAGTGGCTTACGGTTATGTGTTGGAGCAAGTGACTGCACGTGAAAAAGTGCTGAACGACCCAACCACACCGGAAGGCGCGAAAGAAGCTGAAGTACGTGCCATCTTCAAGACGCGTCAAGAGGGTGCAGAAGCTAAGTTGAAGGCCTTGGAAACAGGCGGTACAGCGTATCTGGCTGAAGAGAAAGGCAAGCTTGAGAAAGTGGCTGCCGATCTGAAAGCTAAACCTGATGCTGATGCAGCAGCAGTGGCCGCAGCCGATAAAGCCGTAGCAGATTTCCCTGCAGATGCAGCAGCAGCGAAAGCTGCTTGGACCAAGGCAGCAGCAGGTGCCAAAGCTAAGACAGCGCCTATCGCAGCTCACGCCGAGCCATTCGCTGGCAAAGACCAAGCCGCTATCGACAAGAAACGTAAGAATTTCTTGGCCTTGGTATTGTGCTTGATGGTGGGTACGGCCGCGTTGCCGCACATCCTGATGCGTTATTACACCACTCCATCGGTGAAAGAAGCGCGCAAGTCGGTGTTCTGGTCGTTGTTCTTCATCTTCCTGCTCTACTTCACAGCACCTGCGCTGGCGGTATTGGCTAAGTTCGACGTCTACACGCTGTTGGTGGGTTCGAGCTTCTCCGAGTTGCCAAGCTGGGTCTCTGCGTGGGCAGCTGTTGATAAGACACTGATGAGCGTGACCGACATCAACAAGGACGGCATCGTGCAACTGGCTGAGATCACCATCGGTGGTGACTTGATCGTGTTGGCGACACCTGAGATCGCGGGTCTACCATACGTGATCACAGGCTTGGTGGCTGCGGGTGGTTTGGCTGCTGCGCTGTCCACTGCGGACGGTCTGCTGTTGACCATCGCTAACGCCTTGTCTCACGACGTGTACTACAAGATGATCGACCCACATGCACCTACGACTCGTCGTTTGGCCATCTCTAAAACGCTGTTGTTGTTGGTGGCGTTGTTGGCTGCGTATGTGACCTCGCTCAAACCAGGCGACATCTTGTTCTTGGTGGGTGCGGCGTTCTCCTTGGCTGCATCAGGCTTCTTCCCTGCACTCGCCCTCGGCGTGTTCTGGAAGCGTGCTAACAAGTGGGGCGCGATCGTCGGTATGTCGGCTGGTCTGGGTACATGTATGTACTACATGTACATGACCTATCCATTCTTCGGTGTGAATGCACCGTTGTGGTGGGACATCAACCCGATCTCTGCCGGTATCTTCGGTATGCCAGTTGGTATCCTTGGCGTGATCGTGGGCAGTATGTTGACAGCTGCTCCAAGTAAAGAAGTGCAAGACATGGTTGACCATGTACGTTACCCAAGCTTGGATAACGACATCGATACCAAAGCTGCATAAGCAATAGTTCCACGTAGCAAGTAACAGCAAAAAGGCCTGCGCAAGCAGGCCTTTTTGTTTGTGCTGGAGGAAAGTTGCTTGCGTTCGTCGAGCGAGATTTTCCCTACACTAGAAGATCAGCGACCAGATGAGTAAGATCGGATCGATTGGTCTCATGGATCAGTTGGCGCGTCATGATCGGGTCGAAACGATGCAGATGCATGATGACTTCAGTCACGCGATCTGGCTTGTTCAGATGATGGTTCGCCATGCCAAGCGCATACCAAGCGTGCGGGTTCATCGGTTGCAGGGTCGCTGCCTCATGTAACGCCTCGGCAGCCTCGGCATGTTTGCCCAATTTTGCATGACAGATGCCCAAGCCGTACCAAGCGCGATCGAGCTGTGCATTCAAACGGGTCGCATCTTGGAACGCGACAATCGCTTCAGGGATGTCACCTGTCTTGTCTAATGCGAATCCAAGATTGAAGTGGATCACCGCGTTGTCAGGCTCGATGGCGAGAACGTCACGAAAGTGGGCGGCGGCCGATTTGAAGTCGCCACGATTGGCATAGATGAAGGCGGCGCGTTCAGGGGCGCGCGCAAAATCGGGCGCAGACAAAAGTGCCAGCCGATATTCTTGTATCGCTTGATCTTCCTTGTTGAAGAATTGGAAGACGCTCGCGCGCCAGTAATGTTGCCACTTCTCAAAATTCATCTTATTTTCCTTGATCGAAAGCAGGCCGCATTCTCCGCATTGAAGCCATATGCCGCAAGCTTTATCCATGGGGAATGTTAAAATTCGCGCACGTCCAACTCGGCACACATTCCATGTTCTCTATCGAATTCTTCATCGTCAGCTCCCTTAAAGCATTGGTCGAAGTCGCGGCACTCGCGCTGATGGCGCAAGGTCTGGTCGGCTTCCTCTCGGGCAGAGCGAAACAAGACAATTTCGTCTATCGCTTGTTCTTGGTCGTCACCGCACCAATCACCAAGTTCGCGCGCTTCATCTCGCCGAAATATATCGCCGATCAACACATGGGCATCGCGAGTTTCTTCTTGCTGTTCTGGATATGGATCGCCTTGATCTACGCCAAAGGTTATGTGTGTCACGCGCAGAACCTAGCTTGCGTCCCGACATGAACCTAGTTGGACGGTGGCTGTAAAAGCCGCTATCCTCCGCACCGCTTCAAAACGCGCTCGTAGCTCAGCTGGATAGAGTATTGGTTTCCGAAGCTCATTCGGGCGTGGTGGGATAAAATGGCCGTAGGTTCACTTAGTAGTTTCCGTGCCTTTTTCAAGAACGCGCTCGTAGCTCATTAGGATAGAGTGCTGGTTTCCGAAGCCAGAGGTGGTGGGTTCGAATCCCGCCGAGCGCACCAATTTCAGACTTATGGTCATGCGACTTTAGGTTCAATTGGCATCAGCTCTCGCGTTATCTTCGGCTCGGCAAAGACGTAAGAAGAGAAAGCCTTAATACTTTCTTGGGCGATACGTCTTTCGAGGTACGAGCTCAAAAAATCCAATTCATCGCCACTCAAAAAATACCGGAGAGGAATGCTACGCTTGGAGTTGTGTGATAAGTCTTCTTTCAGCGTGTGGCCTGACCAATAAAGTGGGGTTGCCCTCCATGTGGAAGTCTGCAAGTAAAAGTTTTGTGGCTTCGCTACGACGTAATCCGACACGGAAAGTAAGAATCAAAACAAGGAGAGCAGCATCGACCCGATCCTGATCAGCATCCTCAGGGGTGGTCTGAGTAACACTTCGGACGGGGAGAGCGCTCACTGTTTTATTGAGACTGTTGATTCAATCATTAATTATGTATCCCATCGCCCGATAACCACGTTGTCGCTTCTCCCACATCCGCATTAGTGCTGGGTG
>Ga0074196_10479_pt1 | contig 12451 bp, 12 predicted proteins | sample EPASupsiteSAE300_FD_64214 | JGI IMG/M metagenome (GOLD analysis project Ga0074196, IMG submission 64214) | Bioremediated contaminated groundwater from EPA Superfund site, New Mexico - Sample SAE3-00 | ecosystem: Environmental > Aquatic > Deep subsurface > Groundwater > Contaminated ... | reverse complement strand
TGCAGAGTTCGGCCGTCGGTTTAGTGATGACTTGGTATATGGGTGATGTCAGCACCTTGTTGGCGACCGTGCCTGCCGTCATCCTGCAAGCCACCTACTCGCGCGACATGGAACGCGAATCGGACGAGTATGCCGAGCGCACTTTGCAGCTCAACGGCTTATCGCCTTGCTTGTTGGCAACCGCGTTGGAGAAGCTCGAAGCCGCTCATCGTTCACGCAACGAGAAGATGCCCCCGCAGAATGATGCTAAAGATGTTGCGATGGACTACCTATCCAGCCATCCAGCGACTGCAGAACGCATCCACCAGATGTGCCCTCAACGTCCGTAGTCATTGGGCTGCGTGGTATCATCGCGCCCTATGAAAAACACCACTGACACCCTGCATCGTTTCCTATTCGAACACCTGCCCATACGCGGCGAAATCGTGCGTCTCGACAGCGTTTGGCGCTCCGTCATCGAGCGTCATGACTACCCGCCTGTGCTCAAGAACCTGATGGGCGAGTTGTGTGCCGCCGCTGTGTTGCTTTCAGCCACGCTCAAGCTGCAAGGCTCCATGGTGTTGCAGATCCACGGCAAAGGCGCGGTGAAACTGTTGGTCGTCGAATGCACGGGCGACTTGGAATTGCGCGCCACTGCTAAGTGGGAAGGCAATTTGGCGCAAGGCACATTGCAAGACCTAGTGGGGGACGGACGCTTTGTCATCACCCTCGACCCGAAAGACGGCAATCAAGCCTATCAAGGCATCGTCGCACTCGAAGGCGACACCATCGCCGAGATATTGCAGAACTACATGACTCGCTCCGAACAGTTGGAGACACGGCTGTGGTTGGCGGCGGATGCCAAAGTGGCGGCGGGGATGTTGTTGCAAAAGCTGCCCGAAAAAGATGAATCACACGATGCCGATGCGTGGGGTAGGGCGGGAAAGTTGGCTGATACACTGAAATCCGAAGAGCTCCTACAGCTTCCCGCTGATGAATTGATCCATCGCCTCTATCACGAAGAAGACATCCGTTTGTTCGATGCGCAGAGCATCGTGTTCCAGTGCGCATGTTCACGCGAGAACGTGGGGCGCATGTTGCAGATGCTGGGAAGGGAAGAGGTCGGCTCTATCCTCGCAGAGCGTGGCGAGATCGAGGTGCACTGCGAATTTTGCAATGAACGTTATGTGTTCGACTCAGTCGATACCGAAGCGGTGCTCATCGAGACGGCGGTGATTCAGTCTAGCGATACTCGACATTGATACGAGGAATGATTCCCCGTATCAACAATCACAACATGAGGCTGGCTAGGTCACGCTGACTTGGCTTCGAATAATCCTGAGTAGCGAAATACTTGGCCGAACAGCGGATGGGTGAGCCGGAAATCCATCGCAAAGTGCGTTGCGTCGATGGCGTATTCTGTGATGGTGGTGTGCCCGAGAACCAGCCATTCAGGAATCGGCAACATCCATCCCCCCAGTTTCGCCACGAAGCGTATCCCTTGGTAATGTAGCTTGCTGTCCTCAACATGCACTGCCATTTGCAGACCCAGAACCGGATTGACGAATTCGATCATCTGATTACCGTCTGCTGCAACCCAGAAGCTATTGAAATGAACCACCTTGCCATCGGAATAGGTGATCGTCCTGCGCCAATACTGACGATCACCGACCACACTCTTTTCCACAACGGTTGGTATCTGGTGTCCGCCGCGATCAATCAATGCCCCCATAAGATGGAGAATGCTCAGGTAAGGCTGCATGAAACGGGGATATTCGATGTCCATGTGCCCGTTATCTATCGTTTTGCCGAAACGATAGTGAGCTTGCAGAGCGGGAGGTAATTTGTCCCAATCCGCGCCTAAGGCGTTTTGCATCAAGCTGTTCATGATGTAACTCCTGGAATATGTTTAAAGACCATCAGTGCCACAACAAACACCATCGCAGTGAAAGCGGGGATGCCTAGCCAGAACCACCAGCGCAACATTCTCCAATAGATTTCTGGCAACGGGGTGGACTCGGCGGCCGCGAGGGCGGAAATATCCCTCATGCGAATTTGCAGCCATACCACTGGCAACCAGCAAGCTCCAGCTAGGACGTACAGGAAGAGGCTGGCGGCCACCCAAGGAGTCGTCAATGACAGCCCAAGTGCGTACGTCAACCACAAACCGCTGATCGGCTGGAAGATCACGGTTGGCGTAGTGAAGATCCAATCAGCCAATACGACATGGCGGTTGGTGACGGCGATATGGGCGACATTGCCGCTACGGTCAGCCATCCATTTATAAAACGCGCTGCCCAACCCAGTGCCAAACAACAACACCATGCTGAGGATGTGTAATGTCTTGAAGGTGAGATAGGTCATGATGCCCTCCTGATCGTTTCAATGTTTGAGAAGAACAGCCGAGGCTCGACGGAGAGTGGTTTTCGCCCCAGAAAATTTACCAGCGGCTGCACATCGGCCCAATAGCCAGTCTGTAGCATGCGAAGATTCTCTGGCCTTAGCATGGGGCTGAGTGGACTTGCCAATCTGCTCGTGAGCAGCGCTAACCAAAACGGTATATGTATGACTGGCGCTGGTAGCAATCCTTGCGCGTGACGCATCCACTGAAGCCACTCAGTGAATGTGAAAGTTTCCGTGCCGAGAATATCCAATGTTCTGTTGGTTTCACTGGAAGTGAGACATTGCATGACGGTGGCTACCACATCGCTGATATGCACCGGCTGCAATTTTTGTGACCCGTCACCGATGACAGTGAGCAAGGGCAAGCGCGCCAAGCGCATGAACAGCTCCGCACTTTTTCCGTCTTTGCCATATATCAGAGAAGGCCGTAGCACGAACCAGTCTAGATCGAGACTGCGCAGGATGTCGTCGGCGGCACGTTTGCTTAGGTGGAAAGCCGAGAATGCGGTTTCATCCGCCCCCAGCGCCGAGATTTGCAACACCCGCCGAACGCCTGTTTCGTGGCAAGCACGAAACAAAGCAGACGGTGTAAGGGTGTGCAAAGACTCGAAGCGTTGGGTGCTTGTTTCGCCGATGATGCCGACGCAATTGATGACCGCATCAATGCCTTTCAGGTGCGGCAACCAGTGCGATGGGGTGGTCATGCTGGAAAAGTCGATGCCGTGTTGGCGCGACACCGGCGTGACCTGATGCCCAGCGTCAACAAGTGCCGCTGCGATATTGTGGCCGATGAATCCGGTGGCTCCGGTCAAGAGGATGTTCATGATGCGTCTCCTGCTTTTTGAGGAGTCGTTACGAACTTGCCCAGACGTTCTCCGACCGTGTACAAACCGATCAATATGCCGCCCAATGCCACGATCAGTGCGAAACGCCAGCTATCCAGAGGGGAGCTGAAATGTGCGAGCAGATCCATGGTTAGCACGAGCAACAACGGAGCGATCAGGAGCATGACCTTTGTGTAGCTCAGCCAGAAGGAGGCTGCGTATTCGTCTGGACAGATTCGGCTCAGAACCTTCATCAGAGGGCGAGATAACACGTAAAGCACTGCAATGCTGACTGAGATGCTGGTGAGCGCCTCGACCAGCAAGAGAAGATAGTTTTCCATGTGAGACTCCTTTTTTGAGTTAAGGGGAGCTCAGTCTCGTGCTTGCCTTGGTGTATGGCTTCCGGTTTCATCTTTCAGGAACATTTTTTTGCTCCGAAAAGATAATTTCGGAACAAGATGCCACCCAAAACGTTATTCGGGTGATCTTTTTTGGGCGATCAGTTTGCGGTACTGGCCCGGAGTCATGCCTTCGATCTCGCGGAACGCTTCATAGAAGTTCGACTGAGAAGTGAATCCGACACTGAGTCCGACAGACAGGACGGATGCGGTGGCTTCATTGACCAACATGGTTTTGGCTGCGCTGACCCGCTGTTCACGCAGGTAGCGCGAAAATCCCTTGCCTAAACGGTCGTTCATCAACTCGGACAATTGGTGGGTGCTGATTCCTAATCTTGACGCAAGGCGCGGTAAGCTCAGTTCTTCGTCCTCATATGCACGTTCAATCTGCATCAGGGTATTTAAGCTGGACAGGACAGTATCGCAATCGACATTGGAGAGCGTGGAGCTGGCATAGGACTCTTGTGAGGCTGCACTAACTTCGGCGGAAAGTTGCGGACGCAGCCCCAGTGCGAGTTGCACCAGTAGAAAGGCGGTGCCTATCGAAATCGCATACAGGCTGAAAAATAGCTTCTCCGGTAATGTCGCCTGAACCAAGCCCAGCACCGAAACTGCAACGGCAATGATGAACACACCGCCTAACAACAATAGCTCTTGATGGAAATTAGCCCGCTCATTTCTGAGCGCATAAAGACTTCGGGCAAGCCATAACAAATAGCCTGCACCGATAATAAACGCGAAAGGGAGCGAGCTCTCCGCAGGAAGCCAAAGTGAAGCGACTACAGGTAGCGCATGCCATAGTTGCGCCAATCGCATCGGCGGCTGGCTTTGTGGGCGCAGCAAGGGTTGACTGAACAAGTAGAATGCTGGCGCGACGGCAAAAAGCGTCATGCGATAGAGCGGTGTTTCAACCCACGCCAGATCGAGGTAAAGCCAAGCGAAGTGCGCGATCTGTAATCCGCTCAATGCCAGCATCAGAACCAACCCCATGAACTTCGCCAGAGTCTGGTCTGGATAGTTCTCGCGATGGAAGTGCGTCAGTGCGAGGATGAGTGCGCTGAATAGAGAATATCCGATCAGGAGTAGAGCGAGAGAGGTCATGTGTTAAGCATACTCAACGCAACCGCCTCGGCCACTTCGATGCCGTCGATGGCGGCTGACATGATGCCGCCCGCGTAACCCGCGCCTTCTCCCGCTGGATACAAACCCTTGGTGTTCAGGCTTTGATAGCTATCGTCACGTTTGATGCTGACGGGGGAGGAGGTGCGCGTCTCCACGCCGGTGAGGATGGCATCGTGCATGGAGAATCCTTTGATGCTCTTCTCGAACGCGGGCAATGCCTCGCGCACCGCGTCGATCACATAGTCTGGCAACGCTGTAGAGAGATCGCCCAGTGTTACGCCGGGTGTGTAGGAGGGCTGCACCTCCCCCAGTTTTGTTGAAGGACGTTGTGCGATGAAATCACCGACCAGTTGCGCGGGTGCGTTGTAGTTGTTGCCGCCCAACACGAAGGCACGACTTTCCCACTGACGTTGGAACTCGATCCCCGCAAGTGGGCCATCGGGATAGTCGGCAGGGGTGATGCCCACCACGATGCCGCTGTTGGCGTTGCGTTCGTTGCGCGAATATTGGCTCATGCCGTTGGTGACTACGCGACCTTCTTCCGAAGTCGCTGCGACTACCGTGCCGCCGGGGCACATGCAGAAGCTATACACCGAGCGGCCGTTGCTGGCGTGATGTACCAACTTGTAATCAGCCGCACCGAGCAGTGGATTACCTGCGTTCTTGCCGAAGCGTGCAGCGTCGATGAGCGATTGCGGATGTTCGATGCGGAAGCCGATGGAGAATGGTTTCGCCTCCATGTACACGCCTCGTTGGTGCAGCATCTCTACCGTGTCGCGCGCGCTGTGGCCGACTGCCAGCACTACATGCTGGGTGGCGATGTGATCACCGTTCGCCAAGGTCACACCGCGTACTTGCCAATTGTCGATCTCAATATCGCTCACGCGACTTTGGAAACGTACCTCACCGCCGAGTTCGATGATCTTCGCGCGCATCACCTCCACCATGCCGACCAAGCGGAACGTGCCGATGTGTGGCTTGCTCACATATTCGATCTCGGGAGGTGCGCCCGCTAGGATGAATTCTTTTAACACCTTGCGGCTGTAGTGCTTGGGGTCTTTCACTTGGCTGTACAACTTGCCGTCGGAGAACGTACCCGCACCGCCTTCGCCGAATTGCACGTTCGATTCCGGGTTCAACTCATGTTTGCGCCACAAACCCCAGGTGTCCTTGGTGCGCTCGCGCACCTCTTTGCCACGCTCAAGGATGATGGGGCGAAAGCCCATCTGCGCCAGTATCAATCCGGCGAACAGGCCACACGGCCCCGTACCGATGACGACTGGACGTTCTACTAATCCTTTTGGAGCTTGGGCAACGGGGTGGTAGCTGGTGTCGGGAGCGACCTTCACATGCAGGTCGTTCTTGAAGCGAAGTAATACCTTGGCTTCGTTCGCTACCTCTACATCCAGCGTGTAGATGAATAGGATGGCCGAAGGTTTGCGCGCATCGTAGCCGCGACGGAACAGCGTAAAACCCTTCAATTCATCCACGCGGATGCCGAGGCGCTTGATGATTGCATCGTGGATGGCGTGTTGTGGGTGGTCGAGCGGAAGCTTGATTTCAGTGAGTCTTAGCATGCTTACTATTCTAACCGATGATGTCCTAGTTATCCTTGCGCAAGGTACAATCTGTGCGGAGGTTCATATGCGCATCGTTGGAAATAAAGACTGGAATCCGATCTCGTCCTCACCTGAGGAGGCATTGCTTCGTGGTGCGCGTCTGGATGCACAAAGTCGCTCGTTGGCGATTCCTGACTTCCAAACCAAAGGGGTGTTTCGTGGTGCGCGATCCATGTTTGAGGCAATGGATGAAGAACGTGCAAACAAGATTAGGGAGTGGGTGAATGAACATGCCAGACCTGCATAGCCTGCTACAAGCATTACAAACGAATGACGTGAATTACATCTTGGTAGGTGGGCAGGCGGTTCGTCTGCATGGATTGAACAGAGCAACCGAGGATGTGGATTTGGTCGTTCCATTCGATACCGAAAATGGCGCGAGATTGATTCGCAGTCTGGAATTCCTTGAGTCATCGAAAGAGCTTCAATCTTGGTGGTTTTCAAAAGAAGCGAATGCGGATGAGATTCAGAACATTCGGGTTGCGGACGAACTGGTGATCGACATTCTTTTCTCCGCAAATGGCGAGACCTACGAAACCCTGAAGCCCTATATTCGCAAGATCGAAATCGACGGTGTGACGATACCGACACTTGATATTGATGGCCTGTTAAAAACCAAGACGAGTCACCGCGAGAAAGATGCGATTGACCGCCTGTTCCTGTTAAAGATAAAGAATCCCTAAGCATGGCAAAAGCAAAGACGATCTATTCCTGTACCGAATGCGGTGGGCAATCGCCCAAATGGCAAGGCCAGTGTCCGCATTGCGATGCGTGGAATACGCTGGTGGAATCGGTGGCGGAAGCGCTGCCTTCGGCGGGTAAGAACCGCTTCAGCGCCTTGGCCGCATCCGGTAAGTTGCAGCAACTGGCCGAGGTGGAAGCGAGCGAGGTGTCGCGCACGCCGACGGGCATCGCCGAGTTCGACCGCGTGTTGGGTGGTGGCTTGGTGGAAGGCGGCGTGGTACTCATCGGTGGTGACCCCGGTATCGGCAAATCCACCTTGTTGCTTCAAGCCTTGGCACATCTCTCGCAATCGCAAAAAGTCCTCTACGTCAGCGGCGAAGAATCAGCGCAGCAGATCGCCTTGCGTGCCAAGCGCCTTTCGCTGGATGCGCGTTCGGTCAATCTGTTGCCCGAGATCCAGCTAGAGAAGATCCAAGCCACCATCGCCAACGAGAAGCCGGATGTGGTGGTCATCGACTCCATCCAGACCGTGTATTCCGAGCAACTGACCTCGGCTCCGGGTTCAGTGGCGCAGGTGCGCGAATGTGCGGCGCAACTCACGCGCATGGCAAAGAGCAACGGCGTCACCATCATCCTCGTCGGTCATGTCACCAAGGAAGGTGCGTTGGCGGGGCCGCGAGTGTTGGAACACATCGTCGATACCGTGTTGTATTTCGAAGGCGACACCCACTCCAGCTTCCGTCTTATCCGCGCCTTTAAGAATCGCTTTGGTGCAGTGAATGAACTGGGCGTGTTCGCCATGACCGAGAAAGGCTTGCGCGAAGTGAGCAATCCATCCGCGCTGTTCCTATCGCAACACGGTGCGCAAGTGCCCGGTTCTTGCGTCATGGTCACACAGGAAGGCACGCGCCCTTTACTGGTCGAGATACAAGCGCTGCTGGATGCCTCGCATGCACCTACACCGCGCCGCCTGTCATTGGGTTTGGAGCAGAACCGATTGGCGATGTTGCTTGCCGTATTGCACCGCCATGCGGGCATCGCCTGTTTCGATCAGGATGTGTTCATCAATGCGGTAGGCGGGGTGAAGATCACCGAGCCGGGAGCCGACTTGGCAGTGTTGCTCGCCATCGTGTCGTCACTTCGTAGCAAGCCCTTGCCGGAGAAGATGGTGGTGTTCGGTGAAGTGGGCTTGGCAGGTGAGGTACGTCCCGTGCAGCGCGGACAGGAACGCTTGAAAGAAGCAGCGAAATTAGGTTTCACTCACGCTATCATCCCTAAAGCAAATGCGCCCAAACATAAGATAGACGGCATGACCATCATCGCGGTGGATAGGGTGGATGAGGCAGTGGAAAAGATGCGTTAAGAGGAGATAGGTGTGTCAACAACTGGAAAATATGGTGTATATAATTTGACGGTACGCCGCTGGAAGGTGGTCGAGGTCGAATTAATAACTGGCGAAGTCTCTCGCCATCTGTGTGGACATGAAGTGTCAGAGGATGTGGGGCGCGCCAGTAGCCCGATCAAGAGTTTCGATCGCGAATCGATGATGCTGACTACGCAAAGTGGGAGTCGCTATCAATTGTATGGTTTGCCCGGCACCTCGAAATCGGCGGATAAGGCGTGGCACGATTGGTGCAAGATTAACAATGTGATCAAAGAGCGTGATGTGACACTCGAATATCTGGATGTCAGCAAAGTATCGACAGTGGGTTTCGAAAGACTCATCCGTCGTTCGACTAAAAAAGCAGCAGATCAAAACTCCTAAAGGCGTCCTCCCACGGCAAACCGTGGGGCGGGGCGCTACTTTCGTTCGACTTGCTCGATCACCCACTTCTTCTTTTCTCCTTGCATCATCTCGAAATGTACGCGGTCACCGACCTTGATGTCGTGACCGGCGTGGTCTTTCAGATCGAACCACATGGTCATCGCGGGCCATTGCAGCGAGGGGATGGGCTCGTGGGTGATCTGCATCTTGCCTGACTTGATCGCTTTGACCACGCCCATGCCTTGATGCATGGCGGCATGTGTTTCATGCGCGGCCATATCGTGCTCATGTGGTGCAGCTTGGGCGAAGCCGATGGAAGTGAGCAGAGCGATTGCGAGGGTGAGTCGTTTCATGGTGTTCTCCTTTTCATTGGGTTGAGGAATGTTGGCGCTGTTTGATCAGCGCATAGATTACCGGGATCACCAGCAGCGTCAGCACCGCCGATGAGATCATGCCGCCGACCATGGGCGCGGCGATACGGCGCATCACTTCTGAACCCGTGCCTGTGCTCCACAAGATAGGTAGCAAGCCAGCCATGATCGCCACCACGGTCATCATCTTGGGGCGTACGCGTTCTACCGCGCCTTCCATGATGGCATCGTGTAAATCTGCGTGACTGATAATCCGCGTAACGTGCTTACTTTCGCCTTCAGTGGGAAGTGGATCAACCCATCCCATCCCTCCCCTTGAAGGGGAGGGCGCAGTCGTCCCTTCCCCTTCAGGGGAAAGGTTAGGATGGGGGTGGGCAGAACACACCGCCAACTTGTCCTGCCAAGCTTTCTCCAGATAGATCAGCATCACCACACCCGTCTCTGCCGCCACACCCGCCAGCGCGATGAAGCCCACCGCCACCGCCACGCTCAGGTTGTAATCGAGCAGCCACAGCAGCCACACGCCGCCCACCAGCGCGAACGGCACGGACAGCATCACCACCAGCGATTCGGTGACGCGCTTGAAGTTGAGATACAGCAGCAGGAAGATCAGCAGCAGTGTGACGGGGATCACGATCTTCATCTTCGCGATGGCGCGTTCCATGTATTCGAACTGCCCGCTCCAGGTCGCGTAGTAGCCGGGCGGGAACTTCACTTCCGCCGCCACCGCTTGGCGCGCTTCGTCCACATACGAGCCGATGTCGCGCTCGCGGATGTCCACGTAGATGTAAGCGGAGAGCAGGGCGTTCTCGGTGCGGATACTCGGCGCGCCCTTGCTGAGGCTGACGCGGGCGATTTGGCCGAGCGGGATCATCGCGCCGTCCATGGTCGTCACCAGCACTTCGCGCGCGATGCGTTCCGGTGTGTCGCGCAGTTCGCGTGGGTAACGCACGCTGACGCCGAAGCGTTCCAGCCCTTCCACCGTGGTGGTGACCATCTCGCCGCCGAGCGCGGTGGCGATGACATCCTGCAATTCGCCGACCGTCAATCCGTAACGCGCCAGCGCCAGCCGGTCGGGTTCGATGTCGAGATAGAAACCGCCTGTGATGCGTTCGGCGTAGGCGCTGGTTGTGCCTGGGATTTTTTTGACTACCGCCTCGATCTGTTTGGCGAGGCGTTCCATCTCGTTCAGATCCTTGCCGAATACCTTGATGCCGATGGGCGTGCGGATACCGGTGGAAAGCATGTCGATGCGTGCCTTGATCGGCATGGTCCACGAGTTGGCTACGCCGGGGAATTGCAGCGCCTTGTCCATCTCGGCGATCAGCTTGTCGGTATCCATGCCATCGCGCCATTCCTCCTGCGGCTTGAGGTTGATCACCGTCTCGAACATCTCTAGCGGTGCCGGGTCGGTGGCGGTCTGCGCGCGACCTGCCTTGCCATACACCGAGGCGACTTCAGGGAAGCTCTTGATGATTTTGTTCTGCGTCTGCAACAACTCGGCCGCTTTGGTCACCGACATGCCGGGCAAGGCGGTGGGCATGTAGAACAGCGTGCCCTCGTTCAGAGTCGGCATGAATTCGCTGCCCAGCTTCATGGCGGGATACACGCTCAATAGCATCGCCAATGCGGCGACGGCGAGGGTCGTTTTTTTGTATTGCAGCACGGCGGCGATGAGCGGACGGTAGCCCGCAATCATCCAGCGGTTGAGCGGGTTCTCTGATTCCGGTTTGATCCTGCCCTTGATGAACAGCAGCATCAGTACCGGTACCAGTGTCACCGAGAGCAGCGCCGCGCCCGCCATGGCAAAAGTCTTGGTGAATGCCAGCGGTGCGAACAAGCGGCCTTCCTGCGCTTCCAGCGTGAACACCGGCAGGAAGGAGACGGTGATGATGAGCAGGGAGAAGAAGAGGGAGGGGCCGACTTCTTTGCAAGCGGCGAGGATGGCGGCGGCGCGCATTCCTTCCCCTTCAAGGGGAAGGTTAGGATGGGGATGGGGTTCTCTTCCATGAATTACCCCATCCCCACCCCAGCCCTCCCCTTGAAGGGGAGGGAGTGTTGCTCTTGCAGGGTGGTCAAGCCTCTCCAAATGCTTATGCGCATTCTCGATCATCACGATCGCCGCATCCACCATCGCCCCTATGGCGATGGCGATGCCGCCCAAACTCATGATGTTGGAATTCAAATTCAGGAAACGCATCGCGATGAACGCGATCAACACGCCGATGGGTAGCATCACGATGGCGACCAGCGCGCTTCTTGCGTGCATCAGGAACACCATGCACACCAGCGCCACGATCAGACCTTCCTCGAACAACGTCTTCTTCAACGTGGCGATGGCGCGCTCGATCAGTTCAGAGCGGTCGTACACCGTCTGGATGGTCACGCCCTCGGGCAGGCCAGGCGCGATCTCGGCGATCTTGGCTTTGATGTTCGATATCACTTCCAGCGCGTTTTGCCCATAGCGCGCCATGGCGATGCCGGACACCACTTCGCCTTCGCCATTCAACTCAGCTAGGCCGCGCCGCTCGTCCGGCCCCAGTTCAACACGCGCGATGTCGCGCAGCAGTACCGGCGTACCGCGCTCGGCTTTCACCACCAGATTCTCGATATCCGCTTTGCCGCGCAGGTAGCCGTGGCCGCGCACCATGTACTCGGTCTCGGCCATCTCCACCACACGCCCGCCGACGTCGCGGTTCGATTCGCGGATGACCTGCGATACCTTGCTCAGCGGAATGCCGTAGGAACGCAGCTTCAGCGGATCGACCGTCACCTGGTATTGCTGCACGAAGCCGCCGATGGAGGCGACCTCGGCCACGCCATGCGCCTTGGTCAATTGATAGCGCACATACCAGTCTTGCAGAGTGCGCAGTTCGGCAAGATCGTGTTTGTCGCTGAGCACCGCATACTGGTACACCCAGCCCACGCCGCTGGCATCCGGCCCTAGTTGCGGCGTGACACCCTTTGGCATGCGACCAGCGATGCTATTCAGATATTCCAGCACGCGCGAACGCGCCCAGTAGATGTCGGTTCCGTCCTCGAAGATCACGTAAACGAACGACGCGCCGAAGAAGGAGAAGCCGCGCACCACTTTCGATTTCGGAACGGACAGCATGGCCGTGGTGAGCGGATAGGTGACTTGGTCTTCCACCACTTGCGGCGCTTGGCCGGAGTATTCCGTATAGACGATCACCTGCACTTCGGAGAGATCCGGCAGTGCATCTAGCGGCGTCTTCACCAGCGCATAGATGCCCGCCAGTGTGATGAAAAGGGTGGCGAGCAGGAC
>Ga0074196_10635_pt1 | contig 12455 bp, 21 predicted proteins | sample EPASupsiteSAE300_FD_64214 | JGI IMG/M metagenome (GOLD analysis project Ga0074196, IMG submission 64214) | Bioremediated contaminated groundwater from EPA Superfund site, New Mexico - Sample SAE3-00 | ecosystem: Environmental > Aquatic > Deep subsurface > Groundwater > Contaminated ... | reverse complement strand
TTTCGGTGTCTGTTTTTGAGAAAACCCAGCTATCTCAAGCCTTCGCGGGCAGTGAGCTTCTCTCAGATCAGACAGACTTTTCTAACCAACTAAATTTGTTCGACTTTTAACCGGACACTACTGAAGTAGAATATTGGGTTATAGGGATATTTAACCTGCCGATTAAGGATTGACCTTCCACCGAAAAGTCGTATTCCAAGGCTGATAGTAGAATTAACGTTATTCTTGATAGGGCGATGATAAAGAGGATACCGAAGCAGGCTTACACGGCAGAGTTCAAAGAGGTGTCGGTCAAACAAGTGAAGTCTGGGCAGACGATCAGTTCAGTGGCGAATGACTTGGGATTGATCGAACAGACACTGCGCAACTGGATCATAAGCGGGAGAGCGAGATATTAAATAAGCGACGGCGTACTTCGCAGGAGATGTGCAGTGAAGTACGCCCGGATTGACGCGCAGCACGGTGAGTATGGAGTGGACGAAATATGTCGGGTCATGTCGAATTCAAAGGGGCTTACGGAAGTCCGCGCATGGTCGAGAGCTTCGGCAGAACAGTTTACCAACCAGCAAAGAAGGGTGGACGCCTGATGCAATGGTTTTTTTTGGCATATCTAGGCACATTATTGCAACTCCTATAGGGAGGCGATTTAGCGTCTATGTCATTTGACATAATATACATTATGCGAAGAAATGGAAAAAGAACGCTTTGATTCTTAAGGCTTTAGCCCTATTTATAGGCCGCACAGTTTGGCCTTACAATGCAGACAACAAGAGCCTTAAGGCCGCTTAATCCTAGGAGGAAACTAGGAGCCAATTTTGTACCTGTTTGACGATTGTCCAGTAACACAGCAAGACATCGAGCTATGGCTCGACACCATCCCGAACCTTTCCGCCTTACCTTCCCGCCGACAAGCCTATCGCAAAGGATACGGCATTGAGGATAAAATCCGTGCCGCGAAACAGGCCGGACAATGGCCGCCAAAGCGAGGGGAATTAGCATGGCATTTGATGATCGGGAATACGTCTTAAACCGCCGAGGATGGAACCCCGCCAAGTTGACGGGAATGCGTAAGAATCCAGAGATATACAACCCAAAAGAATTCAGACGCGAGGCGCAGACTGTCCACGAATACGACAGACTGCCTAAGTTCAATTACCGCGAAGCCCTAGCACGATGGACAATCGTCCTAGGCGGTGTTTGGATTGCATACGCCGCGTGGCGCATTTACCTGATTACGTTCTAATCAATCTTCCAAGAAAATCACCGAACCCTGTTTCACCTTACCGATTAGCTCCCGCCGCGTTTCTCCCGTTATCCAGACAACCCCCGCTTTGTGGTCGCCCCACATGCCAATTTCGGTTGCCCCTGTATAGAAAACCAAGTCGTGCGCCTCTTCGACTGCGTGCGCGAATGTCTTCGCACGGAGCCAGAACTTTTCAACTTTAGGTTTGATGATGTTGCGCGAGTGCCAGTACTTCTTCTGGTTCTTGTCGGCTTCTTCGAATTCCTTACCAATGTACTTGGTGAGGTATCCCGCCAGCTTGTTACGTTGCCAGTGTTTTTGAGAACCGCCCCAACGCTTTTTTGGAGGTTCCACATTGACAGCACCGAGCGACCTTTCGCCAAGTTTTACGCCCCCTACAAGCCACTCCGACACATCGGACGGGGTTTGACCTATGGCAAGAAGCCAACAGCGGAGAAGCCAGCGAATATCCTGTTTACCGACGACAGCAACATGAATATGGAAAGCGCCACGATCTTGCTTTTCGAGAACGGCAATATATTGCCATTCGGGGTATCTGTGGCGATAGAGGCGAACGAAATCTTTCCAATCAGCGGCAACCTTTGCGCGGTCTTCGACGTTCTCACGATAGGAGAACGTGAGCAAGTGATCAGCGAGGATTGCCTTGACCAAATGGCGGACGTTTTGCCTTGCACGTTTGGAGGCACGTTGCCTGTTCTCTTCGTCGCGCTCTTCCTGTTCCTCGACTGTCCTACGCTTGCGCGGACAATCAAGGAGAGGATTAAAACCCATGCGTAGATTGATGATAGTTTGGCGATTGGCGGGTGTAACACTCACCTCGGTTTGACCGTGCGGGAGCGTGACGACCTTGCACCAATATTCTGGAATCTCTTGCGCTTCGGCTTGCGCCCTGCGCCGCGCTTCATCAGCGGGGCTAGGTACTTTGACTGAGGGGCAGTCGTTGACAACGTCCCATCTTCTGCGTAATGATGCAGTCATTCGGCAATGCTCCTTCGAAAATTGACTTGCTGAACACGCCCCCGAGGACTGCAATCCTGCGGGGGTTTTTCTTTTGTTTACCTACTCAAACTGCGTTTCAAGGCCGTCCAAATCAAGCCCCGACTTTTCGGCCTCATCAAGTGCCTTTTCTAGCGCCAGAGTCCAAACCTTGCGCTCACCGAAATTACTTAGGTGAAACTCAAAGAACGTTGGCTCCCCTTCCGTATCAAGCAAAGTTGCGATGAAGTTCATTTAAAAACCTTTCTTCAAAACCGTCCAAACCATTGCCGTTGCTGGTTTGTCCGTTCACCTGTTGCTTAAGTGTCCGTATTACAAGTTAAGCGCGCTTCGCGCGCTCCGGTACTCACTTCGTTGCGTTCCTCGCGGCTCTTCACGCCAACATCAAACCCGCTCAATCCACTCAGGTCAGAAGGCCTCAAGGTTCGTTTCGGCACCGTGGCTGTGCTCAGAAACGATAAGGCTGTTTCCTCCGCGCAGGCCGCACCACTGCCTACACTTTCCACCTTGACCCCTTCCGCCATTCGTAAAGCAGTGTGGTCATGCCACATGGCGCACCCACTCCCGACGATGAAGCAGTCGGAAGCAGGCGACACCAGTGACAGACCACAAGGAGCGGCGAACATGGTTAAAGTTTGGCGGTACATGAAGGGGGAGGAATTCAAGGCGAGACAATCAGCCTTCGAGTTCTTTTGCCGTGAAGCCGTGGAGTTCCTAGAAGCGTTTAGAGCAGATTGCTTGCAGGGATGGAGCAACCTATTCACCAAGAAGCTAGAAGCCGCGCCAGTGCAGTCCTCGCTCGATTTTAGAGCACCGCTAAACGTCTTTTGGCTTATCCCAAAATTCCGAGCATGAAGCGGGGTTGCAGAGAACAAGCGAATCATTTTCTAAATCCGTTGCGCTTCAATGAATACGAGAACTTCGGAGCTAGTCACGTTCGATTTTTTACCAAGCGACCAACCGAAAAAGCGGCTTTCCGTATCGTCGTCTTTTGCCTCTTCAAGTCCTGCGAAAACGACGACCTCGCCCTCTTTGATAGTCAATTGACTTGAGGCGGTACGCTGGAGCATTGTCGGACTGTTGTTGACCCCTGTAGTCGTCGCTACGAAGCTAGAAAGTTCCTGAGTTATGGACAAGTCAACGAGATCTGCTCGAACGTCTGGCGACACGGTGAAAATAGTTCCTGATTGGCGGTACTCAACAGCCTGTACAGCGTTGCCCTGGTTATCCATTGTCACAGCGCCGAGCGTTGGCACTTGTTGACCCACTGAAAACTTTGCGTTGCCGCCCGTCTTCACTCGCAAAATCGGACGCGATACCACCTTAAACCGCGAATCAGAATCAAGCGCAGAAAACACCGCATCAAGGTTTGGCCCCGCCAGATGCAACGAGGGAGCGCCAGCAATAGAAGCGCCAGCGGAAGCCGTTAGACCACCTTTAAACAGGCTTGCGGCTATCTGAATAGCTGACCCCTGCCCTTTCGTTGTTCCCACCTCATAGATGGCCGCCCTTAGCATTACTTGAGCTTCTGGTGTATCAAGTTGAGTAAGCAAGGAGCGATAGCGTAAGCACTGCGAAGGAGTGCATTCATACGCCAACTGATCGGGGGCGGATTTATCCACTTGCGCCGAGGCCGTACCCTCCCCGCCTTGCACTTGTTGGAACTGTCCAGATGCAGGAAGGCCACGACTGCCTAGTTGGTTTGCATCAGCAACCTTTTTAAGCACATCGGAGAGGTAACGAGCAGAACGGAAGCGCGGCGAATATACGAGCACTTCATTATCAAATTTTTCCGCCTTGCGAATGTGAAGCACTTTTCCGACCTGTTGCAAATCGAAGCCATGCGCGCCGAATAATTCCGCAGTCATTGATTCAATCTGTTTTGCGGGAAGCTTTTCCCAATTGACGGAAACATCATCAGGGGAATGCGTAAAGGCCGAATCGAAAGTGTAGGAACGATGCAACAGATCACCATAAACGACCCGCGCCAAATCAATCAATTTGACTTCATGCAACGCGACAGAGACAGGCGCAGAGAATGAAAGCGAGGGAAGACAGAAAAGGAGAAAGTAGAGAAATTTTTTCATGATCGTGGAGCGCAGACGTATTGCGTATCGAATTGAGTTACAGCGTCTTTAAAAATCTCAATTGAAACAAATGAAGTAATGGCAACAGCAAGTAAGAAGCTAATCATCATCCAGATAAAATCAACAGAGTCAGGCCGTATCACTTCCCAATATTCTTTCAGCGTTTTCATATAAGCCCCTTGTCTGTTTGATTGAAGCGAGTCCAACTTGTTGCGAATCCACCTTCAGGAAGTTCCACCGAATAGCCAAATCCCAACTGTTGAAAATTTGGCGGGTCTATCAATTGGCGAACCTCGCCCGTATTGCTTTGAATGATGAAAGTGAGAACAGCGCCAGAGTTATAAACGCCGACAACACGCCAAGTTAAATTTACTTCTGGTTGATTATTTACCGTTGAATTTTGAGCAGGTGCGCCAGCTATTGAGACAGGCGCGGAAGTCTCTTCGACAGGGGGCGCAGGATGAAACATACGCCAGAGAAAAATAAAAGCGGGAATGATCGGCAACAGCGCGAGAGGTATGCCGTATTTATAAATAGGGTTTGCAAAAAGATTTCCGCGCTTATCGACAGACTGTTCAACAGCATCCGCCCCGCCCTCTTTCTTTTGCGAGTGTGACGCATAAAGAGGGAAATATTTAGGATTGTAAGAGCGTTGGATTGATCGCAAAGGAGAGCGCGTAATCTTTCGGGCATAAATATCGACGCGGTAAAGCTTATCCATTCCTAACGCGGTCAATTTTGTCATGCAATAGATCGTTTCAACTACTCCGCGAACTTGACGGCTCGCGTCTTGCGGGTCTTGCGTGATCAGAACAATTTCACAGGTCAAACCGCTTTCAGGGTCGGGCATCTGGCGATGCATTCTGAAAAAATTCATAACGCGATCAGGGCGTTTTTTTCCGTCTTCGTCTTTCGTGCTGAATCCATTCCAGAAGCGCCATATTTCATCAAGGCAGACCACATCACCAGCGCGAATGCATGGTATTTTTTCGCCAGTAACTGACGCAATGAATCCAGATATTCGAGAACTTAAATCATCGGTATCAGTAAGCCAAAATTGGGGATTTAAAACTTGCGCGTGAGTTACAAGAACGAGTTCGCCGATAGCCTCAAGCGGCACACCCTCCGATTGAAGAATTATTGTAAATTCTTTGATGTCCAATCCCGCGATGTTGGAGACAACACGACGACCTTGGCGGAGTGAATTTAGGATAACTTCGGATACGACTTCATAGGTCTTGCCGCTACCCATTATCCCCGTGTAAAGCTTGAGACTCACGGCTTAACCCTTGCCGCGCATATTACGAGAAACATAATAACGGTCATTGTCTGGATTATCAGACACAGGAAGGCCGCTTATTGCATTGAACAAGGAATCAGAAAAAGAAAAATCTTGAGCCTTGCGAATCTCTTTTTGCAAACACGCTTCACTAATTGGAGTGCCTTTTCCCGCAGGTGTAACAGTAATTGTCCGACCAGCTTCGACAGGGAGCAATGAAAGCTCACCGGTCTTCCAATCAACAGCCATACCTTGAGACTTCAAGTCTTTTTCATATTCCGCACGCTCTGCTTTAACGATGTTGTTTTTAGTAATCTTGGCACGAACCCAAGCAGGTAATTCAGACCATTTTCGTTTAGGCATGTTGAATTACTCCTTTGTTAACCGATGACAGGAAGACGACGAATCAGGAAGCGCGCAACATGCGCAGAGATAAGAAGCGGCAGACCGTAATCGAGCGCGAACATATCCAAGAACCACCACACGCCCGAATCAATTCCGCCGAAGCTAGAGGACAAAGAAGTTACACCGACAAACGGCGCAAGGAAGGAAATAGCCGCAGGAATGACAATCGCCATGACTGCAAATATGCCCATAAGAATTACGAACTTGACGACGACACCGCGAAAAATCCAAGAGACAAGAGGCGCAAAAATTGCAAGCATAGTTAAGCCCTCAAAACAACGAACAGCGCAAGGATGGTAAAGACCGCGACCATTGCGTTATGTATAGGCGCGGAATGGTCTTGCAGAAGGCCGCAGTGGCTTGTTAGCTGATGCGAACCAAGGCCGAGCGTAGAAAGGTCTACCGATGGAGTAGGACACGCGCCAGCATGGGCGGGAAGTTGCCAGCTTAAAAGGTTTGTAAAAGTATTACCGAAGGTCGGTAGATCACCAGCGACAGGCGCCACAGGGTCAGAAACAGGAGCGGTGACGCTCAAATCGTTGTGCAGGGTATCAAGCTTGGGATTAATCGAATTGGCGGCCCGTACAGCCTCCCCAGCCCTTGCATAATCGTTCGGGAATGTGACCGTAGAACCAGAAGGCGAAGAAGGCGTAAAGGTAGAACCAGCGGGAGCAGGATTTAAAACAGGGAGACCCGTTACAGGGTCTTGCCCAAGTTGTTCGCCTGTAGTCGTTTGAACTTTGCCCGTAATGGTTCCATCAGGCGCAACAGTTATAACGGTTTTTTGCGTACCAGTATCACCAACAGCATTGGTAACAGGCTGGATAAACTCGACTTGCGAACCGCCATCAGCAGCAGGAATGATTTTGTAATGCCGAGGCTCTCCATTTGCTGTCTGGTCTTGGACGAGAAGACCACCAGATGGCAAAGAAGAGACAGCACCGACAGCAAAATCAACATCGCCAGCGGCGGGAGTAAGAGAAGTTCCCGACCTTTCGTAATCTTGGGAATGGTCTGGAGTTACAGCACGAGCATTAGAAAGAGCGCAATTTGCGCCACTATATCCGGATGGGCATGTAGTGCCAGATTGAACAGCGTTGACATAACCCCATGAGTCATGCGGCTTGAAATCGACGTATGTTTGAGTTGGTGAAACGACTGAACGATTATTAACCAGCTCAGTTATGCCCGAATTCGCATACCACTGAATGTGATTTGCTATCACTTCATCAACCGAAGCACCAGACCATTGAATCCCGTTGAAATTTCCTTGATATGTATAAGCAGGAACAGGGGTTGCAGTTGCAGGAGCAGACGGAGCAGGAACAGGATTCGCAGTAGTCAAAGGAATCCGAGAATATCCGCCCGTTAAATTGTCGACGACGAAATACCCTACCTTGATGCCCACATAAAGAGCAGAAGCACCAACAGCAGCGCCAACAGCAATTGCACCTGCACTTGTAAGACCAGCGGCAGAAGCGGCAGAGCCAGCCCAAGGCCCCGCGATAACATTGCTTGCAGCACCTATGGCAGAGGGCGCAACAGCATAGACACCAGCGGGAGCAGGAAGAGCCGCGTAAGCTTGACTAGGCAACCAGCATAGCCAAATTGAAATTATAGGGAGAACGACACGCGCAATGGTGCGGCGATAGTTACTCATTGTCGTCAAATCCTTTGACGAGCGCCCAGCCCGACATAATGCCGAGGCAGAACAGCGCGAGATACCAGAATTCAGTGAGAGGATAAACAGTTGGCATGATTTAGAAGGGGAAGGCCGAAGCCCTCCCCGCCTTTATTACATGGACTTCACAGCGTGGATGACCATCACTGCGCCCTTTTTCAGGACGTAAAAAGTGATCATCAAAGCGGCAACAGCCAACACGCCCAGACCAACATCGGTAAAGCTGATGCCAGTAGTCAGGTCGGCGATAGTTGCAGGAGGCAAAGCGAAAGCAGAAGCAGAAGCGAACAGACCAACGAGAACAGCCGAGATTTTCTTCAACATGATATTGCCTTTCAAAAAAGTGGGTAGTTATCCCACATACCCGAATCGGTCGGGCTACCGTTTGAAACATCCCCTAGGGGATTTTGTGCGGGGTAGTTATCCCCGAAACTAGAAGCGGCGAACCGCGTTAATAATCGTTGCCGCGTTACGTGCGACAAGGTACAGGCCGAGGATTAAAGTCATCGCCCAAGACCAATAAGCCGCGCCTACCACTGGGTCAAAAACCGTCCCACCGTAAATTGATATTGCAGGGTCGCATAATGGAAGCTTGATAGCCTTCGCCGTTGCCGCCGTTGCCGTTGTTGCGTTCATTGCAAGCGATTGCAAGGTCAGCGTGAAGGTATTGGGAGCCGTAAAGGTTGCCGCAGTAGGCCAAACGAGAATGTTATTAGTCGTCGTCGGGAAGGTAGCTTGCAGAGCCGTTAGAGCGCTTGCGCTTGTCGCATGGCACACACCGTTGGCGAGAAATCCAGTTAGAGCCATTACTCGCCCCTCAACTTGAAGCCATGAGAAATCAAAACTATTTCAATTTCACGAACAGAAGCACGCCCACAGTTAGGCATTTTCAATAAATCGGCCTTTGATAGTTTTATCAATTCGCCAACCGTTGAAATTTCTCTAGACTTCAAAATATTCCAAGCCCTTGGAGATATTTTTAGGTCGTTTACAGAGGAATAAACTTGAATAGATGAATCCACAACACCAGAAGCAGAAACAACGCTTTTTAATATGTTTTGAATCCTAATCTCAACGGTGGTTAAGCTACCTTGAAGAACCTGTAAAGATTTTTTTAATGTTTGGACGTTCTGCAAGGCTATATCCAATTCGGTAAAAATTTCTTTTTCGAATTTTTCAGACATCACGCGGCCTTTTTCTTTTGGGAGAACTGAATCACGTTTGAAAAGTAAACGCATGCGGGGTCAGCTTTTCCAACACTGCGGAGGTGTACGGTGCAGACCAAGTCAAGGAATCCGATTGACTTGACGCAGTACGCACAAGTATTTGATTGTTCGCTTTGCATATCCCCTCCCCTTTCGTTTAGAAGACCACCCGAAGCGCAGAGCCTACGACTAACACGGATGGTCATGTAAACGCCCTCAACACGGAGGGCGGGAACCCGATTAGGCAGGGTTTTTCACAGGGGAGGCTGTTGGTGTTTTGATAGGAAACAGTTGAATGAGGCGACCACCAATGCGCTTATCTTGTCCGACTGCTATGCCGAACTCGCCCTCATACATGCCAGCAGTGACAGTTGCATGACCTTTCGGGAGGACTAATTCACCGACGAGGATTTTTTCTTCGCCAGTTTTTTGGTCGGCATCAAATACGACACATTGAGCAACGTCCATTGAGTAATCATTACCAGATTTTGCGCGGCCTGATTTGTGTTCGACGGATAAGACTTGGATACGAGTTTTCATTTTTGGCTCCTTGGTTATTTGGCTTAATTGCCACCTTAAATTTTTAAGGCAAACGAAAGATACCTGAATTTTTTAAGCCTTGTCAACTAATTTTTTAAGCGTATTATTTTTTCAGGCAAACCGAAGGAGTAAATCATGGAAATCATAGAACTTTTAGAACTGGCAAAGAATCGCGCAAACCTTCCGAGCGATTACGCACTTGCAAAGGCTTTAGGTATTCCGAATGGTAATTTGTCAAACATAAGAAACGGGAGAGCGCACCCATCAAACGCCGTTGCCGTTCAGCTTGCGACACTTGCAGGACTTGACGAAATGCGCGTAATTGCTGAAATTGAATTGAGAACAGCGAACAGCGAGAAAAAAAGAGAATTTTGGAAACACTACATTGAAAGCCGAGGAATAACCGCCGCAATCACCATGAGCGCCCTAGCCATTGCAATTATGGCAACACCAGAAACAGCACAGGCCGCCGTTTTACAATCCCCGAATTATGACGCAAGCGCCACATCACACCCATCAGCTTTAGCTAATATACATTATGCGACAATTGAATGTGGATGAAACGGAGCGCAAATAAGATTACGTCAAATGAAACAATTGGTTGAAATTATTACTGGTCGTTTCGCCCACTTCATCCAATGTGATGTTTCTCAGCTTGGCAATCTCTTCAGCAACGTGCTTCACATAGGCTGGCTGATTCGTTTTGCCACGGTAAGGTGTCGGCGCAAGATACGGCGAATCTGTCTCGATCAGTATCTTTTCTAGCGGGATGTTCTGGGCGACCTCTTTGATTTGCGTCGCGTTCTTGAATGTCAGGATGCCGGAAAACGAGATGTATAACCCAAGCTCGATGGCCGCATTGGCTACTTCCAGATTCTCGGTGAAACAATGCATCACCCCTCCGGTTTTGCCTGCTTCTTCCTCAGACATGATTCTAAGGGTGTCTGAAGCAGCCGAACGAGTGTGGATAATGAGGGGCTTGTCACATTCTTTGGCTGCACGGATATGGGTGCGGAAACGCTCCCGCTGCCAATCCAAGTTGCCAGTCAGGCGGTAATAATCTAACCCCGTCTCACCGATGGCAATGACCTTGGGGTGTTGAGCCAGCCTCACCAACTCAGCTTGGCTGGGCTCTGCTTCCAGTTCGTAATCCGGATGTACGCCTACCGAGGCATAGAGATTGTCATGCTGAACGGCTAAGGCGAGCACATCTGGAAAGGTACTCAAATCGACGGAGACACATAAAGCATGGCTCACCTGATTTACGCTCATATTAGCTAGAAGGCTATCCATATCTTCGGACAATCCTGGGAAGTTGAGGTGACAGTGGGAATCGATGAACATCTGAATGTTAGGCCGCAAAGAGTTGGCGGTAGGACAAGAGCAAAGACTCTAGGGACAGCTTTGGGTTTAGAGGATGGAAAGCGGCGCGGCGCGCCTCCAACAATTCCTTTTGGAATCTCATCAAGGCCATAGATTGAACTCCGCCAGCCAGCTTGACCAACTCGCTGGCTTGATCTGGGAAATATCTGACCGAGCCTGCCAATTGGGCGCTAGTTAGGTCGTGACACCACTGTTGCAGACAATGGATGACATGGATCGGTTGGGCTTTTTGCAGATTTTCAGCCAAGGACAACGCATCCAATTTGGATGGCTGGCGAATGGCGGACAACAGTAATTTCCGCTCCTCGGCACCTTCTCCTGCTTCTGCCAAATTCAAAGCTTGCAGGGGGGCGAAGCCAGTTTGAGCTAATGCTTGGTCTGGGTTTTTGATGCCTTGTTGGGCGAGCCAAGCGGCTCCTACTTCGCGTGTCGGTGTGTTGACGGTGAAGCATAAGCAGCGACTGAGGATGGTCGGCAGTAGTTGTTGTGGCTTATGGGTTATCAATAAGAACAACAACTTATCTGTGGGTTCTTCCAGTGTTTTTAGCAATGAGTTGGCCGCATTGTTGTTCATTGTTTCGGCGGGATAGACCACCACCACACGATACCCTCCACAGTGTGCGGATAGGTTGGCGAAGTTGGAAAGGTCGCGAATCTGATCTACAGATATCTCGCGAGATGGCTTTTTTCCACCCACTTTTTCCTCGCCATCCTCGGCTGTGCTCATCGCGTCAGATTGTATGAGACGAAAATCTGGATGGCTATCCTGCTCAAACCAATGACAGGAAACACATTCCTCGCAGGGCATCCCATCTGGTTTTGGAGAAGCACACAGAAGAGATTGGGCAAAACTAAGCGCTAGGTCTAGCTTGCCGATCCCTTGAGCTCCTTTGATCAACACGGCATGAGGAAGCCTTGAGCGCAATCCTTGCAAGGACTGCCATGATTCAGATTGCCAAGGATATAGTTGTTTCATTTCAAATTGATGCGACTATATTTGAAAGCTCAAGCTGAACTTCAGACAAGGACTTTTCGGCATGGATCACTGAGATGCGCTGCGGCGATTTGGCAGCTCTGACGAGATAGGCTTGGCGTACGCGCTCAAAGAACTCGCCCTTTTCCTGCTCGAACCGATCCAAGCTCACATTATTGGAGAGGCGCAGCCTAGCCACCTCGATGGGAATATCGAACAGCAGGGTCAAATCTGGCTGCAGATCACCATGCACCCATTGTTCTAGTTGTTCCAATTTCGCCAGCGGCACTCCCCTGCCTCCACCTTGGTAAGCAAAGCTGGCATCGCTGAAACGGTCAGAGATGACCCAGGTGCCGCGCTGCAAAGCCGGACGGATGATTTTTTCCACATGCTCACGCCGAGCGGCGAACATCAGCATTGCTTCGGTCTCGATGTGCATGGGCTGGTTGAGTAGTATCTCGCGCAGCTGTTCACCCAATGGGGTTCCCCCGGGTTCGCGGGTCACTAAGAGGTCGATACCGCGCTGTCGCAAGGCATCGGCGAACCAGTCCAGCCCGGTGCTCTTCCCTGCCCCGTCCACGCCTTCGAAGGTGATGAATTTTGCTTTACTCATTTTTGATAGCGATTAACCGCGTTGTTGTG
>Ga0074196_10634_pt1 | contig 12500 bp, 11 predicted proteins | sample EPASupsiteSAE300_FD_64214 | JGI IMG/M metagenome (GOLD analysis project Ga0074196, IMG submission 64214) | Bioremediated contaminated groundwater from EPA Superfund site, New Mexico - Sample SAE3-00 | ecosystem: Environmental > Aquatic > Deep subsurface > Groundwater > Contaminated ... | reverse complement strand
ACCCACAACAGCGCAGCAAATGCGATTTCATAAAGCTGAGTTGGATGGCGAGGGATGCCATCACCAAAATCAATGCCCCAAGGCAAGCTGGTTGGCACACCGTAAGTGCCATCTTCCAGCCCCGCCACAAAACACCCCACGCGCCCTATCATCAAACCCAGTAACACAGGGAACACGAAGGCATCACCCGTTGAACTACGCACACCGGAAATTTTCTTCGCCAACTCCACCCCGATCAACCCGCCCAACAAACCACCCACCATCGACTGCCCCGCAAACCACACCTCCGGCTTGTTCCAATACAGTGGCAGCAGATGCGGCATCTCTATCCAGAACATCAACTTGTTGCCAATCGCCGCACCGAAGAGGCAACCCAACAACACCGCAAATTTTCCGCCCTGCATCAACGCGCCAAGTGGCACGCCCGCACGTTGCTGCAACCAGCGGTAGTAGAACGCACCTGTGGACAGCGCGGCGGCTTCGAAGAGGGCGTGGAAGAGGTGCGGGTGTACGGTAATCGGGAACATGTCTAATGGTGACTGGTTAGCGTTTTGGACCGCCCGAGATGGCAAGACCCACAAGCCCAACGCCAAAAACACCTGCATACACTGGGGCGAGGACGACATCTACAACCACTGCCGCTGGAAGCAACATTGCGGGGACATTTACGGGTACTTTGGCATCTTTTGATTGGTAAAAATCAATAGAACGATGCACAGTAAGCTTCGACATCTGCTCGCCTGAAAGACGGAGTGCTGGATATACGACTCCTTCAAAATCTACCCTTTTATAAAAGTGCGTTGCAGAAACGCCTCCCACATCAACGAAGCCGCCACTTTTAAGGGCCGCCTTCTCCGTTGGGGTATAGCCCAAGCTATACCCGTCCGTGGCACCATAAGTAATGTTTAACGCCCCCCATACAACATTGTCTTTTTTGAAAGCAGCCTTATGGTCTGTCGCATGCAGATCCATTCGCCTACCGTTCAACTTTAATTGCGATATGCGCTCTAGCTCATCGCCACCTTTGTATATCAAGTACGTATTTTTCTTACCCAAAAATGCAACTACATTTTTTTGATTGATAGATTGTGCCAACGAGTCATCTAGGTGTCCAATCGCCACAATTTCGTCAGTTAGAACAATGAGGTTGTTGAATCTTTCAGAATGGCGAGAAGCCGCCTCTCTAGCCGCCATCGTCGCACACCCCATCGATCCCGCAATGCCCACCACAAATGTCATTACCAACGCGATCCATTGAATTTGGTTTTTCATCACACTTACCCAGCCCCTCTTATTGACCGCAACAATCAAGCAACCCAGAACCACCTTGAAGTATTCCCCTTCTGTCGAATTATTGAGTCGCAATAACACCAACCAGAAAGACAGTAGTAAATCCTAGAATACCCACATACACCGGAGCCAACGCAACATCCGCTGCCACACCTGCTGCAATCAACGGTGATTTGAGTATCTTGGGCATCATTGGAGGCTTTGCATCTCTGGGGTTATACAAATTGAATGGTCTGCGAGTCAGGAGCCTGGAACCTAAATCATCAGGAATCTTAATCGCTGGGTAGATAATGCCTTCGATGCTGACCTTTTTCTGATACGGCTTGTTGTACAGGCCGTTCATCTGAACGAAGCCCTCCCGTTGCAACTCCGCAATCTCCTCCGATGAAATCGCTCTTCCCTTGCTGTTGTAGGTCAAAACCAAATCTCCCCACACCTGCTTATCTCTTTGATAAAGCTTATTGCTACGAGTCGCGTCAATTTCCATGCATTTTCCATCCAGTTTTAATTGTGCGATACGTTCCAACACCTCACCCCCTTTGTGCAGTAGATAGGTGTTCTTCACGCCAATAAAGGCAACAGAATTCGGCTGTTCCAACTCCTTGGTCAACACTGAATCAGGTCGACCAATAGCAACAATCTCATCCGAAAGCACGGGCTTGAAATAAAAATCCACATCTCCGCTATTCACTATTTTTTCTGCCTCCATCGTTGCGCAGCCCATCGAACCCGCGATGCCCACCACAAATGTCATCACCAACGCGATCCATTGAATTTGGTTTTTCATTTCACTTTACTTTCACTGAGATTAGTGTCCGCACAATGCCCCCACACAAGCCATATCGTTGAAATCGTATATAGCCGAATGCCCCGGATTTCCCTTTGGTCTAGGCACGCCTTTTAGGATGAAGAATGTTGCCAAATTTGCACCATACAGCCCTGCTGGATAAAAAAAGGGTTTAAGTACCACGTAGCCCCTGTATATGTTCGGCACCCTAGGGCTAGCGCTTGCCTGACCTGCGACAGGTGGCACATCGCGTTTGGGTGCGCTAGTCGCAACCGTCTCAGCCCATGCTTCGGCATCTTGTTGTGTCGCAGGTCTTATCAGTCCGTACCTTACAGCCTCTTCGAGCCCCGCAGATCCGGCAAGCGGAGCCTTGGTATCGCGAAAGGACTCTACTGAAGGGTCATCATCAGCGCGTTGTAAATTCATACCTGTTGAGATTGGTTTTCCAATGACGACCTTGCCATTGCTCGCGGGATAAATCATGTCGGCATCTTTGCCAAACAGTTTTCTGGACATCGGATTGATACGGTAATCATCTTCGGATGAGACATAGAAATATCCGCACGCTCCTTTATTGTCATACGAGCTAATCAACGTAGGAATGGAATTGCTTAAACCCGAAACCGTTTGCCGATGGTAGCCGCTGACAAAGACCGCAACGATGTTTGTACCCTGCGTCCAACTCACATTCCATATCGTTGGCTCATACGCGCCGAGCATCAACGCCACTGGCTTGTTCGGTTGATTCACGACAACATCTATTTGGGTGGCCTGATGTCCGCTTTGATCGATTTGGAAATTGACTTCTCTGCCTGCGTAAGCACCTGCGGCATAGATCCTGTAATCGCTGGGCAGCGTTGAAACATCAAGCTGGCATGCAGCAACTTGCACTGGGGGCGAGTTGTTAGTTATTGGCGGCGCTGCCCCCACTGCTGCGGGCACATGAATGACTGGCGATGCCGGACGAGAAGCATTCTGCGCAGCACGTCGCTTCTGTTCATCATGATCTAATGTAGATTGCAGCACGGCCAGCCCAATCGAAACGCAGAGCGCTACAACAATCAATGCCGGCCAAACCCAGCTTGGACTTTTTGATTCATGGGTGCGATGAATATCTTCTGATGATTCTTGCGAATCGAATGTGATGTCTTGTTCCATCTCTTTTCTAGAGGAGTAAGGAGTTGGCCTTGTATCGGCATCCTGTTTCCCTATGCTATTTGCAAGCACTATCAAGCCCCAGCCCACTAGTGCCACAACAGCGGCAATACCAACTATGAAAATAAGGCCAGTACCCATTCCCCCAGAGCCAACGCCAAAGAGCGCGCACATCCCGCCACCGAACAACATCAAGCCACCAATGAAGAGCAACACCAACTTCACCAGCATCTTCACCAACGATATAAGCTTGTCCATCACCTACCCCTTAAGGTTTTGAGCGCCGTAATTTAAAAACCGCCAATGCCCCAATCCCCATCAGCATCACTACACCAAACACTGACACACTCGTTGTCACCGACACCCCAGCCGACACTGCCGAACTATATCCACTCACCAACAATAACATAGCGATATTCTCTACAAAGTTCTGCACCGCAAGCGCATTACCTGCGCCGATGCTTTCGTGCCCCCGCTCTTGCAACAAGGCGTTGAGTGGTACGACGAACGATCCGCCGCAGATGCCAATAGCGATCATGAGCGCGAAAGCCGGTGTGAGACTGTTGACGAAGGCAAGCATCAGAATAAAAAACCCGAGCAACAATCCTCCAATCAGTGCTCGATTGACGTTTGCTAGTGAAATCCAAATACCTGCGCCAATAGCTCCCAATACGATACCGATAGAGACCGCCCCCATCAGATTGGCAGGCGTTTGATTGTCGGTGATGAGCAAAGCGGCAGGCACCCATGCAAATAGCATCAGGCGCAAGGTTGAACCCGTTCCCCAGAATGCGCTGGTACCCAACAAGCTGAAGCGTGTATCCGGGTTCTTGAACATGACCTTGAGTGAGACGATGAATTCTTTCATCAGGCGCCACGGATTAAAGTTCGCCTCGGTATTTTCTGCAGGCAGTGATGGAATGAATAGATTGGCGAATGCGGCAAGTGCATAGGCTGCAACGACACCTGTGAACGCCCATTGCAATGAATGATCGGCAAGCCATCCACCGAGAACAACGCCGAACAAAATGGCGACGATTGTCGAGCCTTCCATCATGCCGTTGGCTCGCACGAGTGAGCTAGGGCCAAACATCTGCGAAAGGATGCCGTATTTGGCTGGTGAGTACATCGCCGCGCCAATACCGATCAAGCCATAAGCCGTGAGTGGATTCACACCCGCCACCATCGCCAGTGCGCCTGATAGCTTGATGAGGTTCGCCACCAACATCACGCGCCCCTTGGGGAAGCCATCGGCTATTTGTCCAACAAAGGGAGCGAGCAAGATAAATGGCAGCACGAAGGATTCCTGCAACATAGGCACCAGATTGGCCATCCCTTGCGACTTCACGATAGCGATGGCCGCAATGAGGATCGCGTTGTCGGCCAGCGCTGAGAAGAATTGGGCGACCAACACCGACATCATGCCGAAGGACATCAAAGGCATATCAAGCGTCTTTCTGTCGCTCATCACACAGCCTCCGCCATACGTTTCAAAGTCACATGGTCTGTCTTACCTGTACCGAGTAGTGGCAGTGCATCCACGAGTTTGATCTTGCGCGGCACGGCGATCTCGGGAATCCCGAGGAATTTGGCAGCAGCAGTCAGCGCTTCTCGCGTCAAAGTCGCATCTGTAGTGAACAACACGATAGCTTCGCCGCGTGTGCCATCGGGCTGTGTCGTTGCGCCATGCATCGCATTGGAAATAGCATGTGTCGCCAATTTCTCCACCACTTCCAGCGAGATCATTTCGCCTGCCACTTTGGCAAATCGTTTCACTCGTCCTTCGATAGATACAAAGCCATCCTCGTCGATAGAGACCACGTCCCCTGTTTCATACCAGCCTTCACCCGCTTCTGAGGACGGCGCTTGCAACATACCTGGATTATCGAAGCGATAGTAGCCAGACATCACATTAGGGCCGCGCACATGCAACATGCCGCCTTTATCGATGCCGGGTACAGGGATCAGGCGATGTTCGATGCAAGGTAACAACTGCCCAACCGTACCGCTGCGATAAGCCATTGGGGTGTTCACGGCCAGCACGGGCGCTGTCTCGGTCGCACCGTAACCTTCAAGGATACGGATGCCGAATTTCTCGAACCACAACTCACGCACCGAAGTAGACAGTTTTTCTGCGCCTGCAACGACATAACGCAAGCGGAAGAAATCGTAGGGATGGGCGAATTTTGCGTAGTTGGCGAGGAAGGTGCTGGTGCCAAACAACACGCTGCAATTGCGGTCGTAAGCGATCTCAGGAATAACGCGATAGTGCAATGGCGTGGCGTAAAGGAAGAGATTCATGCCTGTTAGGATGGGGAGCAATGTGCCGCCTGTTAGTCCGAAAGAATGGAAGATAGGCAAGGCGTTGAGTACTTTGTCTTCTGCCGAGAAGTCGATGATGGAGCGAACTTGTGCGATGTTGGACAACAGCGCGCGATGTGACAGCACCACACCTTTCGGTTTACCCTCCGAGCCGGAGGTGAACAGCACTACAGCGGTGCTTTCTGGGTCAGTTTGTTTTTCCACTAGGCGCGGGAACATCATGCCGTACACGATCCACAACTTGTCTGCCACACTCAACGTTGGGCGCAGGTCTTCCAGATACAAGATCTTGACGCCTTGAATACCCGCGACATCCGCTTCCAACTTGGCCTGCTCTAGGAAAGCGCGCGAGGTGAAGATGGTTGATATCTTGGCTGCTGTACACGCATCTTGCATCCCCGCCGCCCCTGCTTTGTAGTTCAGCATGGCAGGCACACGACCTTGCGAGCCAGTGCCAATCATCATGCCAACCGTTGCAGCAAGATTGGGCATCAAGATACCGACACACTCGTTAGGCTGGCTATGCTTGGCAACGAGTCTGCCCAATGCCAACGTCATTTTGAGTAAGTCGCCATACGAGTATTCGATCTGTTTGATGTCTTCCATCACGTGGCGACTACGCCCATAGATCGAGATCGTGTCCAACAAACTGGTGTAGAGCGTTTGCTTGGGCTGTGATTCGAACAACATCTTCTGCATGAGCTTACGCATCGCTTCTCCCGCTTTGCGACGACGCAACTTGGTGGTCTCACCTTCAGGCATGTTGATGACGGTAGCCTCCAGTGCGGAAATGGTCACGCGTGGAAACAAGCGGCGCGGATGTTTACCCGAGCTACGACTGAAATACGAGCGTGCTGGACCATCTAAGCGTACTGGCAATATCGTCGCACCCGTCTTGGCTGCAACGAATGCTGGGCCTTCATAGACCTTCATCAATGAGCCTGTCACGGTGATACGTCCTTCAGGGAAGATCACCACGGGACGCCCTGAATCGACCAACTTGATGATGTGCTTGATCGCCATAGGGCTAGTCGAATCCACGGCGAGATAATCGACCTGACTCAGAACCAGCCTGAAGAAAAAGCTGCGCGTCACGCCAGAATGTACGACGAACACAGGGTCGAACGGCAGGAACAGCCCCAACAGCAATCCATCCAGAAAGGACTCGTGATTGGCGATCACCAGCAACTTGCTCGTGTCGATCTGCTTCTCCAATCCCTTCACGCGAACACGAAAGACGGCACGGCAGATAGTTCGTAACATGAATCGAATTGTGCTTCTAAACATGGGAATCTCCTTGAGTTCTAATGCGTGTTTTATAGGGCATGACCATCGAAGACAACATGCAGTTTGGCATCATTCAATAGACTGGCGGGTGTGACTGTCTTGCGCTCCCACGGAATATCGCCGAAATACCAAGTCTTCCAGAATTTCTGATCGGCTTGCGGATTACGTTTCAGTAAAGTCGAGAAGTCTTCAACCTCGCCCAACTGTACTCCGACCGATTCCTGTAACACTTCACGCACATAACGTGAACAGAATTGCCTTTTCGAGTTGAGGTCAAACCCTGTGTCATACAATATCCCGTGGCGAGCAGATATGGCTGTCTTCAGTTTGTCTTGCTGTTGTTGATCAAGTGGTGTGGCTAGTCGTGTAACAGCCACACGCCCATGGTCAGAACGTTTAACGAATTTCGCCCATGTTGTATCTCCTGATACTGGTACTTTGCTTTCAGAGATAACAGGTTCTTTCCCAGAAACATCGGTGACGATACCCACGTGATTCGTCCAACTCAGCGTCGAATCCGCTACTTTGGTGAAGGGCGCTTTGGGTATACGAATGAACACCACATCTCCGACTTGAAGTTGCTGACCTAATTGAGAAAGACTGGACTGCGTTGGATTTGCATCTTGCTGTACGGACCATGCGGGCAAACTCAACACAGCCAACCCCATCAATAAGACTCTTGAGCATTGATTTAAAGTGTTTCGAATCATTTTGGTTCTCGCTAGTGGTTAAGGTGGAGCCACGATAGCGATAAGTCGCACAAAACAAAACCATTGACCCTCAAAGAATCAATATCTACACTTGGCAGTATCGTTATTCGATACCCATTGCCATGACTGAAGCCGATCTTCTCGTTGCCGCCGTTAAGAAACAACTCAAAAACCAAGGGATGACTTATCGCGATGTCGCTAAGGCGATCAAACTTTCCGAGCCTAGTGTGAAAAGGTTATTCGCTTCCGGTAGATTCACGGTTGATCGTCTGGCGCAGATCAGCAACCTGCTGGGGTTCACATTAGCCGAGCTAAGCAAAGAGGCGCTACAGAATCTACCTCGATTAAGTACACTGACCGAGAAACAAGAGCGCGAGATCGTATCTGACAGCAAATTGATGATGATTGCAGTCTGCGTCTTGAATCATTGGACGATGGATGAAATTTTAGGAACCTACAAATTGAGTCCCCCAGAGTGCCTAAAGTACCTGTTGAAGCTTGATACGCTACGCATCATCGATCTCCTCCCAAATAATCGCATCCGACTTATTGTTGCAAGAGATTTCGACTGGCTACCCTCAGGTCCGATACACGAATTCTTCCGTAGCAAAGGAATAGACGATTTACTAAAGAGTGAATTTGATCGAAAAGATGAAACGATGACCTTCGTACACGGAATGTTCACCGAGCAAGCGATAGCAGTCATATTGGATGAGCTTGGGCGGTTACGGAAAAAGTTCGCCGAGCTGCACGAAGAAAGTTTGTCCGCCCCCTTAAGTATGCGTCGAGGCTTCGGCTTACTTTATGCGATGCGCCAATGGGAACCTGTCGATTTCGTAAAACTGCGTCGATGAATCCAATCCTCGCTATCACCTATCAATATCTTGTGAGTACCCATACGTGAAATCATTCAGAAGACTAGCGCTGACTGCTCTGCTCGCCTTAACTACCTTTGCACCGAAAGCAGAGCCGGTTGCAGCTATGAATCTCATTACAGAGATGATCAGCGCTCACGCCGGACAGAGTGGTGCTTATGTTCTTGATACTGGTGAAGAGGCGTTGTTTGCGCGGGCATGGCTGGCTGACCATGCGCAACACTCTATCGAGGTGCAGTATTTCATCTGGAGCACGGACAACATCGGCATCCTGGCAGCAGAGGCTTTGTTAAGAGCTGCGGAGCGAGGTGTCAAAGTTCGCATCATCGTGGACGACCTTCTAATTGATGCTCCCGACAAGTCATTACTCGCATTGGCTAGCCATCCCAATATCGATATTCGCATTTACAACCCTCAAAGTTCTGTCGGCGTCCCGCTCCAAAAGCGCGCCTTGAACGTGGCTACAGATTTTCGTGGGGTGAATCAACGCATGCATGACAAGACCTTCATCGTTGATGGCAAGGTCGCCATCACGGGTGGACGCAACATGGCAGATGAGTATTTCGACTACGACCATGAATACAATTTCCGGGATAGGGATGCATTGGTTCTGGGCGAAGTAGTAAACAAGATGCAGATCAGCTTCGAGAATTTTTGGGCTAGTGAGTTAAGCGCCAAGGTCGAAGAACTCTATGACGGCATCGGCTTGATGCAGAAGAACGTGAAGGTCAACGATAAAGTCATCGCCCAGACCTATCGAGAGCTACATGAGTATGCAAAGTCTTCAGACAACTTTGCGCCTGAGATCCATGAGGCGATTGACCGTGTCCCCAGCGCTTTTCCTCGTTTGACCGAACAGATCGTTTGGGGAAATATTGACTTCCTTAGCGATGTGCCCGGAAAGAACGACAACCGCTTCAGCCTAGGCGGCAAAGGCAGAACCACCAATGCTTTGGCACAACTGGTCATCTCTGCTCAAAAGAGCCTTGTCATTCAATCGCCTTATCTGGTGTTGTCTGACGATGCCAAAGCGCTATTCGCAGATGCGCTTAAACGTGGCGTACGCATTCGCATCAACACCAACTCACTTGCCTCAAGTGACAACCTTCAAGCGTCTAGCGGCTACCGGAATCAGCGTGACTCTCTGCTCAAAATGGGTTTGGAGATATTTGAATACAAACCCGCACCTGAGATCAGAAGCAAACTATTCCAAAGTGCGATCTCAGGAAAGATAAAACCACCCATCTTTGCGCTTCATGCAAAAACAATGGTGGTGGATTCAAAGACGACATACATCGGGACCTACAACCTTGACCCGCGCTCAGAGAATCTGAATACAGAAGTCGGCGTAGTCATTCAGAACGAAGCTCTATCGCGCAGTGTGGAAAAAGCGATTGAGACGGATATGCTTCCTGAGAATAGTTGGAATGCGGCAACCGACCGACCTGATGAGAATGTGTCGTTTATGAAACGCAGCAAGGTGCGGTTTTGGCAGATGATGCCAATCAAACCTCTGCTGTAATTCCTTGCGTATTGCTAGGTGGTTTATCGTTTTACGGCGATGAATATCGCCAAGAGACCAAGGATCACATACCAGATCAAAGCCAGTTCAGGCAATCCTAAACCGAGTAACGTCCAACCTTTGGTCGCGCATTCCCCCGAGCCATGCATCAACTCTTGCCACACTTCTGCCATTGGGAAGTTCTGCAACATGAATTCCAGACCGGGGCCACAGGCAGGCACTTGGTCCTTCGGCAGATGTTGCAACCAGATGTGGCGCGAAGCGACTGCCACACCGCCCAAAGCGGTCAGCGCGATCAGGCTGGAATATACCCAACGTCCGATGCGTCCCGCATTGTGAATGGCTGCGATGAAGAACAACACGCCAATGGCGATGAAGATGACGCGCTGAATCATGCACAAGGGGCAGGGGTCTTCGCGCATTCCGTATTGCAGGTACAAAGCACCACCAATCAAGCCGAGGACGATGAGCACACCGACAGAGTAGAACCAACGGTTTGAAAGAGTGCGCCAATCTTTCATCACTCAATTTCCTCGATCCAAGTTGCCTGTATCGCTTCCAACACCTTCTCGCCACCGTGAGTGTGGTCGTCATCGAACTCGGGCAGATCAACCACGTAGTTATGCAGATCGACGAAACGGATGGTCTTCGGATCGACCTCCGGATACTTCTCGCTGAGTGCGATAGCGATATCGCGAACGTCTATCCATTTCATTTGCTGTGACCTTCCTTGGTCATGTTGATGGAATACTTGGGAATCTCGACGACCAGCGGCGTATCCGCCACCTTGGCTTGGCAACTCAAGCGTGAGTTCGGCTCCAAACCCCATGCTTTGTCCAACATATCCTCCTCCAGTTCCGTCGCCTCTTCCAAGCTTCGGAAACCTTCGCGCACGATGATGTGACATGTAGTGCAGGCACAAGATTTCTCACACGCATGTTCGATGTCGATGTCGTGCTCCAGCAAGGCATCGCAGATGGATGTGCCCGGTGTCGCATCGATCAGTGCACCCTTAGGGCACAACTCCTCATGCGGCAAGATGATGATCTGTGTCACTTTAATTCTCCAGTTCGGACATCTTATGTCCCTTCAAAGCTTGTGAAACACTTAGGTCCATACGCGCTTGAGCAAAGATGACGGTCGTCTGGTTCAACGCTTCGACAGCACGCTTGATCGCCAAGTGATCACTTCCATTCAAGACAGCGCGCAAAGATTCCATGCTGGCACGAATACGCGCTTGCGACTCCGCATCCAGCAAAGCATCGCCATCCAGTTGCAGCGCATTTTCCACGGCCTCCAACAGTTGCGCCGCTTCGGTCTGTTGTTCACGCAAAGCTCGTGCTTGCATATCGTCGCGCGCGTGTTGGTTGCCGTCTTGCAACATGCGAGTGATCTCACCCTCGCTCAATCCATACGATGGCTTCACTGTCACCGCAGACTCCACACCGCTATGCATCTCGCGTGCAGCCACACTCAACAGACCGTCCGCATCCACTTGGAAAGTGACACGGATACGCGCGCTACCCGCCACCATCGCAGGGATGCCGCGCAATTCGAATTTCGCCAAGGATCGACAATCACTCACCAACTCGCGCTCGCCCTGCACCACGTGGATGCTCATTGCAGTCTGGCCATCTTTGAAGGTGGTGAACTCCTGTGCACGCGCACTGGGGATGGTGCTGTTGCGAGGGATGACTTTTTCGGATAGACCACCCATCGTCTCGATACCCAGTGACAGCGGGATCACATCTAGTAGCAACCAGTCATCTGCACTCCGATTGCCTGCCAGTACGTTAGCTTGGATCGCCGCCCCTAACGCCACTACCTTGTCCGGATCGAGATTGGTGAGTGGTGTTTGACCGAACAGTTCTGCTACGGCACGTTGCACCTGTGGCATGCGTGTCGACCCGCCCACCATCACCACCCCTTTTACCTCTTCAACAGTCAGCTTCGCATCGCGCAAGGCTTTGCGTGTCGGCTGCAGAGTACGGGTCAGCAGGTTCTGCGTCATCGCGTAGAAATCATCACGCGTGAGCGTGACATCGACTAACGCACCATCACTCAGGACAGCCGTTATCTGCGTTTGCACATGGTCTGTCAGTTGTTCTTTTGCGGCACGGGAATGGGTCAACAGCAGTCGAGTGTCTTTCGCGTCGAGTTGAGACAGACCCGCCTTCTCCAAGACCCAACAATAGATACGCTGGTCGAAATCGTCGCCGCCCAGCGCAGAGTCACCATTGGTCGCCAACACTTCGAACACGCCTTTGGAAAGACGCAGGATGGAGACATCGAAAGTACCGCCTCCCAAGTCATACACGGCATACACACCTTCGGAAGCGTTATCCAATCCATAGGCAATAGCGGCAGCAGTGGGTTCGTTGAGCAGGCGCAGCACGTTCAATCTCGCCAGTTTGGCTGCATCTTTCGTGGCTTGTCGTTGTGCATCATCGAAATAGGCTGGCACAGTGATGACTGCACCGACCAACTCTCCGCCCAAGGAACGTTCCGCACGGTCACGCAAGACACTCAATATCTCGGCAGAGATTTCGACA
>Ga0074196_10314_pt1 | contig 12596 bp, 11 predicted proteins | sample EPASupsiteSAE300_FD_64214 | JGI IMG/M metagenome (GOLD analysis project Ga0074196, IMG submission 64214) | Bioremediated contaminated groundwater from EPA Superfund site, New Mexico - Sample SAE3-00 | ecosystem: Environmental > Aquatic > Deep subsurface > Groundwater > Contaminated ... | reverse complement strand
ACAATCGCATCCGGCGACATGCAAAGATCGGCAATCAGATTCCAGCGGAATTCGCCATCCAGTGTTACGCCACAGCAGCTTAAATCTGATGACTTGCCCGTCCACTAAATCGGACTTCGCTCATCTTACCATTTGTGGATCATTTGCTCAGATCAGACGAGGTCAGCCATGCTGCTCTGGTCACTTAACGAGGCCGCAATACAGCTCGGCAACGTGTCTGTGCGTACCGTGCGCCTATTGGTCGAGCGAGGCGACTTACCCTGTGTACGGGTTGGTCGGTTGGTTCGCATCCCTTCGGCAGCAGTGCATAACTGGATAGCACAAAATTCCGTGACCACGCATAATCAGCCCTGCGTGAAGCCGGAAGCGTGGAAAGGATCACAACCATGCTACACAAGCGCGACGATTCACCGTATTGGTGGGTCAGCTTTACCGATGCAAGCGGCAAAAGAACTCGGCGCTCTACTCGCACTTCCGACCGCAAGGAAGCGGAAGCGTTAGCGGCTAAATGGAGGCTAGAAACCTTCCAAGCCAAGCAGTGGGGCAAGCAGCCTAGCCGCACCTTTGATGAATTGATGTTGGCGTATCTCAAAGCTACAGAGGACGAGAAACGAAGTGCGGAGCGCGATAAATACAGCGCAAAGCACCTATATCAATTTTTCACAGGGCGTCAGTTGGAAACGTTGAAGGGCTTCGATGTTCGTTCATATATCGAGGCGCGGAAAACGGAAGGAGCAGCAAAAGGAACGGTCAACAGGGAGATAGGTTTGTTTTCCTCGGCAATCAACTATGCTCGTAATGAATGGGATTGGGAGCTTCCTAATCCGGTCATGGGTAAGCGTCTACGTGAACCCGAAGGGCGTGTCAGATGGTTGACTAAGGAAGAGGCAGCGCGGTTAGTCGTAGCCGCTGCAACTGATCCCCGAGCAACCCACCTGCCCGATCTGATTCGTCTTGCCTTGAACACTGGCATGCGTAAGGGTGAAATGCTTGGGCTGGAATGGGAGCGTGTTGACCTAAAGTCAAACCTTGTCCAACTGGGCGCGGAACATACCAAGGCAGGAAAGCGGAGAAGTGTGCCGCTGAATGATGAGGCGCGATCCGCACTGTTGAGTCGGGCAAATTTTAAGGCAGAGCATTGCCCTGCCACTCCTTGGGTGTTCACGAACAGGAAAGGCGAACGGATTGAGAGCATCAAGACCTCGTTCTCATCAGCTTGTGAGATCGCAGGAATTGAAAACTTCACCGTTCACGATCTGCGACATACCTGTGCAGCATGGTTAGTCAGTGCGGGTGCTTCGCTGATTGAGGTGCGCGATCTGTTAGGTCATAGCACGATCAGAATGACCGAGCGATATGCACACCTTGCGCCGGACAATGTTCGTAATGCTGTTGCGAGGTTGGATAAGCGGTCACGTTTTAGTCACGCTGCCGCTTAGATTGTTTTTTGAAGAGTGATGGAACTGCTTGATTCTACTGGTGGGCGGTACTGGGTTCGAACCAGTGACCCCTGCCGTGTGAAGGCAGTGCTCTACCGCTGAGCTAACCGCCCGGTCGAGGGCGCGAATTTAAGCATAGGCTTCTCCAGCGGGTCAATTTCTTTGAAGGCAATTCCATCTGTCGTAGAATGCGCGCCTTCGATCCAAGCACCAATTTCAGGAAAGCAACATGACCGTCCGCACTCGTTTCGCTCCCAGCCCAACTGGTTACCTTCATATCGGCGGCGCCCGTACCGCGCTATTTTCTTGGGCCTATGCGCGCAAGCATGGCGGCACTTTCATCCTGCGTATCGAAGACACCGATGTCGAGCGTTCCACGCCGGAAGCAGTTCAAGCCATATTGGACGGTATGAAATGGCTTGAGTTGAACTACGACGAAGGTCCGTTCTACCAGATGCAGCGTATGGATCGCTATAAAGTCGTCATCCAGCAAATGATTGACGCAGGACAGGCATATTACTGTTACACCAGCCCCGCCGACCTGGATGCCATGCGCGAAGCCCAGCGTGCCGCAGGTGAAAAACCCCGTTATGACGGTAAATGGCGCCCTGAATCTGGCAAGACCTTGCCACCCGTTCCGGCCGATATCAAACCCGTCGTGCGTTTCAAGAACCCAACCGACGGTGTCGTTTCTTGGAAAGACATGGTCAAAGGCGTCATCGAATTCAGCAATACCGAGCTGGATGACCTCATCATCGCCCGCTCCGACGGCACACCGACTTACAACTTCTGCGTCGTGGTGGACGACTGGGACATGGGCATCACCCAAGTCATCCGTGGCGATGATCACGTCAACAACACCCCGCGCCAGATCAACATCCTCAAAGCGCTCGGCGCGACCGTTCCCAGCTACGCTCACTTGTCCATGATCTTAGGCGACGACGGCACCAAGCTGTCCAAACGCCACGGTGCGGTCAGCGTCATGCAATACGATGATGACGGCTACCTGCAAGAAGCCGTCATCAACTACCTTGCCCGTTTGGGCTGGTCACATGGCGATGACGAAGTATTCTCCGTCGCTCAGTTCTGCGAATGGTTCGACCTGGACCACATCACGCCCTCCGCCGCCCAGTTCAATACTGAAAAGCTGAAATGGCTGAACAACCATTACATCAAGCAGACCGACAACGCCAAATTAGCCGAGAAGGTTCGTCCTCGCCTCGAAGCGCGCGGCATCAAAGTCAGCGACAGCCCTTCTTTGGCAGCAGTCATAGGCTTATATAAAGAGCGCATCTCCACATTGAACGAACTCGCCGATGCGGCTGAAATCTTCTACATCGATCTACATCCAGATGCAGCCTTGCTCGATGTGCAACTTTCCGCCGAAGCTATTCCAGCGTTACGTGATTTCACCGAGTTATTGAAGACCGTCGCGTGGGAGATACCCGCCATCAGCGTCGCCATCAAAGAAGCCATCACCAAGCACGGATTGAAGATGCCCAAGCTGGCGATGCCTCTGCGCGTCATGCTCACAGGCCAAACTCAGACACCATCCGTCGATGCATTGGTCGTGTTGTTTCCGCGTGAGATGGTGCTGTCTCGCATCGAGAACGGACTCAATAAAAAAACAGCGTGAGTCGCTTTACAAGGTAGGGTCGCATCACTATAATGCGCGCTCTTTTCGGGGGCAGCACCTGGGGGGTATAGCTCAGCTGGGAGAGCGCTTGCATGGCATGCAAGAGGTCAGCGGTTCGATCCCGCTTATCTCCACCAAAAAAGAAAAAGTAGTACACGAAGTCCCCTTCGTCTAGAGGCCTAGGACACCGCCCTTTCACGGCGATAACACGAGTTCGAATCTCGTAGGGGACGCCAAATATAACAAAGGCTTGCAGCGATGCAAGCCTTTTTGTTTATCCCATGCGTAATCCCATGGATTCAACATATCCCCCGCCCTACCCTCAACTCCTCGACCTCGACCCCGCTCATCTCTGAGACCTTTCGAGCGTAAACAATGCTGGCAATCCAAGATAACCTGTTCAGTTTAATGGATGGGAAAAGACAATAAGCCTTTGATAGCTCCCAACGTCTCGCTCAGATGGTTGAAGTCGTCCACTACAGAGAGTGTCTAGTTAATCGGGGGCGATTCAGTCAGCCCTACACATCAAACGGATTCAAATCGATGTGGAAACGCATCATGAACAAATGGGTAGAAGCTGGGAACGAGCACTTCACCTTTCATGACATACGCGCCAAATCCACTACAGATTTGATTGAGGATGGCAGGAAAGCGAGCGAATTGACAAGGCACTTAACTGAGAGCATCCCAGCGAAGGTGTACGACCGCAGGGTAGTCCGAAAAGCGAAAGCAGTGAGATGATCTTACAAAAACAGCGTTTCATCTTACAAAACAGCGTTTCATCTTACAAAGTTAGCGAGTGCTACCAATGAAACGCTTGGAATATGGGGTGATCGATGGGGCTCGAACCCACGACAACTGGAATCACAATCCAGGGCTCTACCAACTGAGCTACGACCACCGTTGAACCGTTAAAGTTTGTGGTGTGCCCGACTGGAATCGAACCAGCAACCCCCAGCTTAGAAGGCTGGTGCTCTATCCGGTTGAGCTACGGGCACAATTCGGTCGGCATACTACAAACTTCTTACTACTTTGAACCTGGTCGGGGTGGAGAGATTCGAACTCCCGACATCCTGGTCCCAAACCAGGCGCGCTACCAGGCTACGCTACACCCCGAGAGCGCGGCATTATACAGACCGCGCGTTGAAAATCAATTCCGATCTTGAGATTTTATTTGAGGTGCCGCCAACATCAGGTAATACACCATCGACCACAACGTGAGGATGGCTGCGAGATAGATTAGCAAGGTGCCTACCCATTGCGTGGAGATGCCAAATAGCGGCTCATGGAACAAGAGAAATTGGATGGCCAACATCTGGAATACGGTCTTCACTTTACCGATCATCGACACCGCCACGCTCTTGCTTCCACCAAGCTGTGCCATCCATTCGCGCAAAGCAGAAATGGTCAATTCACGTCCGATGATGATGAAAGCGATGATGGTATCCACGTAGCCCAAGTTGAGCAGAACGACCAGTGCGGCGACGACCATCAACTTGTCTGCGACCGGATCAAGGAAGGCACCGAAAGCCGAGCCTTGATTCAATACGCGCGCCAGATATCCATCCAGCCAATCAGTGATGGAGGCGAACCAAAAGATGGCGAAACTCAGCATGTGTTTGTGATGCATGCTCAATGTCTCATCAGATACATAGAAGACGGCGATGAAGACCGGTATCAATAAGATACGTAACCACGTTAGCAGATTCGGGATGTTTATAGGCATGTCAATGTAAGCTTTGATAGATTCTTTCGGCTAGTGCGGGGCTGATACCCTCGACCCGCGCCAGTTCGTCCACGCTGGCTTGTTGAACACCTTTCAAACCGCCAAAGTGCGTCAACAAATTACGCCTGCGTTTTTCTCCTACGCCTTCGATGTCTTCCAAACTGGAGGTGACGCGAGCCTTGCCGCGTCGTGCCCTATGCCCGCTGATGGCGAAACGGTGGGCTTCATCACGTACTTGTTGGATCAAATGCAGGGATGGACTGTCCGGTGGCAATTGTAACGATATTTCTATACCGGGTCGTATTAATTGCTCCATCCCTGCTTTGCGTTCTACGCCTTTGGCGACTCCCACAAGGCTGATGTCGGACAAGCCAAGCTCTTGCATCACTTCTACCGCGATACCTAACTGTCCCGCCCCACCATCGATCAAAATCAAGTCGGGGCGCTTCCCCTCACCCGACTGCAATTTTTGATATCGCCGAATCATCGCTTGGCGCATGGCTGCATAATCATCGCCCGGAGTGATGCCACTGATGTTGAAACGACGATATTCCTGTGGGCGGATCGCAAGGTCGTCATACACCACGCAGGAGGCGACTGTCGCCTCGCCCATCGTATGACTGATGTCGAAACATTCGATGCGCTTTAAGTCTGGCAAAGCCAACACCTCACGCAACGCCTCCAAACGCAGTGACTGGCCTGCCTCCAAGCCTGCCTGCCTTTGCAGTGCAAGCAATGCATTCGATTGTGCCATGTCCAGCCACTGGCGGCGTTCCCCCGTGACGGCGTGACGTATCTGCACCTTGTGCCCCGCCTGCTCCGTGAGGAGTTGCTCCAGTGCTTCGTCGGCTATTTCGATACTGGTGATGATCAGGGGCGGAACACTGCGCTCCAGATAGTGTTGCGCAAGGAACGCCTCCAACACCTCGACGCTATCTTGCCCCTGCACGTTAGCGGGGAAGAATTGTTTGTCGCCCAGATGACGGCCTCCACGCACTACCGCCAGGTTCAGACACAGCGCCCCTTCAGCCTCAACGACCGCGACGATGTCCGCATCGGTGTCACGCCCACTCTCCACGAATTGCTTTTCCTGCACTGCATGCAAGGCTTGTAACTGATCGCGCAATGCAGCGGCCTTTTCGTAATGTAGTGTCTCCGCTGCTTGCTCCATCGCCTCGCGCAAGCGCTTCTCTACCTCGTCATGTTTGCCCTGCAACAGCAGCCCTGCGTTACGCACATCTGTCGCGTAATCCTCGGCGCTGATGATGCCGACACAAGGAGCGCTGCATCGATGGATCTGATGCAGCAAACAAGGTCGCGTACGGTTGTTGAACACCGCCTCTTCACAGGTACGCAGAAGAAACACCTTCTGCAATAGATTGATGCTCTCCTTCGCCGCTTGCGCATTGGGATAGGGGCCGAAGTATTGATGGCGCTTATCTGTCGCACCGCGATAGTAGGTCAGGCGCGGCGATGGGCTGCCGGTGAGCACGATGTAGGGATAGGACTTATCGTCGCGGAACAGGATGTTGTAGCGCGGCTTGAGAGACTTGATGAGATTGTTCTCAAGTAATAACGCTTCTGCTTCAGAGCGCGTCACTGTGACCTCAATACGCGCGATGTGCGACACCATCAACCGGATGCGTGACGACAGATTGCTGATCTGGAAATACGAGCTGACACGCTTCTTGAGTTGGTTCGCCTTGCCGACGTACAACACCTGCCCTGCTTCATCCAGCATGCGGTACACACCCGGCTGTAAAGGCAGACTGGCGAGGAACGGTTTAGGATCGAATACAGGATCAGGCATGGTCACATCAACGCTTGCAGACCACTCGAAAATTCCGTCGCTCCACCATTCGCTGGGTGACGTACTGCACCGGCCACCTTGATTCCCATCTCAGCCAACAAACCTTCCGCCTTCTTGCCGACCGCAACCACCTTTGTGTTGGGGAACGCCTCAATCAACAAACGCATAGCAGGCTCGCCCAGTTTTATCTCCTCTGGCGTGGGCGTGCGATTCGACCACAACTCTCCCGCACGATGCGGATGCAGTTGCATCGCGTTCCACAAGATAGTGCGCTCGGCGATACCAAGGCGATACAGCGTCTTCCACACGATTGTGGCGGAAGGCTCGGAGAACGGCAGGCGTCGATCAGACAGGCGGCCCTGCAATACTGAGATGCGCGGGATAGCCCCCTCGCCCAACAGACGTTCGCTGGTGAAAGCGACACCGCTGTAACGACAGCCCTGATACCCAGGCGCTTCGCCGACCAAGATGAATTCAGGATCGCAGTCCAGATGAAGTGAGAGCCGCGCCAGTTTTTCAATAGGCCCGTTGCCAACCGCATCGTGCGGACAACTGTCTTTCCAAGGATTGAACAAGCCAGCCAAGTTGGACGGCAAGGTATCTACCAGATTCTTAGCGAGCGACTTCGTACTTTTCTTCATCTGCTCAATCATTCAATTGTCTAAATTCATACGCAAATCCACCAATGAAAAACCCCGCGCTAGGCGGGGTTCGTCGCTGCCATGTGTCGACCTTACTCCGCAGCAGATGCGGCGGCTTGTGCCAACAATGCCTTCATGCTCAACTTCATACGGCCTTTGTCGTCCACTTCCAGCACTTTGACTTTAACCACTTGGCCTTCTTTCAGGTGATCTGCCACGTTTGCGATGCGCTCGTGCGAGATCTGAGAGATGTGCAACAGACCATCCTTGCCCGGCAGGATGTTGATCAATGCGCCGAAGTCCAACAGCTTGACCACTGGGCCTTCGTAGATCTTGCCGACTTCGACTTCTGCCACGATGTCTTCGATACGTTTCTTGGCTGCCTCACCCGCTTCGCCGCTCACGCAGGAGATGGTGACATTGCCTTCATCGTCGATGTCGATCGTGGTGCCAGTCTCTTCGGTCAGCGCACGAATAACCGCGCCGCCCTTACCGATCACGTCACGGATCTTGTCCGGATTGATCTTCATCTTGATCATGCGTGGTGCGAAGTCAGAGACTTCTGGACGCACAGACGGCATAGCCTCTTTCATGATGCCGAGGATGTGCATACGGCCTTCTTTAGCCTGGCTCAGCGCGACTTGCATGATCTCTTTGGTGATGCCGTTGATCTTGATGTCCATCTGCAGAGCGGTGATGCCCTTGTCGGAACCGGCCACCTTGAAGTCCATATCACCCAAGTGATCTTCATCACCCAAGATGTCGGTCAACACAGCGAAACGTCCGCCGTCTTTGATCAAGCCCATAGCGATACCAGCCACGTGGTTCTTCATCGCCACGCCTGCGTCCATCAGAGACAAGCAGCCACCGCACACAGAAGCCATCGAACTGGAGCCGTTGGATTCAGTGATCTCTGAGACAACGCGCATCGCATAACCGCATTCATCTTCGCTCGGCAACACAGCGACCAACGCACGTTTAGCCAAACGACCATGACCGATCTCGCGACGCTTAGGTGTACCTACACGCCCGGTTTCACCAGTGGCATACGGAGGGAAGTTGTAATGCAACATGAAACGGTCGGAGAACTCGCCTTGTAGCGCGTCGATCTTTTGTGAATCGCGCATCGAACCCAGCGTAGCGACGACCAAAGCCTGTGTCTCGCCGCGTGTGAACAATACTGAACCATGGGTACGCGGCAATACGCCAGTACGGATGGTGATCGGGCGCACGGTGCGTGTGTCACGACCGTCGATACGTGGCTCACCACTCAGGATCTGGCCGCGCACGATCTTGGCTTCCAGCGCGCTGAACAACTCGCTCACTTCATTGTTAGATACGTTCTCGAATTCAGATGTTGCCAATGCAGCAGAGACCTTGGCACGGATGGCATCCACTTGATGGGTACGCGCTTGTTTCTCACGCACAGCGTAGGCCGCCTTCAGTTCGCTCTCTGCCAATGCATTGATCTTAGCGATGAGCGCTTCGTTCTTAGCCGCTGGCGTCCAATCCCACTCGTCTGCGCCAATTGCATCAGCCATTTCGTTGATCGCATTGATGACGACTTGCATCTGCTCGTGACCAAACACGACCGCTCCCAACATGACTTCTTCCGACAGTTCTTGCGCTTCCGATTCGACCATTTGTACTGCCTTCACGGTACCAGCGACCACCAAGTCCATCTGCGAAGTTACCAACTCATCTTTGGTTGGGTTCAACAAGTACTGACCGTTGGCATATCCCACGCGAGCAGCGCCGATAGGGCCATCGAAAGGGATGCCGGAGATCGCCAATGCAGCAGATGCGCCAATCATCGAAGGGATGTCAGAGTCGATCTGTGGATCAGAAGACACCACAGTCGCCACAATCTGCACTTCGTTGTAGAAACTCTCGGGGAACAGCGGACGCAATGGACGATCAATCAGGCGCGAAGTCAAAATCTCTTTTTCGCTTGGACGGCCTTCACGTTTGAAGAAACCGCCGGGGATCTTGCCGCCTGCGTAGGTGCGCTCTTGATAGTCAACCGTCAACGGGAAGAAGTCTTGATCAGGCTTCGCATCCTTACGACCGACCACGGTGACCAGCACCACGGTGTCGCCCAAACTAACCATCACTGCACCACTGGATTGACGCGCGATCTCGCCTGTCTCCAATGTCAGTTGTTGATTACCGTAACTCAGTGTTTTTTTATAGTGACTCAAGATAGCGCTCCCAATGTGAATGCCTGACCGAGTGGTCAGGACACCAATACGACACACAAAACAAAGCGGGTCGCTATTGCGACCCGCTCGTAAATCCTAATTACTTGCGCAGTTCCAAACGCTGGATCAGCTCTTTGTAACCACCTTCGTTCTTGCTCTTCAGGTAGTCCAGCAGCTTGCGGCGGCGGCTCACCAGACGGAGCAGACCACGGCGTGAGTGGTGATCCTTGTTATGCTCTTTGAAGTGCTCTGTTAGGTAGTTGATACGAGCGGTCATCAAAGCGACTTGCACTTCAGGGGAACCTGTGTCGCCCTTGGCACGTTGGTAGTCAGTCACGATCTGCGATTTTTGTGCTGCGGTAATAGACATTTACTTACTCTCTCCAAATAAAAAGTGCGGCATTCTAACCTTGAACGGGGTATCCACTCAAGCTGAATTAGGGATGGCGGCGGCCTTGGCGATACTAGATAGCAGGCGGCTCGGGGACAACCTGCCCTCGACCAGCTCGCCCAGGCCGATAAATCGTCCTTCTGCGTACAATCTACGCTTGCCATCGGGGTGGCTATCGGTCAACCCAAGCCTTTGTCCACGTGCTAAACGGGTGGCTTGGACGCTATCCAGCTCCAATGACGGCAAGTTAAGCACCAATCTATCCAACGGCATCAAACAGGCATCGCGCTCTGTCGCCCCCATCGCTTCCAACTGCGCCAAGGTATGAGCCTCGTTCAGCCCGAATTCACCAATGGATGTTCGGCGCAAAGCGATCAAATGCCCCCCGCAACCCAAAACTTCGCTGATATCCTCAGCCAAAGTGCGTATATAAGTGCCTTTGCTGCATTTAACGCTGAATTCCAATTCTGCGTCTTGCAATCGCTCCAACTTCAGCGCGTGTACGACAATCTGGCGCAACTCGCGCTCCACCGTCTCGCCCTTGCGGATGTATTCGTACAGCGGCTTGCCCTTGTGTTTGATGGCGCTATGCATGGGGGGCAGTTGCTGACTCTCACCCAGAAAACTCGCCAACACTGCCAGTGCCTGTGCTTCGTTGACGGCCACCGGACGAGTTTCAATCACATCGCCCTCGGCATCGCCCGTCGTCGTTTTTTGCCCCAAACGAATCGTCGCGCGGTACCCCTTGTCGGCATCCAGCAAAGCGATGGTGTATTTGGTGGCTTCGCCAAAGCAAATGGGCAACAAACCTGTAGCCAATGGATCGAGCGTACCTGTATGCCCAGCTTTCTCGGCACCGAAAAGCCAACGCACCTTCTGCATGGCCGTGTTAGAGCTCAACTCCAATGGCTTATCGAACAGCAGTACGCCGTCCAACTGCCTTTTGATACGGGTCGTGCGATTAGTTATTGGTGTCGCTGGCAACGGCTTTGTCGATCAACTGAGAAAGATGAGCGCCACGCTCGATGGAGGCGTCATAGAGAAAATGTAACTGTGGGGTGATACGCAATTTCATGGCCTTCGCCAACTGGCTACGCAAATATCCAGCCGCACGTTCCAATCCTTGTAGCAACTCTGGGCTATTGCCGTCCAATGAGGTGTAGAAGACTTTGGCGTGGGCGTGGTCGTTAGTTACTTCAACCCCAGTCAAGGTGACCTTACGCACGCGCGGATCTTTGACTTCCAGCCGGATCAGTTGCGCCAGCTCGCGCTGGATCTGTTCGGCGATTCGATCAGTGCGTGCGTAGTCTTTTGCCATTTATTGGAGCGCCCGCGCCACTTCAACGATCTCGAACACTTCCAAGAAATCGCCGACTTCCAAATCATTGAAACCACGCAAGGACAGGCCGCATTCGAAGTTGGATTTGACTTCTTTTGCGTCATCCTTGAAGCGCTTCAGAGAATCGAGTTCGCCTGTGTGGATGACCACGTTGTTACGCAACACACGTACGCTGGAACCGCGTTTGACCAAGCCCTCGGTGACATAACAACCTGCGATGGTGCCAACCTTGGAGATGGTGAACACTTGGCGGATCTCGACCATACCGATGATGTTCTCCTTCTTCTCGGGAGCCAACATGCCAGACAGCGCCGCTTTGATCTCGTCCACCATCGCGTAGATGATGTTGTAGTAACGAATATCCACGCCAGACGCTTCTGCCAATTTACGCGCAGCTGCATCGGCACGTGAATTGAAGCCGATGATGATGGCCTTGGAAGCCAACGCCAAGTTGACATCGGACTCAGAGATCGCGCCCACGCCACTATGAACCATGGTCACTTTGACTTCAGAAGTCGAAAGTTTCTGCAACGAACCCGCGATGGCTTCGAGCGAACCTTGAACGTCGGCCTTAACGATGACAGACAACGAACGCACTTCGCCTTCACCCATCTGTTCGAACATGTTCTCCAATTTCGCAGCTTGCTGTTTCGCCAACTTCACGTCGCGGAACTTGCCTTGACGGAATAAAGCGATCTCACGCGCCTTCTTCTCATCGGCTAACACTAGGAAGTCTGCGCCAGCCACTGGCACTTCGGACAGACCTTGTATCTCGACGGGGATAGAAGGGCCCGCTTCGGTGATGTTTTTGCCGTTCTCATCCAGCATCGCGCGAACACGACCAGAGACGGAACCCACCAAGATAGCATCGCCACGTTTCAACGTACCGGATTGCACCAGCAAAGTCGCGACTGCGCCTTTACCTTTATCCAGACGCGCTTCGACCACCACACCTTTGGCACTGGTGTTTTTGGCCGCTGTCAGTTCCAACACTTCTGCTTGTAGCAAGATGCCTTCGAGCAAGGTGTCGATACCTTGGCCTGTCTTGGCAGAGACCTCGACGAACATCGCATCACCGCCCCAATCTTCTGGAACAACACCTTCTGCAACCAACTCTTGGCGCACGCGCTCGGAGTTCGCATCCGGCTTATCGATCTTGGTGATCGCCACCACGATAGGCACTTCTGCCGCTTTCGCATGATGGATCGCTTCCTTGGTTTGCGGCATCACGCCGTCATCCGCAGCGACTACCAGAATAACGATGTCGGTCGCTTTCGCACCACGCGCACGCATCGCCGTAAAGGCTTCGTGACCCGGGGTATCGAGGAAAGTGATCATGCCGCGCGGTGTATCCACGTGGTATCCCCCGATGTGCTGAGTGATCCCGCCCGCCTCGCCCGATGCAACACGAGT
>Ga0074196_10628_pt1 | contig 12605 bp, 6 predicted proteins | sample EPASupsiteSAE300_FD_64214 | JGI IMG/M metagenome (GOLD analysis project Ga0074196, IMG submission 64214) | Bioremediated contaminated groundwater from EPA Superfund site, New Mexico - Sample SAE3-00 | ecosystem: Environmental > Aquatic > Deep subsurface > Groundwater > Contaminated ... | reverse complement strand
CTTTGATGGTTCGACAAAGATCATCTCCCTATCGCTGGGTACGACTTCGCTGACATGCGTGGAGTTGTATTCAGCATGGGTGGATTGGGTCGCCTTGTCAGACAACATCAAGTGGTTGCCTGCATTCCGCACGGTGGGTGGCGATGCCATCACCGCAACGCAGAATCTTGGGGTGACATTCTTTATCACGAATGGCTGGCGTGTTCGCCCACAAGAAGCCAGTCATCGGCTGACACTGGACGGGAACCTCTACACAGATCCGTCCGGGGATAGCCCATTCGTACCAACGCTGGGGGCGTTCAATGTCACCATTGAGACGAAGGTATCGAGTCTCGTCGATTCGTCTGTTGCCCGTCTTGATACAGACAATATCAAGTATCAGATCGAGTCGATGCGGCCTAGTCACCAAGGATTTGGAAACCAGTTCTATGTGTCTCCGCTTGGGACTGACTTGGCAGATGGATCCGGCCCAACAACGCCGGTCAGGACTATCGCAAAAGCGATAGCATTGTGTATGTCAGGTCGCGGAGACACAATAACCATTCTCGCCCCAACCGCAGGTCAAGTTTTTTTCGCCGAGAATGTGGTGATCGACAAAGAGGATATTCACTTCAGAGGGCCGGGGCGCGGCGTTGTTATACAGCCGGCAAGCGGAGCAGCAGTAACGGTGGATGCGGACAATTGCTCAATAGCCGGATTGTTTATTAAGAGTGCCGCCGGTTCAAGCGACGATTGCGTTGTAGTTAATGGTAAGTTTTCTCGGATGGACAGCGTGTACATCGTCGGTGCCGACACAGGCGGCGTAACGCCAGTTGGAACAGGAAATGGCATTCGCTTTCGTGGCGGCGATTACCATCGCGTGGTCAATTGCATCATTGAGAAATGTGGCGGCGATGGCGTAATGTTCGAAGATGCTGGATTACCATCAGGCGCTCCGCGCGAGGTGTTGTTCTACAACAATCAAATTTACTTCAACCGCCAACATGGCATTCACTTCACCGGAATCAGTTCAAATAGTACGCGCATGAATGTGATTGAAAATAACCAGATCGTGCATAACTCTGGATATGGCGTCTATATCGGCGCGAATACCCAGCGGAATATGATTCACTCCGATAACTATATCAAGGACAACGGTACATACCCTAGCGGGGTTGGCGGAACAGAGATTTACTACGTGTCTGATGAAAATACCGATGCCATGATTGATAACATGGCCGACACGATGCCGTCCACAGTAGCTCAGGCTGTTTGGCAGCACGGAACGGGTGTTTCAGTTGCCATCCGCTTGGCCGAAGCTTGGGGCCGCCTCGGCCTTGACCCAAGCAAGCCGCTTAATACCGGACAAACCAGCATCACCTTCGGGCAGATTGTCATGGCACTCACCGGCGATGCAACCAATACTACCGTGACGCGCGCCCCATGATTAACGCCCGCGCACTTGCTACGCTTGGTATCGGGTTTGCCGCCAAGCAGATCGCCGCTTTCGGCTTGCTGGTGGATAGCGTAGTCATGTCCGTCAAGCCAGATACAAGCGCTCTTGGCGGGGGTGAGCCAAGGACGATGGAGTTGCACAAGCTGCATATTATCAAGCGCCGGCAGCGCGACGAAGATGCTTTATTCATGCTGCTATCGTGACGTGACAATAGCCGCATGAACAAAACCCCTCTGCTTATCGACATCGGCCCGCTGTCATGTTGCGCGACAGACGCAATCATGGAAGACATGCACAAGGCGCTGCATGATGACGACCACGACATTTGGCGTCCGCATGAGTCGCCATTTATCCGCGATCTCATCGAGAAGTGGACATCGTTCGGGTTAGATCGCCTCGGCAAGATTCTCGCCGAGCTGATGAAGTGGATTAAGGGCGGCTTTCACAAGCCAAGCAAAACGCCTGTTCCTAAGCCAAAGATGTTTGTTCGCTGGGGAAAAGATGAGCTTGAAGGTGCCAAGCTGTACCTTGAAGCGCTCCCACCGGAGGTATTTACCCTTGATGACTGGATGATGGTTGTGGACTACCTTGTCCAGAAATACCTTCCCCAGGATGTGATGATGGACGATGCCAAGTGGCAAGTCACTCGCGCATCCATGATGGGGCGGGTTCAAAAGCACATGCCGGAAATGGCGGCGGTCGCGGCTGGCGCAGCGGCGGCGAAAATGCCTGTTGATCTCAATATAATCCAACGCGATTTCGGCATGACATCGGCGCAAAAGGCCGCCATAGACTTTGGGCAACACCGTTGCTGTCAGTATGTGGCGAACGTAACTGAGTCGTCGCGCGTCAGAATGAAGCTCGCAGTGGTCAATTGGAAGAAAGAAGAGTTCGAGGGCGTGCCGTCGGCAATGGCGAAGCGCAACTTGGAAGGAAAGTTGCTGGACGAATTCGCTGTACTCAACAAGGATTGGCGCAGAATTGCGCTCACGGAGGCGGGCGAAATGGCGAATCAGGGCTTTGTCGCATCAATGCCGGTCGGGCAGAAATTGAAGCGCATGGAGCAATATGCAGGGGCTTGCCAGTATTGCCGCAAGATAGATCAGAAGGTAGTGACCGTTGTTGAAGCGACCAAACAAGACAAGAACTACGACGCCGAGATTTGGACTGGCAAGGACAACATTGGCCGATCTGCATCGCCGTACAAGCGCGTAGGCGGTCAGTTGGTGAGAAGGTCGGACAGTGAACTGTGGAGCATTCCGGCTGGATTGGCTCACCCTCATTGTCGTGGCCGATGGGCAAAAGTCAGCGATGCTAAGCCTACCGATGACCAGAAATTCGCCGACTGGCTCAATAATCACTTCAAGAAAAAGTAGCGCCATCGCTGAGCGTTTGTCGTGACTTCATGCTGTCTGCATGAATATCCCAGACTTCACATCAATTACGCTTGCCAAGCAATCTGCTGAGTTGCTGGCGAAAGCTGAACATACCGATTTTCACCCAACGCCAGCACAAGCCGAGGCTGGTAATTACGCCAAGCGCAAAATGGCATGGCATGGGCTGACTATCTCGATTGAGAACGAGCCCGGCTCTATCCGCAAAGGCAACGGGTGGCAAACCAAGATGGTTTTCCCATACGGGTACATCAATTCAACCGAGGGAAGCGACGGCGATCAGGTTGATGTGTACATCGGCCCTGATGAGAATGCCGATACAGTCTATGTGGTGCATCAGCGCAAGTATGGCGACTGGGCGCACTACGATGAAGACAAGTGCATGTTGAACTTTGCATCGGAAGATGATGCCCGCGCCGCTTATCTCAAGCACTATGATGACCCGCGTTTCCTTGGGCCGATTACCGCCATTCCAGTGGATGCCTTTGTCGAAAAAGCGAAGGCTGCTAATGGGCGGATGATTAAGTCGATCAGCCTGATTTTCCCAAATGGCAATCGCCACGAACTTACTGGTGCGCAGTTTTCATTCGTTGATGATGACCTTCTGGTTAAGGCGCTTGCGCCTGGTCAACGCTGGATCACTGTTCACCCAAACGGCGCTGGCTCGACTGGTGTGCCCGTGATGGTGCAGGAGGCGCAGCATGGCTCGGGAGTATTTCACGTCATCGGCGGGGCCGGCGGCAAGCTGAACTACCTCAAGTTGCGCGGGCTTAAACCAGAGTCCAGCTACAAAGAGCACGCAGCGGAAAGCGCAAAGACTAAGCGCGATGCGAAAAAACAACAGCGTGCGCGAGATAAAGAACTGGGTATCGATCACGGCAAAAAACAGGCGCGCGAGTCCGTGCAGTCGCAAAGGCGAATGGCCGACAATGCTTTCGTGCAAAAAGTTGCCGACAAGATGGGGTGGAAGGCGGAAGACCTTGAGCCCAAGATACCTGAAAACGTATCCGATGCCACAAAGCAAAAGATTGAACACCGCTACCATAGCGAACTACTGAAACGGGCTAATGCGGCTGTCGAGTTACAGCATCAGAACTTGCTGACTGACGCTATGGCGCGCGAAGAGGCGGGCGGCGTATCGGTTGAGCCGAATGAGCATTCAGATTCTGCCAAACTCAATATTTCAGACTTGGATGATGCGCACCCTCAGAGCATGAGCGGGCTTGGATTCTCAGCGCACTACGCGGAACGTGCCGCCGCCAATGGGGCGACACCCGAGGAAATTCAGCAAGAGGCTGCCGGGAAAAAAGAATCAAGGCAGTCAATCATGTCGGAGGCGCAACGATCTGCGATTAAATCGCGTGGCGATACTGCCCGGCAGATCAAGTCTGAGCTTGAGACGATTCGTGAACCGATAGCATCAAGCATCAAAGCTACGCTGGCATCTGCATCTGATGCAGTTGAACTCATCAAGGCCCAAAAGGAATGGAAGGCAGTACAAAAGGCCGCTCAGGCAGCGAACAAAGACATTGACGAGGCAAAAGAGGTCAAGGCATACAACCTTGAGGTGTCCGCGCCGGAAGATTCTGACATTCAGGCCGATATTGAGAATGACTTGCGCACCATCCGTACCAAGGCATTCCTGTCCACGATAGACAAAGAGGTGGACGAGCCAGAAAAGGCAATGCGCCGACATATCGGTGCTGGCGCATTCAACTCGATCAACGCCTTGGCGCTTACTGCCGGTGGCGCTGCACTGATAGACCGTTCTGTTGTAGATGTGCTTGGCGTTGAGGGTGCTGCACAGGTATTGGCGCGCCGCTTGCACGCCGATTTACCAGCCGATGAAATGGACAAGTTGACGGCTGGCATGGAAGATTTTCACCTGCATCACTACATGGAAACCTCGAAAGAGGCCATGCAGGAAGCGCAAGAGTTGCACGATGCTGCGAAGGAAATAGGGCTTGGAGAAGCCAGTCACGGCGCTGATTTTGAAGCGGCGCGAGAGTTGCTACATCGTCGAAAAGCGGCTGTTGAACAGGCGCATAAGATACTCGGGACGGCGCTGGGCGAAATGGAAGCCAATGCGGCGCTGGTCACGGCGCTCAAGGGCGGGCGCTCCGATAAGCCGATGGAAGTGCCGCTTGGCAAAGTATCTGACGAAGATGCAATCAGGCAGGTGCGCGCCATCGGATTGCAGCGTGGCGATTATTCAATAGACCGGGTGGCCGGCAATCAGGTGTTGACCATTACGCCGGACGGATTAGACCGCTTGGCAAAGCCAGTTGATCGCGAAGAGCTTGACCGCACGCGAAATACGCTCGCCATCCTTAACGGTGAGCATGATGAGGATGACTGGTTGCCACAAGGATTCGCGAAGCGGCCAGACTTGGCGTTGGACTTAAAGCCCGGCGTGGCCGCGACACTTGCCAGACCGTTCAAGCCATCAGGCGATATGCGGCAATCAATCAGGGATTACATCGGCGGTCGTGCGGCGGATGGCGATTCGCCTGATGCGATAGTTGAAGACTTGCAGTCGGCAGACTTTTTTCAGAAGTCGGGTAATGCGCAAGCCTATCGCGAAGCACTGGATGAAGTCGCGGCTCGTACTGACAAGGACGGCAAGCTACTGCGGAATGAAGACTTGGCTGGCGTGTTTAATGACTATGCCGATAGCTTTGTGCAGCGTGAGTACGGCGTAAAGATCGCGACCATACAGCGGCAAAACTTCGAATCTGATGCTGTGGCGCAAGATGCACTGCACCGCGCGCTATCCGATACCCCGGAAGGTATAGCCGCATACAAGCCGATTGGCGAACTCACAACCGACGATCAACAGACATTGCGCAAGTTCTTTCATGCCAATGTGGCCCATGAGAGTGACGAGGCCGAGATATTGCGCGAGCGCCTTGACGGAATGGCGCACATTGAGCCTGAAAAAGAAGTTCTGGATATGTTTGGCGAAACAACCTCAAACCCAGAATGGCAGGCATGGAAATCCCAGCGTGACGCTCTGGCAGAAGAGGTGAATGCATCTTCCCTGACGTGGGCGAAGTATGCCGATGCCATGCACGGGCACGAAAATGCCTATGCGTCGGTGCAAGATTTAATCCGCTCGAAAGTCGGGCAGTCATTCCATGAGAATTACAATAAGCTCAATCCAAACGCGCCGCTGAAGCTGGGGCGGCAAGTGGTGCGCAACAACTTGAACCACCTAGACGCAGTTGACCCCAGGGCAAGGTTAGCCCGTGAAGCAAAAGAACGTGCATTGATCGACGGCCTGCGCGAGCGTAGCCAAGGGAAATATGCCGCCGGTAGTGTGAGTGACAAGCTCGATGCCGCGAGGGAAGAGCAGGAAGCGTTCAACCAGTCGCAAATGGGATTTTTCTCTACCGAGCAAGAGCCTGACATGTTTGGCGACACGCCTGCCAAGGCTGAAAAACCACTATCTTCCGATGAACGTTACACGTTAGGTCATGCTGCCGAGCGCACCATTGCGGCAATGATGCCCGTTGTCGGGCAAAACTTTAAGCCGGGACGCCCGCTGAAATTGTTCAGCCCAACGATGTCGGGCCCCGATGGGGTGATGCGACAACGGGCGATCAAGATAATTGAGAAAAATAAGCGCGTGGCGCTGGCGGCTGGTACCGGAGCTGGAAAAACGGCAATGATGCTTGGGGCATTCTCGCACCTGCAATCTCAAGGCAAGGCAAAGCGCGGTCTATTCCTTGTTCCGTCAATTGTTCAAGGGCAGATCGGCGCTGAGGCACTGCGCTTCATGGAGCCTGGCAAATATAGCTGGCACTGTGAGCCGGGCGCTTCACGCGACGAGCGAATTGCCGCATACAAAGACCCTAAGCATCACTTCACGGTTATGACGCACCAGTCTTTCCGCGATGACATGCTCCACCTTGGCGCGCAACATGCGGGCGTTGACGCGGCATCAATGAGTACGCGTCTTGAGGCAATGCAGCCCGAGCAGCGTAGCGCGTGGATGAAGGGGGTGATGGAAAAAGAGGGTATCAATTACGACTTTCTGGCTGCCGATGAAGCGCACAACACGCTCAATCGTGCGGGAAAAGAGAATTCCGCGATGGCGAATGTGGTTGATTCTGTGTCTGCCAATAGCGAGTTCTACATTCACAGCACCGCCGATGTAATCAAGAATGACCTATCCGAGGCGGCAGACATCATGAAAAAGATGGATCCCAAGCGTTACGGCGACACGGCGGCATTCATGCGCCGGTACGGCGTGAATACTCAAGGCGCGCAGGATGCGTTGAAGCGCGAGCTTATCCGGCATGTGTTGCCATTCAAGATTGAACCAAAGATACGTGCGGACAAGAAAGAGATTGCAGTAAAGCCAACCGAATCCCAAAACAAGGCGCTCTCTGATCTGGACAAGAATCTAGGCCGCGTGCGGATGGCGCGCATGGAGGGTAAGGTTGATGTCGAGGCGATGAAAGCAATCTCGCCTGAGCACTTCAAAGATGCGCCTGAGTCTGAGCATGAGGCGATTGCCAAAGAGCTTTCATCCAGCATCGGCATTATCAAAGGCTCTGCTGTCAGGGCAATTCTTGATTCGAGCCCCGATTCGGCCAAGATTGATGCGCTTGCCAGCATCGCCAATGAGCGCAAGGGAAAGCCGGGCGTGGTATTCGCGCACTCATTGGAGGCGGTGCAGAACATCAAGGCGCGTCTCGAAAAAGATGGCCACCGCGTCATGACGCTGACTGGGGCCGATTCATCCGTCGATAAATCAGCCAAGATTCGCGGGTTCAATCCAGACAAGGGAGATCGCACACACGACATCATGGTTGCATCGGATGCTGGGGCAACCGGGGCGAACTTGCAGTCAGGCCAGTGGCTGACTCAGTTTGACAGTCCCATGACGGCCATGACACATGCACAACGCAATGGACGTATCAATCGCATCGGGCAACAGAACGATGTAGAGCTCATGGATTTGGTCGCCGATCATCCAAGTGAGCGAAATGCGCGGGAGCGTCTGAAAACAAAATACGCCTTGCGCGAGTTGATGAGCAGTTCATTCGAGGGGCTTGATGACACTGGTTTGGCGGCATTCTTGCACCAGCGCAAGGTGGCCCAAGCTAACGAGTCGCTTTTTTGATCGTGACGGGACAATAAAACAATGGAAACGAAAATCTTATTCTTCAAGTCGCATGTCAGCGCCTATGTAACGAAGAAAGGCGTGTTTGTGCCTGCGCATTTCAATAGGCGCACTAGCCGGGCAGACGATGATCGAACTGCCGATATGTTTGCGCGTAATGTTCCGCCATCTCCAAAGCGAGATATTCCAGTTGCAGCCTTGGAAAGGCCGGAAGACTACACGCCGGATATGTTTAGCGGCGAAACGAAGTCTGAAATTAAGGCCGGCGAGCGTTCGGCGAAACAAGATGCGGATGAATTACGAGACTATTTGAATTATGGCGATCTGCGGTCTGCAATTGACCAGCTAACCTACATGGATTACGAAAGGGCGAGAGAGGTTCTGTTGCGCGCAGGCTTTGCCATTCCGTCCCATAAAACAAAAAGTACACGCAGTCTGATAGTCAGCGTGCAAGATCAGCTTCTTCAAGCATCGAAACCGCGTGTTATGGTGAAATCAGCCAATCCGCGCATTCTTTTCCTGAAATCACACGTCAAGCAATACACCCGTAAGGATGGCACTGTCGTTGAAGAGCATGACGATAAGCGCATGAAACAGATGCAGGCAGCGCCCGCTGCGCGCCCGTCTGCCAAACAGCCACCACAGGAACCGACGGCGCGCGACGCCGAGGACGTTCGCGGTTCTGCACATGGCTACGGAACACACAATATCGAAGAGGGTGACACAATCCATTTCAAGGCTGGAGAGTTTTCCGGTGGCGGCAAGGTGAAAGCAATCGGCAAGGATGGCGCTCAGGTAGAGGATGCATCTGGCCGATTGCATAACGTGCATTGGCATGAAGTGACAGGATTCAAGGCTGATCGCGGCGACGGTGGCGGAAAGAAACCGCCCGGCGAAAACCGAAAGCCAGTTGCGGAAGGCGAAGATCCGCCCAAAAATGATGAATCTAAAAAGCCGGTTGTGCTTGGCAAGCAAGATCCGATTCCGGCTGAGTCATTCAATGCCACCGACTATGCAAAGTCGCACGATCAGGCTGACGTTTCGCCGGAAAGTATCATCGCTGAGTTCCCCTCCGACACGAAAGAGAAGATTGCAGCGGCTCAAGATCGGCTGAAAAACATTGAGGAAACGCTTGATAAGTTCATGACCGATGGCAAGTGGACGCCGGAGCGGCAGGAACTTCACCGGAAAATCTTGTACGACGGCGTGATGGGCAAGGATGAAAATGGCAAGGACGTAAAAATACCGGGCTTGCTGTCACCCGAAAGAATCAAAGCGGCACGCCCTCCGCAGGGCGAACAGCCAGCTTTCATTATCCTTGGTGGTCGAGGCGGTTCTGGCAAGTCTTCATTCAAGGGCGAAGTGTACGAGCCTGATCGCTGTATTGTGCTAGATGCCGATCACATCAAGTCGATGCTCCCAGAGTATGAAGGATGGAATGCGCACCAGGTACATGAGGAATCCGGCGAGCTTTTCGATCATGTCGCAGACTTCGCCCGCATCATGGGGTTGAACGTGGTTTTGGACAAAACCATGAAAACAGCCAAGTCGGCCATTGCCGATGTCGAGAAATTCAAGAAGTCTGGGTACCGGACGGAAGCGCACTACATGCACCTGCCAAGACAGGAGGCGGGTAAGCGCGCAGTGAAACGATTCCTCGATGGCGGAGAGTCTGGCCGCTTTGTGCCGCCTGAAATTGTGCTGTCTAACACCACTAATGAGGCCGCGTTCGATCAAGTCAGGAAGATGGTTGATGCATGGTCTTTCAGAGACAACAACGTGGCAAAGGGTGAAAAACCAATTCTGATTTCGCAAAGTGGTGAGCCCGCCATGAAGAGCAAGGAGATTTTGCACAAGTCGTTGCTGAAGAGTATGATTGTGGTGTGGAGGGTAAAACAATGAGCGGCAAAAAACTGGATCCCAAGAACTACTGCGGCGGCAAAGCCCCCGAGTATGGCGGTGATGGGTACAGCGAAATTAGAAGCGATTGCGATTCTTCGCCTGAGTATGTGAAAGAAAAGCAGGTAAGATTGCAGGATGCCCAAGATTCAGCGCCTGACTACATCAAGCAGGCTATCGCAGAAAGCCAAAAGCAAGCTCAACCCGCATAACTAAGCCGCCTTTGGGCGGCTTCGCATTTCTGGAAGCACATAATGACCCCAAGATTCACAAAAGCGTTAGCCGTTGCTGCCGAAGCCCACGAAGGGCAAGAGCGCAAAGGCACCGGCATCCCATATATCACTCACCCCGTCGCGGTCGCTGCGCTGGTAGCGCGCTATGGCGGCGATGAAGATCAGCAAATCGGCGCGTTGCTGCATGATGTTCTCGAAGATGCTGGCGAAGAGTGGGCCGTGCGTATCGCGGAATTCGGTGATCGCGTATTGTCTATCGTTCGCGCCTGCACTGATGGTACGCCGGATGCCAAGACAGGGAAGAAAGCACCGTGGCGCGTTCGCAAGGAGGCATACTTGGCACATTTGGCAGAAACGCCTGACGATGCACTGCTGGTTTCGGCCTGTGACAAATTGCACAACATCCAGTCTATCCACCTTGATCTAGTCGAGGTCGGCGCATCGGTATTTGACCGATTCACGGCGAGTCAGGATGAAACGCTGTGGTATCACCGTAGTCTGGCTGAAATTTTCACCGAGAGGGAAATAGCACCAGCAAGTGCGATCAGCCGCGAATACGAACAAATCATCTCCAAGTTATAACCGCTATGTCGTGATGTCACTATAAGGGGAACCCCTTAGATGGTGACACCATGCAAACCCTATTCTCGCGTCTCGGTGCCGTTCGGTGCCTATTCTTCAAGTCAGAGCAATTCCAGTTGATCGAGATGCCCGTGCAGGTCGGCGCATCGGTAGATAAGCGCGGGCATTTTACGCAGGCACACACTCGAATTCAGAAGGTACGCATTGAAAAGCCTGCGCAGCCAGATTTATTCGGAAACTCAGAAGAGCCCCAGAAGGACAAGCATTCAGCACGCCTAGAGGCTTTCATCATCAAGCATGGCGGGCTAGGCAGCCTCGCACACCTCATGTCTGGGATGACTGACGGCCAACAGCAACGCATTTTTGAGGAAATGGTAAAGCTGGGCGGAAAGTCTGTTGTTGAAGTCGCGGCGATGTTCGACAACATAAAGCCGGAGCCAGCGCCGCAAGCTGATCTATTTGCCGCACCGCAAAAACATGTTGATGAAATCGACACATCGGAAAAACATGTCGAAAAAAAGGCAGGAAACGAACATGTAGCGCCTAGCCATGCCGGGGACATCGTTGTTCCGCACGCTATTGTTGAGCACATCACAGGCAGGGGTAAGACTTTGCGCGGGATTGTGCGTACTGACCTGACCAAAGATCAGGCGATGGAAATTGACCAGTACACATTCAAGAAAAATGGTGGTTGGTTCATCCGCGAAAAGCACCTCAAGCCCGGTGAAGTTGCTATTTCGAAGCCTGTTACCGCAGAGAATCCACAAAAAACCGTAGCAAAAGAGTCGAAGAGCCGCTACGAGCGCCTGTTAGAGCGCCGAACTGACGGCACGCCGGATGAAATGGCCGCCGAGGATGCGCGGATTTCTAATCTTGCATCCGTCCAGGTTGGCAATGTTGACGCATCGCTTCATTTTGGGGTGCAGGCCGGCATCAGCAAGCAAGCCCGCCGTGACCTGAATACGCAAGCCGCCGCTATCGTAGCCCGTGGGGGCGAATACTCAGACGAAGACAAAGCGATTCTGCGCCAATACTCAGGCAATGGCGGCTGTGGCGATTCTCTGAATGAGTTCTACACCTTGCCAGAAGTGGCAAGTGCCATGTGGTTGGTCGCGCAGCGTCTCGGCGTGAAGGGTGAAGTGCTTGAGCCATCCTGCGGCCCCGGTGTGTTTTTGCATACCGCGCCGGCAGATTCTAAAGTGACCGGTGTTGAAATGGACGAGACATCGGCCAAAATCGCCAATGCGTTGCATAGTGATCGCCATGAGATTGCAAATGCCAGCCTTGAGCGATTCGCCACTCAGGATGAGCGTCAATATGATGGCGTGCTTGGCAATGTGCCATTTGGACTACGCGGGTCGCTGATTAAGGACGACAAGCCGAATTTGAAAACGGCGGATGCGTATTTCTGCGACACGGCGATGGATAAGTGCAAGTCCGGCGGTATTGTCGGCCTGATTGTGCCGACTGGCATCATGGATTCGCGCACAAATCGCAAGCTGCGTGAGGCGCTATTGCGCAAGGGGCAGTTCCTTGGTGCTCAGCGTATGCCGAATACTGCATTCGAGCATTCGCATACTGAGGTGACAACCGATGTGGTGTGGTTCCGCAAGTTTCCCGATGATGTGGCCGGTGCGCTGTCATCTTCCGCAGTCAAGCAAGATCACTTAAAAGCACTTGGCGTATGGGACGAAGAGTTCCTGGCTGGAAAATACTTCACCGGGCGCGGCGCGGAGAATGTGTTGGGCAAGATGGGCGATGGTTGGCGCGCAAAGGCTGGCATGGGTGCGGACATTACTGTCGAAGGTTCCATGAGTGGCGTGCCAGAAGCGCTCGCTGAGTTTTCACCGGAAGACGGCAAGGAAATTCCGGCTGTAACTGACATTCTGACCGCTGTGGGTGGTGACGAGAAAGCACGTTCTATGGTGATG
>Ga0074196_10530_pt1 | contig 13034 bp, 14 predicted proteins | sample EPASupsiteSAE300_FD_64214 | JGI IMG/M metagenome (GOLD analysis project Ga0074196, IMG submission 64214) | Bioremediated contaminated groundwater from EPA Superfund site, New Mexico - Sample SAE3-00 | ecosystem: Environmental > Aquatic > Deep subsurface > Groundwater > Contaminated ... | reverse complement strand
ATATCTCTGCCACCAGCTTCTCGTTCTGCATCAGCGCGGAACCGGCCATCACGTTGCAGATCTTCTTGGCGGGGCAGCCCATGTTGATGTCGATTATCTGTGCCCCGTTGTCCACGTTGTAACGCGCGGCTTGGGCGAGCATCTTGGTATCGGCTCCGACAATCTGCACGGAGATGGGATCGACCTCGCCTTCATGATTGGCGCGGCGCTTGGTCTTCTCGGAGCCATAGAGCAAGGAATTGGAAGCAACCATCTCGGATACTGCCATGCCTGCGCCCATGCGCTTGCACAACATGCGGAACGGCCTATCGGTCACACCCGCCATAGGTGCGACGATGAGGTTGTTCTTCAGTTTGTATTTACCGATCTGCATGAGGGGGTGTTTCCAAAAGGGCGCTGATTATAATTTAATCAATCACCCCATGCTATGATTGCTCGCAGAATTATTCTTCTAGGGATTCGATATGGAATTCGACGTCGTAATCGTAGGCGGCGGCATCGTTGGGGCGGCTCTGGCTGCTTCTCTTAAGAACAGTGACTTAAGCATCGCCCTGATCGAGGGGCAGAACCTGCCCAGCCTAAAAACCGAGTGGGATAACCGGATATATGCTTTCACGCCCGGCAATGTGGACTTCCTCAAGACCTGCGACGCTTGGGAGCATCTGGATACATCACGCATCCAGCAGATCGAAGAGATGCGTGTCTTCGGCGATACCGGCTCCAAACTGAACTTCAGCGCCTACCAACTGGGCACGCCTGAATTGGCTTTCATCATGGAGAGCCGTTTGATCCAGCATGCGTTGTGGAAGGCGATAGAAGGACAGAAGAATCTGACTCTGTTCCAGCCTGCTCAATGCGAGGAGCTGGATTGGCAGGAAGCAGGCGCTCACTTGAAGTTGAAAGACGGGCGAGAGATCAAAGCCAAACTCATCGTCGGCGCGGACGGTCGCGACTCTTGGGTACGCCAGCAAGCGGGCATGCCGGAAGTCCCGACTCCGTACCACCAGCATGGCGTGGTCGCCAACTTCAATACGAGCAAGACACACCGAGGCATCGCCCATCAGTGGTTTACCGAGGACGGTATCCTTGCTTTGCTTCCCTTGCCGGGCAAGCGCATCTCCATCGTATGGTCGGTGAGTCCCGAGAGATCGGATGAGTTGTTAGCGCTGACTCACGCGGAGCTGAGTGCCAGAGTGGCCGAAGCATCGCAACACGTTCTGGGAGACTTGGAAGTCATCACCCCGCCTGCTTCGTTCTCACTGCGCGTGTTAAATCTGGCGCATCTCACCAAACCACGCTTGGCTCTCATCGGTGATGCCGCGCACAACATCCATCCGCTGTCTGGGCATGGTGTGAACTTGGGACTACACGATGCACATGATCTGGCCGAAGTGCTGATGCAACGCGGTGCGCTGGATTGCGGCGACTTGAGCTTGCTACGTCGTTACGAACGAGCGCGCCAAGCCGACATCCTCTCCATGCAACTCACCACGGATGCGCTGAAGCACTTGTTCGTCAACGACAATCCCATCCTGCGCACCTTGCGCAACATCGGCCTCACCGCCACCAACAAAATCGTGCCGCTGAAGAAGATGCTGGCACGTCACGCCCTCAACTGATTTTAATTTAAGGATAGCGCCCATGTTTCGTTCACTACTCGTATTGCTGCTCACTATTTCGGTCGCTCATGCTGCCGAAACCGACAAGACTACCGAAGCCATCAAAGCCACGTTGCTGAAGAATTATTCGCAACTCATCGGCCCCGTCTCGCAGGTGAACCGAACACCGATGGCGGGCTTGTACGAAGTGGTGACGGGAGACCACATTTTCTACACCGACAAGTCAGTGCAGTATCTGATCGACGGCAGCATGTTCGACCTGAAAGCACGTCGCAACATCACCGAAGCGCGTTCACGCACTTTGTTCGCGGTCGATTTCAACAAGCTTCCGCTCGACCTCGCCATCAAGAAAGTGAAGGGCGATGGCAGCCGCAAGCTGGCATACTTCTCCGATCCGAACTGCGGTTACTGCAAAAAGTTGGAGCATGAACTGCAAGATGTGACGAACGTCACCCTGTACCTGTTCCTCTATCCGATCTTCGATGGTTCGGCGGAAAAAGTGCAGGGTGTGTTATGCAGCGCGGACAAAGTGAAAGCGTGGGACGATCTGATGTTAAATGGCGTGACACCTGCGGCTGGAAAATGTGAAACGGGTACGGACAAAGTGCGCCAACTCGGTACGAAGTTGAAAGTGAATGGCACCCCCGCGCTGATCTTCGCCAACGGCGTGATCAACCCCGGCTACATGCCGGCGGCGCAATTGGAAGAGGCGTTGAATAAAAACAAATAGGCATCGAAAAATATGGCTAACAAAGTCACCGCCTCCAATGTTCCCGCCGCAAGTGTGATTAATTCACGACTCGTTGGAGCTAGTTATTACGATTGCTACGCCATCACCGTTCCCAACGACGGGCGTAGCGCACTAGGCTATTTCCTGACTGCCCTCTCGAACACGCCGTCATGGGTCAATTCGCTCATGACGGTGCGTAACAAGACTGTGCTGTTGTTCGGCTTGAAAGATCTTGGAGGAATGGGGAATTTCGATGCTGCAAAAAAAGATACTGACTATCCGCCGGGTGATCGCGTTGGCATCTTCACACTGATTTCGAACACACCCAACGAAGTTCTGTTGGGCGACAGCGACAAACATCTGGATGTCGTGCTTTCTATCTACAAGAACTCGGCGAATCCAACTGATGATTGCTCGATCTCAGTGACCACCGTCGTACACACGCACAACTTGCTCGGCAAAGCGTATATGTTACCTGTTACGCCACTGCACAAACTCATCGCACCCGCAGTGCTCGCACGAGTGATCTCATAAGTTTTGGAATAAGGTGAAGCTGGCCGATAAGCCGGGTTCTGTCGTGGACAGTCATTCCTCTAGGCGTTTCGTTACCTGACGCTCAAGCAACCTACCCGCAAGCGACGCGAGCCGCGCCAAAGCTTGCCTATTTGGTCTTGCTCCAGATGGGGTTTACCCTGCCACGGATGTTGCCACCCGCGCGGTGAGCTCTTACCTCGCCGTTTCACCCTTACCAACCTACCGAAATAAGTTGGCGGTTTATTTTCTGTGGCACTTTCCATCGCCTCACGGCGTCCGGTCGTTAACCGGCATCTTGCTCTGTGGAGCCCGGACTTTCCTCTCCGCCCTTACGGACGCAGCGACTGTCTAGCCAGCTTCGTTGTGGAGTTTAGCATGCGATGGAGTGCGTCATTCCCGCGCAGACGGGAATCCATCGAAATAAACATCCTGCGAAGCAGACAGAGCCTTGAGATCACCTTGCTGTGCGAGGATTTTTCAAACAACCAGATTTCCGCCTGCGTAGGAATGACGGAGGTAATGAGGCTTCAGACTTCGCCTATCTGCACGCTGATGCCCAACTCTTTCCACTGCGCCGCTTCTTCCTGCAAAGCAGTCTCGGTCAATGGATTCTGAGTCAACCAACCACTCTCTAATGCGAGATGGAATTTCGTTCCGCTGAAGCGGCCTTGCATCTTGGGCAATTGAACGCCGCTGCGATTACGACAGAACAAGGTCGCTAAGCGTAGCGACATGACCAAGGACTGATCCTTCGGCTCACGCAGTTGCACGTGCAATTTTTCTAATCGACCGCGATGCGCCAAGGTGAGCATGCTCAGCAATGTTTGCTCTTTTTTCGAGAATCCCGGCATATCGGCATTGGCAAGGATGTACGCAGAGTGTTTGTGATAACCACTGTGCGCGACGCTGATGCCGATCTCATGCAGGTCCGCCGCCCATTTCAGATAGCGCATAGTCGGCTCATCGAACTGCTCGCCTAAGAACTGTTGGGCGAGCATGGCTGACAGTTCTGCCACTCGTTTTGCTTGCTTGGGTGCGACGTGGTAGCGACGCATGAACTGCTGCACTGTGGCTTCGCGCATGTCGTTGTGGGTGAAGCGACCATGCAGGTCATACAGCACGCCTTCGCGCAACGCGCCCAAAGCGGGTTGCATGCGTTCGATACCCAGCTCGCAGAATGCCGCATACATGATGGCGAAACCGCCAGGCAACACGGGAATACGATCTGGTTTCAAACCGAGCAGATCGAGCTTGTTCACATCCCCCGCTTTGAGCAGTTGCACGCGCAATTTCTCCAAACCATCGCGCGTGATGCCGCTGTCGCTGTAACCGTTCTGCTCCAAGATGTCGCAGATGACACGCGCACTGCCCGACGAACCCATCGCCACATCCCAGTGACCACTGGCGTAATCCGCCACAATGGTTTGCAACTCGATGCGTGCCGCGTATTCGGCTTGTTTGAGATTGGATTTGCCGATCTTGCCATCGGCGAAGTAGCGCGCACTGAAGCTGACACAGCCCATGTAGAGACTTTCCAGATGCGCGGGTTGCAGACCTTGTCCGATGATGAATTCTGTCGATCCGCCACCGATGTCCATCACCATGCGACGCTCGTTGGTGCGCGGCAAACCTTGAGCGACGCCCAGATAGATTAGACGCGCTTCTTCACGACCCGCGATGACTTCGATGGGGAACCCAAGTGCCGCTTCGGCTTTCTTCAGGAATTCGGGCGCGTTCTTGGCGACGCGCAGGGAGTTGGTGCCCACCGCGCGTACCGCTTCGGGTGGCAAACCACGGAGACGTTCTCCGAATTTTTGTAGGCAAGATAAACCGCGTTGTTGTGCAGCTTGGTCTAGAAGCTTGTCTTCGCCCAAGCCTGCGGCGAGCCTGACTGCCTCGCGCAGACCATCGAGCATATAGAGCTGATCATCCACCACCCGCGCCACCTGAAGCCGAAAACTATTCGACCCCAGATCGATTGCAGCGAGGAGTGGCTGTTGTTGCACGGGAATTTATTGCTGGACTTCGCGCTCGATCTCTTCCACGGTGACATGACGCACATCGCGCCCCTTGACCATGTACACCACGTATTCAGACATGTTCTTGGCGTGGTCACCGATACGTTCGATCGCCTTGGCGACGAACAAAATCTCAAGCGAGGTGGAGATGGTGCGCGGATCTTCCATCATGAAGGTGATGAGGTAACGCATGATGGCGCGGAACTCTTCATCTACCTGTTCATCTTGACGTACCACTTGCGCAGCGACACTCAGATCAAGGCGCGCAAAAGAATCCAAGGATTTGCGCAGCATGTCCAACGCGATGTCGGCTGCATGTTTGATCTCGTTGTAGCGTGGCAGATGCAAACGCTCTTTTTGCGACAACAACTTCGCCATACGTGCGATCTTCTCTGCCTCGTCACCGATACGCTCTAGGTCGGTGATGGTCTTGATGACGGTCATCACCATGCGCAGATCGCCTGCTGCTGGCTGACGACGCACGAGGATGCGATTGCAGCTCTCGTCGATCTCGACTTCCATCGCATTCACATTGTGGTCGTTCTCGATCACACGGTTCATCAGCGCCACATCGCCTGTGGTGAGTGATTCGACCGCCTGCTTGATCTGGCTCTCGACCAGACCGCCCATCTGCAACACACGTGCGCGCACGGCTTCCAGTTCGGTGTCGAATTGCTTTGAGGTATGTTCGCTGCTGACCATGGCGTTTCCTTAATATCGTTGCAAATGACGGATGCTATCGATTCGTCGTTAAGTTTTTGTGACAGCAGCTCAGGCTGTCAGCGTCTTTACACCGTTCGGCGTGCCCAGCAACAACACATCTGCACCACGACGCGCGAACAGACCGTTGGTCACTACGCCGGGCAAATGGTTCAACAATGTCTCCAGCTCCACTGGATTCATGATCTGTAGATTGTGTACATCGAGGATGACATTGCCGTTGTCGGTGGTGAAACCCTCACGCAACTTTGGCTGACCACCCAGTTTCACCACTTCACGCGCGATGTAGCTACGCGCCATCGGAATGACTTCGATCGGCAAGGGGAACTTGCCGAGCACATCCACCAGCTTGCTCTCGTCGCATACGCAGATGAATTTTTTGCTGGCAGCCGCCACGATCTTCTCACGCGTCAATGCACCGCCGCCGCCTTTGACCATGTGCATGTGCTTGGTGATCTCGTCCGCACCGTCCACATACACGGGCAGGTCACCTGCATCGTTGAGCGACAACACTTCGATGCCATGCCCTTGCAGACGTTTGGCGGATGCTTCAGAACTTGCGACTGCTCCACGAATCTTGCCTTTGATTTTAGCCAGTTCATCGATGAAGAAATTAGCTGTGGAACCCGTACCCACGCCCACGATGCAATCGTCAGGTACGTAAGTGATGGCCGCTTGAGCGACCGCGCGTTTCATATCGTCTTGAGTCATTGCCATGATGTAACCTCTTCTTTGATCTATGCGTTTGGTGGCTCGGGATTATTGCAGGAAATGGCTTTGAATGAAACCAGCCCGAGCCCCAATCTAACCGCGTGGATGATGCATCGCATGTAGCGCCTTTAACCTTTCGCGCGCCACATGTGTGTATATCTGCGTGGTCGAGATGTCCGAATGCCCCAACAACATCTGCACCACACGCAGGTCGGCTCCATGGTTAAGCAAGTGCGTCGCAAAAGCATGGCGCAAGGTGTGTGGAGACAAGGGTTTATGCAGTCCTCCCGCCTTCGCATGCTTTTTGATGAGATACCAGAACATCTGGCGCGTCATCCCTTCGCCCCGCTGGGTGACGAACAGGTCATCGGTCAGTTTGCCGTCCAACAACACAGGCCGAGTGTCCGCCAAATAGCGCTTGATCCAATCCAACGCCTCTTCCCCCAAAGGCACGAGGCGCTCCTTACTGCCTTTGCCCATCACCCGTGCCACCCCCATGTCCAGACTGACCTGCGCCACTTTCAAGGTGACCAGCTCAGACACGCGCAGACCGCTGGCATACAAAACTTCCAACATGGTGCGATCACGCATCCCCAACGGCGTTTGCACATCGGGGGCGTCCAGCAACAGCTCCACGTCTTCTTCGGTAAGACTCTTGGGCAGACTGCGCGGTAACTTCGGCGTGGCGATCTGCAAAGTGGGATCGGCAGTTATCTTGTTCTGACGTAGCAGGTAGCGGAACAAACGTTTGAGACTAGAGATGGCGCGCGAGGTAGATGTGGCCTTGGCTTTTTGCCCCGCAACCAGATGCGCTAAAAAACCTTGGATGTCTGCATGGGTGGTCGCAGTGATACCGCAACCGCGTTGCGCCTCCAGCCAAACAAAAAACTTATTCAGATCGCGGCGGTAACTTTCCAACGTGTTGCGCGACAGGCCATCCTCTAACCACAGCGCATCGCTGAACTCGTCCAACAACTCAGCGTCGTTCATGTGCCAACAACCACCGCTTGATATCGAGTGCATCGCCCTCGGCGTGATGCATGAAACCACCCAGACCTGACGCACTCACCACTCGATGACACGGAATGACGATGGGTATCGGATTGCCTCCACAAGCTTGCCCCACCGCACGCGCGCTGGAACCGATCTGCTTCGCCAGTTCTCCATAGGTCAACGTCTCACCGCGCGGGATGTCCAGCATCGCCTGCCACACCAGACACTGGTGATGCGTACCGTCCAGCGTGAAGGGTATATCGAACTCGAAACTCGCGTCGGCAAAATAGGCTGACAACTGATTACATATCTCCCGCGCCATCGGGTTGACCGGAGCCAACAACTTCATGCGGGACGAGACGAATTCGACACCCAACAAATCCTCATCCGAACAACGGATGGCGAGTTTGCCGAAAGGCGCGGCGATGATGGCTTGGAATGGCATGGGCGCATGATAGCGGAAATAAAAGCAGCAGCTTCAATGCCGACCAAAATCGGCGGTCTAAAATAAAACGGGAGCCGAAGCTCCCGTTTTATTTGCCACACCGAACCGTTGCTTACGCTGCGGTCTTGCGTGCTGGCAACTTTTCCTTGATACGTGCGGACTTGCCGGAACGATCGCGCAGGTAGTACAGCTTGGCACGACGTACATCGCCGCGACGCTTCACTTCGATGCTGGCAACGCTCGGAGAGTAGGTTTGGAAAGTACGCTCGACGCCTTCGCCGGAGGATACTTTACGCACGATGAAGCTGGAGTTCAGCCCTTTGTTGCGCTTTGCGATGACGACGCCTTCGAAAGCCTGTGTACGTTTTTTGTCGCCTTCGACAACGTTGACGTTGACGATGACTGTGTCGCCTGGGCCGAAGCCGGGGATAGTCTTATTCAGACGTGCGATTTCTTCTTTTTCAAGAATTCCGATCAGATTCATTTTGTTTCCTCTTCTTGTGCGGGAGCTTGTTCCTGCTGGTACTGAGCCAGTAGCCGAGCTTCCTGTTTAGTTAACTGGCGTGTTGCCAGCAATTCCGGACGACGTTCCGCAGTCCTGCCTAATGACTGCTTCAATCGCCACTTCTCTATCTCGGCATGGTGTCCAGACATCAATACATCCGGAACCGCCTCGCCGTTATAAATCTCTGGGCGCGTGTAGTGCGGACAATCCAGCAGACCTTGTACGAAAGAATCCTGCTGTGCGGATGCATCGTCACCCAATACTCCGGGTATCTGCCTCACCACGCTATCCATCACCACCATCGCTGCCAACTCACCACCGGACAACACATAGTCTCCGATGGACAGCTCATCATCCACTTGCTGGCGTAACAGGCGCTCATCCACGCCCTCGTAACGACTCGCCAACAAGATCAATCCTTCATCCCGCGCCAGCAACTCCATCACGATCTCGTGCGTGAGTTGCCTGCCTTGCGGAGAAAGATGAATCACTCGACTCTTCTTCACTCCGCTTGCCGCCTGCGCTGCTTTCGCTGCGCTGATGGCTTTTTCCAACGGTTCCGCCAACATCACCATCCCTGGGCCACCGCCGTATGGACGATCATCGATGGTACGGTAGTTGTCAGTTGTGAAGTCTCTTGGATTCCACGCTTGCAACTCGAACTTGCCTAACTCAACTGCCTTGCGCGTCACACCGAACTTGGTGATGGCGTCGAACATGTCAGGGAACAGCGTAACGACATCGAACCTCATGGATACCTCGCAAACCTACTGCGCGCCTCGATTGCTGCGTTGTGCGGTACTCGCTTGTCGCCTATCCTTTTTGATATGTCTCTGTCGCTCCGTGCCACGCGCCTTGCACTCAAGTCGCTCGCTACGGTTTTCGGGGCATCCATCATTTAAGGTAGTCCGCCTGCCAATCCACCCGGATGGTCTTATTGTTCAGATCGACTTGCTGTATCACGCTAGCGATGAACGGCATCAACGTCTCTCCGTCTTCACCCTTGACCACCAGCACGTCATTGGCACCTGTCTCTAGCAATGAATCCACGATACCGAAAGCGTGACCTTCAAGGTTCAGCACGGACATCCCAATCAAGTCAGACCAGTAGTATTCGCCTTCGACTTGCTCTGGCAAGCTATCGCGCGTGACCGCGATCAACTGACCTTTGTATCTTTCAGCCGCAGTACGGTCTGGGATGCCTTCCAGCTTCGCCACGACCAATTTGCCGTGGACATTGGACTCCAGCACTTTGATCGGACGCCAGGATTGTTCGTCACCGATATACCAAATGTCGTAATCGAGCAGACTGTCCACATACTCGGTGAAGGGCAATACCTTCACCCAACCTTGGATACCTTGCGCTGCGACCACTTTCCCCATGACGACCATGGGGCTTGCCTCGTTAGGCCTTGGTTGCTGCACCGGCTTTTTTTACCAAGCGGCCAACGGTCTCGCTCAATTGCGCGCCCTTGTCTTGCCAGTGGGTCACGCGATCCAAAGCGATACGCAGACCTTCAGAACCTTCGGCAGCCAAAGGATTGTAGAAGCCAACGCGCTCGATGAAACGACCATCGCGACGATTGCGAGAATCAGCTACGACAACGTTGTAATACGGGCGATTCTTTGAGCCGCCGCGAGAAAGACGAATGACTACCATAATGATTTCCCAATGAAAAATTTGTTTGGCCAACGCCAAAGGGCGCGAATTCTACGATAGACCGTTGAATTTTGGCAAGGATTGTTTGTTCGGGCGAGGACTGCCATCGGCAGTGGGGCGTGACGATATCTCAGCGTTGTAGGATCACTTCCAGTACGAAACGGCTTCCCAGATAGGCCAGCACGAGGAAACCAAAGCCGCTCAAGGTCCAGCGTACCGCCGTATGGCCGCGCCAACCGTAATAGTGATGGCCCAGCAACAGCACGCCAAATACCACCCAAGAAATCATTCCAAACAAGACCTTATGGTTGAATTGCCAGGCATGACCAAAGATATGCTCGGAAAATAGAATTCCCGATACGATCGTGATGGTCAGCAGTACGAATCCCACCCCGATGACACGGAATAGCAAGCTTTCCATAGTCAGCAAGGGCGGCAAATTCTGCAAAATCTTGGGAAGCTTGGCATGGTGTAGTTGTTTTTCGACCAGCGACATCAGCCCTGCATGCAAGGCAGCGATGGTGAATAAGCTGTAAGCCAGCATCGCCACCAACACGTGGGTATCGAACAATGCGGAGGCGGGTTGCGCCAAAATGTGCGCTTCGGGATAGATCGCGGGGAGCACCGTGCTCAAAGCGGCCAGCGGCAACACTAAGGTCTGCAGGCTGCACAGCGGATAGAAGTATCGCGCCAACCAGTACACCAACACGGTCAGCCACAAGATGAGCGAGAGGGCATAGACCAAGCCCAGATTCAGTGCGCCCCATATAAAGAGTGTGTCGTACAGCAACCAACCATGTAGCACCAAGGGTACGGCTACGGCATGACCCAACACACCACGATTCTGCTGTTCGGCATTGCCCGCTGCCTGCGCGCGCCAGAACAGAATAGCCAGAGCGGTATAAAGGACAAAGGTCAGCAGATGTAAGGCTTGGTTCGACATGAATAGTGCAGATGTTTTAGACTGCGCGGATTCTACACCAAGTCATAAAGGCATCATGTTAGATAACCTGACCCAACGTTTCAGCGTCATCGTCAAAAATCTACGCGGCCAAGCGCGACTCTCCGAGAGTAATATCCAAGACGCTTTGCGCGAAGTGCGCCTTGCGTTGCTGGAAGCGGATGTCGCCTTGCCCGTCGTCAAAGAGCTCATCGCCAAAGTCAAAGAAGCCGCGCTCGGCCAGGAAGTCATCGGCAGTCTGACCCCAGGGCAGGCGCTCATCGGCGTGGTGAACCGCGAACTGACCAAGTTGATGGGCGAGCACAACGATGCGCTCAATCTTGCCGCCGTGCCGCCCGCAGTCATCTTGATGGCGGGTTTGCAAGGTGCGGGTAAGACCACCAGCAGCGGCAAGCTAGCCAAACTGCTGCGCGAACAAAACAAGAAGAAAGTGTTACTGGTGAGCTGCGACGTATATCGCCCAGCGGCTATCGAACAGTTGCGCACTCTCGCGCAACAACTCGGCACCGATTTCTTCCCTTCCGACGTCAGCCAGAAGCCTCTGGACATCGCGCTCGCCGCGCTCGATTTCGCACGCAAACATCACCATGACGTGCTGATCGTTGACACCGCCGGTCGCCTCGCGGTGGATGAAGCGATGATGGCGGAGATCAAAGACCTGCATGCTGCGATGAAACCTATCGAGACCTTGTTTGTGGTCGATGCGATGACCGGACAAGATGCGGTAAACACCGCCAAAGCGTTTGGTGATGCACTACCACTCACAGGCGTGATCCTCACCAAAATGGATGGCGATGCGCGCGGCGGTGCGGCATTGTCGGTACGTCACATCACTGGCAAGCCGATCAAATTCGTCGGCGTCAGCGAAAAGCCGAACGGCCTTGAAGCCTTCCATCCCGACCGCATGGCACAACGCATCCTCGGCATGGGCGATGTGTTGTCGCTGCTGGAAGAAGCACAACGCACGGTCGATATGGGCGAGGCGGAGAAGCTCGCCAAGAAGATGCAGAGCGGCAAAGGCTTCGACCTCAACGACTTCAAGATGCAGATCGTACAGATGAAGAAGATGGGCGGCATGTCAGCGCTGATGGACAAACTCCCTGCCCAACTCGCCAATGCGGCGGCGGGTGCAAAAGTGGACGAGCGCCAGATCAACCGCACCGAAGGCATCATCAACTCGATGACTCCTTACGAACGCTCTCACCCCGAACAGATCAAAGCCTCGCGCAAACGCCGCATCGCTGCTGGCTCTGGCGTACAGGTGATGCACGTCAATCAACTGCTGAACCAATTCGAACAATCGCAGAAGATGATGAAGATGTTCAGCAGTAAAGGCGGCATGGCCAAGATGATGCGCGGCATGGCGGGCAAATTTCCCGGAATGCGTTAACCATTTCGTCATTCTCGCGCAGGCGGGAATCCAGCGGTTCTATTTGTAATGCTTTTGGCTTTGTCTCTGCGATGCAGGGAATTATTCGTTGTACTAGATTCCCGCCTACGCGGGAATGACGGCTTCTTAAAAAGAAAAGGATTTTTATGACACTCAAAGCAATCATATTCGACGTTGACGGCACGCTGGCGGACACCGAAGACGGGCATCGCAAATCCTTCAACAAGGCCTTCGCCGAAAACGGTTTGGATTGGAACTGGGATGTAGCGCTGTACGACAAACTGCTCAAAGTGACAGGCGGCAAAGAACGTATCAAATATTTCGTCTCGGACTTTTTAAAGGGCTACACCAAGCCAGAGAACTTCGACGATTTCGTCAAACACCTGCACGCCGTCAAAACCGGCCACTACACAGCGATGTTGCGTGAAGGCGCGATTCCCTTGCGCCCTGGCATCAAGCAACTCATCAACGATGCGCGCAAAACCGGCATCACACTCGCTATCGCCACGACGACGACAGCCGAGAACGTGACCGCATTGCTGGAAGTCGGTTTGGGCAAAGACTGGGCTAACTACTTTGCTGCCAATGGTTGCGGTGACATCGTGCCCGCAAAAAAACCCGCGCCCGATATTTACAACTGGGTGCTGAACGAATTGAAGTTCGCCCCGCAAGACTGTATCGCGCTGGAAGACTCATACAACGGCTTGCGCTCATCGCTAGACTCGCATATTCAGAACCGAGAAACGCA
>Ga0074196_10619_pt1 | contig 13236 bp, 8 predicted proteins | sample EPASupsiteSAE300_FD_64214 | JGI IMG/M metagenome (GOLD analysis project Ga0074196, IMG submission 64214) | Bioremediated contaminated groundwater from EPA Superfund site, New Mexico - Sample SAE3-00 | ecosystem: Environmental > Aquatic > Deep subsurface > Groundwater > Contaminated ... | reverse complement strand
ATGCAATATCTGCTTATCCTGCTCATTCAACATTTTTTCCAACCCGCACGATTGGCAGGTTTTCACATCGCATTCATGCAACTGGTGGAATCGTTCATTGCCATAGATACATCGCCCATCTGCCACGACAAACATAGGCAACGGTGCAACATGGACCATGTTGCGAAAGAAGTCGGCTGAATCCTTGATGGAATCAAAGAATTTATTATTTTTCATAGTTCGCCCCCTGTGATGGATGGCTGTATAGCATTCGCTTGATGCAAGAGCAACGGGCTTGATGGCCTATATATTTTTTCTGCTAGCGGTGATGTTCTACGTGTGTTAGGTGCAATAAAAACGCCCCAGTACCTGAGGCACTGGGGCGTCGTGATTCGTGTCGCTTAGATGGAAGTGCTGACGGACGTGAATGCTGGAAGTGCGACGACGAAAGTCACTACGCCAGCCACCATCCAACGAACGAATCTTGCGACACCTTCATAAGCTTTTTTCATTTGATCACCTTTTGGTTTGTTGATACATACGTCCAGCTTGCTTCACCAGACGTATCCTCAGAGATGAGTCGTTTGAAATAGTTCCCGACTGTTTTAGTGCGATTTGCGATGTTGCCATTTCCATACGACCATCAAGCGCCAGCCCAATCGAACAAGGACATAGCCGATCAAAGCCAAGCAAACTGCCAAGATGGGTAAACCAATGAGGATAGGCTTACCTAACGATAACAACCAGTTCCACAAGGGATCGAACCAGTCATGCAGGTGTAATTCTGGAAATGGCTGGACGTTGGCGACATCTCCTTCGCCCAAAACCCATGCACCTATCTGGTAGGCGAAGAGATACAAAGGGACGATGGTGAAGGGGTTGGTGTAAAACGTGGTGACGAGCGCAACGGGAAGGTTGACGCGCATCCCTATCGCCAACAAGGCGGCCGAGATCATCTGCAAAGGGCCGGGAATTAGACCGCAAAATAAGCCGATTGCGGCACCCCCCGCAAAAGATCGACGATGCAGATGCCATAGATTAGGATGGTGCAACCAATGCGCGATGGGCTGTAACCAGCGTATCTTTTGGATGCTGTTTGCGCTGGGTAGCCGACTTCGAATGAATTTTCTCATGGGGGAGATTGTAGCTCTTGAATGTGTCGGTTAGGCTACTCGCATGGTCACATTCGCTTTCTTCTTTGCGCTGGGAGTCTGGCTGCTACAGCAACAAGCCACCTTACCCGCTTTGCCGTGGTATTGGCCGCTCGCCTTATTCGTGCTGCTATTACCCGACACTGACAGGGCCTCGATACGCCTCGCTCGTCGCACCCTCATCCTCATCTGCGCTTTGTTTTTTGGATTCTCCTATGCAGCGTGGATCGCTCAAGCACGTTTATCCGATTCGCTACCGAACGAATGGCAAGGCCAGAACATCACGCTCACAGGCATCATCGCTGAGATGCCGCGCGTACATGAACGTGGATTGCGTTTCTCTTTCGATGTTGAAAATATTCAAACAGAAGCAGCGCATGTGCCTAAACATATCCAACTCGCCACTTACTACGGTGATGCCGATACACCATTAGACATCCATGCTGGCGAGCGCTGGCGCTTCACAGTACGTTTGAAACAACCTCACGCAACGAGCAATCCACACGGATTCGATTTCGAGGCATGGGCGTTGGAGCGAAATATCCGAGCAACGGGATATGTGTACGCAAAAGGTGAGAACGCCAAGCTAGCAGAGACTAGCGATTCGCCCGCCTACCTCATCGAACGATTGCGCGAATCGGTGCGTAGCCATTTCCAACAGACCTTGGGCGACGCACCTTACGCAGGCATCCTCGTCGCCCTCGCTATCGGTGACCAAGCCAGCATCTCGCAAACTGAATGGCAGCTGTTCACCCGCACTGGCGTGAACCACCTGATGAGCATCTCAGGCCTGCACATCACCATGCTCGCTAGCTTGTTTTTCGCCCTCACCTACTGGCTATGGCGACGCAGTGTGCGATTGACCTTGTTTTTTCCTGCGCGTAAAGCAGCAGCCTTGGTTGGATTGTTCGCGGCACTTTGTTACACCCTGATATCTGGCTTCGAGATACCTGCGCAACGTACGCTATTCATGTTGAGCACCTTCGCGGTGATGATGTTGCTCTCACGCAACGTCGCCCCCAGCCAGATGCTTGCCGCCGCATTAGTCGTCGTTCTGTTGGCTGATCCTTGGGCCGTGATGTCACCTGGATTCTGGTTATCGTTCGGCGCGGTCGCACTCATCTTCTACGTCACCGCTAACCGATACGGCAAGTCGCATTGGCTATTGGAATACGGCAAGGTGCAGTGGGCGATGACCATCGGCCTCATTCCGCCTCTGCTGGCGCTGTTCCAGCAGATGTCGCTGGTGTCGCCCATCGCCAACGCCTTCGCCATCCCCTTGATCAGTTTCGTGGTGGTGCCACTCACCTTGCTGGGCACGCTGCCACCGTTCGAATGGATGCTTTACCTCGCGCATCAGGCAATGGTTTTGTGTATGTGGCTTCTGAGCCTTCTGGATACATTGCCACTATCTGTGTGGACGCAACATGCGCCGCCTACATGGACCATCGCCTCAGGTGTGCTGGGCGCACTGTGGATACTCGCACCGCGTGGGTTTCCGCTACGCCTCTTCGGCATCATCCTTTTGCTACCGATGTTCCTCGTCGCACCGTCCACGCCCGCCGAAAACACCGCTCGCATCATCGTGTTCGACGTCGGCCAAGGACTGGCTGTCGCGGTGCAGACGCGCAACCATGCGCTACTGTACGACACTGGCCCCGATTTTGCAGGAGAGGCGGACAGTGGCAATCGAATCCTCATCCCCTCATTGCGCGGACTGGGAATCAATCAACTGGATGGCTTGATGTTGAGCCACGACGACATCGACCACATCGGCGGCACGAACTCGGTGATGCAGGCCTTAGCTATCGAGTGGGTGTCTTCCTCACTCAAAAAAGATCACCCGTTACTAAGTTCAGTGAAGCAACACAACTCTTGCACCGATGGTCAAAGCTGGGAATGGGATGGCGTGAGGTTCGATGTCCTACACCCCTCAGACCCTGATGATTCAGGCAAGAAACATGACAACGATCAGAGTTGCGTCTTGCGCATCAGCGTGGGCACTCAATCCGTACTATTGGTCGGAGACATCGAAAAGGCTTCCGAATCACACTTATTCTCCCTGCACTTGCACGACCTACCTTCCACACTTCTAGTCGCTCCCCATCACGGCAGCAAGAGTTCGTCTTCTGATGCCTTCGTGAAGTCGGTTTCACCCCATCACGTCGTATTCACTGTGGGCTATCGCAACCGCTTCAATCATCCGCATCCCATCGTATGGCAACGTTACGGTGAGATAGGTGCTGAAAGGTTACGCTCAGACTCCGATGGAGCAATCCTCATCGACTTGAACACTGATGATTTGAAGCTGGAAAGCTACCGCAAGACCCACCGCCGTTACTGGACCCATGACCTGCCTAACATCCCAGATAGCACCTAGCGATACGCGTTCACCCTGAACGAAGGCACGGGTATAATCCGCACCATCGTTCAGCCCAAGGAAATATCGTGTCTCTCTCCACTCGCGTACAAGCCATCAAACCCTCCCCCACTCTTGCCGTTGCAGCTCGCGCAGCCAAGCTGAAAGCAGAAGGTAAAGACATCATTGGACTGGGCACAGGCGAGCCGGATTTCGACACACCTCAACACATCAAGGACGCTGCCATCGCCGCCATCAACAAAGGCTTCACCAAATACACCGCAGTGGGCGGCACTCCCACTTTGAAGCAAGCCATCATCGCCAAACTCAAGCGCGACAACGGGTTGGACTACACCGCAAAGCAGATCCTCGTTTCCTGCGGCGGCAAACAGAGCTTCTTCAATCTGGTGCTGGCGACCATCAATCCAGGCGACGAAGTCATCATCACCGCACCGTACTGGGTATCCTATCCCGACATCGTCATCATCGCGGAAGGCAAGCCCGTCATCGTGCAAGCCGACATCGCACAGGGTTTCAAGCTCACACCTGCGCAACTGGAAGCGTCCATCACACCGAAGACGCGCATGATCGTCATCAACAGCCCAAGCAATCCATCTGGGGCGGTGTACACATTGGCAGACCTGAAGGCGCTGGGTGAAGTGTTGCGCAAACACCCCAACATCCTCATCGCGACCGACGACATGTACGAACACATCGCGTTGACGGATGAGAAGTTCGTCAACATTCTCGATGCCTGCCCTGACCTGTATCCGCGCACCATGGTGCTGAACGGTGTATCCAAAGCCTACGCGATGACTGGCTGGCGTATCGGTTATGCCGCTGGGCCAGAAAACATCATCACCGCGATGGAGAACGTGCAGTCGCAAAGCACTTCCAACCCGACTTCCATCTCGCAAGTAGCGGCAGAGGCGGCATTGAATGGCGACCAGAACTGCCTAGCACCGATGATCAAAGCGTTCCGTGAGCGCCATGTCTTCGTGGTGAACGAATTGAATAAGATACCTGGAGTCAAATGTCTGATGGCTGGTGGCGCGTTCTACGCTTTCCCTGATGCACGTGAGGCAATCGCAAAGCTACACAAAGAAGGCAAGATCAAAGACGCGACGGACATTGCCCTGAGTGAATACCTGCTGGCGGAAGCGGGTGTGGCCGTCGTACCAGGCTCCGCCTTTGGTAGCGAAGGCTATTTCCGCATCTCGTTCGCCACTTCGATGAACAATCTCAAGGAAGCATTGGAGAGAATCGCAAAAGCATTGAATTGATCGAAGTTTGATTTGTATGAATGAAGAAGCCGGCTTGCGCCGGCTTCTTCATTTTCGAGTACTCAACTTTGAATTTTATCTAGCGACCAGTTTTAGTTCACTCAATGTGCCAGACAATCCCAATGCATTGTTACCAGTACGCATCTTGATCTCGGCATCAAAGCTACCCAATAGTTGATTAGTCGCAGATACCTCAAAAGAACCCGTGGCATTCAACATCCCCGAGGTGATCTTCACTTGACGGAAACGTTTGGTATGGTTGTCGAGTTGTACTGCGCCGGTCAACACGTCGAAATGCGTGCGACCACCCGGCAGATGTTCGCGACTGGACAATCTTGCCGTCTCGACCATATCCATTCCGTTGATGACGCCTTTATTGACAGAAAACGAACCGTCGAACTTGGGCGCTTCACCTAGCTGTGGAAGTTTGGCGCTCAGCATCGAAAACGATCCATCCGCGAATACTTCACCTGCAAGGCCGAACTGAGGGAACATCTTTTCCAACTCCATCGTCTTCGCCTGCATACGCCCCTGTAGTTGCCAGCCTTTTCGCCAAGTGAGTTTGCCTCTGCCTGACAAGATGCCACCATAAGCATGGGCGTCGATCTCGCTGAAATCTACCTCTCCACCACCGATCAGACCTTTGGCTGTGAAATCACTGAACGTGACATCTGGTAATAATGGCAATGCCCGTTCTTTGATACCGAAGCTAAGCTGCCAATGGCTTTGCATCGGCACGACCTCGACGTTGAACTTGCTATCGTCGCTATGCAAGACGACACGAGTGAATTGTCCCTGAGCAATATCTGCGCTACCACTCAAGATTGGCAACTCGATTCCCTCTGTGTTCACTTTAAGGTTTTGGATAGTCAGATGTCGCAATGGGTACTGAATGTCTCCACCAATATTTTTCAAAGCTGTCGTCAATTGCTCCATGCGGCGACCATCCACCGTAGCGCCTTTGAATTCGATATTACTGATCGTTTTCTGCTCTGAGAAGAGCGTGAGCGGATCTACAAAAATGGAGACCGTCGAAACCTTGATCTCTTCACCCGCACCGATACTCACGTTTTGCAACTCAACCTTAGGCATAGGCAAAATCGTCGCGCTCATGCTGCCTATCTTCACGGGTTGTTTGAGTTGTGCCGAGATACGTTGTTCGATAGGTGCAATGAATTCCTGTAGCGGCCAGACCAAGGGCAACACAAAAATCGCCACGACACTCAAGACCAGCAACCCCAAGAATATCTTGCCCACAGGCAAAGGCTTGCGGCGCGCCCTAGCCACAGGCTTTTGTGCCGATTTAGCTTGTGAGGCTGCGGAATGCTGAGTCGCATGCTCGATATTGGCATGAGCTTGCATCTTGGCGCGCTGCTCTGCCTCTGCCCATGCACTCGCTTGCTCTGCAGCCAGCGCTTGTTCTTCTGTCTTTGCACGCGCCTCTTGTTCCGCACGCAGACGAGCCGCTTCTTGCTCTTCTTTCAAACGCACCATCTCTTCTGCTGCTATTTGTTTGGCTTTCTGTTCTTCCAACGCCTTAGCTTCATCAGCTGCACGCTGAACCGCTTCTTGCTCTGCCTTCAAACTAACATCATTTTGAGAGACTGTTTGCGTCGGAGCAGGTGTCATCCCTGCATTCAACACATCCAGATTGATTTGGAATGGAGCTGACGCTGGGGCCACTTGTGCCGCCGATGCGGCAAGAGTTTCTTGTTTTGCCAACTGCGCGTCGCGCCTAGCCTTCTCTGCCGCTTCAACGGCCTGTCGTTGGGCAGCTTCTTGCTCTGCCTTGATGCGAGCGGCTTCAGCCTCCGCTTTGATACGTTCAGCTTCGGCCTTGGCGCGCTCAGCCGCCTGTTGCTCTGCTTTGACCTTGGCTGCTTCTTGCTCTACTTTCAACTGAGCAGCTTCTGCTTCACGCTTCGCACGCTCTTCAGCCAAGGCTTTCGCCTCAGCATCAGCACGCGCTTTGGCTGCCTCCAACTCAGCTTTTGCGATAGCTGCCTCTCGTTCGGCTTTGATACGTGCACCTTCAGCCTCTGCCTTGATGCGAGCCGCCTCTTCTTCTGCTCTTATCCTGGCAGCTTCTGCTTCTTGTCTAGCTCGATCATCAGCTTCTGCTTTCGCACGTGCGGCGGCTTCCTGCTCCACCTTGATTCGAGCAGCTTCTTGTTCGGCTTTGATCCTTACGGCCTCTTGTTCGGCTTTAAGTCGCGCAGCTTCTTCTTCCGCTTTAACACGCGCTGCTTCTTGCTCTGCCTTTAACCGCGCTGCTTCTTGTTCCGCTTTGATACGAGCAGCCTCTTGTTCCGCCCTCAAACGAGCGACCTCTGCTTCCTGCCGTAATCGCTCTTCAGCTAATGCTTTCGCTTCTGCTTCGGCACGTGCTTTAGCTGCCTCCAATTCCGCCTTGATTCGTACAGCTTCCTGTTCGGCTTTGATACGCGCCGCTTCTGCTTCCGCCTTTGCTTTTGCGGCGGCTTCCAATTCAGCTTTGACGCGAGCCGCTTCCTGTTCTGCTTTGATACGGGCCGCCTCTTGTTCTGCTTTCAATCGCGCCGCTTCTGCCTCTTGCTTGGCTTTTTCTTCAGCCTGTTTGGCTCTCGCTTCCGCCTCTGCACGAGCCTTGGCCGCTTCCATCTCCGCCTTCAATCTTGCCGCTTCTTGCTCAGCTTTGATGCGTGCTGCATCCGCTTCTGCCTTCGCTTTTGCTGCCGCTTCAAGTTCAATTTTTTTGCGCAAAGCTTCCTGCTCTGCATTCAGTCTCGCCGTTTCCGCCTCTTGCTTGGCTTTTAATCTGGCGCCTTCTTCTGTCATCGCCGTTGCACTGGGACTTGCGACCATCGAAGTGAAATCAAGCTCCTCATCAAGAGGAGGGGCGGTAGGTTTTGGAGTAACGATCTTAGGAGCGACGATCTTGGGAGCAACAACGACCTTGTCCTTATCTCGGATCAACTCAGCGTCAATCAGATTCTGAAGTATCTCAGGCAGATCTCCGCGCAGACTTGGGGGGGCACGTTTAGTCACTTCCTCAACGGTGGACTTATCGTCGATAAGCAACATCACACGCTTCATATCTCCAGATAGTCCAGAGATGGTGACTTCGCCAGCTGACGTTTTGATGAGAACTGTTTTTTTATCCATGATGATGATTGTAATTGAATTGGACTATTACTTCGCCCTTAAGCCACGAAATCTCACCTTAAAAGCGCTTCGAAGGTTGACCGAAACGCCTTCTGCCGTTAGTATAGCGCCCGCATCAATTCCCTGATAGCTCAGTCGGTAGAGCGACGGACTGTTAATCCGCAGGTCCCTGGTTCGAGTCCAGGTCGGGGAGCCAGAATATTGAAGGCCATCTTTCGAGGTGGCCTTTTTATTTTTAGGGACGAAATCTAAAAATTACTCAGCTCGTAATAGAAGCTGCCTAGTCGCAATAAGAGACAAATGGAGCAATACCAGTGACAAACGCACAACGCAAAGCACTTAGCCGCATGGCTGTAATGAATTCATCCTGTAACGACAGCAAACCTGAACCAACACACAGTAGCGCGTTCTGCCCGCATGAGGCTGGCGCGCATTACCTTGCGACGGTGGGGACTGTCGGCAAAATCATCAATCTATTTTCCAAAGATATTGAGCCGATCGTTTACACCTACACCATCACCACCGTTCAATTCGAACAGGATCCCGATACTGGAAAATGGATCTGGTTTGATGGTAAGGAAAAGCAATCTCCGCGCAAAAATCAGGATGGCTGGCGTCTTGGCAGTAAGAAGTTATATGACACACGAGAAGACGCAGAGGCAGAGCTTCAGCGCGTGATGATCAAAAATGGTGACCGAGTAACCAAGGTACATGACCTGCCAGACTGTATGACTAAACTGAGAAAAATCCGCAGTGCCCATCATCCAGACCGCAACAACCCAGATTCAGACCATGATCTCTATCAGGCCGTTATCGAGAAAATGGACAGGATGCGTGCGGTGAGTGCATGAACCACACCCTAGCCTGACCACTGATCAGAATGAATCACTTCATCTCTCGCATCTTGAATTGGCTCCAGCCCGCAGACAACGCTCCTGCCGAGATTCGTCGCGCAAAGCAACTGATTGCCGCTCTTGATGCTGGCGGCATTCCGCTCGATCCCGCCATCATTGTGAGAATTGCGGAAGATCTTGGGTTGGAGGTATCTAAGAAAGCAAAGATGGAAGACACCATTGAGCGCATTCGGGCGGCAATCGCGCGGTACTGATTCACTTCTATCAGCCCTTTTTGATCACCCTCGCCACATCCTCATGGCAGATTGCCCCCTTCCCGACCAGCAGCAAGTCTCCTCTGACCGCTTTGGTGAAATTGGTTGTCGTGGCCTCATGATGGCAGCTACCGCACTACACGTTGGATAGAGAAAATCAGTTCAGTAACGCGGTTGGTTAAGGCAAATTCTGTTTGATGGCGAGGACAGCTTGATTCCGTAGTGTACGCAACATAGAGAGTTGCTTTTCGGATAGTTTCAAACTATTAGCTTCCTTCACATCTGCATATATCAGTCCGATCGCTTTGCTTTTTATCATGATTGGCAGCATCAAAAAGCATTTTGTATCCATTGAGTCTCGATACCACTTGGGAATTTTGTCGGCGATTGTTAGGGCATCAACATCCTCAATTACGATGTCCGCACCTTTATCGATTGAAAGATGAAAAACGTCAGGAACAAAGGCGATTGGAAACTTTAAACGGGGCAGAATTGCATCGACGCCATCTCCGAAACCCATTTTGGCCACCATTGCGTTCTGCTTGTTATCTCGAATAAAGATTAGCGTGTGCTTAAAATTCAAGCTACGGAATATTGTTTCCACCACCATCAGCAAGACATCATTAAGCTTGGTGTCATCCACCAGCGCGTTCGTTACATCTTGAATGCCAGCACTCAACATCGCATCAGGGTCTTGAGTTGCCTTCGGTTGAGTAGCTTCTTCAGGAACTAGGGTGTCAATACGAGGCACTCCATCCCCCGGTGTGGCATCAGAATTATCAGGCTCTGCATGCCCACTCCATTTGCGAATTTTTTTCAACAAAGGACTTTTACCCGTTGGGACACCAAGAATCGCAGAACGTTGGGACAGGACATTTAATCCAGCCTCCAAAGTTTTAGCCAATTTCGCGCTTGATAGGTGTGTCGCCTTCTCGAACCGATTACAAAGTTTTTGAAGTTCAGAAGACTTTTGGCTAACGTCAGTTATGGCTGAAACTGCACAAAGCTCATTTGCCAAATTTACGGTCACATTCAACTGCTCTATGTCTCCATGAGGTGTTTTAATTTCCCCCTCAGAATATTTCGCCATTCCCGCAACCAAACGACTCGGAAAGTTCCAACTCTTTGCAACACCTATCCCAAGAGCGTTATACGACAGTCCAAGTACTTTCATAGAAGCCCGCTCTTCGCTAAGCTTCTGATCCTGCATCAGTCTATTGACCTCTTGGCTTTCCTCAAAGAAATAGAAAGTCGCTAATAAGCGTCCAAGATTGTGAAACATTCCACAAATCATTGCCTCCTCAGCATCACCAGGACGACCTCCTTCAGATAGTTCGGCTGCCAAAATTCCTGCGAAGAAGGATGCAATCACCTCATCTTTTAGGCCTTCAGCCTGCGACTTATTCTGCAAGAACTCTAGCAGAATCAGCGTCATGGCTATGTTTCGCACAGTATCAAAACCAAGTATCACCACTGCTTTTGAAATCGTATTGATGTTGCCACCGAACTGTCCAAAGGAAGCGGTGTTAACCAATTTGAGTACTTTATTAGTCAACGCAAAATCTTGAAGAATTGCTTGGGCCAGTTTGCTATGGCTTGACGATTCGGATGCAACAATCGTATTGATCTCACTAACAATGCCTGACAGTGCGGGGAAATCACCCTTGCTACGCATTCGCCGAAGCAGAAAACTCAGCGTACTATCCGAATCACTGGTATTTTGAGTTTCTTCGTCATCTTGTGATGAATCCAAATACTTCAATAATGCTTGACGCATCGAAGCAGCGTTTGCAAACCGCTCCTCTGGGTTTTTCGCAATCGCCTTACGGATAATCACCTCAAATCGTTCATCAATTTGGGAATTATGAATTGACGGCGAAGTGACTTCCATATTCGCTGCGCGGTGAAGTATTTGGAAAACCGTATCTCCCTCTACTGCCGACCTGCCGGTAACCATCTCATATAACATCGTACCCACAGAGTAAATATCAGATCGAAAATCAGCCCCCTTTGAACTGAATCGCTCTGGCGCCATATAGTTTGGCGTTCCATCCAAGCCATTGCCTGAATCTCCAACGCGATCAACATGAAGAGCAATTCCAAAATCAAGAAGCATTGGCAGTGTATTTGGAGTTACGATTACATTGGCAGGTTTGACATCAAGATGCATCACACCTTGTTGATGCGCATACTCCAGCCCATCTAAAACTCCAACCATCAATCTTGCCGCCTGAGTCAACGTCATCTTTCCAGTCCGCTTCAGCAATTGAGCGAGAGTGTCACCTTCGATAAACGCGTAGACCAGATAGGGGAAGCCTTCATGCTCTCCCACATCGTGCAGAGGGACAATATTGGGATGTATGAACTTGCTAGTGATGCGCGCCTCCCGCAACAAATTTTCTTTTTGTTGAACGGTGGTAGTGTGAACCATCTTGATAGCGACCTGCCTATCTAGCTGAGTGTCGTGGCCTAAATACACAGCACCTTGCCCACCGCTAGATATCTTCCGGATGATTTTGAATCGATTAATCTCTTTAACTTCTGGCATTTTTGTATTTTTGAGCGTTCTTTGAAAGGATTTTACTTGAGAAGCACATTTTCAACATTTGCAGATTATCTCAAAAAGTTCTGACCTGCCTCCATTCTACGGATCCCTAGTTCCAGCCATGTCGGGGAGTCAGTATATTGAAAACCAAATTTCGAGGTGTCCTATAAATTTATTGGTCGGAATTAGAAAAGTCCACGGGTCGGCATAGGGGCGATACGGGCATTTTGGGATGTGGATGGCACGAAGCACTGAAAACTAGAATTCTGAAATCCATCCTAGCTAGATTCTCCTCAACCGTCCAAAACACCCTCTAATTTGAAGACTTGTAACAATGTCGCTCAAATCATTGATCGCAAATTCAGCTACAAAAGAAACCATCTCAAAAATATGGGCGGCACGTGGGATCAGGTCAGGTCCGTAAAATTGCCGCCCCCCCCTTCTGGATTGATATCGCCTGCTGAAATATTTTATGAACACACTAGCTTTTCAGTTCGCCCCGCTAATTTCCGCGTGCCACATGTGGTTTATGTCAGACACCTAACGATGTGATGCGGATGTGATGAACCTTGTTGTTATTTCAAATCGTAGGGAGTAAATTTGCAGTCCAGTTTCGCTTTTTCCACATTTGATATTGGTATCTAAAGGGGGTGCGTCATGAAATCTCCACATGCGCCTAACAAATCTAGATTTGATGCAGTCAAGGCGACATCCAATCAAGAAGCAACTAAGCTTCTCGTTCGTCGACTATCCGATATCACGCCTGCCAGTAGAGCAATGAGCACGACATACGACGTGCCAACGTCTCCCAAACTTCATGAGTTGCTAGAGAGAAGCAAATTAAACTGAACTGCCGTTAAGCTGAGAGCCCATCGCGCCATAATTCCAGCGTCCCAGTTTCCACCTGCACCACTCCGCCCCCTAATCTCTCCTTCCAGATCGGTTTCTGTTCGGTGAGATTATTTGCAGCTAGATGATTGTGCCGAAGTTAAAATGCGTTCCAGCGAGCGGTATACAAATTTAGTTCGGCATGTACCTCGGGTTGCGAGTAGTTACTGAAAATCACTTAGAATTCTTTACGGTAGTTGCGTGAATTCAAAGTATTGTCTGTACTGGTAATTCGCAAGCCCCTGATTCGAGTCATGGGCTGAACAAAATACAATTGAAAGCTTCGCAGTGATGTGAAGCTTTTTCCCTATGTACGGAGCATATCCATGTGCGGCATCTGCGGCGAATTACGTTTCGACAAACAAACACCTGCTCCTGACGTCATCAGGCGCATGAGTGACAGACTGGCGCGGCGCGGCCCTGATTCGCACGGTCTTTACAACGATGGCCCTCTCGCCTTCGGCCACCGTCGCTTATCCATCATCGACCTCTCCGACCACGCCAAGCAACCTATGGTGGACGAAACACTCCACCTGACCTTGGTCTTCAACGGCACCATCTACAACTTCAAAGAACTGCGCACCGAACTGGTGGAGATGGAGTATGAGTTCTTCTCCGAGGGAGATAGTGAGGTCATCCTCAAGGCCTATCATGCTTGGGGCGAACAGTGCGTCGAACGTTTCTATGGCATGTTCGCTTTCGCCATCTGGGATAGACGCCAGGGAGAGCGTTTTCGTCCGCCTATCCCCGTATGCGCAAAGGGCACTGTCCAATACAAG
>Ga0074196_10647_pt1 | contig 13464 bp, 15 predicted proteins | sample EPASupsiteSAE300_FD_64214 | JGI IMG/M metagenome (GOLD analysis project Ga0074196, IMG submission 64214) | Bioremediated contaminated groundwater from EPA Superfund site, New Mexico - Sample SAE3-00 | ecosystem: Environmental > Aquatic > Deep subsurface > Groundwater > Contaminated ... | reverse complement strand
CGCAAGTCGCTACCCGCATCGTTGATCAGCTCAATGGATTTAGCCAAAGTCACTAGGCCGGGGCGACCCTGTTCCAAGATGTCCACGTCGGCCAGCGTCTTGTTGGTGCTGAACATGACGGTTTCCAATGCACCACGTGCTCCGCCACTGGTGGCGGGCAAGCTGCTGTCACCTTTATCCAGCGTTTCGATGATGGAGATCACGGCTTGTTTGTTTTGCACGAGCTGTTCGAACTGATCGGAATTTCCGGAAAGCGCGGCTTGCACGCTAATCTCCAATTTCAGCACCTGTACTTGCAATTCGGTCGCCTTACCCACATAGCGGGTGGCAAAAGCTGCCTCGCGGTTGTTGATGAACGCCGCGATCAGCGTGGTCAACAGAAACACGACAGCGGTCGCACCAAGTATGTTCAACTGGGTGGTGAAGGGGAGATTCCCAATCAGCGGCAGCCGTTTATCAGCCAGTTTGTTAACATCGTCGACTGCTTCTTTGCGAAGTGCCTTCAGGCCGGGTAATTTCAGTTTGAGTGCCATACGAGTTCCTTCTCTTTAAAGGGCTATGCGCCGATGCGCAGAAAATCCGGGTGATGTAACAGATTCGCGATGTCCAATTTGCGCCAGACTTGGCCGTTCGCGTCCTGTAGACGCGTCTCGCCATTGACCTCTTGTTGTTGCCAATCCTGCGTGTTGCGTAAGCCCAGTACCCTTGATACCAGTAGCCCCGTGTTGAAAGCGAAACGCTGGCCCAGCAACAGGACGCGATTGTGCGCTTCTTTCTGGATCGCCTTGTCATCCATGTAGGCACCCAGATCGACGATGCTATACAGGCTGCCGCGCACGTTGGCGACACCGCAGTACCAAGGTTTGGTCAACGGCACTTGGGTGAGACGCGGGAGAGGAAGGACTTCGCTGATATCAGGCATATCCACCAACCAGAACGTCTCTCCCACGCGAACGCCCAGCGTAGAGACACGCGCATCGCCAGCGGTCTGTGCCTGCAGCCTATCCAGCACCTGTTGCTGGAATTCACGTAAGTTGAAACGCTTCGACATAGCGATCAGCCGAGTGCGGCGATCTTACCCAGCAACTCATCAGCGTTGATCGGCTTGGTGACATAATCTTTGGCACCTTGGCGCATGCCCCAGATCTTGTCGGTCTCTTGCCCCTTGGTGGTGCAGATGATGACAGGGATATGTTTGGTGGCCTCGTCTTGGGTGATGGCGCGGGTCGCTTGAAAGCCATTCAAGCCAGGCATCACCACGTCCATCAGGATCAAATCGGGCATCTCGCTCTTGGCATCAGTCACGCCTTTTTCGCCACTCTCGGCATAGACGACTTGGAACCCTTTCTTTCCCAAAATCTCTCCCAATACGTGGCGCTCAGTTGCAGAGTCGTCCACCACTAACACTTTTTTAATTGTCATATTCAGCTTCCTCGTAACGTTTTGTATGTGCGATGACTGCTTCGATCAAACTTTTCTTGCTGAAGGGCTTGGTCAGATATTGGTCGGAGCCGACCAACTTGCCACGTGCGCGATCAAATAGGGTGTCTTTGCTAGTGAGCATGACGACAGGGGTATTCTTGAAATCACGGTGGTTCTTGATGAGTGCACAGGTCTGATATCCATCTAGGCGCGGCATCATCACATCCACGAAGATAACATCCGGTTTGTTATCCACCACTTTGGACAGACCGTCGAAGCCATCTTCCGCTAGGACCACCTTGGCACCTGCTTGCGAGAGAAATATCTCACCGCTACGGCGTATGGTGTTGCTGTCGTCGATCAGTACGATGCGTATTCCAGACAGACTATCGCTCACGTTGCCCCCTGATTTATCGTTTTATTGAACCCGCCAAATTCTGCGGTAACCCTCCAAGGGCGGATGCTACCGCAGCCCTTGCTTATGCTCAACGTGTTTATCGCCGCCAGAACTGGGGGGTGAACAAGATGAGTACGGTGAATATCTCCAGTCGTCCCACTAGCATACCGATGGTACACACCCATGTCTGGAAATCCGTCAGACTCTGATAATTGCTGGCTGGGCCTACAACACCCAAGCCAGGGCCGAAGTTGTTGACGCATGCCAGTGTTGCGGTCAGTGCCGACACGAAATCCATTCCCGTGATAAGTAACACGAATGTCATGGTTGCCAGCGTCATGAAGTACAAGAAGATAAAACCAAGAACCGAGAACACGATGTTGTTAGGGATGACCTGACCGCCGATCTTCATCGGATTGATTGCCGTTGGATGAAGCAACTTTAAGAATTCCCGTCCCGCTTGTTTCACCAGCACAAGTGTGCGGATCATTTTAATGCCACCTCCAGTGGAACCGGAGCTGGCAGCGATGCTGCCCAGCAACAACATCCACATCGGTGCGAAGATGGGCCACTGACCATAATCAGTGCTAGCGAATCCTGAGCTCGCCCCGATGGAGACCACATTGAATGTGGCGTGGCGCAAGGCCATCCAAAAAGTGGGATAAACATCCTGCCACCAAAGGAACACCGCAATACCTACGCAACTCAATAGAATCAAACTGATGGCCGATCGACCCTCGGCATCACGCAGATAGACTTTGATCGATTTGTTATGCCAAGCCAGATAATGCGTGGAGAAGTTGACGACCGCAAAAATCATAAAGGCGATCATGATGAGTTCGATCAAAGATGAGTTGAAATAGCCGATGCTCGAATCGTGCGTCGAGAAGCCACCCAATCCAGTGGTGGAGAAGCCATGACAAACTGCATCCAGCCAATCCATCCCTGCCCACTTCAAGCTGACGATGCAGGCAACTGTGATTCCAACATAAACAATCCAGAGGTTGCGTGCGGTATCGGCAATACGAGGAGTGAGCGCGGAATCCTTCATTGGCCCCGGCGTTTCTGCCTTGAACAATTGACGGCCACCGATGCCGAGCAATGGCAACACGGCAACGGCCAGCACGATGATGCCCAAGCCGCCCAACCATTGCAGCTCATGTCGCCAAATGTTCAAAGCTGGCGGCAGATTGTCCAAGCCGACCAACACGGTTGCACCCGTGGTGGTCATGCCTGACATCGTCTCAAAATAGGCATCCGTGAACGACAGATTGGGAATCATCATCAGCAAAGGGATAGTGCTGAAAGCAGGCATTGCGGTCCACATCGCTACCACCAGCAAGTAGCCGTGACGGATGGAGAGTTCGCCTTTATGTCTGCGCGTCAGCATCCACATCAACGTCCCCGCCGTTGCCGTCCACAACATCGCCAACAAAAAATCGAACAACATGACATAGTCGCCATAGATGAGCGACGTAACGATAGGCATGAGGTAGGCGATGCTGAACACTACCAGCAACAGACCTAAGGCATGGATAACGGTGAAAGCACGCTTCATCAGAAGAACCCGAGTTTCACTTGGAACAATTGCTCGACCTTGCGGATCATCTTCTTGTCGATAACGAACACAATGACGTGGTCATCTGATTCGATCACGGTGTCGTGATGCGCGATGATGACCTCACCATTGCGCACGATGGCACCAATGGTTGCCCCGCGCGGAGATTGGATCTCATCGATACGGCGTCCAACGACTTGTGAAGAGTCGCGATCGCCATGGGCGATCAATTCCAGTGCTTCAGCCGCGCCACGACGCAGTGAATGGACTGCCGCGACGTCACCCTGGCGTACATAAGCAAGCAAAGAGCCGATGGTGACATGTGCAGGTGACAGTGCGATGTCGATCTTGCCACCCTGCACTAGGCCTACGTAGGCGCTGCGATTGATGAGGCCGATCACTTTGCGCGCACCGATCTGTTTTGCCAGCAGCGCCGACATGATGTTGTTCTCGTCATCATTGGTCAGCGCGCAGAACACATCCACATCCTCGACATGTTCCTGCTGCAACAATTTCTCGTCAGTGCAGTCGCCGTGCAACACCAGCGTTTTGCTCAGCTGGCTGGCAAGGCGTTCGCAGGATTTCTTGTTGAACTCGATAAGTTTGACTTGGTAGTCGTTCTCTAGCGCTTTGGCCAGACGTTTACCGATGTTGCCGCCGCCCACGATCATCACGCGCTTAGTGGGCTTGTCCATGCGGCGCATCTCTTTCAATACGCGGCGGATGTTCTCAGTCGCGGCGATGAAGAAGACCTCATCTCCTTCTTCGATGACTGTGGTGCCCTCTGGGCTGATCGCCCTATCCTTACGGAAGATTGCAGCGACGCGTGTTTCGACTTGCGGCATGTGCGTGCGCAAGAAACTCAATGGTTTACCGATCAGCGGTCCGCCTTCGAAGGCGCGCACGGCAACCAGAGAGACTTTGCCATCTGCGAATTCCAGCACTTGTAATGCCTCTGGGAACTCGATCAGCTTAGTGATGTATTCGGTAAGGATCTGCTCGGGGCAGATAGAGAAATTTACGCAGAAATTGTCAGCGCTGAACACTTCTTCGCGATTGAGATATTCGGTGGATCGGATGCGAGCAATCCGCGTCGGCGTGTTGTACAACGAAGCGGCTAATTTGCAAGCGACCAGGTTGACTTCGTCGCTCATCGTCACCGCCAGCAACATGTCCGCATCGGCGATACCTGCTTGTTCTAGTACAGAGGGATGCGCCGCGTTACCGACGACAGTGCGCAGGTCGAGGCGGTCTTGTAGCAAGCGCAATTTCTCACTATCAGAATCCACTACCGTGATGTCGTTTGCCTCATTCACCAGACTCTCGGCGACGGTCGAGCCGACTTGGCCGGCTCCCAGAATCAGAATTCTCACGCTTCATCCTTCCATTTGATCGAGCAACCCATGCTGCCGAGTTGTTCGCGCGGGCCTTGTCCTGTCTTCGCCACTTGCAGCATCGCGTTGAACAGGTCGCGCGCCGCATCGGGCGCAGCTTCTTTGCGTGAAGCATCCAATCGGCCACGATATTGCAATTCCATATTTGCGTTGAAGCCGAAGAAGTCCGGGGTACACACCGCCCCGTAATCCTTGGCGATCTGCTGAGTCTCATCCCACACGTAAGGGAAAGGGTAGTCGTATTGTTGGGCGATGAGTTTCATGTTGTCGAAGCTGTCTTCTGCGTAGTCGGCAGGGTCGTTCGACATGATGGCGATGCTGTTGATACCGTGCTGCTGCAATTCACGCACATCGCGAATGATACGGTCGCGTATGGATTTGACGTAAGGGCAGTGGTTGCAGATGAACATCACTAACAGACCGTTCTTGCCGCGCACACTTGCTAAGGTATGACGATTGCCATCCACGCCCAGCAAGTCGAAGGGGCGTGCTTTCCAGCCGAAGTCGCACAAAGGGGGTTGCAGACTGACCATTAAAGAATTCCTCCTGATTAACAGCGTGATTTTTTGTGCCGTTATATTATCACGCCTATCTCTCATGCCCTTTCATTGCTATGGCTGCGCCACGATTCTATTGCCCCCCCCCTCTGCCGTTGAGTACCAACGCCGAACTCCCGCCGGATGCGGCGCATCACGCCAGTCGTGTGTTGCGGCTGCGTGTCGGGGATGCGGTGCAGATATTCGATGGCTTGGGCAACGCACTTGACGCCACCATCCATGCCATCAATGGTAAACATGTACTACTTGGAAATTTGCAGACGGTACTGGATACCAGTTTGTCGAACTTGCGCATCCATCTGGCGCAGGCGATGTGTAGTAGCGAGAAGATGGACTGGATCATCCAAAAGGCGACTGAACTAGGCGCGACCAGCATCCATCCCGTACAGACCCAACGCAGTGTGGCGAAGCTCTCCGAGTCGCGTGCCGAGAAGCGCAGTGCGCACTGGCAAGGAGTGACTGTGGCGGCGTGCGAGCAGAGCGGACGCAACATATTGCCCATCACGCATGCACCGATGGAGTTGGATGCATGGTTAGAGACGCAACGTGGCAACGCCCATAAGAAATTCATCCTGCTGCCGGAGGGGGCGACCGCCTTGCATGAACAGACGGGAATCGAAAAAGACGTCGTGTTGTTGATCGGCCCAGAAGGCGGCTTCACCACAGATGAAGCGTTGAGGGCGCAACATGCGGGTTTCGTGCCTATCCGCCTCGGCCCGCGCGTACTGCGCACCGAGACGGCGGCCATCACCGGTATCGCTGCCTTGCAGACACTATGGGGGGATTTCAGGTGACAAAGGCGACAAGCGTTACGGATGGGACACTGAGACTTTCAACCGTGCCGGACAAGGCGCGTACCAGAATTGACGGCGTTTATGACGGCCTCATCATCGCTTCAGCGCTCACGCTCTGTATGCTGTTTGCGTTGAGTGGCTTGCCCATCTTTACAATATTGCTCCTTGAACTGGTTGTTCTGGGCTTAGCGCTGAATTCCCTTGCGCCGGAAACGGTGTTGATATGCAACGTGAGCAAATCGATCACCAGACAAAGGAAGCTGTTCGACACATGGCTGTTTTCAAATCAAGTCACTTCGATTGAAGATTACTATGCAGTCCGTCTACGAGCTGCGGATGACGGGAATGCTTACCTGCAAATCGAGCTGGTGGGTAAATTTGGGGCGACACTGACCTTGAATACGTTTTCGGATATTGAGGAAGCGCGCGAATTTCGAGATGTAGTCACTGATTTTCTAAAACTGAGAATTTTGCGGGACCCGACCAACCCAGATTTCGCCTGATGGGCCGCCAACTCCACACTGTTTGATCGAAAGAGGAATCATCATGCCTTATGTGAACATCCGCATTGCCGGAACACTGAGCCGCGAGCAAAAAGTCAAGATCGCGGAAGAGATCACCGACACCTTGGAGCGAATCGCGCTCAAGCCCAAAAACTATACTTATATAGCTTTCGACGAGTTGCCCGATGAGAACTGGGCCATAGCAGGCAAGTTGCTAGATGAAGAATAGGCGGTAACATAGCGCCTCTACCTGAAAGGAATGACATGCCTGCTGTAACCACACCCGTGGATTTCGTTGCTTGGTTCCGTTCCGTCGCACCCTATATCAATGCCTTTCGCGGCAAGACATTCGTCATCGCGTTCGGCGGCGAGGTGGTGGCGGACGGTAAGTTCGTCGAGCTGACACACGATTTCAATTTGCTTGCTGCCCTAGGTATCCGCCTCGTGTTGGTGCATGGGGCGCGCCCACAGATCGAGCAACACCTGTCTAAGAACGATATTGCCGGCACCTATCATCAAGGCATCCGCCTCACTGATGCCGAAACCATGCAATGCGTGAAAGAAGCAGTCGGTCGCACGCGCGTCGAGATCGAAGCGTTGCTTTCGATGGGTTTGGCCAACTCGCCCATGGCGAATGCTGACATACGCGTGGCAGGGGGCAATTTCATCACCGCACAACCCATCGGCGTCATCAACGGGGTCGATCTGCAACATACGGGTACAGTACGTAAGGTCGATGTCGCGGCATTGCGTGACCGTATGGAGTTCGGGGAAGTAGTGTTGCTATCCCCGCTTGGCTACTCCCCCACAGGCGAGGTGTTCAACCTCACCTTGGAGGACATCGCGACCGCGACCGCCATCGCACTGGATGCCGACAAGTTGGTATTCATGATGGACACCGACGGCGTACAGGACAAAAAGGGCAAGCTCGCCAAGGAACTGACCATCTTGCAGGCGCAAGACATCTTGAGCAAAAAGAGCAAGCTACCCGACGACATCGCCATGTTCCTGCCGTGTGCGATGCGTGCTTGCGAAGCGGGTGTGGCGCGTACCCATCTCATCAGTCGCCATACTGACGGAGCACTGTTGCAAGAGTTGTTCAGTGACGAAGGCATCGGCACCATGGTGGTGGAGAGCACGCTCAACACTTTGCGGGCGGCAACCATCGAAGACGTGGGTGGCATCATCCAGTTACTGCGTCCGTTGGAAGACGATGGCATCTTGGTGCGGCGCTCGCGCGAGTTGTTAGAACGCGAGATCGCGCGTTTCGAGGTGTTGGAGCACGACCATCGCATCGTTGGTTGTGCCGCTTTGTATCCGTTCCCCAATGAGGCATCGGCAGAACTCGCCTGTCTGGCGGTGGATGCGCAATGCCGTGACCGTGGTTACGGCGAGGCCATCCTCAATCACATGAGCAGTCTGGCGAAGTCGCAGAAGATGAAGAAGCTGTTCGTGCTGACCACGCGCACGGCGCATTGGTTCGTCGAACGCGAATTCAAAGAGGCGGATGTGGATCAACTGCCGAAAGAAAAGAAAGCGCTGTATAACTACCAGCGTCGTTCCAAGGTGTTTGTAAAAAATCTGAAGTAAGAATGTAACAATTCATCGGCGTGTAACAATCCGCCGCTAACCTGTGAATGGAGAAGCAAATGGCAAGAATGGTGCAGTGTGTGAAATTGGGTCGAGAAGCAGAAGGACTGGATAGACCAACTTATCCTGGTGCTTTGGGACAGCGTATCTATGACAACGTATCGAAAGAAGCATGGCAAGGTTGGATAAAATTCCAGACGATGCTGGTAAACGAGAACCGCCTCAATCTGGCCGATCTAAAAGCACGCCAGTATCTAGCGCAACAGATGGAGAACTACTTCTTCGGCGCGGAGACACAAATGCCGACCGGCTACGTGCCACCGAAGGCTTAAGTAGTTCGACTCGCTTGGCCAAGACCTACCCAGCGCAGAACTTCCTCAATCGTGAACTCGGCCTGCTGGAGTTCAACCGTCGCGTATTGGCACAAGCAGAAGACCCCAGTGTACCTTTGCTGGAGCGCCTCACTTACCTGTGTATCGTCAGTAGCAATCTGGACGAATTCTTCGAGATTCGCGTCGCGGGGCTGAAAGAGCAGATCAAACTGGGCGGTATCGCCGCAGGGCCCGATGGCTTGGAAGCCTCGCAGATTCTGAAGCGACTGTTCGCGCCCACGCATCAACTCATCGCGCGGCAATATGAGTTGTTCAACAAAGAGCTGGTGCCTGCTTTGGCGGAACAGGGGATCAAGTTCATTCGTCGTACCCGCTGGAACGAAGCGCAACAAACATGGGTGAAGGAATTTTTTTTGCGCGAGGTCATGCCTGTGTTGACCCCGATTGGACTTGACCCCTCGCATCCTTTCCCGCGTGTGGTGAACAAGAGTTTGAACTTCGCCGTGGAGTTGCAAGGCAAGGATGCGTTCGGACGTAACTCCGCCAAGGCTATCGTACAAGCACCGCGCGTATTGCCGCGTGCCATCCCGATGCCGCCCGAGATCGCGGGTTGTCCGCATGGATTCGTGTTCCTCTCATCCATCATCCATGCCCATGTTGGTGAGTTGTTCGCCGGCATGGAAGTGTTGGGCTGTTACCAATTCCGTGTGACGCGCAACAGCGACCTGTTTGTGGATGAAGAAGAAGTCAAGAATCTGCGCGTCAGTCTGCAAGGTGAGTTACCGCAGCGACACTTCGGCGATGCGGTGCGACTGGAAGTGGCGGACAACTGCACGCCGGAGTTGGCGAACTTCCTGCTGCGCCAGTTCGAACTGAAACCAGAAGACTTGTATCGTGTACACGGCCCCGTGAATCTGGTGCGCCTGATGCGCATTCCCGCTCAAGTGTCGCGTCCAGATCTGAAGTTCCAACCCTTCGTGCCAGGTGTGCCTGCGCTCATCCAGAAGAAGGGCGCGGACATGTTCAAAGCGATCCGCAAGGGCGACCTGTTGCTGCATCACCCCTATCAGGCGTTCAAGCCCGTACTCGATTTCATCCAGCAAGCGGCCAACGACCCCGATGTCGTGGCTATCAAGCAGACCGTGTATCGCACGGGCGAAGATTCGGAATTGATGGAAGCGCTCATCATGGCTGCGCAGCGCGGCAAAGAGGTCACCGTGGTGGTGGAATTGCTGGCGCGCTTCGACGAAGAAGCCAACATCAACTGGGCTGGGCGTTTGGAAGCGGTGGGCGCGCATGTCGTGTACGGCGTGGTTGGACACAAGACCCACGCCAAGATGCTCATGGTGGTGCGCCGCGAAGAAAAGACGTTGCGGCGTTACGTGCATCTGGGCACGGGCAATTACCACCCGCGCACTGCCAAGCTCTATACCGATTTTGGTTTGTTCACCTGCGAAGAGGCGGTGTGTTCAGACGTTAATCAGATATTCATGCAGCTCACCGGCTTGGGCAAAGCGGCCAAACTGAACCATCTATGGCAATCGCCGTTCACCTTGCACAGCAAAGTACTCGAATCCATACGCAACGAGACTAAGTTGGCGAAGGCAGGAAAGACGGCACACATCATCGCCAAGATGAATGCCCTGCTCGAACCCGAGACCATCATGGCTTTGTACGAAGCCTCGCAAGCGGGAGTGAAGATCGACCTTATCGTGCGCGGCGTGTGCGCCTTGCGTCCCGGCGTGAAAGGCCTGTCCGAGAACATCAGCGTGCGCTCCATCATCGGTCGCTTCCTTGAACACTCGCGCATCTTCTACTTCCGCAATGAGGCCAAGCACGATGTCTATCTGGCCAGTGCAGACTGGATGGATCGCAACTTCTTCCGTCGTATCGAAGCCTGCTTCCCCCTGCTGGATGCCAAGTTGAAGAAGCGCGTACTGGATGAAGGTCTGAAGATATACCTGAAGGATAACTGCCAAGCGTGGGAGATGGATTGCAACGGCTTCTGGCATCGCAAGACCAGTGCACGGGGCGCACAAGTCTGCGCACAGACCGACCTGATGGAAACGCTAGGTCAACCTTTGTTGGCGGAAGAGGATTAGACGCTGAACAAGTCCTACCTCGTCGCTCCCGCGAAGGCGGGAGCCTAGCTGATTCAACAAACTGGATGCCCACCGCAGCCTGCCTTCGAATGGGGTGGTCGGGGGCGGGCATGACGGTAGTGTTTTCTTAGTTCTTCTTCGGACGGCCTGTCTTGATTTTTTCCAAATCAGCCACCGACTTCTTCAATTGAGCAACAGTCAGTTTGGAGAGTAAACGCAGGCCCGCGCGAAGTAGCTCACTCTTCTTAACATGTGTGCCATTCGCTTTTTCTTTCAGCGTAGCGATCAAGGCGTAATCGTCTTGCGGCATGGTGAAACTGTCGCGCACGACTTTCACTTTGTCGTCGGCCTTTTTTTCCTTCTTATGCTTTTTCTCGGGCATTGGCGCAGGTTTTACCGGGGCGGGTTTGCGAGCAGGTGCGGTCTTTGCGGCAGGAGTACGAGTAGTTTGAGTGACCATGATCTATATCCTCATATTGATTGTGGCGAAATCAGTATATACGGTATATCCTGCAATCTCATTAGTAATATTCGTGAGGTGTTGATCATGGAATTGATACTGTGGCGACATGCTGAAGCGCATGACGGTTTCCCCGATATGGCGCGTGAGCTGACCGGCAAAGGTCAGAAACAAGCAGACAAGATGGCGACTTTTCTGCGCGCCCGCATCCCAGAAGGCACCCGCATCCTTGTCAGTCCGGCCAAACGCACCCAACAGACTGCACACGCGCTCACCAAACATTTCCATACCGAAGAAGCGCTCGCGCCAGGTGCGGCACCAGAAGACATCTTGGATGCAATCGGCTGGCCTGACCTTGACACCACCGTACTCATCGTTGGCCACCAACCCACGTTAGGGCAAATTGCCGCGTTGTTACTTGCGAACTCGAAAAGCGGCTTCAGCGTGAAAAAAGGAGCGGTGTGGTGGTTGGGGCGCCACACCAGTGAGGGTGATTATCAGACCAATCTACGCCTCGCCATCGCACCCGACAGTTTGTGATTTTCTAAGGAGAGCATCATGTTTGAATCAGCCGAACTCGGACACAAGATAGACAAAGCCACTTACGACAAAGAAGAACCCAAGCTGCGAGAAGCACTGTTAAATGCGCAGTTCGATCTTGCGCAAAAAGCCAAATTCCCTGTCATCATTCTCGTGGGTGGTGTAGATGGCGCAGGCAAGGGAGAAACAGTGAACCTGCTCAATGAATGGATGGACCCGCGACACATTATCGCCCATGCCATGGGCGAGATGTCGGATGAAGAACGCGAGCGCCCTCCCATGTGGCGCTTCTGGCGCGCATTGCCCCCAAAGGGCAAGATTGGTGTGTTCTTTGGTTCTTGGTACACCGCGCCTATCGTGCAGCGCGTGCTGAAGAAGAGCAGCGCGGAGGCACTAAATCAACACATCGACCAGATTAACCGCTTCGAGAAGATGCTTACCGATGAAGGTGCGCTCGTACTCAAATTCTGGTTCCACCTGTCCAAAGATGCACAGAAGAAGCGCCTCAAAGCACTGGAAAAAGACCCCAAGACCCGTTGGCGCGTGACCAAACTCGATTGGGAGCGCTTCGGTATGTACGACAAGTTCCGCAAAGTTTCCGAACACGCGCTGCGTGAGACAAGTACAGCGGAAGCGCCGTGGATCGTGGTAGAAGGTGCGGATGAACGCTATCGTAGTTTGACCGTCGGCAAGATATTGTTAGATGCGATGCGTAAACGTTTGGCCAACACCTCAAAAGTTGCGCCCTCCGTCGCGCCGCTGCAATCATCTATCGATCAACTCGATGTGTTAGACAAACTCGACATGTCGCAGAAGATTGTCAAAAAGAAATTCGACAGCGAACTTGAGAAGTATCAGGGCAAACTTGCCTTGCTTACGCGCGACCCGAAATTCAAGAAACTTTCTGTCATCGCTGTATTCGAAGGGTCGGATGCGGGCGGCAAGGGCGGTGCAATCCGTCGCATCACGGGCGCACTGGATGCGCGGCATTACCGCATCACTCCTGTCGCTGCACCCACTGAGGAAGAACGCGCGCAACCTTATCTGTGGCGTTTCTGGCGGCGTGTTCCGCGCATCGGCAGATTCACAATCTTTGACCGATCTTGGTACGGGCGGGTGCTAGTCGAACGTGTGGAAAAATTCTGTTCCGAAGCTGATTGGATGCGCGCCTACGGCGAGATCAACGACTTCGAAGAACAGCTCACCAACAGCGGTGCCGTGGTGTTGAAATTCTGGCTCGCCATCACCAAAGAAGAACAGCTACGCCGCTTCAAAGAGCGCGAGAAGATCGGCTTCAAGCGTTTCAAGATCACAGAAGAGGATTGGCGCAACCGCGAGAAATGGGATGACTACGAACGTGCCGTGTGCGACATGGTGGATAGAACCAGCACCGAGATCGCGCCGTGGACTTTAGTGGAAGCCAACGACAAGAACTTCGCCCGCATCAAGATATTGAAGACGCTGTGTGACCGCATCGAATCAGCCATGAAGAAGGTCAGATGATGCGGGGCTAGTCCGCTTCATCGAACAGCATCTCCAATCGCATCACCAAGGCTGGACTAGTGCGGAACTGCTTGTCGGCGGGGAAATGCATTTGCGGATCAAGCTCAAAGAACAGCCAGTCACGATGCAGACGATAGCGGTATGACACCAACAACATATAGTCGGTGACATGGGGCTGAGGTTTGCTTATGCCGAAGGCGCTGGCTTGATAGAGTAGGGCAGTGCGCTCGTCCCATGTGTGGAAAAGCGAGAAATCTTGGCGTAGATCGAAGTTCTGTGGGTCATGCAGCCAAGTCGCGTTGCTGCTGATGC